>JAEEGL016617140.1_pt1 | contig 40609 bp, 28 predicted proteins | sample 9134231 | NCBI WGS metagenome assembly JAEEGL01 (sample SAMN16246548, study PRJNA631951) | gut metagenome | biome: gut microbiome; feature: rumen; material: fiber-attached | host: Bos | place: Iran: Karaj | collected 2018-10
ACCCTTGAGGATGGCGGGCATGAAGCCGAGGTCGCTAGCGCCGCCGACGACGCAGTTGTAGAACTCGAGCTTTCCGCCCCATTCGAGCTCGGTGATATCCGGGCTCTTGATGGGGAGGACGGTCTCCTTTCCGTTGATCATGAACTTGGTGTTCAGCTCACCCTCGGCAGGGCAGACGAGCAGGTGGACCTCGCCGAACTGGGCGGCGCCGCCGGACTGCTTCTTGTGGCGGTACTGGGCGGAAGCGACCTTCGTGATGGTCTCACGGTAAGGCACCTTCGGGGCGAAGATCTCGACATCGAGCTTGTACTCGTTGTTCAGGATCCACTTGACGATGTTGATGTGCTGCTCTCCGTTGCCGCTGAGGATGGTCTGGCGGAGTTCCTTGGAGTACTCCACGATGACGGTGGGATCCTCGGACGCGATCTTCTTGAGGGCGTCGCCGAGCTTCTGCTCGTCCTGCTGGACCTTGGCCTTGATGGCGCAGCGGTACTTCGGGGCGGGATATTCGATCTTGCCGTAGTTGAGGTTCGAACCGGGAACGGCGAGGGTGGTGCCGGACTTGCCGTTCTTGAGCTTCACGACGCATCCGAAATCACCGGCGTGCAGCGCGTTTACGGCCTCTTTCTTCTGGCCGGCGACGGCGTAGATGGCGGAAAAGCGCTCCTTGTTTCCGGTGGCGGTGTCCTCGAGGTCGAGACCGGAGGTGATCGTTCCGCTCATCACCTTGAAGTAAGAAACCTCTCCGAGGTGCTGCTCGACGTTGTTCTTGTAGATGAACAGGGATGCCGGGCCGTCTGCCTTGCAGTCAGGTGCGGGGGCTGCATCCTTGACGAATTCGAGGAGCCTCTTCACGCCGATGTCCTTCTTGCCGCTGGTGCAGAAGACAGGATAAACCTCGCCGCTGAGGATACCTTTCTCGAGGCCGCTGTTGATTTCGTCCTCGCTGAGCGTGCCTTCCTCGAAGAACTTCTCCATGAGGGCGTCGTCGAACTCGGCGGCCTTCTCGATGAGGGCCTGGCGGGCTTCCTCGGCCTGGTCCGCGAACTGAGCGGGGATTTCGAGGTCCTCACGGGTCCCGTTCGCGTCCTTGAAGTGGTAGTACTTCATCTTCAGGACGTCGATGAATCCGTCGAAAGCCAGGCCGGCGCTGGTCGGGAACTGGACATTGATCATCTTTCCTCCGAGGGCTTCCTTCATCGAAGCCTGCACGTTGTCCCAGTCCGCCTTCTCGGCATCGAGCTGGTTGACGGCGATCACGAGAGGAAGGCCTTTTTCGGCGACACGGCGCAGGGCGCTCTCAGTGCCGACCTCGACTCCCTGCTGGGCGTTGATCACAAGGATGCCGCTTTCGCAGACCTTGAACCCTGCATAGGCTCCGCCGATGAAATCGTCGGAACCGGGGGCGTCGATGAAATTGATTTTCGCACCCTGGAATTCGGCGTACAGGGGGGAAGCGTAGATCGAACGCTGGTTCAGCTTCTCGAGTTCGTCGTTGTCGGAAAGGGTGTTCTTGTCTTCGATGGTGCCTCTGCGGTCGATGACCTTGCCCTCGAAGAGCATCGCTTCTGCCAACGTGGTCTTGCCGGACTTGGTGGCTCCGAGCAGAACCACGTTGCGGATGTCTTTGGTGGAGTAATCTTTCATTTTTATGATAGCGTTAATAATTTGCAATAGCTTGCAAAGCTAATAAAAAAATTGCTTATCAGCAATGATTGGGAGGCGCGTCCGCCTTTTTCCTTGCGGAAGACATTATCTGCCGGCCGTTTTCGCCCAGTTCTTCGACGAGGATCTCGTCGAGGTCGGCCGGACTTGCGTGCAGGAAACGGCAGACCGTTTCGAAAGAGAGGTACGGGTTTTCCAGGATGCGTCCCCTGAGCATCAGTTCGCAAAAGTGCGAATAAGTTGTCATTGAAGTGCACATTTCGTTTTCATTTCTGGTATGCAAAGGTGTCATCGCCGCTCCGGATTTGCAACACCGGGAGGCGCAGGCGGGCGTAGTCTGCATTTTTTTACTCTTTTTTGTATGCTTCTGACAACTTATGGTTGCCAATGCAAAGGCCTGGTTGCCTCCGCGGACGGAGAGGAAGCCGTAATTTTGGCCATCTAAACGAAACTATATGCTCAGCGACGGATCAGTCAGGGAGAATATCGCAAGGATCAGGAGGATGGCCGGCCTTTCCCAGCAGGAGATGGCTTTGCGCCTGGGGATGTCCAGGACGGCCTACCGGAAGCTGGAAAAGGGGAAGACGGCCATACTCAATGCAAAGCTGCCTGTCTTTTGCGAGGAAACGGGAGTAAGCATCGAAGAACTTCTTTATGGCCCGGAATGGACATCTTCCCCCGCCTTCATGGAGGCGGCGGACGCGGAAGAGAAACTTCGCACCCTGAGGGAAGATTATGAGGCACGTCTTGACGGACTCAGGGCCAAAATCCGTGAACTGGAAGGCCTGGTCGAGGACAAGAACGGGATAATCAGCGCCCAGAAGGGAATCATAGACTTTTTCGAGCGTCACGCGGAAAAGTGAGAAAAAATGCCTATTTTTGAGGGATAATAATTAAAATCCCTTAATATGGTTTCCAGAAGAGGTTTCATAAAGGCGGCAGGCGCCACGGCGGCCGGCCTTGCAATGAGCAGCATGGAGGGTCCCGACGCGTTCGCTTCCAAGGCTGAAAGTTATTCCAGGATAATGGGCTCCGCGTCCAAGGTCAACGTGGCCATCGTCGGAATCGGTTTCCAGGGCAAGAACGACACGAAGAAGTTCAACGACACCGGTCTGATGAACGTCGTCGCCCTGTGCGACGTGGACATGGGCGCACCTCATACGCAGGAGGTCATGAACATGTTCCCGAAGGCCCGCCGTTACAAGGACTTCCGCAAGATGTTCGACGAGATGTCCGGCCAGATCGACGCCGTTCTCTGCGCCACTCCCGACTTCGCGCATTTCCCGATCTGCATGCGCGCCATCAAGGAAGGCATCCACGTCTATTCCGAGAAACCCCTCGGCCAGACTTTCCTCCAGAACGAACTCCTGATCCAGGCTGCCCTCCAGCACCCGAACGTGGTCACCCAGATGGGCAACCAGGGACACTCCGAGGCCAATTACTTCCAGTTCAAGGCTTGGCAGGAAGCCGGCATCATCAAGGACGTCTATGCCGTCACGGCCCACATGAACAGCGACCGCCGCTGGCACAAGTTCGACCCTGCCATCAAGAAGTTCCCCGATGCGGATCCCACCCCCGAGACCATGGATTGGGACATCTGGCTCATGCAGTCCCTCTGGCACGACTATTCCGACAAGTTCCATCGCGGAAACTGGCGCTGCTGGTATGACTTCGGCATGGGTGCCCTCGGCGACTGGGGCGCGCACATCATCGACACCTGCCACGAGTTCCTCGACCTCGGGCTTCCTTACGAAGTCGAGGTGCTGAAACTCACGGGCCACAACGACTACTTCTTCCCGATGTCCTCGACGCTGAAGTTCCGTTTCCCGCGCCGCGGCATGATGCCCGCCTGCGACATCACATGGTACGACGGCGTGGACAACATCCCCGAGGTCCCCGTAGGATACAAGTTCAAAGGCGTCGCCGACGACATCCCTACCGTCAACGGCGGCAAGCTCAAGCCTTCGAAGCTCAATCCGGGCAAGGAGATCTATTCGCGCGACTATATCTTCCAGGGCGGTTCGCACGCCTCGACCCTCAACATCATTCCCGAGGAACTCGAGAAGCAGCTCGCCGCCGAAGGCAAGCTTCCCAAGGTCCCGAAGACCCCTTCGAACCACTACGCGAACTTCCTCCTGGCGTGTCAGGGCAAGGAAAAGACCCGCTCGCCGTTCGAGAAGGCCGGCGTCCTCAGCCAGGTGTTCAACCTCGGCGTGATCGCCCAGCATCTCGGACACGGCATCAAGTTCGACCGAACTTCGAAGGAAATCATAGGCGATCCGTTCGGCACGGCCCTGCTCGCAGGCGCTCCTCCGAGAAAGGGTTGGGAAGATTATTACAAGCTTTAGTCCGGTCCGGTGATGAAAAAGACTATCATCTTTCTCCTGTGCCTCGCTTTCGGGGCGGCGGCTTTCGCCGGGAACGACAATGCCCTGTCGAAGCAGGAAGAAAAGGCCGGCTGGAAGCTTCTCTGGGACGGAAAGACCCTCGACGGATGGGTGGCATGCAGGGATAAGAACAAAATCGAAGACGGATGGTTCGTCTCCGACGGTACGCTCTGCACCCGCAAGTTCGAAGGGGACAACAAGACCGTGGTGGACATACGCACGGACCGCAGGTACACGGATTTCATCCTCACCCTCGAGGTGAAGATCACCCCGGGTGCCAACAGCGGGGTCAAGTACTTCGTCCAGACGGGGAAGATGGCGAATATCGGCTGCGAGTTCCAGATCCTTGACAACGACCTCCATCCTGACGCGCATCACGGAGTGGGTGGCAACCGTACCTTCGGCTCCCTCTACGACCTGATTCCGGCCGACCCCGCGAAGACGCATTTCAGCGTCGGAGAGTGGAATTCGGTCCGGATTGTCGTCCGCGGCAACCACGTCGAGCACTGGCTCAACGGGGAGAAGGTGGTCGACTATTACCGTAACAACCAGGCCTTCAACGCGCTGGTCAAATGCAGCAAGTTCGCGGAATTCGATGGATTCGGCAATTTCCGCGACGGCTATATCATGCTGCAGAACCACAAGGACGAGGTCTGTTACAAGAACATCAAGATCCGCGAGCTGTAGTGGCTCGCGGACCTCATCTGCTCCCGTTCAGGCACGAAGGCATGCTCGAGGCCGGGTGCGACGAAGCCGGGAGGGGTCCTCTGGCAGGGCCGGTGTACGCTGCGGCGGTGATACTCCCCGCGGACTTCAGGCACCCCCTGCTGAACGACTCCAAGCAGATGAGCGAGAAGAACAGGGACCTTCTCCGGGAGGTCATCGAGAAGGAGGCCGTCAGCTGGGCCGTCGAATCCGTGAGCGCGGAAGAGATAGACAGGCTGAACATACTCGGAGCGTCCATCGCAGGGATGCAGAGGGCCGTGCTCCGTCTGTCCGTGAAGCCGGAAATGCTCCTCATTGACGGGAACAAGTTCCGTCCCATGCCGGGATACCGTTATGAGACCGTCGTCAAGGGGGATGCGACGTACGCGAGCATCGCGGCGGCTTCGGTCCTTGCCAAGACATGGCGGGACGAGTACATGAGGGCTCTTGCGAAAGAGTATCCCGAGTATGGCTGGGACAGGAATATGGGATACCCGACAGCGGAACATATCGCGGCGATAAGGCGCTGCGGTTACACTCCGCACCACCGCCGGAGTTTCCACGTGAAGGAACTGGAACCCGGATTATTTGATTTTGAACAGTAAAGGATAGCTATGAAGAAGTTTCTCCTGGCATTTGCGATTTCGCTGCCCATCTGCCTTTCCGCCTCGGCGGACGAAGGCATGTGGATGCTTCCCCTGCTCCAGAAGATGAACTCCCGTCAGATGGGTTCGCTGGGATGCAGGGTGTCCGCGAGCCAGATCTACAATCCGAACTCCCCTTCGCTGACGGATGCGGTGGTGCGCTTCGGAAACGGCTGTACGGGCGAGATAGTCTCTTCCGAAGGCCTGCTCCTTACGAATCACCACTGCGGATACGGCAGCATCCAGAAACTTTCCACCCCCGAGCACAACTACCTCGAAGACGGTTTCTGGGCGATGAGCCGCAGCGACGAAATCCCTGTTCCGGGACTGACCGTGACCTTCCTCGAATCCATGACCGACGTCACCGACGTCATCACGAAAGCCGGGGCCAAAGCCTACAAGAAGGCCCGCAGGGCCAATCCTACCCGCGCTGCCGAGGCGGCGATGACCGAGTACAAGAAGAGCCTCGAAGCCCAGGCCCGCCAGGACAATCCGGGCTGCGACGCTTCCGTCGTGGAGTTCTACAGCGGGAACATGCTGTACCTCATCGTCACGAAAACCTACAAGGACGTGCGTTTTGTTGGAGCCCCTCCCGCATCGATAGGAAAGTTCGGCGGCGAGACGGACAACTGGATGTGGCCCCGTCACACCTGCGATTTCTCGATGTTCCGCGTCTATGCGGGCGCCGACAACCAGCCTGCCGACTACTCCCCGGCCAACCTGCCCTATACCCCGAAGCAGTTCCTGAAGATATCCATGAAGGGATATAAGGAAGGCAGCTACGGCATGGTCATAGGATATCCCGGCCGCACCCAGCGCTACCAGACCGTGATGCAGCTCGAGTCCATGATGGACAACAACGACATCCGCATAGAAGCCAGGACCCTGAAGCTCGGGGTGATGGGCGAGGCCATGCGCGCCGATCCCGTCACCAATCTCCAGTATGCCAGCAAATATGCAGGCCTTTCCAACGGCTGGAAAAAATGGAAGGGCATGAAGGAATCTTTCGCGAAACTTGACATCATCGGGCGCGAGAAGAAGAAAGAAGCGGAATTCGTCGAATGGGAGCGCAGCAACAAGAAGACCAAGGAAAAATACGACGGGGCGCTCGAGAAGATAAACACATCGACCTCCATCCTCAATTCCGACCGCAAGTCCATGACCCTTCTGATGGAGACCATCCTCGGAATAGAGCTTGTGAGCCTTTCCGCATCCGCCCCCGCGAACAAGGAAGTGTTCAATGACTATGACGTCAGCGTGGACCGCCGCATAGCCTCCGAAATGATGTCCTGCTACGTCCGCAACGTCAAGCCCTCGGATGCCGTGGAAGTCCCGGGATGGCATTTTACGCAGGATAGCATCGAGGATTATCTGGACATGCTGTACAGCGAATCCGCTTTTACTTCCCTTGAGAAATACGAGGCGGCCGTCGCAGCGGGCGCCGACCTTTCGAAGGACCCGGCGACTATCCTGTACACCGCGGCCGTGGCGAAGTTCCGTAACCTGATGAACAACGTCTCGGCGTTCCAGAAGGACATGTCCGGGGCGGAGAAGGCATATATCGCCGGCCTGCTGGAGTGGAGGAAGAAGCAGCCTTCGTATCCCGATGCCAACTCGACGATGCGCCTGACTTTCGGCAACATCAAGGGCTATTCGCCCCGGGATGCAGTGATATACAAGTACTATTCGACCATCGTCGGAGTCCTTGAGAAGGAAGATCCGGACAGCTATGAGTTCCGCGTTCCCGACAGGCTCAGGGTGATGGCCGAGACGAAGAATTATGACGCTTATGCCAACTCCGCAGGCGAACTGCCGACCTGTTTCCTCCTCAACTGCGACATAACGGGAGGAAATTCCGGAAGCCCTGTCCTGGATGCCCAGGGCAACATGATAGGACTTGCCTTCGACGGCAACTGGGAGGCGATGAGTTCGGATGTGATGTTCGAGCCCGAGCTTCAGAGATGCATCTGCGTCGACATCCGTTATGTGCTGGCGATAATTGACAAATATGGAGGAGCATCCCATCTGCTTAAAGAGATGGAGTTTGTGACCAAGTAGGGTATGGACGAGAAGAAGATAAGGGAGTATTTGAGCGAGGTGCTGCATCCCGGACGCGGATCCGCGCCGATCACGGACCTCGGGATGGTAAGGGAAATCAGTCAGGAAAACAATAAAATCACGGTTACGCTCGAGTTCCCGCGGCGGCGCGATCCGCTGACGGAGTATCTCGTGGGCAGCACGCGTGCCACGTTGATAAGGCACATCCCCGGCGTCGAGGTGGAGATAAAAACCGTGGTAGAGGAGCCCAAGGCCCCGAAAAAGGGTCTGGACCTTGACCTGAGCGGCCTTTCCGGCGTGCGCCACATCATCGGTGTGGCCTCGGGCAAGGGCGGGGTCGGCAAGTCCACCGTGGCCGTGAACCTTGCGTGCGCGCTCGCGCGCATGGGATATAAGGTAGGGCTGGCGGATGCCGATGTCTATGGCCCGTCCGTGCCCACCATGACGGCGACAGAAGGCCAGACGCCTTCCGCCGAACAGGTGGACGGCAAGGACTGGATCCTTCCTCTGGAAAAATATGGGGTCAAGTGGATTTCCGTCGGTTATTTCGCCGGCCGGGACCAGGCCCTGATATGGCGCGGGCCCATGGCCTGCAATGCCCTTAAGCAACTCATCCTGCAGGTCCGTTGGGGCGATCTGGACGTCCTTCTGATAGACATGCCTCCCGGAACCGGCGACATCCATATCAGCCTCGTCCAGGATATCCCCATGGAAGGGGCCGTGATAGTCACCACCCCGCAGGAGGTGGCTCTCGCCGATGTCCGCAAGGGGGTGGCCATGTTCCGCAACGACAATATCTCCAAACCCGTGTTCGGGCTTGTCGAGAACATGGCGTGGTTCACTCCCGGGGAGCATCCTGACGAGAAGTATTATATCTTCGGCAAGGACGGCGGAGCCCGCATAGCCGAAGAACTGGGGATAGACCTGCTCGGACGCATCCCCCTTGTGCAGAGCCTCAGGGAGAGCGGCGACGCCGGGGAGCCCGCTGCCCTCGGCAACAGGCCCGACGGCCTCGCTTTCCTTGAACTTGCCGGCTCACTGGCCAAAAAGGTTCTCTAGAGATGGAAGTAAGGGCCAAAAAGTCTCTCGGACAGCATTTCCTGACGGACCAGGGCATAGCGCGCAGCATCGCTGACGCGCTCACGGTTTCGGACCGGCTGCCCCGGGACGTGCTTGAGATAGGGCCCGGCACGGGGGTGCTGACGCAGTATCTCTTGAAAAGGGAAGACATCGACCTCAGGATGATAGAACTCGACGGCGAGTCCGTGCGCTATCTGATGACCCATTTCCCCGGGATGCCCGGGAAGCTGTACGAGGCGGATTACCTCCGCATGGACGTGCACAAGATATTCAGCGGCCCCTACAGGGTGATAGGGAACTTCCCCTACAACATCTCCTCGCAGATCTTCTTCAAGATTCTGGAGGATAAGGACATAGTCCCCGAGGTTGTTTGTATGGTGCAGAAGGAAGTGGCCGAAAGGATAGCGGAGCCCCCCGGGAGCAAGACCTACGGGGTCCTCAGCGTGTTCCTCCAGGCCTGGTATGACATAGAGTATCTTTTCACCGTTGGCTCCGGGGCTTTCGCCCCGCCTCCGAAGGTGCAGTCGGCGGTGATACGCCTTCGCCGCGGCCCGCGCAGGGACCTCGGTGTCGACGAAAAACTTTTCCGCCAGGTGGTCAAGGCCGCCTTCAACCAGCGCCGCAAGACCCTTCGCAACGCCCTTCGCCAGCTCGCCGCCGAAAGGGGCGCGTCGCCGGAAACCCTGGCGGATCCGGTATTCGACCTTCGCGCCGAGAGGCTCGGCGTCGACGATTTCATTGAACTTACAAGATTGTTTGAATAATGTACAGGACACACACTTGCGGAGAACTCCGCATAAGCAATGCAGGGCAGCCCGTCACGCTTGCCGGATGGGTACAGAAGGTCCGCAAACTCGGCGGAATGACCTTCCTGGATTTGAGGGACAGATATGGAATCACGCAGCTCGTGGTTGAGGCGGACGCTCCCGAAGGACTCGCGGAGACGGCAGCCTCCCTCGGACGTGAATTCGTCATCCAGGTCGGGGGAACCGTCGTCGAGCGCTCGAGCAAGAACGCGAAGATCCCTACCGGGGACATAGAAATCAAGGTTTCATCGATCAACATCCTGAACAAGGCGGACACTCCTCCCTTCACCATCGAGGAAGAATCCGACGGCGGCGAGGACATACGCGCCAAGTACCGCTATCTCGACCTCCGCAGGCCGCCCCTGCAGAGGGCCCTGGCCCTGAGGCACCGCCTCGCGCACCTCGTGCGCACCTATCTGGACTCGAAGGGCTTCATGGAGATAGAGACCCCTTACCTTATCAAGTCCACGCCGGAAGGCGCCCGCGACTTCGTCGTGCCCAGCCGCATGAATCCGGGCCAGTTCTACGCCCTGCCGCAGAGCCCCCAGACCTTCAAGCAGCTCCTGATGGTCGCCGGATATGACCGCTACTTCCAGATCGTACGCTGCTTCCGCGACGAAGACCTGCGCGCCGACCGCCAGCCGGAATTCACGCAGATAGACTGCGAAATGTCCTTCGTGGAGCAGGAAGACGTCCTGAACCTCTTCGAAGGCATGATGCGCACCATGTTCAAGGAGGCTCTTGGGGTGGAAATCCCCGACCCGCTTCCCAGGATGAGCTGGTATGACGCCATGGACCGTTACGGCTCCGACAAGCCTGACATCCGTTTCGGAATGGAGATAAGGGAGATCTCCGACAAGGTCAAGGGCTGCGGCTTCGGCGTGTTCGACTCCGCTCCCTATGTCGGCGCGATCCCCGTCCCCGGCTGCGCAGAGTACACCCGTAAGCAACTCGACGAGCTGACCGAATGGGTGAAGCGTCCGCAGGTCGGCGCGAAGGGCCTCGTGTACATAAAGCTCAATCCTGACGGGACCGTCAAGTCCTCCGTGGACAAGTTCTACTCTCCCGAACAGCTTAAGGATATCGCCGCTGCGGCCGGAGCCTCCGCCGGGGACCTCGTGCTCGTGCTCTGCGGCGAGAAGCGCAAGACCCAGACCCAGCTCGGCGTGCTCCGCATCGAGATGGGCGGACGGCTCGGATTCCGTGACCCGAAAGTCTTCGCCCCGCTGTGGATCGTGGATTTCCCTCTCTTCGAGTGGAGCGAGGAGGACGGCCGCTTCTATGCGATGCACCATCCCTTCACCGCCCCGAAACCGGAGCATCTCGACTGGTACTACTCCGACAAGAAGGAGGACCTTGAAAGGGTCTGCGCCAACGCCTATGACTTCGTGCTGAACGGTACCGAGCTCGGCGGCGGATCCATCCGTATCCACAATGCAGACATGCAGAGCCGCATGTTCGAAATCCTCGGCATAGGCAAGGAGGAGGCCGAATACAAGTTCGGATTCATCATCAACGCCTTCAAGTTCGGCGCGCCTCCCCACGGCGGCCTCGCCTTCGGCTTCGACCGTGTATGCGCCCTCTTCGGCGGGCAGGAAACCATACGCGACTACATCGCGTTCCCGAAGAACAACCAGGGACGCGACGTCATGATAGATTCGCCGTCCATGATAGACGACAGCCAGCTCGAAGAACTTCATATAACACTGAAAAACGAATAGACTATGAAACTCGCAGCCTTGCTCATTTCCCTTCTCGCCGCAGGCGTGGTCCCCTGGCAGGATCCTGCCGTCAACGAGATCAACCGCTATCCCATGCGCGCCACTTTCGAAACGGGCGCCCCGACGGTATCGCTCCACGGAGAATGGGATTTCAGCTTCAACGGAGGCCCAGCCCGGAAGATGCCTGTCCCGGGGATGTGGGAGCTCAACGGTTGCGGGGATCCGATCTATGTGAACATAGGTTATGCCTGGAGGGGCCACTACAAGAACACTCCCGGCAAGGCGCCCGAGGAGCATAACTACAGCGGCGTCTACACCCGCAAGGTCGCGGTTCCGGCGGAGTGGAAAGGGCAGGATATCTTCCTTTCCATAGGTTCGGTGACGTCCTGCGTCAGCGTGAAGGTCAACGGAAAGGAAGTCGGGTACAGCGAGGACAGCAAGCTGGCCGCGACCTTCGATATCACCCGTTTCGTCAAGCCCGGCGCGGAAGCCGAAATCGGGCTGACGGTGCGCCGCTGGTGCGACGGAAGTTATCTCGAGGACCAGGACTTCTGGCGCTTCACCGGCATCGCCAGGCAGACTTTCCTCTATGCCCGTCCGAAGGCGCGCGTGGAGGATATCCGCATCAACGCGGAGGCCGACGGCAGCTACGAAGTGCGGGCTTCTTTCACGAAAGGGGTGAAATCCGCCCGCTATTACATTGACGGCAAGGAAGTTCCCGCTAAGGGAAAATATGCATCCCCGAAGCTATGGACTGCTGAGACGCCCAATCTCTACCGCCTGGCCGTCGAGGCTCTCGACCGCAAGGGCAACGTGCTGGAAAAAGCTGAGCTGGACTTCGGTTTCCGCACCGTGCAGATACGCGGCAAGCAGTTGCTGGTCAACGGAAAGCCCATCCTCATCAAGGGTGCCGACAGGCACGAGATGAGCGCTGCCGGGGGCTATGTGGTCAGCGTCGAGGAGATGATCCGGGACATCCGCATCATGAAGCAGCTCAACATCAACGCGGTGCGCACGAGCCACTATCCCAACGACCCCCGCTGGCTGTCGCTCTGTGACCGCTACGGACTCTACGTCGTCGATGAGGCCAACATCGAATCACACGGGATGGGCTACGGCCCCGAGACCCTCGCGAAGGTCCCCGAGTACGCCCTTATGCATATGCAGAGGCTGCAGAGGATGGTCCAGAGGGACTTCAACCATCCTTCGATCATAGTCTGGAGCCTTGGCAACGAAGCCGGCGACGGCCCCAACTTCGAAGCGTGCTACCATTGGCTGAAGGCCGAGGACCCGTCCCGCCCCGTTCAGTACGAAAGGGCCAGCGTGCAGGACAAGCACTACAACGTCGACCGCACCGGGCTCGGGTACGTCTCGGACATCTACTGCCCGATGTACCTTAACTACGAGAACAGCGAGGAGTTCGCGATCATGGGCGACCGTCCGTTCATCCAGTGCGAGTATGCCCATGCGATGGGTAACTCCGAAGGTGGCCTGAAGGAGTACTGGGACCTTGTCCGCAAGTATCCTGGCTACCAAGGCGGTTTCATCTGGGACTTCGTAGACCAGGCCATCAAGTGGCCTTCAGCGAAAAGCACCACGGGCTGGATCTATGCCTACGGCGGAGATTTCAACGACTATGACGCATCGGACAACTCCTTCAACTGCAACGGTATAATAGCTGCCGACCGCAGCTGGCATCCCCATGCCTGGGAGGTCCGTCACCAGTACCAGAACATCTGGACGCGTCCCGTCAATGCGATGAAGGGGCTCGTGGAAGTGTACAACGAGAATTTCTTCATATCCCTGGACCGCTACCGCCTCGTCTGGACCCTCGTCCGGGACGGCAGAGCCGTCAGGAGCGGCGTCTGCGACGCCCTCAAGGCCGGTCCGCAGGCTGGGCAGAGAGTCGATCTCGGATTCGACGCCAGCTCCCTTGAGGGAGAACTGCTTTTGAACCTCAGCTATGTCCTGAAGGATGCCGATGAGCTGATGGAGGCCGGGGAGGAAGTGGCATTCGACCAGCTCGTGCTGCGCGAGGCCCCGTCAGTACCCGTGGCTCCCGCCCTTGACGGAAGGACATGGAGCGTTGACTTCGACAAGGCCACCGGAGCCCTTTGCTCATACCGTCTTGGCGGCAAGGAACTGCTCAGGGAGCCCCTGATGCCTTGTTTCGGACGCGCCGTGACTGAGAACGACCTCGGCGCGAAGCTCGAGAAGAAGCAGAAATGCTGGCTGTACCCGGGCTTCCGCCTTGTCTCTTTCGAACGCGGCGAAATGACGGCCAGGGCCGTCTATGACCTCGGTTTCGCCACCGTCACGATGGAATATGAGATAGGGGATAACGGCTCGGTCAGGGTCAGGGAGACCATGACCGGAGTGAAGGCGAAGACCCCGGACCTCTTCCGTTATGGTGTGGAAGTGGCCCTCGACGGCACTCTGGACGGGATACGTTTTTATGGCCGGGGCCCTGTCGAAAGCTATTCCGACAGGAAATCCTGCGCGCCTCTCGGCATATATGAGCAGAAAGTCGCAGACCAGTACTGGATGGGCTATGTGCGTCCGCAGGAAAGCGGGACGCACGTGGATATCCGCTGGTTCGACGTAGTGGACAGCGCCGGAGAGGGCCTGCGCTTCAGCAGTCCCGCCGCGTTCAGCGCCTCCGCCCTGCCCTTCGCCCGCCGCGACATCGACATGTCCGTGACCGGCGGCGGACGCCGTGACCGCGGAGACCAGCGCCATTCCCCGGAACTCCGTCCCGACGGCAAGACCCATGTCAATGTGGACCTTGTACAGATGGGCCTCGGATGTATAAATTCATGGGGCCGCCTGCCCCGTCCGGAATATCGCATCCCGGCAAAAGACCGTTCCTTTGAATTCACCATCACTCCACTTGTGAAATAATATGAAAAAGTTCTTCCTGGGCATCGCGGCCCTCATACTTGCGACGGAAGTCTTCGCAGTCAACACCAGAACAGTCAGGACCATCAATGACGCATGGCTCTTCACGAAGGAGGGCGTCAGCACGATAGTCAACATCCCCCATACGTGGAACGCCCTGGACGCTGACGACGACGAGAGCGGATTCTGGCGGGGAGAATGCACTTACGAGAGGAAGATCACTCTAGGTGACGAGATCGACGGACGCCAGGTTTACATACGTTTCGAGGGCGCGTACCAGGAAGCGGAGCTCCTTGTCAACGGCAAGAAGGCGGGCCGTCATATAGGCGGCTACACCGCTTTCATCTTCGATGTGACCGCCCTCGTCCATAAGGGTGAGAACAAGCTTCTGGTCAAGGTGGACAATTCCTTCAATCCCGATATCCCGACCCTTACGGCCGATTTCACCTTCTTCGGGGGTATATACCGCGACGTCGAGCTGATCCTGGCTCCGAAGACCCTCATCTCGCCCGACCATTTCGCGTCTTCCGGCGTGTACCTGAGCTCCGCGGATGCCGCCACGCTGCATGCAAAGACATATCTGACCAATGTCAGCGGCGAGAAGAAGACGGTCATCCTCGAGCAGAGGCTGCTCGCTCCGGACGGCAGCGAGGCGGCCGTGGTCCGCACCAAGGTCAAGCTGCCCGCCGGCTGCGACAAGATGGCTGTCGAGCAGGACCTCAAGCCCGCTTCGGTGAAACTCTGGGACGTCGACGATCCGCAGGTCTACAAGGTAGTGACCTCGCTTTCCGAGGCGAAGAAAGGCGGCGCCCTGCTGGACAGGGTCACCAATCCCTCCGGGTTCCGCAGCTACCGTTTCGATCCCGACAAGGGCTTCTTCCTGAACGGAAGGCACCTGAAGATAATGGGAACGAACAGGCACCAGGACTACATGGGCAAGGGCAACGCCCTTCCCGATGAGAACCACGTGCGCGACGTTCGTCTGCTTAAGGACATGGGAGGAAACTTCCTCCGCATCGCCCATTATCCGCAGGATCCCGTGATGGTCCAGATGTGCGACCGCGAGGGCATAGTCAATTCCGTGGAAATCCCGATAGTCAATTATGTGACGATGTCACAGGCATTCTCGGACAATTGCACCGAGATGGCCCGGGAGATGGTCTGCCAGGGCTACAACCACCCGTCCACCATCATCTGGGCCTACATGAACGAGGTGCTTCTGAGGCTCCCCTTCTCCGGGAAGACCCCGATGGAGAAGAAACGTCCCTACTATGATTTCGTCAACGGGGTGGCGCACCGCATCGAGGAGGCCATCCGCAGCCTGGACCCCCTGAGGCCCACGATGATACCCTGCAACAGCAGCGTGAACGTCTATAAGGAAAGCGGACTCGGCGAAATTCCCGACATCCTCGGCTGGAACCTCTACAAGGGCTGGTACGGCGGACAGTTGTCCGACTTCGGCCCGGCCATGGATGAGATCCACGCGAAATTCCCGGACAAGGGCATAATCGTGTCCGAATACGGCGCCGACAACGACGCGCGCTGCCATTCCTTCCATGGGGAAAGGTTCGACTTCACCGAAGAGTACGGAGTCACGTTCCATAAGGAATACATGAAGGTCATCATGGACAGGGATTACATTGCCGGGAGCAATGTCTGGAACATCAACGACTTCTATTCCGAGGGCCGCGGGGATGCCATCCCCCACGTCAACTGCAAGGGCCTGACCACCCGTAACCGCACTCCCAAGGACAGCTACTGGCTCTACAAGGCGGTACTCGGCAAGGAACCCTTCATCATGATAGCTGGCCACGACTGGCTCATCCGCGGCGGCGACGAAGGTGAAAGGCAGCCTTCAGAGGTTTACACTAACGCCTCTTCAGTGCGCCTTGTCCTCAACGGAAAGCCTCTCGGGACCTTCCCTGCCAAGGACGGATACGCTCCGTTCGAAGTGACGTGGGCTCCCGGCCACAATGTGCTCGAGGCTGTCGCCGAGAAGGACGGCAAGACCGTGCGCGACGTGCTCAGGGTGGATTACAGGGCCGTCCCCGCCGACATGTCGAAGTTCGTGGACATGAGCGTCTCGCTCGGAGGGACCCGCTTCTTCGAAGACAAGGACGGCAGCCTCATCTGGATTCCGGAGAAGGAATACACCCCCGGGCGCTGGGGCTATATCGGAGGGGAAACAGGCCGTGTCAAGACCAACCGCGGCTCCCAGCCGTGCACCAACGCCGACATCCTGGGCACTTCGGAAGATCCCCTCTGGCAGATGCAGCGCAAGGGCCTCGAGGCCTTCAAGGCTGACGTCCCCGACGGGAAATATTACGTGTATCTGTATTTCTGCGAGCTTAACATCGGCAAGGACAAGGTCATCCGCCTTGCCTACAGCCTCGGCAACGACGTGGTCGGCGAGGACGTGTCCGAAAGGGTCTTCGATGTCGATATCAACGGGCAGAATGTCCTGAAAGACTACAATATACGCCGTGAAGACGGAGAACTGCATCCCGTGATAAAGAAGTTCACGGTGGAAGTCGAAGGAGGCGAAGGTCTGACCGTCGGCTTCACCCCCGTCAAGGGTCAGCCTGTGCTCAACGCCATCCGCATCTACCGCTGCAACTGATTTACAATGCCAGCGCCTTCTCCCGGGCAGTGTTTGGAATATAGATTATAATCACTACCTTTGGGGATGTATGGCGGTTACGTTCAGATTCTTGTTCGTCCTGATCATTCTGTTGATGTCAGGCGGATTCTCTTATGCCCAGAAGGGCGGCCTTGAGTTTGAGGGAGGGCTGTCGTTCGGCCTGCATGCCCGGACAGGTTATGCAGATAACAACAAGATTATCATTGAACCGGATCCCGATAACGAGCGGGACTACTCTTATGACAAGACGGTAATTCTTCCCGTTTTCGACTTGACGGTCGTCTATTGTTTCAAGGATTCGAAATTTGCCGTCGGGTTGGAAAATACCGTCGATTATGCTTATAAAAAGACGTCAGGAAAAACGACGGACAAGGAGCTGATCTTTTATACCATGCCAGTCTTGCGGTATTATTATGTGCGCGTCCACGATCTCAGCATCTATTCTGCAGTTGCTTACGGTCCAAGTTTCAGAAAATATTCCACCACGGTTGCCGGGAAATGGCAATCTGATTGGTATATATCCGGATCGTACCTGTTGATGCCGGTGGGGATATGCCTTGGAGAACGCTTGTTTTTGTCTATAGAGGCTGCAGTCGGATCGCCATGGTCTCCAGTCAAGCTTAGCGTAGGGTATCGCTTCTGATATTTTTCGTTTTTTGAAGTCCACTATTCGTTTTTTGACAAATGGGTGGACTTTAAAAAGCGTATATTTGTGTGACTATAACCAAAGCGACCAATGAAAGATCAATCAAAGAAGCAGTACATAACCTCGATGGTTATGCTCGGATGCCTGTTCTTCGTGTTCGGGCTCGTGTCATGGGTTAACTCCATCCTCGTACCCTACTTCAAGGTGGCCTGCGACCTGCAGAGCGAAGTCCAGGGCTATCTTGCCCAGTTCGCCTTCTACATCGCCTACCTCGTGATGACCATACCCGCATCCTGGGTACTCAACCGCACCGGCTACAAGAAGGGTGCAATGTACGGACTGTTCCTGCTGGGAATAGGAGCCCTGCTCTTCATCCCCGCCGCCCTGATGCGGACATACAACATGTTCCTTCTGGCCCTCTTCACGATGGGAACGGCCCTTGCCCTCCTGCAGACCGTGGCCAATCCCTTCGCCACCATCATCGGCCCCATTGACACAGCCGTCCAAAGGATGAGCATACTCGGAATCTGCAACAAGTTCGCAGGGATCATCTCTCCGATAATCTTCTCGGCGATAGTGATAGCCCCTCAGAAGGCCAAGATGGACGCCATCAACGCCGGCTCCCTTGAAGGAGCCGCAAGGGATCAGGCCATGGCCGACCTGCTGCACGGGGTCATCCCGCCTTACCTTGTGCTGGGCGTGTTCCTCCTGATCTTCGCGGTCGTGTTCTATAAGTCCTCCATCCAGGACATCAACCCTGCCAAGGACAATCCGGCCGCTCCCGAAGACGGACGCAAGACCCTGCTGGCCTATCCTTACCTCGTGCTCGGCGTGCTGGCCCTGTTCTGCCACCTCGGCACCCAGGCCCTCAGCATCCACACCATCGCCCGTTTCGCGGAAAGCATCAACTTCGAAAACATCGCCATCTTCCCTTCGATGACCCTGGCCTGCACCCTGTTCGGCTATCTGCTCGGCGTGGTGCTGGTCCCGAAGTACATAACCCAGAAGAACCTCCTGAAGGTCGTGACCTCGGTCATCCTCGTGCTTTCGGTGCTGGTGATGATACTCCCTCCGAACATGGCGATCTGGTGCCTCGTGCTGATGGGCATCCCCAACTCCGTCGTTTATCCCGGCATCTGGGGACACTCCCTGCATGACCTCGGCAAGTGGACCAACCTCGCCTCGGCCCTGCTCGTCATGGCCCTGTGCGCCAGCGGCGTGGTGCCCCTGCTCTACTCCGCGATCGTGGATTCCGGCCTTACCCTGCACCAGTCATACTGGATATTGCTGCCCGCGGCCGCCTACATGGTGTTCTTCGCCTTCATAGGATACAAGTTCAACTACTGGACTAAGAAGAAGGCCGCGAAATGAAGACGGTTCTCATAAAGGGAGGCAAGGTTTTCACCCCGTCCGGGGCCGTCGTCGCCGATGTCCTCATAAAGGACGGCAAGATCGCCGAAGTCGGGAAACTGTCTCCGGCCGCCGACGAGGTCATTGACGCCGAGGGCGCATGCGTAGCACCTGGGTTCATCGACATCCACACTCACGGAGCCGGCGGGGCCGACTTCATGGACGGGACGGTGGATGCCTACCTGACGGCCGCCAAGATGTATGTGCGCCACGGAGCCACTCTCGTGTATCCGACGACCTGCACCTCCTCCAATGAGGACCTGTTCGCAACACTGGCCACCTACAGCGAGGCGGATTCCCGCAATACCGAAGGAACCCGTTTCGGCGGACTGCATCTCGAAGGGCCGTACCTGAGCCCGAAGCAGCCCGGGGCCATGGACCCGCGCTACCTGCGCTGCCCCAACGACCCCGCCGAGTACATGGACATAATCCGCCGCGGAGCGGGGATACTCAAAAGGTGGACTTTCGCTCCCGAGCTCGACGGGGCTCCCGCATTCGCCGCGGCGATGAAGGCCAACGGCATCCTTCCGTCCATAGGCCATACGGACGCGACCTGGGCCGACTGCGATGCCGCCTTCCGCAACGGGGCCAACCATATGACCCACTTCTATTCCTGCATGAGCACCATCAGCCGCATCCGGGCCCGCCGCGTCGCCGGCGTCCTCGAGTACGGTTACTGGCAGAAGGGGATGAATATCGAGCTCATCGCCGACGGCATCCACGTGCCTGAGGAGCTGCTCAAGCTTGTAGTTGCAGTCAAGGGCATCGAAAGGATCACCCTCATCACTGATTCCATGCGCGCGGCGGGAATGCCCGACGGCCCCAGCCGCATAGGCAGCCTCACCGGCGGACAGGACGTCATAGTCGACGAGGGCGTGGCATGGGTTCCCGACCGCCACTGCTTCGCCGGAAGCGTCGCGACCGCCGACCGCCTGATACGCACGATGGTGGACATCGCAGGCTGCTCCGTCGAGGATGCCGTGCGGATGGCGACCCTCAACCCCGCCCGCATGATGGGCGTGGCGGACCGCAAGGGCTCGATCGAGCCCGGCAAGGATGCGGACATTGTAATATGGAGAGGAAACGTCGAGGTGGAAAGGACCATCATCGGCGGAGAAACGATATACGAAAAATGAAGACACTTATCAAGAACGGAAAGCTCGTGACCCCGCAGGGGACGGTCGAAAAGGATCTTCTCCTGAAAGACGGCAAGATCTCGCAGATCGGGGCGGAAGGCGCTGCAGCCGACGAGACGATCGATGCGGAAGGATCTTATGTATGCCCCGGATTCATAGACATGCACACGCATGGAGCCGGAGGCGCGGATTTCATGGACGGCACCGTGGACGCCTATCTGACCGCCTCGAAGATGCAGGCCAGGCACGGAACCACCCTCGTGTTCCCGACGACCCTGACTTCTTCCGACGAAGAACTGTTCGCCTCGTTCGAAACGTACAACAAGGCGGTGGCGGAGAATAAGGAAGGCGCCCGTTTCGGAGGCATGCACCTCGAAGGGCCCTATTTCAACCCCGCCCAGGCCGGTGCCCAGGACCCCAGGTACCTGCGCAGCCCCAAGGATCCCGCCGATTACGGAGAGATCCTGCGCCGCGGCAAGGGCATACTCAAGAGGTGGAGTTTCGCTCCCGAGCTGGAAGGCGCGCCTGAGTTTGCCGCGTTCCTCAAGAAGAACGGCATCCTCGCTTCCATAGGCCACACCGACGCGACCTTCGACCAGTGCGACGCTGCCTATAAGAGCGGAGCCACCCACATGACGCACTTCTTCTCCTGCATGAGCACAATCAAGCGCGAAAGGGGAATCCGCATAGCCGGCGTGCTCGAGTACGGCCTTTATCAGAAAGGCATGAGCATAGAAATAATCGGCGACGGCATCCATGTGCCGAAGAACCTGCTGAAGCTCGTGCTGAGCGTCAAGGGCGTGGACAACATCGCGCTCGTGACCGATTCCATGCGCGGAGCCGGCATGCCCGACGGTCCCAGCATCCTCGGAAGCCTCCGGGACGGCCAGGCCTGCGAGATCGGGGAAGGCGTCGCATGGATGCCCGACCACACCTGCTTCGCCGGCAGCGTCTGCACCGGTGACAGGCTGGTACGCACCATGATCAACATAGCGGAATGCAGCATCAGGGACGCCGTTCAGATGGCCACCCTGAACCCTGCCCGCATGATGGGCATAGCTGACCGCAAGGGCTCGATCGAGCCAGGCAAGGACGCCGACCTCGTCATCTGGAGCGGCGACGTCAAGGTAGAAAGGACTATTATAAACGGAAAAACAGTATACGTATGTTAACGAAAGAATTCAAGGTCGACAACCTGACAGTCAAGAAGTACGATTCCCGCAACGCCATGGGGGAAGCCTCCGGAAAGGAAGCTGCCGCACATTTCCGCAAGCTCCTTGCGGAGAAGAAGGAGATTTGGGTCATCTTCGCCGCTGCGCCCTCCCAGAATGAGTTCCTGGCGACCCTCGCTGCCGAACCGGGCATCGACTGGGGCCGCGTGCACGCCATCCACATGGATGAATATGTCGGACTCCCGAAGGACCATCCCGCCGGTTTCGGCAATTTCCTCGACAGGACTATCTGGTCGAAGGTTCCCATCGCGTCCATTAATTACATTGGTTCCGAAAGGGATCCCGAAGAGGCCATCGCCGAGTACAACAAGATTCTTTCGGAGCATCACATCGATGTCTGCCTGATGGGAATAGGAGAGAACGGACACATCGCCTTCAATGACCCGCATGTGGCTGATTTCAACGATCCCCTCAAGATCAAGAAGGTCGACCTCGACCTGACTTGCCGCACCCAGCAGGTCCACGACGGCTGCTTCGCCACCCTCGACGAGGTTCCCAAGTATGCCCTGACCCTCACGATCCCGACGCTTTTCGCATGCGACAGGCTTTTCTGCATGGTTCCTGCCACCACGAAGGCCAATGCGGTCAAGGCCACCATCTACGGGCCCATTTCCGAAAGTTGCCCCGCTTCCATCATGCGCCGCCACAAGGATGCTACCCTCTACATCGACCAGGACAGCGGAAAATATGTAGAATAGATGCTTAAGATACTTAAATCCCTGATGGTGACTGTAATGCTCCTGGTGAGTGTTACAGTCACCGCTTTTGATATAAGGGGCATGCACATCGACCTCCGCACTGAGGTCATGACGATGGACGCCCTGAAGAAACTGGCGGACAAGGCGGCTGCCGGCGGCATCAACGCGATCGTGATGGAGTGGGAGGCGACCTTCCCCTTCGTCGAGAATGCGACCATATGCAACGACGAGGCCTACACCCGCGAGGAAGTGCGGGACTTCATCGACTACTGCGGGAAGCTCGGCATCGACGTCATCCCCCTGCAGAACTGCTTCGGCCACAGTGAGTACATCCTAAGGCACGACCGTTACGGAGCCCTGCGTGAGTCCGTCAAGGACTTCTCGCAGGTATGTCCCTGCCAGGAAAAGCTCGCGAAAGAGGTCTTCCGCAGCATTTTCCGGGAGATAGTCGAGATGCACCCTTCGCAGTACATCCACATCGGAGCCGACGAGACCCGTCTTCTCGGGACCTGCAAGAGGTGCGCTGCCAAGGTCGAAAAGGTCGGGAAGTCCCATCTTTTCTGCGACTACATCGTGGCGATGTGCGACGTGGTCCGCGAGTTCGGCAAGACCCCCATCATCTGGGCCGACATCCTGACGAAATACCCCGAAGCGGCATCCAAGTTGCCCAAGGACCTGATCCTTCTGGACTGGAACTACGGCTGGAACATAAACAAGTTCGGGGACTTCCGCAAGATAGCCTCTTCCGGTTTCCCGATGTGGGGAGCCCCCGCCCTGCGGTCGGGTCCGGACGACCTGCACCTGACCCAGTGGATGAAGCATTTCAACAACCTTCGCGACTACGTTTCCTTCGTCCGGGACCTCGGCTTCAAGGGGATCATCGAGACCTCCTGGTCCACTTCCGGCCAGTATGGCTACATCTACAGCGGCCAGTGGCAGGCCTGGGAGATCCAGCCCATGCGCCAAGTCTACCCGCTCGCTGGCTTCGATATCCTGCAGCAGGCTTTCTGCGAGGCGTCCTCTTCCGACAAGCCCTTCGAGCCGGAGGGCTTCATCCGCCGTTACTGTGCGGACAAGTTCGGTTTCGATGCTGCTGCGCAGGAGACCATGCTGGATTATTTCAACCTGCCGCAGAGCGTCATAACCGCGAAGAACAAGAAGGTGCTGAATGAGGAACTCAAGGCGTCCGAAGCCCTGCAGAAGAGGATGAACGCCCTCAGGCCCAGGTCCGGCAAGACCGAATTCGCGCATTTCAAGCTGATGCTGGACATAAGGGTGAACTACCTGAAGTTCCGCCAGATCGAGTCCGTTTACGAGTCTGCCGCCTTCAATCCTTCGAAGAAGGCGGGGCTTGCCGCGGAGCTGAAGCCGGTCCTCAATGAATGCAAGGCCCTGCAGAAGCGTTACTGTTCCCTCAACAAGGGCTACCTCAAGCACCCCGAGCGGTCCTTCGGAAGTTGGAATTACCTCGGACACATGGAGAATATTTATGCCGTCTTGACAACGAAATAAGAGTATGAAGAAGTTGCTGACCATATTGGGAGCGGTGTCCCTGGTCATGATCCTGACTTCCGGTTCCTGCTCGAAGGAGACGGAAAAGAAGGGCTCTACGTGGGACCAGGTGATAGGAGAAAAGGATGGCGAAGGGAAGGAAACCCAGACAGACCATGAGATACCGGACAATGTATATACTCTGGCCGGAGCGACCGGGTTGATGAAAGAGAAGGCCGCAGAATGGCGCAAGGCCGCTTGTTCCTCCTCCACGAGGAACGGGGCTTACGTGTATTCCGCTATGATTACGAAGTATTCTTCCAATCCGCAGAAACTCGCAGCCCGCCTGCAGGTGCTCGGCTTCAAGGACGTGTATCTCAGCCCCGGCCAGTCGAGGATACAATCCGCCGACTCATGGCTCAAGAGCTTCAACGCGGCTTGCCACGGCTACGGGATGAAGGTTTATGCCCTGAGGATTGCTGAGAACTCCCTCCTGGTCAAGCCTTCCAACGTGGACAACGAAGTCTCGCTGATCACCGGCTATAACGCCAAGGTCTCCGCCGCCCAGAAGTTCGACGGGATCAACGCCGACCTCGAAGTCCATATAGCCAAGGCCGGGACCGTAAGCGGCTTGCAATATGCCTGGGACAGCTCCAACAACTACGGCAAGGGCAAGGACAACGACCAGCTCCTCCGTCTCGGCCTCGAAGTCCTGACCCGTGCCGGCAGCGGCCTTCACGCAGCCGGCCTGCAGCTCAGCGAAGCCATTTCCTATTCCTACCAGGCCCATTTCGACAGGGGCGAGCTCGAATACGGCTCGACTTCCCAGTTCCTGGCCTGCTGCGACTGGGTCGTGATCATGGCCTACCTGTCCAGCAAGGAATCCATCTGGAACAACAGCGAGCCAGTGCTCAACGCGGCAGGAAAGGCAAAATCCGTCTCCATCGCATACAAGACCGCGATGAACAACGTCGACAGCGCCTCCCTGCAGACCAAGGGATGGAGCTATCTTCTCGAAACTTCCCGCTACCTGTTGCAGAAAGGCGCTGCAAAGAGCGCTTTCCGCGGCATCGACGTCTTTACTTATGAAGGCCTCGAGACCATGTGGGAATGGACATCCGACAAGAATTGATTGTTAATTTATTTCAATAATCGATACGATGAAAAAGATTGCATTTTTCGCCCTGGCCGCCCTTGTGCTGATCGGCGTATCCTGCCAGGAGAAAGAGAGCGGGAAGGTCGAATCCTTCAAGCTCGACAAAACCACCGTTACTGCTGCCGACGGAGAAGCCGGCAAGGTAGAAGTCTTCTTCAAGGCTGAGAACGTCACTCCGACGGCAGAGGTCCAGGGAGATGCCGTACAATGGCTCAGCGTTGAGGTGCTCGCCCGTTGTATTTCCTTGACTTACACCAAGAACGAGACCGGAAACGACCGCACGGGAACGGTTGTCGTTACCCCGGGCAAGCTGGAGCCTGTGATTCTTACACTGACTCAGCCGAAGGCTGTTGCCGGCGCTCTCAAGGTCGGAACCAAGACTGAAGACGGCAAAGGCGTTATCTACTGGGTCGATCCTTCCAATGCCACCGTTGGAAAGGCTGTTTCCCTTGACAGGACCACCGGGCTCAAATGGTCCGATAATGACAGTTCCGTCGAAGGTGCCGGAAGCTATGTCAACGGAGCTGCCAACACGGCCAACCTCATCGCCCGCGACAGGGATGTGTATCAGGCAGCCGATTTCTGCGGCAAGCTTGGAGAGGGCTGGTATCTGCCCGCCCGCGACGAACTCGTGCAACTGTTCGATATCTACAACGGCGTAGCCCACGATGCTGCCGGATTCACAGCTCAGGTACCTTCTGCTATCTCTGCGACCGAGAAGGCTGCCCGTGCCGCTTTCGAGAAAATGATTTCCGATCTTGAGGGAACTGCCATCAACGCAGCCGCAGAAACTGCCAACGGTGATTCCTACTGGACCAGCACTGCCGAGGAAGATGCCGGAGAGTATGGCGCCTACTATGTCCGTTTCGGAAAGTACGACTGTCCTTCCGGCGGTGTGAAGAAGAATTCTACCACCCGTTTCGTGCGCTGCATCAAGACCATCGGCAATTATGTCTATCCCGGCGAGCCCGTCAGGCTGGTCCTTTCCACGTCTGAATTCAAGCTTGATGGTCCCGCTGAAACCAAGGTGGCCACTGTCACTACCCTGAAGAACGGCACCCTTGGAACTGCTACGGTCGCTCCTGCCACCGAGGGAGGTGACGCCTCATGGTGCACCGCCGTCATCTCGGGCAACGACATCAACATCACCGTGACGGAGAACAATACGGGCGCCGCCCGTTCCGCTGTCGTCACGGTTACCGCGAACGGTACCGGAGGTGCATCCGCGAGTGCCATTATAAACGTCGCCCAGGCTGCCGCCAATGTCGAGAAGTTCCAGGTGCTGGAGGTTTACAAGGAGAACGACGTCGCGAAGGGAATAGTATTCTGGGTGTCTGACGACGGACAGAAGGCCAAGGTCATTTCCCTCAAGAGGCTGGCCGGAGCGAAATGGTCCGACGAGGAAACGGTTACCAACTTCGAAGCCACTGACAACGAAGATGGAGCAGCGAATACCCAGAAGATCCGGCAGAAAGCCCAGACGGACGGAATTACCGACAAGATCCCCTGGATCGCTTTCCTGGATTCTCTCGGAGAAGGCTGGTATCTGCCCGCCTACAACGAGCTGCGCGCCCTTGCATTCGCATACTACAACATTACGTCCGCCGGCCAGTTCGACACAAAGAAAGTACTGTCCGAACAGACGCAGGAGATACAGGATGCCGCGGCTGCTTTCGAGAAGCTGATCAAGGACAATGGAGGCGATGCCATCAATGCCCAGGAGCCGTCGTTTAACGGCGGAGACTCAGTGTTCTCCAGCACGGAAGCCAGCAGCGGTGCAAGTGCCTACTACTACCGTTTCGGCAAGCTCAGCAATACCAGCGGTACCAAGACCAATTCTACCCGCACCTTCCGCGGAGTCAAACTTGTTTCCAAGTAATGACATGATCCTGCAGCATTGCGGCGCTCCTCCCGGGGGCGCCGCTTTTCTTTTGGATGGCGGGGGCGATGTTTTTAACTGCGGAAATGTTATCTTTGTAGGAAACAGTACCGGATTATGAAACTAACCATAGGAAAAGCACCCTCAGCGCAGCCCTCGGGCAGGCTCGACTGCCTCAACTGGCCCGATCATTTCCCTTACAAGCCCGATGTCGCTTTCAACGCCTGGCACGACGGAAAGGTCCTGCACCTGCGCTACGAGGTTGGGGAGCAGAGCGTAAAGGCCGAGGAGCCGACTCCCGGCAAGGCAGTTTTCAGGGACTCCTGCGTGGAGTTTTTCATCAAGCCCTCCGCCTCCGATCCCCACTATTACAATTTCGAGTGGAACGCCATCGGCACCCTTTACCTTGCGTACAGGACCGGCCGGAAGGACCCCGAAGAGGCCCCTGCAGAGGTGCTGGCGTCCGTGAAGGCGGTGTCTTCACTCGGGACCGAACCTTTCGGCGAGCGCAAGGGAGAGGTCCGCTGGGCCATGGACATAGAGATTCCAGTCGAGGCCTTGTGGAAGAGCGGTTTGAAGAGCTGGGACGGCCTGAAGGCTGAAGCCAACATTTATAAATGCGGCGACGGTCTTTCCGTGCCCCATTATGTGACCTGGGCTCCGGTGAAGACGGAGAATCCCGATTATCACCGCCCTGAATTTTTCGTTCCCGTCGAGTTCGAGTAGATGATCACCGTACGAGAGGATTTCGACCTGTCGAAGAGCAACACCTTCCGCATGAAGGTGCGATGCGCCCGTTTCGTGGAGTACGACAAGGCCTCAGACCTCCTTGAGATGGACTTCGACTCCTTCCCGCAGCCGGTTTTCCATATAGGAGGCGGCAGCAACCTGCTGTTTACCGGCGATTTTCCGGGGACGGTGCTGCACTCCCGCATCAATTACATCAAATATGCCGACCTGGGTCTTCCGGAGGTTCCGGTCATGGTCGGCTCAGGCGTTGTCTTCGACGATTTCGTCGCCCAGGCCTGCGGGCACGGGCTGTGGGGAGCGGAGAACCTGTCCCTGATCCCCGGGGAAGTCGGTGCCGCTGCCGTCCAGAATATCGGAGCCTACGGGGTCGAGGTGAAGGACATCATCTCCGGAGTAGTGTGTTTCGACCTGCGCACCCGCAGCAAGGTAAGCTTCAAGGCCTCCGAATGCCGCTACGGCTACCGTGATTCAATGTTCAAGGACCCCGAAAACAAGGGCCGCTACATAGTCACCAGCGTACTTTTCCGCCTGAGCCGCAATGCCGGCCCGAAGCTGGACTACAAGGGTGTGCGTGAGGCTTTGGAGAACTGCGGCGAGATTACTCCGATGGCGGTCCGGGAGGCGGTCATGGCCCTTCGCCGGACCAAGCTTCCTGATCCGGCCGAGACCGGGAGCGCCGGCAGTTTCTTCAAGAACCCCGTCGTCACGGCCGCCCATTTCGCCGAAATCGCCCGCGGGTTCGACACAGTTCCGCACTACATACTTGACAGCGGCTTTGTCAAGGTCCCGGCAGCGTGGATGATAGACCAGTGCGGCTTCAAGGGAGCCGAGCACGGCGGAGCCGGGGTCTGGGACAAGCAACCCCTCGTGCTGGTGAACCGCTCCGGAGACGCCGCCCCGGAGGAAATCATGGAACTTGAGGCGCGTATAATCACAGCCGTACTGGAAAGGTTCGGCGTCGAATTGCAAGCAGAAGTAGAGCATATATGAGTACATTCGTCATTGAAGGAGGCCGCCGCCTCAGCGGTGAAATCAGGCCCCAGGGCGCGAAGAACGAGGCCCTGCAGGTCATCAGCGCCGTGCTGCTGACCTCCGAGCCCGTCCGTATCAAGAATGTCCCCGAGATCCTGGACGTACGGAACCTGATCTCCCTTCTCGAAGGGATGGGCGTCTCTGTCACCAGGAACGCCAAAGGGGACTACACCTTCTGCGCGGACAATGTCAACGAGTTTTATATCCGCAATGACGAGTTCGTCCGGAAATGCGCGAGCCTGCGCGGGTCCGTGATGGTCGTAGGGCCCATCCTGGCCCGTTTCGGCGAAGCCTGCTTCCCGAAGCCGGGCGGGGACAAGATAGGCCGCCGCAGGGTCGATACCCATATCGACGGCTTCATCAACCTCGGTGCCGACTGCTCTTACGACAGCAGCCTGCGTGCTTACCGCCTGCGCTCCGACGGCCGCCTCAAGGGCAGCTACATGCTTCTCGACGAGGCTTCCGTGACGGGAACGGCCAATATCCTGATGGCTGCGACGCTCGCCTCCGGGACGACGACGATCTACAATGCCGCCTGCGAGCCCTATGTCCAGCAGCTCTGCAAACTGCTCGTTGCGATGGGTGCCGACATTTCCGGGATAGGCTCCAACCTTCTGACCATAAGGGGAGTCGGGAGCCTGCACGGGGCGGAGCATGAGATTCTTCCCGACATGATCGAGGTGGGCTCCTTCATCGGGATGGCCGCGATAACCCGCAGCGAAATAACGATCAAGGACGTTTCCTTCGACAATCTCGGGATCATCCCCGAGTGCTTCCGCCGTCTCGGCATACGTCTTGAGCGCCGCGGAGACGACATATTCGTTCCTGCCCAGGAGAGTTACCAGATAGAATCCTTCATCGACGGCTCGATCATGACCCTTGCTGATGCGCCATGGCCCGGACTGACCCCGGACCTGCTGTCCGTGATGCTCGTCGTCGCGACCCAGTGCAAGGGCAGCGTCCTGATCCACCAGAAGATGTTCGAGAGCCGCCTGTTCTTCGTCGACAAGCTCATAGACATGGGCGCGCAGATCATACTCTGCGACCCGCACCGGGCGGTCGTGATCGGCCATGACCACCGCATCACCCTGAAGCCCAGCCGCATGACCTCGCCTGACATCAGGGCCGGCATCGCGATGCTCCTTGCCGCCATGTCCGCCTCCGGCGTCTCTGAAATCGACAACATCGAGCAGATCGACCGCGGCTACGAAAACATCGAATCCCGCCTCAACGCCCTCGGCGCAAAGATCACCCGAAGGGATTAAAAACGGGGTAAATCTTAGTTAACCGACAAAAGAAATCATTTTTTTATATAATTGAGGAAACTTACACGCATATGAAACGTTTCCTCCTTCTTCTGGTATTCCTTGCCGTTGCGGTCCGGCCCTCTTCCGCGGCCCCGAAAACCCCGTTGCGCTACAGCCGCCATATCGTGATAGCAGCCTCGAACACAGATCCGCAGGATAAGAAGCTGGCCGACTTCGTCTGCACGGGAAAGAATGACGAACGGGTGATCAACAAGGCCATCGAAAAACTGAAGTACGGGGGCACGATACAGCTACTGGACGGGGATTACAATATCGACGCATTCGAACAGGACGGCAATTCCGCTATCTATTTCGGATTCAACGACGGCAATGCCAGGACGATCAGCCTTGTCGGCACTACGGAGAACAAGAGCTACAACACCCGTTTCGGGGTTACGCTCCATGTCACGGAAAAGGCGTTCTCGTCCATGAATGACAAGGAGGTCTACAGGGTGTTCTACGGTACGGCCCAGAAACCGGAATATGAAGGCGTGTTCTTCAAGTACACCTATATCAACAATGTCAATTTCGAGAACTTCTACCTCTATTTCTTCAATGCCCAGAAGAGGCTTATCGGGATAGACTGCCGCCGTTTCGGCAACAGTGACATACGCCAGGTGGGTGTTTACACGGAAAGCTATTTTGAGGATCGTTTCCTGCATCGCAAGCCGGCCACTCCCGTGGAAGGATGCATAGGAATCTGCACGACCAAGGGGGCCAACGACGAAATGTCCCGCCTGGGCCTCGACACCGTCAGCGCCGGCGGCCTGTATGCCGGATTCTGCTTCTGCGGAGTGGAACATCTCGTGATGAAACAGTGCACCACGGCCCGCTGCGTTATCGGCTACCTCTTCGACCGCGGGGGCCACAAGACCCTTACGATGATAAACTGCTGCGACGAGGGCAACACGCACCTGCCTGTCTTCAACGGGTCGGGCCAGATAACGATGATTGACTTCAACATCGAAAGGCTCAGCGCGAATAACATCCCCGACGACCCCACCGGGAACGAGGAGCATCACGCCTACGAGAAGAAACCGGGAGGTTGGCACGGCTTCATCAGCTACACCATGGGCGGCCGGGCTTTCGGCCTGACCTCCTTCTGGGCGGAAGGCAGCGGGAAGAACTTCAAGACTATCGACCTTAAGACCGAGGCCGCGACCTGGGACCTTTAGAATGAGTTTTATATGATCAGCAGAAGAAATTTCCTCAAGGTGGCCGCGGCCGGTGGCGCCATGTTCGTAGTCGGACGCGGCTCCGACGCAAGGGCCATGGTCAAGGAGATACTTCCGGACGGCAGCAGCGCCGCCGAAAGCGAGAGGAACATCCCGGTGCTTGCGGATGTGGACCTTGTCGTAGCCGGGGGAAGCAGCCGCGCGGTCGCGGCCGCAGTCGCCGCCGCCAAAAGCGGTCTGAAAGTGTTCCTGGTGTCCGGGCTCACATACCTTGGGGACGATATCTGCGGTGCTTTTATGTATGACCTGCTTCCTTCGGAGAAGCTTCAGTCGCCCCTTGCCGAAAAGCTTTATCCCGGCGGGGCGCAGATACTTCCGGTGCAGGCGAAGAAGATACTCGAGGACGCCCTTATCGACAACAGGGTGGACTTCGTTTTCAGCAGTTATGTCACGAATGTCCTGAGCGACTCCGACGGACGTGTCTGCGGAGTCGTCATAGCCAACCGTTCCGGGCGTCAGGCCATCTGCGCAAAGGCGGTCATCGACGCCACTCATGAGGCCTCTGTCGCCAGGATGGCAGGGGCTAAGATTGTTCCGGCAGGGAAAGGTCCGGTCGATGTGCAGTTCACCGTGGTAGGCGGGGAAAAGAAATCCGCCGCCGGTATCTCCCGGGCCGAAATCCTCCCGCTGCCTTTCGTTTTCGACAAGAAAGAGTACCCCATCATACGCTATACCATGCGCCAGGACGTCTCCTCCGGCTCCTGGAAGGAGATCAGCCGTATCGAGCAGCAGGCAAGGAGCCTTGTCTGGAATCCCGACCAGGTCGACAGCTCTGACGTTCTCTGGTACATCCCTCCCCGCAAGATTGTTTCTGACGGTGACGCCTGGACTCCGAAAGGCGTTTCCGGACTTTTCGTCTTCGGGCCCTGCGCGGACATGTCCCGTGAAGAAGCGGCGAAAAAGATGCGCCCCGCCCCGGCTATGGCCGTGGGCGAAAAACTCGGCCAGGGCATAGCTGCCGCCGTCAAGGCTGGAAAGCTGGCTCCTGGGGAAGCGTCCGTGAGGCAGCTGCGCAGGAACACCGACAACGTCGGGCAGGTGAAGGAATTACTCGAGCCCCTTCGCCGTGTCCGCGGGCAGCGCTTCGTAAAGAGCCCGGCTGGTTCCCTGCCCGTATTGGGCCGTTACGACGTCGTCGTGCTGGGAGGCGGAACCGCCGGCGCGACGGCAGCAATCTCCGCGGCGTCAAACGGCGCGAACACCCTTGTCCTGGAGTATCTGCACGGGCTCGGAGGCATCTCCACCATGGGCCTTATCGGGGCCTACTGGCACGGTGTGCGTTCCGGCTTCACTGAAAAAGTCGACGAGGGCGTCAGGAACATGGCTCCTTCGGACCATCCCCGGCAGATCGCGAAGAAGGGCCGTCACGTCACGGACTGGAAGATGGAATGGTTCCGCAGGGAGATCCTCAAGGCCGGCGGCGAGATATGGTTCGGCTCCATGGGTACGGGGGCCGTAGTAGAGGGGAACAAGGTCCGCGGCGTCGTCGTTTCCACTCCGGAAGGCCGCGGCGTGGTCCTGTCCAAGGTGGTGATAGATTCCACCGGCAGCGCGGATACGGCCATTGCGGCCGGCGCCGCCTTCGAATACACTGACGGCCGCTCCGTCGCCATCCAGGGTGCCGGACTCGGCAAGAGGGACCCCGGAGACAGCTATTCCAACAATGACTGGCTGTTCATAGACGACAGCGACGTGCTGGACATCTCCCGCTGTTTCGTGCAGGCACGCTCGAAACTCCACAAGCACTATGATACGGTAAAGATACCCCAGACCCGCGAACGCCGCCGCGTCGTCGGCGAGTACATGGTGTCCGTGAATGACATCATAGCGGGCAGGAGATATTCAGACACGATTTCCTGCCACAAGAGTTCCTTCGATACGCACGGGATGATAGTGGATCCCTTCTTCATCCTGTCCCCTCCGCAGAAGGGCCATCAGGTATATGAAGCCGACGTGCCGCTGCGGAGCCTTCTTCCCAAGGGCCTTGACGGCATCCTCACCACGGGCCTCGGCGCGAGCGCGCACCGCGACGCCATGCCGGTCATCAGGATGCAGCCCTGCCTGCACAACCAGGGTTACGCGGCGGGTTATCTGTCCGCCCTGGCCGTCAAGGAAGGCGTATCCGTCAGGAGCGTCGACGTGAAGAAGGTCCAGAAGCACCTTGTCGACATCGGCAGCCTTCCGCCCCGTGTGCTCACCGATAAGGATTTCAAAGGCTACTCCGCCGCCGAGATGTCCGAAGCCGCGGACAATGTCGCCGACAGCTACACGGGCCTCGAAATACTCCTGACCGATCCCGACCGCTGCCGCAAGCTGGCCTCCGAGAGGCTGAAAGTCCAGACAGACCCGGAGAAGCGCCTCGTTTACGCCAGCATACTCTGCATGCTGGGCGATGCAGGCGGCGCTCCCGTCCTGCGGGAAAGGCTGGCCGCTTCTCCCGAATGGGACGAGGGCTGGAACTACAAGGGTATGGGACAGTTCGGAATGTGCATGAGCCCCCTGGACGCTATCATCATCGCCCTTGGCCGCTGCAAGGACAAGGAATCCCTTCCCCTGATTCTCGAAAAGGCGAAAAAGCTCGTTCCTTCATCTTATTTCTCGCACTTCAGGGCAGTTGCCATCGCCACGGAATCCATCGCCTCGAAAGAAGCCGCCCCGGTGCTTGCCGGATTGCTCAGGGCCCCGGGCATGAAGGCCAAGACGGTGACGACCTACGATGATGCCCGCCAGTTGGCTCCTCCCCGCACGAACGACGTGACCTACCGCAACGCCGCGCTTAAGGAACTGCACATCGCGCGGGCCCTTTTCCGCTGCGGGGACCAGTCCGGAGCAGGCGCCGAAACGCTTTGCCGCTATGCCGGATTGAAGCAGGGGCACTACGCCAGGCACGCCTCGCGGGTTAATCCGCTTTTTTAACGGTTAACCGATACCTTAATCTATATATTCTTTAATCGCCGTTATTTTTCGGCGATTTTGCGTGATTTTATACAAATTGAACCATATGAGAAGGAACTTTAACCAATCAACCAGCAGGCCGGCATTCTACTGCTCCCCCGACCTGGAGATTTATGAACTCGAGGACGATCTCTGCCAGATCAGCTCTACCGGTTACTACAAGGACGATTCCGGAAACTCCGGAGAACCCGGAGAGGATCTCTATCCAAACACCCCGTTGAATTTCTAAAAAGGAGGACGGCAATATGAAACAGATTATCACAAAAGCGCTGGTCGCCAGCACGATTATGGCATCCCTCCTTTCCTGCGCCAAGGAGATCGGAAACGATAATGCCCCTGCCGCCGCAGGCTCCATCGACGTCACCCTGATTGCCGGAGCTCCCGGCACGAGGACCCTTGTCGAATTCGAAGGCTCTACTCCGAAAGTTTACTGGAGCAAGTCCGACAAGCTCGGTGTGTGGTGCAACGACATCACCGGCAAGCCCAAGACCTTCACGAACCAGGCTGCCGACAAGGCAACGGCCAGCTTCAACGGCTCCATCGACGCTTTCGCAGGCAGTTCCGCGAATCTCTACGCCGTTCTGCCGTATTCCCTGATCAAGGGAGCGAACGGCACGAACAGCGTGGACATCTTCATGTTGAAGAACCAATATCCTTCAGATACAGAATCCTTCGACAAGACGGCCGACGTCCTGATTTCGGACGAGACGCCCATATCTCTCGGCGACGATGCGAAGACCGTTGTCAGCGAGATGACGTTCGGGCGCATGACCTCCGTGGTCAAGGTCGCTTTCACGGGCTCCGCAGCCGGTCTCGAGACTACTGAAAAGCTCGAGAAGATGTCCTTCACCGTTGCGGGTGCCACGCTCGCCGGTCTTGTCAACATTAACCTCGTGGAAGGATGCATCAACAGCATCACCGACTACTCCAGCACGGTAAATGTCTATTATACCAACGGCGAGACCGCGGCGACGCCCCAGGCCTTCTTTGTGGTCGCCCCCTGCGACATTCCCGCAGGCACTTCCATGACATTCACCATGTCCACGGACAGGCACCACGTCACCAAGACCGTGACCGCCCCTTCCGCGATCAGCCTCGCTCCCGGAAGGTATCAGGACTTCAGCGTGGACCTTTCCGATGCGACGGTGATCTCCTGGACCAAGGAGACCCTCGACAACGCCAGCCTGCAGCTCGGCAACGCGCACACCAATGCGGACATCGTCGGCTATGGCAGCATCGGCTCTTCGTTCGAATCCCGCGCCCGCGGCTGGTTCAACGATTCCCATCAGAACATCATAGTGCTGGCCCCGTCCTACGACAGGGATTCGGAAGACAATATCATAGCCACCTATGCTCCCGGTCTTGTCTCCCTCGACGCCTCCGGTGCGGTGAAGAAGATCAACATCGCCTGGGAAGGCGAAAAATGGTCCACCAACAAGGTCATCGACTGCTACGTCAAGGAGACCAATTTCAACTCTGTCGAGGAGCTGTTCAGCGAATCCACCCGCGGGACCCTTGCCGGAAGCGCTTCCTACTACAACGGCACCGCGAGGCCCGAATTAGTCGATCCCAACTACAGCGGAAAGGATACCGAGTTCGACCTGACGGCCTCCGCTGTCGCCTATTACGGATTCGGAATCACTTCCCTCTCGACCATCTACACCCCGCAGATCACCGTCTACTGGGCTGAAGACAACAGGACTGCGCAGAGCGTCAGCTTCCCGTCCGCTTCCTACGAGGTGGCCTACGGTGAAGACTTCGCCGAACCTTCGCTGTCCGGAGCCCAGACTACCGTCCGCTACACCAGCAACAACAAGGAAGTCGCGACTGTCGATCCGGCAACGGGCGAAGTGACTACGGTCGGCGCCGGCGAAGCCGTGATTACGGCCCGCGCCACCTCCGATGCGACATACAAGAGCGCGTCCGCATCCTACACCCTGACCGTTACGGACAGCCGTGCCGTCCAGACCCTTTCTTTCCCGAACTCCGAGTATGCAGCTGAACTCGACGAAGGCTTCACGGCCCCGCTCCTCAGCGGCGCGCAGACGACCGTGACATGGGCCGGCGACAACGATGCCGTCGCAACCGTGAACCCCGCAACCGGTGAAGTGGCCCTCGTGAACGCCGGCACAGTGACCATCACTGCCACCGCCGCCGCGGACGATACCTACCAGAGGGGCAAGGCATCCTATACCCTCACCGTTACGCTCACCCCGAAAGTTTACGAGACGATTACTTACAAGGCCACGTGGGAGAAGATCGCGGACGATAACTACACCCTCCATCTGAGGGGCCACTACGCGGCCAAGAACCTCGTTACGAAGAGTGAGATCCAGGCGTTCTTCAGATACAAGGTGGACGCCGGATCCCAGATAACCACCACCGTCCAGAAGATATCCCCGAACACCACCGGAAACTATGAGGCTGATTTCGAAGAGGACATCACCGGTCTGCCTTTCGGTGCGGCGGTATCTTACTTCACGATAGCCAGGGTCGGCGGCAGCATTACAGCCAACAGCACCGGAGCGACACTCAACATAACGATAGGCGAGGAGAACTGGAACACCCTCGCCGCCTGGGAGCCTACCGGTTCCGCCGAGATGCCGAAGACAGGAGAATCCCCTGTGATCTCGGTCCACAACGCGACTGACGCCTCGGGCGCGACCGTGACCTACTCCAGCAGCGTCGGAAAGGCCATCAAGACCACCAACGGCCAGCTCTACCTCACCGGCGTCGCCCTTGACGACACGGCGGTATTTGAAATTCCCGTGACCGGGTACAAGGCTGGAGAGACCCTGCGACTGGTCTTCGACAAATGCTATTCCAACGTGTCCGGTGCAGCCGAATCCTTCACGATCGCGTGGTCTTCCAACGGAACGGACTACACGACTCCCGAAGCCGTCGACAACGTGCCCGGCACCAGCGCTTCCAGCGCGCAGAAGAAGACCTTCACCCATTCCTTCGCTTCGGATATCGACTCCGGCTCCGTCTTCGTCAGGCTCGTCTACACGACGGCCGGTCTCGGAACGAAGTCCCTGTACCTCGGAAACATCTACTTCCAGAAGCAGACTGAATAATAACACTATAACTGAAATGGAACAGAAAAGTAATGTGAAAATGCCCTACGAGGCCCCGGCCAGCTTCGAGCTGCGCCTCTTCGCCACGAGGTCGATATGCCAGACGAGCAAGATGTATGACGCCCAGCAACCGGGCGATCCGGGTGCACCAGGTGGTGGTCTTGGTGAAAATGATCCTATAGGCTTTTAATCACAGTGCATATGAAAAACTTTACTTATAGGACGCTTCTCGCCGGCGCGGCCCTCATGGCTCTCTTTTCCTGCAACAAGGAAATGAAGCCCGATGCCGTTGCTCCCGAGGAAAGCAAAATGATAGACGTCACCATCATCGCCGGCGCCCCTGAATCAAGGACGATGATAGAAGGGACCACGATATACTGGACAAAGTCTGACAAGCTTGGTGTGTGGTGTAACGAAATAAGCGGTACGCCGAAGGTCTTTACGAACCAGGCTGCCGACAAGGCAACGGCTACCTTCAACGGGAGTATCGATGCTTTTGATGGTGAGGCTTATCTTTACGCAATTCATCCCAATCAGCTTATCAAGGGGGTGAACGGAGATAACAGCGTTGATATGTACCTCCTTTATGAACAGTATCCGAAGAACTCCTCGACTTTCGACAAGGACGCTGACGTCCTCCTTTCCGAGAAGACTGTCATAGACGCTGCTGCAAATGCGAAGCCCGTCGTCAACGGTATGTGTTTCAGCAGGTTGACGTCCATCGTCAAGGTAGCCTTTACCAATGTGCAGCTTGAAGAGGGTGAGGTCATCGAGAAGGTTTCCTTTACTGCTGCGGGAGTATCTCTCGCCGGTATGGCCAGAGTCAATCTTACAGAAAAATACCTTAAGCGGATAGACGATTCAGTCTCTACTGTCAATGTGCACTATACCAATGGCGAGACCACGCCTCAGGCGTATTTCATCGTTGCGCCGTGCATGATTGCGTCGGGAACGGAACTTACTTTCACCCTTTCGACCAATCTCCGTCACTTCAGCAAGACCGTTTCCGCTCCTGCGGATATCGACCTTAAGCCAGGAACTTATCAGCCGTTCAATGTCAGTCTTGCCTCAGGTGCGGAATCATTCTCATGGACAAAGGAAACGCTTAACAATGAAACCTTGCTTCTTGGCAACTCTGACACCAACGCCGTCGTTGACGGTTTTGGCAGCCTCGGATCCGGGTATCAGTCCAGGGCAAGGGGTCGGTTCAGCAACGCCCAGCAGAATATAATCGTTCTTGCTCCCAGGGAAATGGAGAATCCCGGCATAGTCTGTACGGACGGATCAGGTTGCGTAAAGAAGGTCGTGATAAATTGGAACGGAATGAAGACTACCGCCGGCAATAAAAAGATTGACCTCTATGTCAAGTCCGACAATTACGAGCAGGTGACCGATTTGTTCGGTTCTGGAAAGGGAACTCTTTTTGGAAGCGTTTATTACTACAACGGTTCTTCCCGCCCCGAATACATGGATCCCAACTATCTTGCCAAGAACAGCGAATGGGATCTTAGCGGTGATGCCGGAACATATTACGGCTTCGGTTTGACCTCCGTGGACGTTGTTTATACTCCTGAAATCATTGTTTATTGGGCGGATGATGACAGGACAGCCCAGAGCCTCAGTTTCCCGAATGCTGCATACGACGTTAATCTCGGGGATGCCTTTAACGCTCCGGCACTCAGCGGGGCGCAGACATCCGTTCGCTACAGTAGCAGCAATCCCGCCGTAGCTACCGTCGATGCCTCCTCGGGTGCTGTGACTCCACTCGCGGAAGGAGAAACGGTCATAATCGCCCGCGCGTTGTCTTCTTCGACATACAAGAGCGCGAGCGCCTCATATACCCTTAATGTCATTGATGCCAGAATTGCCCAGAGCCTCAGTTTCCCTCAGGCAGCGTATAGCATAGCCCTTGACGAGAGTTTCAATGCTCCTGCCGTCAGCGGGGCATCGACGTCCGTAAGCTATGAAAGCAGCGACGAAGACGTAGCTACGGTCAATCCTTCGACTGGAGCCGTTACCATCGTCGCCGCCGGCACAGCTACCATTACTGCCACCGCTGCAGGAGACGAGGACTACAAACCGGCTTCCGCATCTTACGCATTGACGGTCACAGCCCCTGCGCCGAGGGTTACGGCCACCACCACACTAAAAGCCACCTGGGAAAAAGTCGGAGAAGATAATTATACTCTGCATCTGAGCGGGCATTACACGGCGGCCTACGTCGTCCCTGAGAGTTCCATGCGCACATTCTTCCGCTATACCAAAAACGGCGGAGGGAATCAGAATACGACCGTAACCAACGAGGCCGCCGGAGTTTCGGGAGACAAGGAGGCTGACTTCTCAGATGTACTTACCGGACTGCACTACGGAGATGTAGTCACTTACTATGCAGTTGCGCGTGTCGGCGCAAGCGCCAGCGATAATGTCACTGGTTCGCAGAGGTCAATAACGATAGGAGAATATGAATGGGATACCCTCGCAGCATGGGAGCCTACCAGCTATACCGGTTCCGGGACGAACCCCAGTATTTGGCCTGCAACCGACGAATCCGGAGGTTCAATCTCATTCTATGGGGCCAAGGCGATGAAATTTGAAAGCAGTTCTGTTGTTTTGACGGGTATTATGAGAAACGAGTATGCTGTTTTCTCATGTCCAATCAAAGTCTACAAAGCAAACGAAAGTCTACAACTTGTTTTTACCAGTTGTATCTCCAATAATACCACAGAGGCAGAATCCTTTACTATAGCGTGGTCTTTGGACGGAACAAACTATTCTTCCCCTGTAGAAGTTAATGATGTAAAGACTGGAGGGAAAACAAATGGAGACAGGAAAGTTTTTGGGTATAGCCATGATGAGGATATTGATAACGGAAATGTTCATGTGAAGTTAGTGTATACTTCTAATGGACTCGGCAGTAGGTCTCTGTACCTCGGAAGCGTATATATTCAAAAACAAGCAGAATAAATCTTGTAAATTTAAAGGAAGGCTGGCGTCACTGGCGCCGGCCTTTTTTGATCCTCCATCCCTCCTGCCGTGAACCGCACCGGGGCGGGGAATCCTCGCTGAACGGGTCTCAGGCGCGAATGATGCGCTCTGATGCTCCGGAAAACGTGATACCGGGGCGCGATAAGTCCAGCTTGCTGGTGCCAGAGGCGGTATCTGCGCCCCGATGCATAACCCGACAAACACCTGCGCGCATCACCCTTCCCTCATGCCTTTCAGGAGCCTTCGTGCGCGCAGGTCGAGACTTTTTCCTCCAACCGGCGCGCCATAGGTGCCCCAAAACGCTCCCCAGGCGGGGGCCTGCGCGCAGGTGTTTGTCAGGTAGCGCGAGAGCACCGTCGCCTGCTCCCGTAAAGGACTTTGCCCTTGAGGACCGTGCCACCCGAGAAGTGGAAGGCAGCGTCGGGAGGCGGCAGTTACAACACGGCCGGCTGCGGGAGGCTCAACGGAAAGGCCTTCCTCGCCGGCCGGTTGTTGCCTGTTCCGACGATGACCTCCGTAGTCAACTTAACATAATATTGCTCAGCCTTGCGTCATTTTACGCAAGGTCAAATAGCTAATACAATACAACTTAAATACTTAAGAATCGGCCTGCGCAGCAGCGGGAACGCGAGTTCCCGAACGTTGTTGAAGCAGCGGCCGACTGCCGCTCCCGGCGCCGAGGTTGTCGCCTTCCCGCGAAAGGAATATAAGGAAACCTGCCGCAACGAAAACAAGCAGGAATCAGCAACAATTGCCGATTCGTTGCAACTTTCTTATACAGAATCTTCAAAAACATACAGAAACAAGTAAATCTGCACGCATCTCGTCACAGGTTCTTGCTTTTCACGCTGATGCTCGCAAGTTTTGCAACCGCGCTCCGGACGGTCCGGGGTGCGGTTATTACCGTTTACCGTCATGACCCAGAGATACGCCAACATCCGCCTCGACGACGCCTTCAAGGTGGTCGTCTGCTCCCCGGAGCATGAATCACTCCTTATCAGGATCATAGAACTTC
>JAEEGL010747278.1_pt1 | contig 40605 bp, 28 predicted proteins | sample 9134231 | NCBI WGS metagenome assembly JAEEGL01 (sample SAMN16246548, study PRJNA631951) | gut metagenome | biome: gut microbiome; feature: rumen; material: fiber-attached | host: Bos | place: Iran: Karaj | collected 2018-10
CACAATGAAGCTCTGCTGTCAATGCCACTCATTTTTGCGGACAGTGGTTTTTCTGTTACAATAACGGATCCTTCATTCGCAAATTACAGCGACTACATGGATTTGTCAATTCTAGACCCATACCCGCAAATCAATGGCCACAAAATGTATGGTAAGTATTCATCTATATGGAATCAGCAGAACGGAAATCGTTCCGGAGTAGATAACACAGAAGATATTTTAAGACGAAATCTTCTGTTTTTCAGTATATTTCGCGCGAGTCCTATCACAATACGAGAAATGATTTATATGGACGGAATGTACTGGAATCCAAACAGCGAGATAAACCGCGCACAAGAATCAATCGGTTGGTATTCAGAACTTGATTTTTTGCCAGAACTCACAGATTTCACAAACGATGAAAAGCCAACATATACAGCAATCGTCAATGAATTCACTCACAGCAACACTTTTCTTCAAGCCCCTGATTACACGCCGATAAATCATGTCACAAATTTCGGTAGTTCAAAATACAATAACGATGCTGGATATCATGTTACAATTTCCGCAATAAAGCGAATCGGCGAATGGCTGGAATATCTAAAAGCAAACGATGCCTATGACAACACTCGCATAATAATCGTGTCAGACCACGGAAAGGGAAGAAAAATGTACTTTGATGACAATCAAGAGCTAGACAATGCCGTGCGAGGAACATTATATGTAGGTCGCGGGCATTTTCACCCAATACTTTTCTTCAAGGATTTCGGCTCTAAAGGAAATATCGAATTTGACACAACAAAATTTATGACAAATGCGGATGTTCCATCTCTCGCACTTAGTATAGGGGCGGGGAAAGTTGCACCTATCAATCCGTTCACACATAAAGAAATACCTCTTGATACAGAAAAAATTAAAGCAAGCGGTGTTTTCATTTCTGCAAATGACAGACATGTTCCGTATGACCATGGTAAATACAAATTTAATATAAAAAACGACGAATGGTGGCTCGTAAAAGATAATATCTTTGATTCCAAGAACTGGAAACAGATAAATCCGTTTAACAATACCGAAAACTAAAAATCATTCAACCTATTTTGTTTTCAGCTCATACGGTTTTCCAGTCCACGCCGTTTTTTCCCTCGAACACGCACACGCGGCACCGCTGCTTTCCCGCATTCTTCGAGAAAAAATCCAAGTCCGTCGCATAGCCGCTCATTATATCATCAGGATGATAATTCGTCGTAAACACCGATTTCGTTCCGTCGAAAGTACATAGCCCCAGCGCGCCGTGCATGGAAATCAAATCTTCGGCCACAGGAACGAAGCGATTCAGCTTTTTCGCCCGGAATTTTTCCCGCACGAATTCTTTCTGAATTTCGGTTATTTCTGCGGAAGACATTTTTCCAACGGAATCTGCACCGTGTTTTTCGCCAAGAAACGCCGCAAAATCCCAGAGAAAGTCGGAGGGTTTTTCTTTGAGCGCGTACAGAACAGAGTTAAACCACGGAACGGCGCGCCCTTGCGTGTAGAAAAGATTCGTAGCATCCGCAAGTTTCCTGGCTTTTGCAAGGTCGCTTTCCGAAAACTGCGGCGTTCTGAGCACATGGTACGGAGGATTTTCATCCCAGACCATGCCGTAGCCGGGCGCATCGTCGTGCAGATTCGTTCCAGGAAGAACCGACAGACAGAAAAGTTCCAGATTGTTCGGATACAAGCCGAGCGCAAAGTCAATGGAATTCTTGAACCCAGAAAAAGTATCCCCGGGGAGTCCGTAAATCAAATCGAATCCGAAAGTAACCCCTGTTTCGTTCAGAAAGCCGATGTTCCGCGCGAACTGCTTTTTGTCCAGCGTGCGATGCACTTTTTTCAGCACTTCGGGATTGGAACTTTGCAGCCCGAACTGAATGCAGCACGGTATTTTTGAAAAAGCCTTTGCAATCTCACGGTCGATGAATTCAGCCCGCGCCTCAAAATAAAAGAACATTCCGGGAGCTTTTTTCCTTATCATGCACAGCATTTTGATTGCGCGCTCCTTGCTCGCATTGTATGTGGGGTCAAGCACGAACACTTGGGCGATTTTTTTCTTTGCGAAAAGCACCAGCTCTTTTTCCAGCCTCTCAAGCGGAAAGTACGCGATTTTTTTCTCGCCTTTGCTCTCGTAGCAATACGAGCATTTGAACGGGCATCCGCGCGCAAGCTCCCAGAGCGCACCACCGTACTTGGCAGGGTCAAGCGTTCCGTCCAAGTACGGGGACGAAACGCTCTCAGGCGAGCATGGAGTCGCACGGAACACAGAAAGGCTGTGCTTGCTGTGACCGGCACTGAGCGAGTACACTCCCGGAATCTGGAAAACAGAGCCGTCGCTTTCTGCGGCGGACGAGTCTGCGCATTCAGAGGAAAGTTTCTGAATCAAGGCCGGAACTGCGCTTTCTCCCTGACCTGCAATCGTGTAATCGAAATTGGAAAAGTTGAGCGGGTCAGCCGTAACCTCGGGGCCTCCTGCAATCGTCACGCAATCTGGAAAAAGTTTTTTCAGCTCGCCCGCACATTTGTCCAAAATAACATGATTCCAAACATACACGCTGAAACAGACCGCAAACGGTTTTTTTTCCCCGAGCTTACCCGCAATAAATTCTGCGGCGCGACTCTCTCCGCCCTGTCCCACCGCGTTGATAAAATCTTCGTCCTCTCTGGAAAAATCAACGAGTTCCACCGCAAAGCCAGAAAGAGATTTGTCGGCTTTGAGTGCGGACGCAATACACGCCGCCCCCAGAGGCATTGCCTGCGGTGAAGTTTCAACGAGAACGGTCGTACAGATGATTTTTGGTGTCTTTTCCGACATATCTTTGATTCTACTTGAATTTCAATGCGATGTCATGCTGACTTGTTTCAGCAAAATACTGTCATGCTGAACTTGTTTTCAGCATCTATGATTTGAGCTTCGCGAAACTAAGGGGGGGGGTAAATTTCAATTTGGTCAATTTACAAAAAAAGTGAATATCGTTTGAATATTCGCATTTTTCAGTCTATAATGTAAAATTATGGGCAGTTGTAATCTCAAATGCGTTTATTTGAATGATGATTTTGAAATAAAAAGCGGAAGCAAAGAATTTTTCATCACTTTTGAAAAAAATGGAAAAAATCATTATCATATTGAAGAATTCGTTTCTCCTGATGAAAAAGACGCGCTGACGGAATTCCTGCACAACTCGAAAAATCCCGATGACTTCCGCATTTTCAGTTTCAAAGACAGTAACGATGAATATGCCCTGTATTTCACTACCATATACTATGACACCGAAAAAAAATTAAAATGCGTTGAATTTGTTACTCTGGACAATGCTTTCAAACAACTCAAAGATGCTGAGAGGGATTTAAAAACTTATCTCGCGGCTTTGGGCGCAACTAGTGAATATGTGTTCATTTACAAAAAAAACTCAGAAACTTTTTCCCTGTATCAGTTCCAGAATAATACAAGAACGACTTTTTTTGATGGAAACATAGATGTTTTCCAAGAGTACGCAATACGAAATTCATATTTTCTTGGCAAGTACATAGACAAATTCAAGAAAATGATTCAAAAATTCAAAAACCTTGATAAAACCATAAACGAGACTTTTGAAAGCTCCATTCGTTCATCGGGAAACGCCAAGGAAGAAATCACATTCATGGGAAATTTCTGCGAAATATTCGCAGAGCAAATGATAATCGGAAGAATCCTAAGCTCGGAAAATTCAAGGGGCATAGAAAAAACAAAATCACTTATTGAGGAGCTTCGGTTTGATTCGCTTACGAAAGTGTTCAACAAAAAAGCAATAACCGAATATGCGATTGAGCGTATAAAAACGAACAAAAACGATATTGTTGCTTTCATAATAATTGACCTTGACCATTTCAAGCCTGTGAACGATGCCTACGGTCATATCGCAGGCGACAAAGTTCTTGCCAAGACAGGAAAAATCCTGAGCGAAATAGCAGGAGAATCAGGCGTTGTAGGCAGGTACGGCGGAGACGAGTTCGTTATGATAATCGGGGGAATGTCAAACGAAACCATTCTCCGCGGAACGCTTCATGCAATTCTTGTGCAAATCAGAAACGCATTTGAACATTCGTTCGACGATATTCACATCACCGCATCAGTTGGCTGCGCTACTCACCCTACGAACGGAAGCACATACGAAGAACTTTTCAAAAAAGCCGACTTCGATTTGTACCGCGCAAAAGACAAGGGCCGGGACCGGTATGTGTTCTTCCGTGACGATTTGCACGCAGAGCTTTACAAAAAAGCCACAGCAACAAAGACAAACGGAATAAAGTACGATGACCGTGAGGTAAAAGAGCTGGAATATATGTCCAAGTTCATGCAGGATTTGGGCGACGAGCCTTTCCCGGCAATCGTGAATATTCTTAAACATATGAAGGAAACATACTCGCTTGATGATATTTCCATCTTCTACGGCGATAATCTGGAGCTTAGGTACACACTCGGGGACGACTCCGGACTTCATGAGAATGTCAGATATGTATTCAGCGAAGGATTCAAAACCGCACTTGCAGGAAAAAAATATGTTCGCGTTGATTTTCCGCAGGATTTCAAGCCTGAGTACGGAGAATTCTCAGAAGAAATGAAAAAGCGCGGAATACTTTCCACAATTCAGTGCATTTTAAGCTCGGGTGATGAAATAAAAGGTCTTGTCACATTCAATCGGACAAAAGCTGCGGCTCTTTTTGCTGAATACGAGCAGAACTGCTCCGTTATGTTCGCATCAATTCTGAATTTGCTCCCAGAGTCAACCAAGACAGATTTCTTATTATTTAGTAAACTAAAGACAAAAGCTAATAATTTGGAGAACAAATGAATATCGAATCAAAAAAAATGGTAAAAATCCATTACACACTCAAAGACATCGACGGAAATGTTATTGATGAGTCAAAAGAAAACGAACCTCTTGAATATATGCACGGCTTCGGAGTTTTAATCCCAGGGCTTGAGAAACGCCTTGACGGAAAGGCTGTCGGAGAAAAAATCCATGCCGAGATAGAGCCGGAAGAAGGATACGGCGAATATGATGAGAATCTTGTTTCGGAAGTGCCACGAAGCCAGTTCGATGCGAATATGCCTATTGAAGTCGGTCAGACATTTCAGGCTGATACTCCTACAGGACCGTTCCTCGTCCATGTTACGAATGTAACCGACGACAAAATCACTGTTGACGGAAACCATGAGCTTGCAGGAAAAAAACTTTTCTTCGATGTCGAAGTCGTTGATGTTCGTGACGCAAATCCCGAAGAGCTTGAACCGTTCGAGTACTCGGGCGGATGTGGCGGCAGCTGCGGAAGTTGCGGCGGCTGTGGGGGCGGATGCGGCGGAGACTGCGGCTGCGAATAATGCCTTTTGGAGACAAAGACAATATGAAAATCGTTGACAAGCTGAATTCAAAAAAAGTGACAATCTCGTTCGAGATTTTTCCGCCCAAAAAACAGGACGGTTTTGAATCCGTAAAAAACACGGCGATTGAGCTTACTTCGCTCCACCCTGATTTTATCTCAATCACATATGGGGCGGGTGGCACAACACAGACAAACACAAGCGACCTCGCCCAAGTAATAGAAAAAAACAATACTAGCGCGCTCGCACACCTCACCTGCGTCCGCTCAACAAAAGAGCAGCTTCAGCAAGCAATCGGGAGCCTTAAATCAAAAGGAATCCAGAATATACTTGCTCTTCGCGGGGATTTTCCGCGAGATGCGGCAGAGGGCGAGAATTTGTTCCCGAGCGGTCTGAATCATGCCGACGGTCTTGTGCGCATCCTGAAAGAAGAAGGATTCTGCGTGGGCGGAGCGTGTTATCCTGAGAGCCATCCTGAGAGCAAAAACAGGAACACGGACATCGAGAACCTAAGATACAAAGTCGATGCAGGGGTTGATTTCCTTACGACGCAGATGTTCTTTGACAACGAAATGCTCTATTCGTTCCTGTACCGCTTGCAGTCCGCCGGAATCCATGTTCCAGTCCTTGCCGGAATCATGCCGATAACGAACGCAAGCCAAGTTTCCCGTATGGTTGACCTGTCGAACGCTTGTATTCCCAGAAAGCTCCTTGCAATCTGCGACAAATTCCGCAATTCGCCTGACGCAATGAGGCAAGCCGGAATCGCTTACGCCACCGATCAAATCATAGACTTGATTTCTAACGGCGTTCGCGGAATTCATATTTACACGATGAATAAACCTGAAATCGCCAGAGCAATCATGCGCAACGTTGATTCCATAATCGACGCTACGAACAGCGTGATTGGGGCATAGCGATGGAAACATTCCTGACAATCATTTTGCCGGGCATTGCAGTTGCGATTCTCGTCGGAGTCGTTGCGTTTTTCGCATCGAGCGAAACGGCATATCTTTCGATAACGAAAATGACGCTCAAACAGCTCCTGAAAAACGATGACCCGACGAAAAAATCAACGCCAGCAAAAAAAATAGCTTTTCTGAAAAAAGACACGGAAAAGCTGCTTTCGCTGATTTTAATCGGAATAAATTTTGTCACTTCCCTTGCATCCGGCGTGGCAACCGCCATCGCAATCAAAATCGCAGGGGAAATGGGCTCTGCTTACGCCACGGCTGTCATGGTCTTCGTGCTGATTATTTTCGGAGAAATTACTCCCAAGACTTTCGCGGCAGTTTATCCGGTGAAAGCGGCCTCTCTTTTTGCCACGCCTCTGATTATCCTGCAAAAGATATTCTTTCCTATTGTCTGGATTTTCGCTAAAATAGCCAGTTTCTTCACGATGACGCTGAACGCGCTTTGGAAAGATGACAAAAATGAAATAACTGAGGAAGAGCTTAAATCGCTTATTGAAGTGGGCGAAAACGAAGGTACCCTTGAGCACAGCGAAAAAAAGATGCTTTACAAAATCTTCGATTTTACCGATTTGCGCGCCCATGACATTATGCGCCACCGCTCGCTCGTAAAATTCGTTCCTGAAGACGCAACTTACGAAGAAGTCGTAAAGATATTCAGCGAAACAGGATTTTCACGGCTTCCTGTCTGTACAGAAGGCGGTTTCGACAATGTAGTAGGAATGATTTACTACAAGAACTTGCTCATAAAATCCCGTTATAAAAATTCAGACAAATTCATAAAAAAGTGCATGAGGCCCGTCGTTTTTGTTCCAGAAACGCTTCTTGCAACGGAACTTCTTGCAAGATTCAAAAAAGAGCAGGTAAATTTCGCCATTGCTGTAGACGAAACAGGCTCGAATTCAGGAATTATAACGATGGACGATATAATGCGCGCTGTGTTCGGGCGCAGCATCCACGAAGATTCCAGCGAACTTCCGCCAGAAGCGCGCATCCAGTCGATTTCGCCATATGAGTACCTCGTTCCTGGCGATATGAAAATTGACGATGTGAACGAGCTTCTGAGCCTAGATTTGTTCAGTGAAGACTACGAAACACTGGCAGGCTGGCTCCTGGAGCAGTTTGATGCGCTTCCTGAAGCCGGCGAGTCAATCACGCGGGACAACACAGCTTTCATAGTCGAAGAACAGAATCAGCGCAGAATCCAGAGCGTGCGAATTCAGTTTGCCCGTCCTAATTCTGCGAGACAGTTGAATAAGGCGGAACGGACTTCATAATCCATGTGTTTCCGCCAATAACGCTTCCTTTCCCGATAACGGTCTTGCCACCAAGAATCGTTGCGTTGGCATAGATAGTAACATCGTCCTCAATCGTAGGATGGCGTTTTTTATCCTGCAAATCCTTTTTTACGCTCAGCGCGCCCAAAGTCACTCCCTGATAGATTTTGACATTATTTCCGATAACGGTAGTTTCCCCAATGACCACGCCAGTTCCGTGGTCGATAAAAAATCCTTCGCCAATCGTCGCCCCTGGATGTATGTCAATTCCAGTGCGCGAGTGTATGTACTCGGACATAATCCTCGGAATTACAGGAACGCCGCACGAATAAAGGAAATGCGAGAGCCTGTGGACAACAATCGCATCAAGCCCCGGATAAGACACGATAACTTCCTCATCGCTTTTTGCAGCCGGATCCCCGTTGAACGCCGCAATAACATCAAGATGAACAAGCCTTCGTATTTTTGGAATCTCCTGAATCAAAGCAAGGGCGGTTTTTTCAGCAAGACCGAAACAATGAGAATTCTTGACCTCGCCTTTTGAATCGCAACTCTCAACCTCGTATATAAGGGCCTTTTGAATTTCTTTCGTCAATATCGATATGATTTTATTGACCCGCTGCCCCGTTACATATTTCACATTCTCGGAATTTATTTCCTCTGCGTTCTTATATCCCGGAAAAACCAAAAACTGCAACTCATGCAGCACATCGACGACATTTTCCCTGTTCGGAAAAGATTCGACGCCTGATTCATTTATTCCGCCGAATTCTTTATAAGAATCCAAAATATTATTTATCATTGAATCAATCGTCATTTTTTTTTCACTCCATTTAAAAAATAAACAAAAAAACACTAGCACAAAATGTAATAAAGTACTAGAATAATTTTGGTTTTTATACAAAATCGCTTGACAGAAAAAAAACGATTAGGTATATTCAGAAAACACGCTTTTCGAGCTTGCTCTTGTAGCTCAGTCGGTAGAGCACCGCATTGGTAGTGCGGAGGTCAGCGGTCCGATTCCGCTCGGGAGCTGAAAATAATTTTTAGGAGATTGTTGCTATGGGTAGCAAGAAAAAGACAGCAATTGATATTATTGCCCTTCAATGCACAGAGTGCAAAAGAAAAAATTATACAACCACAAAAAACCGTAAGAATATCACCGGCAAATTAGAAAAGAACAAGTATTGTCCTTTCTGCCGCAAAGAGATTCTTCACAAAGAAACAAAAGCAAAATGATATTAACCAGCTGCTGAAAACAGCGGCTGTTATAATTTTTTAGGTCAGTAGCTCAGTTGGTAGAGTCCCGGTCTCCAAAACCGGTTGTCGTGGGTTCGAGTCCTACCTGGCCTGTATTTTTATTTTAAATTAAGGGGATATATATGGGTAAAGTTCTTGGATTTTTTAAGGAATGCGGTGCAGAACTTAGAAAAGTTGTTTGGCCTTCCCGTGATGATGTTGTATCTTCTGTAAAAGTTGTTGTCATTTCGTCAATAATCATTGCTATTATCTTGGGTGCGTTGGACTTGCTCTTCTCAACTGGCATGAGACTTGTCTTCTAGAATATATAGCCTTAAATCTTAATAAGTATTGGTGGGATTAAGAGATGTCTAAAAGTTGGTACATGGTTCAAACATATACGGGCTATGAAGATAAAATCGAGCGAACAATCAGAATGAAGCTTGATGCTGGAGAGATTGACTCTTCGGTTCTGACCGATGTAAAAGTTCCAAAAACAGAAGAAGTCGTTGAGAACAAGTCTGGCAAGAAAATAACCAGAAAAAACAAGATTCTTCCTGGTTATATCATGCTTGAAATGGATTTGCCGCAAATCGGCTGGAAAACAACTTGTTCAGAAGTAAGAAGAATACAGGGTGTAAACGGTTTCGTAGGAACCGATCCGAATGTCAGGCCAAGACCGATTACAAATGCGGAGGCAAAGAATATCCTTCGTATGTCAGGTGATATAAAAGCTGATAAAGTATCAAAAATCAACCAGCCTTATGCTGTGGGTGACAAAGTAAAAGTCATTTCTGGAGCATTCGCTTCTTTTGAGGGTGATGTAGAGGCAATTGACGCGGAGAAAGGCAGACTTCATATTCTTCTTCAGATTTTCGGTCGTTCAACTCCAGTTGATGTTGCACTGGGCGAAGTCGAGAAATTAATCAGTTAAAATTTTTCAGATTAGAATTAATCTGTGATTTTTGGGAGGAATGTAAGTCCGTTGGACAAAGACATTCCGTTAGAAAGAGCGATTTAGAATCTGTTCTTTCATACCAATATAAGGAGCTATAAAATGGCTGCAAAAAAGGTTGTAGAAGTGTTCAAAATTCAGGCGCCTGCGGGATCAGCAACTCCTGCTCCGCCGATTGGACCTGCTCTTGGACCTAAAGGTGTTCCAGCACCAAAGTTCGTTCAGGAATTTAATGACCGAACAAAAAACATGGAGAAAGGACTTATCATCCCTGTAGTTATTACAGTTTATTCTGATAAGTCATTCACTTTCGTTCTTAAGACCCCTCCGGCTGCTGTTCTTATCAAGAAAGCACTCAAATTGGAGAAAGGTTCTGCAAATCCACTTCGTGATAAAGTTGGAAAGCTCACAAAAGCACAGCTTGAAGAAATTGCAAAACAGAAGATGCCTGATGTAAGCGCAAATGACATCGAAGCTGCAAAAAAAATTATCGCTGGTACTGCTCGCAGTATGGGTGTTGAAGTGGAGGCTGAGTAATGAAACACGGAAAGAAATATCGTGAGTCACTTAAAAAGTATGATCCACAGCAGTCATATCCAGTTGCAAAAGCATGTGAACTTGTAAAAGATCTTCATTTTGTAAAATTCGATGAGACTGTTGAGCTTCATGTTGCTCTTAGGCTTGGAAAGAGCCAGACTGTTCGCGACACGCTCGTGTTCCCGAACCAGTTCACGGCAGAGAAGAAAGTCCTTGTATTCTGTACAGAGGATAGGGCAAAGGAAGCTCTTGATGCTGGCGCAGCTTTCGCTGGACCTGAATATGTTGAGAAAGTAAAGGGTGGCTGGCTTGATTTTGATATTGCCGTTGCTACTCCTGATATGATGAAAGATGTTGGTCGTCTTGGTATGGTTTTGGGACGCAAAGGTTTGATGCCAAACCCAAAAACAGGAACGGTTACTAATGACATCGTATCTGCTATCAACGAGCTTAAGAAAGGTCGTACAGAATTCAGGGCTGACAAGACTGGAATTATCCACATTGCAGTTGGTAAAGTTTCTATGGATGCTGCAAAAGTTGCAGAGAACGTAAAGACACTTCTTGCAGAACTCGACAGGAAAAAGCCTGTTGATGCAAAGGCAGATTTCGTTCGTTCCGTATCAGTAAGTTCTTCTATGGGCCCTGGCGTTTGGGTAAGCGTAGAGGAGGAGGCATAATATATGGCTATTCTTGCAAGACAGTTACAGCCTGCTAAGACAGCGGCAATCGAAGAGACAAAAAAATCATTCGATGGATATAATGACTTCATTTTTACTGAATACAGAGGCTTGACAGTAGAGCAGATTACAAAGCTCCGCGACAAGCTCCGTGAAAAGGAAGTTCCTCTCAAAGTTGTAAAGAACAACTTTGCGAAAGTCGCTTTCAGCGAAATGAAAATTGAGAATGTTGATGCGTACCTTAAAGGACCAACAGCAATCGCAATGGTAAAAGAAGATTCAAACGAAGCTGCAAAGATTTTGTTTGACTTCAAGAAAGAAGCTCCGACACTCGTTGTAAAAGGCGGATATATCGGAAACGAGATTTACGATGAAGCAAAAATTGAGGCATACTCAAAAGTTCCTGGAAAGAAACAGCTCATCGCTATGCTCATGTCTACAATCAATGGTCCGGTTCAGAAAATCGCGGCTACATTGCAGGCTTATGTTGATAAAAAATCACAGGAAGGCGGAGCTGCTCCAGCAGCGGAGTAATCCTTCGTTCTGTGCAGCAAGGTCAGGCTTCTATTTCTGTCAGACTGTCCTTGCTACTTTTATACCAATGCGGGTCAATCAGTTCAGTTTGAGCTGACCGCACAAAAGATTTGTGGTTTGATTCAATTCAAACATGCCTAAATAGGAGAAGATAATATGGCAGTAACAAAAGATGAAATCCTTGACGCAATTGCGAACATGACAGTTCTTGAGGCTTCTGAGCTTGTAAAAGCAATGGAAGAGAAATTCGGCGTAACAGCAGCAGTAGCTGTTGCAGCTCCAGCTGCTGGTGGTGCAGCTGCTGGTGGCGAAGAGCAGACAGAGTTCACTGTATCTCTCGATGCATTCGATGCAGCTAAGAAAATCGCTGTTATCAAGGCTGTTAAAGAGCTTCTTGGTCTTGGTCTTGGTGAGGCAAAAGCTCTCGTTGAAGGTGCTCCAAAGCCGCTTAAAGAGGGTGTTTCTAAGGCTGAAGCTGATGAAATCATCAAGAAAATCACAGAAGCTGGTGGTACAGCTTCTAAGAAATAAGTTTGACTTGTCAAAAGTTGCTTAATTTTTAATTATTTGGCTGACAGCTTACATCCAAAGAGCTATCTTCGGATGTAAGCTTTAGTCGTCTAAGGATTTATTCACATATTTCCGTAAAATATACCTAGACCTGTTCGTAAACACGATTTTTTGAAAATCCAGTTTCCTCACTGGTCTTGATTGGTCTGTTCATTTGTGCTGTGATTCTTTTTTGTATGTCATACTAAAAATTTTTCATGTAGCAAATTTTTAGACAATATATTTCCAGGAGAGTTTGATGTTCGCCAAAACCAGAACAATCAACCGTCAATATTATGGAAAGGATATCCAGAACTTCATGGAGATTCCGAACCTTATCGATATTCAGACTGCATCATACGAAAATTTTCTTCAGAAAGAAAAACTCTTAACACGACTTCCGGGCGAAAGTGACAATGACTATGCAAAACGCCGCCGCAAGAATGGCGTTGAGCCAGAAGAAAAAGGTCTGCAGGAAGTATTCAATTCCATTTTCCCGATTGAAAGTCCGAACGGCGATATGGTTCTTGAATTTGAGCATTATGAGCTTGCTGACAACGAAATCAAATACACAGAGCTTGAATGCAAAAAGAAAGGTCAAACATACGCAATTCCTCTTAAAGCACAGATAAACCTTCGATTTGTTGAAACTGGTGTCATCGAGCGCAAAAAAATCTACATGGGTGACATCCCGATTATGACTGATCGCGGCACATTTATTTTCAATGGTGCAGAGCGCGTTGTCGTTTCACAGATTCATCGTTCTCCTGGAGTTATTTTCAATCACGAAAAAGGCGTTTATTCATCAAGAATCATTCCTTACCGTGGTTCATGGCTTGAATTTGAAATCGATCAGAAAAAAGAGCTTATATACGCAAAAATCGATAGAAAAAAGAAAATCCTCGGAACAATTTTCCTCCGTGCGCTCGGCTATTCAACGCGCGAAGAGATTATCAGATGCTTCTATGTAACGGAGAATATTTCCGTTGACCCAGCTAAAAAGGACTCTCTCGTTGACAAAGTACTTGCCTCAAACATTAAGATAACGGATGCTGAATCAGGAGAGGAGAAACTCCTTTTCAAGGCCGGCTCAAAGTTGCACTTGCACGACATCGATGATTTGATTGCGCAGAACATCAAAGAGATTTCTGTAATCAAATTCAATGCGCGCAAAGACGAGAATGACAAAGACGAAGTGAATCCTTCTCTCGACAGCGAGATGATTATCAACTGCTTCGAGAAAGAGGAAATCAGATACACGAAAGAAGGCGCAGAGAACGACGAGCCAACAAAAGAAGACGCAATTTCTGCTGTCTATGCAGTTCTTCAGCCTGGCGAGCCAATGACTGTTGAGAATGCGGAAAAAGATCTTACATCTATGTTCTTCAGCTCCCGCAGATATGATTTAGGACGCGTAGGACGCTACAAGCTCAACAAGAAATTCGACTACGAAACTCCGTACGAAGAGCATACGCTCGTAAAAGACGACATTATCCAGACGATGAAGCATCTCATCAATGTTTACAGCGGCTATGAAACACTGGACGACATTGATCACTTGGGAAACCGCCGCATTCGTTCTGTTGGCGAGCTTATGACTAACTCGCTCAAAACAGCTTTCGCAAGAATGGAGCGAATCGCAAAAGAGCGCATGAGCCTTAAAGAAACCGCAACACAGACACCGCAGGCATTGATTTCAATCAAACCTGTAGTCGCATCGGTAAAAGAGTTCTTCGGCTCTTCACAGCTCTCCCAGTTCATGGATCAGGTAAACCCGCTCTCAGAGCTTACTCACAAACGACGCTTGAACGCACTTGGTCCTGGTGGTCTTTCACGCGACCGCGCTGGATTTGAAGTTCGCGATGTACACTACACTCACTACGGACGAATGTGCCCGATTGAGACTCCTGAAGGTCCGAACATCGGTCTTATCGTTTCGCTGGCAATTTACACACGCGTAAATGATTACGGATTCTTGGAAGCACCGTATCGCAAAGTCGAGAACGGCAAAGCTACGGACAAAATCGAATATCTTTCCGCAATTGATGAGGACAAATACTATGTCGGACAGATTGCAGAGGGTATGAAGAAAGACGGCTCATTCTCAAGCGAGATGATTTCATGCCGCCATCGTGGTGATTACACGACACGAAGTGTAAAAGACATCCAGTATATTGATGTTTCTCCGCGTCAGGTTATCTCTGTTTCCGCTTCGCTCGTTCCGTTCCTTGAGCATGACGATGCGAACCGTGCGCTCATGGGCTGCAACATGCAGCGTCAGGGCGTTCCGTTGTTGTTCCCGGAGCCGCCATATGTCGGCACTGGTATGGAAGGACGCGCTGCATATGATTCTGGCGTTCTCATCAAGGCAAAGCATGACGGTGAAGTTATTTGGGTAACTAGCACGCTTATCAAAATAAAACCAGATGATGCAAATCTTCCGATTGATGAGTATACGCTCCAGAAGTACCAGAGAACGAACCAGGATACTTGCTACCACCAGAGACCAACAGTCATGGTTGGCGAAAAAGTAAAGAAAGGCGCAGTTCTTGCTGACGGTCCTGCTACATTTAACGGAGAACTTTCTCTTGGACGCAACCTGCTGGTAGGATTCGTTCCGTGGAACGGGTACAACTACGAGGACGCTGTTCTTATCAGCCAGCGCGTCGTAAAAGAAGATATGTATACATCTATACATATCAAGGAATTCCCTGTTGAAATCCGTGAGACAAAACTTGGTGACGAGAAAATCACACATGATGTTCCTAACAAGAGCGAAGCCGCTCTTTCTCAGCTTGATGCCGAAGGAATCGTCCGAATCGGAGCTAAAGTTCGCTCAGGAGATATTCTTGTAGGAAAAGTAACTCCTAAGTCAGAAACAGAGACAACACCAGAGTTCAAGCTCTTGAACTCAATCTTCGGTGAAAAGGCAAAAGAAGTCCGCGATTCTTCACTCCATGTTCCGCACGGAATCGAAGGAATCGTTATCGATGTTCAGCGTCTTAGAAGAGACCAGGGCGATGACTTGCTTCCTGGCGTAAAAGAAAAAATCAATGTCCTCATTGCAAACAAGCGAAAGCTCCGTGAGGGTGACAAAATGGCCGGACGACACGGAAACAAAGGTGTCGTTGCCCGCATCTTGCCAGAGGAAGATATGCCGTACTTGGAAGACGGTACTCCGCTCGATGTATGTCTGAACCCGCTCGGTGTTCCTTCACGAATGAACATCGGTCAGATTATGGAATCTGAGCTTGGTATCGCCGGCCGCTACTTGAATGAGTTCTATGAGTGTCCTGCTTTCCAGACGCCAAGTCAGGAGCAGATTGCCGAAAAACTCAAGCAGGCTGGTCTCAGTCCGGACTGTAAGCAGATTGTCCGCGACGGACGCACTGGAGAGCCGTTTGTTAACCCGATTTTCGTCGGAGTTATCTATTATCTCAAGTTGCACCACTTGGTTGACGACAAAATGCACGCCCGTTCAATCGGACCGTACTCACTCGTTACGCAGCAGCCTCTCGGTGGTAAGGCTCAATTCGGAGGTCAGCGTCTCGGAGAAATGGAAGTTTGGGCTCTTGAGGCTTATGGAGCGGCAAACACATTGCAGGAAATGATGACAATCAAATCCGATGATATGAACGGACGCTCAAAGATTTATGAGTCTATCGTCAAGGGCGACCCAGCTTCTCCAGCAGGTGTTCCAGAGTCATTCAATGTATTGATTCAGGAAATGCGCGGCCTTGCGCTTGATTTCACAATCTACGATGCAAAAGGCAAGCAGATTGCGCTTACAGAGAGGGATCAGGAATTGATTGACAAAGCAAGTTCTGGTTTTGACAAAGATAACGAGGAGTAAGGAGCAAAGCAATGCGTGATATTCAAGATTTTGATTCGATAAAGATAAAACTTGCTTCACCGGATAATATCCGTGCATGGTCTTATGGCGAAGTAAAAAAGCCTGAGACCATCAACTACCGCACTCTTCGTCCGGAGAGAGAAGGTCTTTTCTGCGAGAAGATTTTCGGAACGACGAAAGAGTGGGAGTGCTACTGCGGAAAATTCAAATCAATCCGCTACAAGGGCGTAATCTGCGATCGTTGTGGCGTTGAGGTAACACACTTCAAGGTGCGCCGCGAGCGTACAGGTCACATCGAGCTTGCAGCTCCGGTAAGCCACATCTGGTATTACCGCTCAGTTCCAAGCCGAATGGGTCTTCTCCTTGATTTGAAAGTCCGCGATTTGGAATCAGTTCTCTACTATGAAAAATACATCGTCATAGATCCGGGCGATACTGATTTGGAAAAAAATCAGCTCCTTGATGAAGACGAATACAATGAAATCATCGAGCGCGATGACGGACAGTCATTCGTTGCGCAAAGAGGTGCGGAAGCAATCAAAAAATTGCTTGATGACCTTGACCTTGATGAGCTTGGAAGCGAGCTTCGTGCCAAGATGATTGAGAAAGGAACAAAAAGCGACAAGCGTCTTCTCAAAAGAATTCAGCTTGTTGACGATTTCAAGAATTCGGGCAACAAGGCAAGCTGGATGATTCTCGATGTAATTCCTGTCATTCCGCCAGATTTGAGACCGATGGTTCAGCTTGACGGCGGTCGTTTCGCCACTTCTGACCTGAACGACTTGTATCGCCGCGTAATCAACAGGAATAACCGTCTCAGACGGCTTATGTCCCTGTCTGCTCCTGATATGATTATCAAGAACGAAAAGCGTATGCTTCAGGAAGCAGTTGACGCTCTCTTCGACAACTCAAAGAGAAAAAAAGCTGTAAAAGGCGCGGCAAACAATCCGCTCAAATCAATAAGCGATATGCTCAAAGGTAAGCAGGGACGATTCCGCCAGAACCTTCTCGGAAAACGCGTTGACTATTCAGGACGCTCTGTAATTGTCGTAGGACCAGAGCTTAAATTGTGGCAGTGCGGTCTTCCTACGAAAATGGCTTTGGAACTCTTCAAGCCTTTCATTATGAAGAAACTTGTTGACAAGCAGGTTGTATTCAATATCAAGAAGGCAAAGATTCTTGTAGAAGAAGAGTCACCAGAAGTATTCGCAATCCTTGACGAAGTTGTTCGCGAGCATCCTGTTATGCTCAACCGTGCGCCTACATTGCACAGACTTGGTATTCAGGCATTCGAGCCTGTACTTGTCGAAGGAAAAGCTCTTAAGCTCCATCCTCTTGCTTGTAAGGCGTTCAACGCAGACTTCGACGGAGACCAGATGGCTATCCATGTTCCTCTCACCCAAGCGGCGCAGATGGAATGTTGGACTCTCATGCTCTCTGCAAGAAACCTTCTTGACCCTGCGAACGGAAATCCGATTGTAGGACCTTCACAGGACATGGTTCTTGGTATTTATTACATGACTTCCGTAAAAATCGGCGCAAAGGGTGAAGGAAAGCATTTCTCAAGCGTTGAGGAAGCTTCTATGGCAGCCGAGAACGGTTATATCGAATGGTATGCGATGATTTATGTTCCAGCTCCAAAGGATTCTTTGGACGCATTCTGCGACGCTCCGTTCAAAAAAGGTGATGTAATCAAAACTACTGCTGGTCGTCTCCGCTTCAACGAGGCTCTTCCAGAAGAAGTAAATTATGTAAATCCTCACATCAGCGACAAAGACCTTGAGAAAAAAATTGCGACTGGTATGGGCGACAAAGATTTGAAATCGCTTATCGCAACCGTTTTCCAAAAGCAGGGTTCTTGGATTACAATCCGAATGCTCGACGCTATCAAGGATGTCGGCTACAAAAACGCTACATTCTTCGGTGCAACGCTCTCAATGGATGATATTATCATTCCTGAAGAGAAAAAGAAGATGGTCGATGACGCAAATAAGAAAGTTGAGGAAATCATCGGTCAGTACTCGCGCGGTACAATCACCGCTCAGGAGCGATACAACCGTGTAACTGATATTTGGGCAAGAACGAACGACAAGCTCACTGACATAATGATGGAGCAGTTCAAAGGCGATAAGCAGGGATTCAACACAATCTTTATGATGGCCGACTCAGGCGCGCGCGGTTCTAAAAAGCAGATTTCTCAGCTTGCCGCTATGCGTGGTTTGATGGCTAAACCTAACGGAGATATTATTGAACTTCCTGTACGCTCAAACTTCAAAGAAGGACTTTCGGTAATTGAATACTTCATTTCTTCAAACGGTGCGCGTAAAGGTCTTACTGATACGGCTCTTAAAACGGCTGACGCTGGTTACATGACCCGCCGTCTTGTTGATGTAGCTCAGGATGTTGTTATCAACGAAGAGGATTGCGGTACAATCAACGGTATCGACTACATGGCAATCAAAGAAGGCGATGAAGTCAAAGTTTCACTTGGAAAGCGAATCGTCGGACATTTCCCAATTGAGCGTGTAATTCACCCTGTAACTGGCGAACTCCTTTGTGATGTGAACGAGTACATTACTGATGAAATCGCAAAGAAAATCGATGCCGCGGGCGTTGAGAAAGTCAAGCTCCGCACAGTACTCACTTGCGAATCTGAGCATGGTGTTTGCGTAAAATGCTACGGAAAAAACCTTGCCCGCAATAAGCTCGTTGAAATCGGTGAGGCTGTCGGTGTCATCGCTGCACAGTCAATCGGTCAGCCTGGTACACAGCTTACGATGCGTACTTTCCATGTTGGTGGTACGGCTTCAAAGGAAACAGAGGAAAACAGAATCGTCCTGAAATACCCGATTTTCGTTGAGGAAATCACTGGTCATTCAGTTTCTGTAGAAAATGATGCGGCTCTTTTCACCCGTAAAGGAGAAATGGTCGTAACACGCATTATCGACAGATTTGACATTGAGGCTTCTGACAAAGTAGAAGTTCAGGACGGAAATAAAATCCTCAAAGGAACTCCGATTCTTTCAAAAAAATCAGGTAATATCGTTGCTTCTGCAAACGGTATGATTAGAATTAACGGAAAGAAATTGTACTTGCTCGGTTCTGAGCAGCGTATTGAAATATCGAACGGTTCTACAATCCTTGTAAAAAAAGGAAATATTGTGGAAGCCGGAGAAACAATCGGTACATTTGACCCGTATAGTGAGCCGATTATTGCCGAAGACAACGGATATGTTCACTTTGACGATATTATCGCAGGTTCTACGCTTGAAGAAGTCGTTGACCAGAACACAGGAAAATCAGAAAGACACATCAGCGATTTGCATCTTGATGTTAAGCAGCCTTGTATCCGTATTACGGACGAAGCTGGTAATACCTTGGGCAACTACTATCTGCCAGCAGGAACTGTCCTTAGCGTTGAGGACGGCGAAAGCGTAAAAGCAGGACAGATTCTTGCGAAAATTGCAATGGAAGCTGCAAAAACAAGTGATATTACTGGTGGTCTTCCACGAGTATCTGAGTTGTTCGAGGCTCGCAAACCGAAGATTCCATGCGTTCTCTCAAAGATTTCTGGAACAGTGCGATTTAGCGGTATCACAAAGGGTAAGCGTGTCGTAATCGTTGAGGATAAATACGGCAAAAAATTTGAGCATCTCGTTCCAATGGCACGCCGCATGCTTGTTCGTGACGGTGACGAGGTAAAGGCAGGTGAACAGCTTTGCGACGGTTCTCCAAGCGCACATGACATTCTCGATATTCTTGGTGAAAATGCGCTCCAGGAATACTTGATGAACGAAATACAGGCAGTTTATTCTGCTCAGGGTGTTGCTATCGACGACAAGCACATTGGTGTTATCGTTCGCCAGATGCTCCGCAGAGTTGAAGTCATCGAAGTCGGAGACACAAAATTCATCTTCGGAGAGCAGGTTGACAAGTATCACTTCCACGAAGAGAATCAGCGCGTTGTTTCTGATGGCGGACAGCCAGCCGTTGCCCGCCCGATGTTCCAGGGAATCACGAAAGCGGCTCTTGCTGCTGACTCGTTCATATCTGCGGCTTCGTTCCAGGAAACAACGAAAGTTCTTACTAACGCCGCTATTGCTGGAAAAATCGACAACTTGCACGGCTTGAAGGAAAATATCATCATCGGTCACATGATTCCGGCAGGAACTGGTATCAGAAACTACAGAAATGTAAAACTTTTCGATGGTTCTGACAAAGACCTTGATGTCCAGATGGCAGAAATTATTCAGCGCAGACAGGAAGAAAAAGAACAGGCGAATTCTTCATTCGATGAGTTCTATGATTCTTCCTCAACCGAGGAATAAAAATCTTGTGGAAGAAAAATTCCACTAATTTTAGAACTGTTCGGAAAAAATTCCGAGCAGTTCTATTGACCAATAAAAAGAAAATTTGTTAAGATTCAAATTCCAATTGCTAACTTTGTCCGGAGTGCTGCCGGCATAAATATAGGAGAATAGGCGATGCCTACAATTAATCAGTTGATCCGTAAGGGAAGACAGACATTAGCAAACCAGACCAAAGCTCCGGCTCTTGAGTCTTGCCCACAGAAGCGTGGCGTTTGCACTCGTGTAATGACTGTCACTCCAAAAAAACCAAACTCAGCCCTCAGAAAGGTTGCTCGTGTGCGCTTGAGTAATGGTATTGAAGTTACTGCTTACATTCCAGGAATTGGACACAATTTGCAGGAACACTCAGTTGTGCTTATCCGTGGTGGTCGTGTAAAGGACTTGCCTGGTGTACGCTATCACATCATTCGTGGTACAAAAGATACGCTTGGCGTAGACGGTCGCAAACGATCTCGTTCTAAGTATGGTGCTAAGAAGCCAAAGGCTTAATTTTAACCAGAAAACATATTTAGGGAGATTAAAATGGGAAGACATAAGAAGTCAGTGAACCGTCCGATTGTACCGGATACAAAATATAACAGCCCAGTTGTCACAAAATTCGTTTTGAGAATGATGCTGGATGGAAAAAAAGATACTTGTACAAAAATTATCTACAAGGCAATGGATCAGTTGAAAACAAAGACTGACAAAAATCCATTGGAAGTATTCTTGAAAGCTCTTGATAATGTAAAACCATTGGTAGAGGTTAAATCTCGCCGCGTTGGTGGTGCTACATATCAGGTTCCTGTAGAGATTCGCGATGCACGCAAAGAAGCTCTCGCTATGAGATGGATTATCGCAGCAGCTCGCAACAGAAGTGGTCACGGAATGGCTGATACACTTGCAGCTGAATTGCTCGATGCATTCAACTCAACAGGTTCTGCTTACAAAAAGAAGGAAGATACACACAGAATGGCAGAGGCAAACAAAGCGTTTGCACACTACCGCTGGTAGATTTTTCTTACAATCAGAAAGCTCCCCATTTTGGGGAGCTTTTTTTTCGTAAGATAATATTTTTCAATAAATCCAACAAAAAAGCCCCGAACAATGTTCAGAAAACATCATTCGGGGGCTTATTGATTCTAATTATCATTCAAGCAGAAAATTACTCTGCCAAGAATTCCTTCGTATAATATGCTTCCTTGAGAATCTTCTTGAGGTCTTCAACAAGCGGAACCCTCGGGTTCGCAGGAGAACACTGGTCTTCGTAAGCCAAGAATGCAAGCTTGTCAAGCTGGGCAAGATATTCTTTCTCGTCCAAGCCCTGACTCTGGAAGTTCATTGCGATTCCAAGCCGTTTTCCAAGCTCTCCACAAGCCTTAGCGTAAGACTCAACGCCCTCTTCCGTTGTGCTTGCAGGAAGTCCGAGCATACGAGCAAGCTCCGCATATCTTTCAGCAGCCTTGTAGTAATTGTACTTAGGCCATGTTGAGAGCTTATCCGGCTGAGTTCCGTTGTAGCGGATTGTGAACGGCAGAAGGATTGCGTTGGCGCGTCCGTGAGGAACATGGAACTCACCACCAATCTTGTGTGCCATTGAGTGGTTCATACCAAGGAACGCATTTGCGAACGCCATACCAGCCAAGCAAGAAGCATTGTGCATCTTCTCTTTTGCCTCAGGATTCGGAGTTGCATCTTTGAAACCAGCTTTATATGAAGGCTCAAGATACTTGAATACCATCTTGATTGCCTGAATACAAAGACCATCGGTAAAGTCATTAGCAAGCGTTGAGACATAAGCCTCAGTTGCGTGCGTAAGAACATCCATACCAGTGTCAGCAATGATTTTTGGCGGCAAGCTGTATGTGAATGTCGGGTCAATGATTGCGATTGTTGGAGTGAGAGAATAGTCAGTAAGCGGATATTTTTTGTGCTCAACTTTATCCGTGATTACAGCGAACGGCGTAACCTCAGAACCAGTTCCGGAAGTCGTAGGAACACATACGAGCTGTGCTTTCTGACCAAGGTTCGGATAGCGGAACGCCCTCTTTCTGATGTCCATAAACTTCTGCTTGAGGTCATTGAAATCAACTTCAGGATTCTCGTAAAAGAGCCACATTCCCTTAGCGCAGTCCATTGAAGAACCACCACCAAGCGCAATAATCGTATCAGGCTCGAATGAGCGCATAAGCTCAACGCCTTCGCGTACAGTCTGGATTGACGGATCCGGCTCGACATCACAGAAAAGCTGGTACTGAACTGGGTCCCGGCGAAGCTTGAGCTGATCGGTGATTTTATCAACGAATCCAAGCTGAACCATTGAGCGGTCAGTTACGATGATAGCCTTATGAATGCCTTTCATCTGATGGAGATATTCGATTGAATCTCTCTCAAAGAAGATTTTAGCTGGAACTTTGAACCACTGCATATTATTTCGTCTCCTTCCCAATTTCTTGATATTCAAAAGATTGATTGCGCTTACATTGTCGTCCGTAGAGTTGTGCCCGTAAGAACCACAACCAAGCGTCAGAGAAGGAATAAACGAGTTGTATACATTACCGATTCCGCCAAATGTAGAAGGAGAATTCCAAATTACGCGGATTGCAGGAACAAGGTCGCCGAATTTCTCAGCAAGCTCTTTGTTCGCTGTGTGGATTGCGGCAGAATGTCCGAGACCGTTGAAAGTAACAAATCCTTTTGCCTTTTTCAAACCATCTTCCGTAGAAGAAGCCTTGAGTACTGCCAGAACAGGAGAAAGTTTCTCGCGTGTAAGGCACTCCTGAGGTCCTACATCCTTACATTCAGCAAGAATTATGCTCGTGCGCTCAGGAATATCGAAGCCCGCATTCTTTGCAAGAACGACAGGATTCATACCAACAACGACAGGATTAAGCTTTGCAACGCTCGGGTCTCCTTCAACGCCGAACATATACTTCTCAAGCAGCTTTTTCTCTTTTGCAGAACAAAGATATGCCCTGTATTCTTTGAACAAAGAGATTGCATCATCGTAAATCTCTTTGTCGATGATTGCTCCCTGCTCAGAAGCACAAATCATTCCGTTGTCAAATGCCTTTGACATTACAATATCATTCACAGCCTGCTTGAGGTTGCAAGTTTTCTCTACATAAGCAGGAACATTTCCAGCTCCTACACCGAGAGCAGGCTTTCCCTGAGAGTAAGCAGAGCGAACCATTGCGTTTCCGCCAGTAGCAAGGATTGTGGCAACTCCGTCATGTCCAATCAGGAGATTTGTCTTTTCCATTGAAGGCTCTTCAATCCACTGGATGCAGTTCTTTGGTGCGCCTGCAGCAACAGCCGCATCATAAACGACTTTTGCAGCAGCAATAGAACATTTTATTGCGCTCGGGTGGAAAGAGAAAATAATCGGGTTTCTTGTCTTAAGACAGATAAGTGCTTTGAAAATTGCCGTAGATGTTGGGTTCGTTACAGGCGTAAGTCCTGCCACAACTCCTACAGGCTCTGCGATTTTTATTATTCCTGAAACATCATCATCTTCGATTACTCCAACAGTCTTCAAGTGGCGCATATGATTCACGACATATTCACACGCAAAAAGATTTTTTGTAGCTTTGTCCTCGAAAACACCACGCTTTGTTTCTTCAACAGCAAGCTTTGCAAGCGTTCCATGCTGGTCTAAGGCAGCAACACTGGCCTTCGCAACAATGTAGTCAATTTTTTCCTGATTAAAATTAGCGAACTCGTCCAAAGCTTTGAGAGCTTTTTCTACCAATCCGTTGATTTCTTTCTGGGGTTCTGTAAGTTCTGCTTTTTCGTCAGCCATTACGATTCTCCTTAAAATAAATATATCTTACTGATAATTCTATCATATAAATTCAATTTTTAGTAAATAAAAAATACGGTCATTCTGTTGCTTGCACAAAATGACCGATTTTTGCGACAAAATTATTTTAACATTCTCTCTTCAAGGGAAGACAAGTTGTTCACCATGAGGATTGGCTGGCTTATAGCGTCAAGCGCATCACGCCACAAAGCCCCCTCTGGGTCAACGGTGTTTCGTTTTCTGGTTACTTCCGTGATAGGAATGTACACATATTTGTCATGCACAAGACCAACTACGCACTTTGTCTTTCCTGCCATTGCCGCATGAACGGCATTGTTTCCAAGACGCTCGCAATAAACAGAGTCGTTCGCCGTTGTAACGGCAGACCGAACCTGATAGCTTGGGTCAACATACTTAAGATTGATATGAATCCCTTTGTTTGAAAAATATTCGTTGATTTTGTCTTTCAGGAAAAGTCCGATATCAGCCAGCTTCTTGTTTCCAGAAGCATCTTTTTCGTTCGTAGAAAGAAGATGCTCTTGGCCAGCTCCCTCGGCAACAATAACAACTGCATGATGGCTTCTGTTAATGCGTGCCTCAAGGTGGCTTAAAAATCCGTTGGGACCATCAAGGTCAAACGGTACTTCCGGAATAAGGCAGAAATTAGTTTCATGGCTTGCAAGGGCTGTAGCCGTGGCAATAAAGCCTGACTCGCGTCCCATGAGCTTTACAAGACCAATTCCGTTCACCTGGGAATGAGCTTCCATGTGGATTGCCGCAACTGCTTCCTTCGCTTTCTGTACGGCTGTCTCAAATCCGAACGAGCGATCAATAAGCGCAAGGTCATTATCAACTGTCTTAGGAATTCCTACAACAGCCACTTTCAGCCCCCTGCGCGCAACTTCGTTCGCAACATCAAGTGCGCCGCGCTGAGTTCCGTCGCCACCAATGATGAAAAGCATATTGATGCTCAAAGACTCAACTGCATCCACAATATCGTTCACGCGGTTTCCACCGCCACGGCTTGTTCCAAGGAATGAGCCGCCTATTTTGTGAATGTCGTCAACCAAATCCGGGGTCAAATCAACTGTGTTGTAGCCTGATTCAGCAAAAAATCCTTTGAACCCGAACCTGAATCCTTTAATCCGTTTTACACCGTAACGATTGTAAAGGCATCGAACTATAGCACGGATAACATCGTTCAGACCAGGGCAAAGTCCTCCGCAAGTACAGATACCAGCCGTAACATGTGCAGGGTTAAAATAAATGAATTCTCGCGGTCCTGCTTTCTGCAAAAGATTTGAAGGATCGAGATTATTTTCCCGGTAATTATCTTCAAAGACATTCACTGAATTGCGAACAAACGAAGTATCTTTTACATAGTTCGCCCTGAATTCACCGTGAACTTTGGACAGCTCTATTGGGGAAGGAACTTTACATTCTCCAAGTTGTTCGATTGTAAAATCGAATTTTTCCATCTCCGCCATTGGCATAACCTCTCAAAAAAAATGAAAATTGTATGTATTAGACCTGTTCGGAAAACTATTGATTCCTCACAGGTCTTGCGTAATTTTTCAGGCTAAAGCCTTGCAAAATTACATAATTTCCAATAGAGCTGTTCGGAAACTTTAGTTTTCCAAACAACTCTATTGGAAATTCTAGCACAAAATGACGGAAATTCAAGCAGAATATTTACAACTTACCACAAGTTGCAACAAACAAAGATAATCAAAAAAAGCGTGCGGAGAACCATATTCAAAATGATTTTGAACTATGCTCTTCCGTCACGCTGTTTAGACTTATCGTCAGGCTATCGTCTTGGCATAGCAGGCATTTTCGGCAGTCTGAAAGGAACGATTTTCTCGATTTTTGTACCATCATCCGAATAAACAACCTGAACAATTTCTCCTACTTTCAAGGATTTTTTGCCAGAAGTTTTTTTCATATTGCCAAATTTGTTCTTGTTTCCTGACTTCCCGTTAAACTTCTTATACCCTCTGTGGTCGTTTGACATCCTCATTGCCCCGTTGTTTCCGCAACAGCAGCAGCCCTTTTGATTCCTGTCGAATTTCTTATGGAGCTTCGGCGGTTTCATACTGACCACTTTTACACTATCGTCCAAGTCAACTTTGACTTTTTCCTCACCAAGCGTAATGATTTTCGGGCGTTCTTTTTTCACCTCGCTGTCTTTCACAGCTTCATCAGGCTTATCGTTATTTTTTGCCGGCATCTCAGGCTTGTTCAAAGTTCCAATCGCAATAGTCGCAGAAACAACATTTGTTTCAGGGTCAATCTGAAGAGCCACAACCTGCCCTGCCTTTTTCACCTTCGTATCATCTTTGTGCATTTCCATGTGTGGCGGAGTCGGTCTATGGGCATCGAATTTTGGCTGATTAGCCAGCGCAGAACCTGCTGTCATAGCAAAACAAATAGCAGCCATCGTAAAACATACCGATTTTGATTCATTAAGGATTCTCATAATTTTCCTCCATTTTTTTTTCGTTTTCCCAGAATCACGCATACGCATTTTCTAATTCTGAAATCTGCAATTAAAAGTAACAACAGCAATTGAAAGTGACAAATAAAACAAAAAATTACATTTAAATATTTTTTGGTTTGAATATTTTTTTTTGCACTATATAATAGATTTATGAGAAAAATTTCACCAATTGCTTTTTTATTAATCACCGTCTCTTTATTCGCTTCATGCAAGAAATCAGCAAAAAAAAATCCAGAAGACGAGAAACTCGTTCTTTTCATGGCAGAAGTCAATCCTGCCGTAACAATATCAGGACTAATGGATCGGGCGTTCAAAGCTAAAGTCGCTGAGCTGTCTCAGGAAAAAATGGTCATCAATATCCAGTATGACGGTATTCTCGGAAACCAGAACCAAATACTGGAAGAAATGATTGAGGGAAAAAGCCTCGTCGATATTATCCGAATTTCACCGAACGATTTGGAATCATTCGGGTGCAAACGTTACAATATTCTTTCTGTTCCGTATCTTTTCAACGATATTGAGCATTTCTGGAAATTCGCGAATTCGTCCCTTGCGAACGATTTTCTGAAAGAGCCTTATGAAAAAGGAATAGGAGTTCGCGGGCTTTTCTTTGGCGAAGAAGGATTCCGACACTTTTTTTCTTCAAAAACCATTAATTCTGCAAAAGACCTGGAAAATAAACGGCTCAGGGTTATGAATGACTATGCAATGCAAAGACTGGCAAAAGCCTTGAAAACGAAAGTCACCCCAGTTGATTTTCTTGATGTTTACTCAAGTTTCAAAGAAAATAAAATCGAAGTGGCGGAACAGCCAGCAATAAATTACTTGGAGAATTCTTTCTATGAGGTTGCCCCGAACATGATTCTTGACGGACATGTTCTTGGAACAACCGAAGTCGTCATTTCGTCCCAGGCATGGGATGCCCTCACAGTAAGCCAGCAGGAAATATTGCTTCAGGCCGGAAAATATGCTGGCGAGTACTGCAAGCTCATTTCAAGGGAGCTTGAGGGCGAAGCTCTTACCACGCTTGCCTCAAAAGGCGTGAACATCGTAAAAGTTCAGGACAATTCCGAATGGAAAGAAGCCTGCGCGGAAGCCATAGAAGAGCTTACTGCTCAGTACAAGGATACTTATGAGCAAATTCTCTCCTTTGCGGAGCAATAAGGCTCAGTCAAGTTTGAAAGCACCTGTGTACAGCTGATAATAGCGGCCTTTTCTCTCCATAAGAGCATCATGGCTGCCTCGCTCAAGAATCGAGCCTTTTTCCAGAACAAGGATTTCGTCCGAGTTCCGTACCGTAGAAAGCCTGTGCGCAATGACAAAAACCGTTCTTCCGCGCATAAGGCGATCCATTCCCTGCTGAATGAGCCGCTCGGTTCGAGTGTCGATTGAGCTTGTTGCCTCATCAAGAATCAGGACAGGCGGATTTGCACAAGCAGCCCTCGCAATCGAAAGAAGCTGTCTTTGACCTTGGCTCAGGCTCGCCCCATCCCCGGTAATGACCGTATCGTAGCCGTTCTTCAAATGCGATATGAATGAATCTGCGTTGGCAAGCTTTGCCGCATCCACAACCTGCTTGTCACTCGCATCAAGATTTCCATAGCGAATATTTTCTTTTATCGTGCCAGTAAAAAGATGCGTGTCCTGCAGAACCATTCCCAAAGATTTTCGGAGCGAATCTTTTGAAATATCCTTAATCGGAATATCATCGTAAGTTATGATTCCTTCTCCCTCTTCAATATCATAAAATCTGGTCAGAAGATTCGCGATTGTCGTCTTTCCAGAACCTGTTGCCCCTACGAGAGCGATTTTTTTTCCCGGCTCAGCATGAATGGAAATATTGTGAAGCACCTTGATGCTGGAATTATATCCAAAATTCACATTCTCAAAATCAACATTGCCTTTCAGCTGCTTAAGCTGCTTTGTTTCAGGATATTTCCATGCCCAGATTCCCGTGCGCGCAAAACTTTCGGTAATGCGAATATTCCCGCCCGAATCAGTCGCCATCGCATTTGTAATCAGAACTTTTCCCTCGTCAACCTCCGGCAGCTCGTCAATCGCTGCGAAAATTCTCTCCGCCCCAGCAAGCGCGTTCAAAATTGAGTTGAACTGCTGGCTCATCTGCGAAAGCGGGCGGGAAAATGACCGTATCGACTGCAAGAACGAAGCGACAGTTCCCAAGTCGCTCATGCTTTTTATGACAAGAAACGCGCCCAGCATTGCACAAACCGCGTACTGCAAGTGGCTCAAATTATTCATAATCGGTCCAAGAACGCTCGCATAAGTCGTTGCCTGAGTTCCTGCTTCGCACAGCTTTTCGTTCAGCTCATCGAATTTTCGGACGGCGCTTTCCTCCCTGCAAAAAACTTTTACAACGCGCTGCCCCTCTATCAGTTCTTCAATGTAGCCATTCACCTTACCAATATTTTCCTGCTGCTTCCGGAATGCTTTTGCAGAAAGTTTCCCGATTTTTGCCGCAACAAGCATTACAAGAAACATTGATACAATCATAAGGAAAGTCATAGGAACGCTCAGAGCAATCATCATTATGAACACACCCGCAATAGAAAAAAGCGAAGTGAAAAGCTGCGGCACATTCTGGCTGAACATATCGCGCAAAGTATCAGTGTCGTTCGTAAAAAGCGACATCACGACTCCGTGCGGGCGAGAGTCATAATACGAAAGAGGAAGTTTCTCAAGGCTGTGGAACAAATCTTTCCTTATATTGAACAAACTCCTTGTAGAAATCGAAAGAAGAATGCGCTGGTTCAGGAACGCCGCAAAAACCCCAAGCGCATAAACAACAGCAACTTTTACAAGAAGCCTTATGAACCCTGAAAGCTCCGGATTCTCCTTTTTGATAAACGGAATTATGTAATCGTTCAAAGCAGGCTTTATCATATATGTCCCGAACACTTCTGAAAGCGCAGTTATAACAACGCAGGCAAAAACGACGAGCCAGAGGATTTTGAATTTTCCCATGTATGAAGCAAGCCTCATAATTGTTTGCTTTGTGTTTTTCGGTTTTTGCGTCCCTCTCATTTTTATTGGTGGCATAGATTCCTCCTATAAAATTCCGCATTAGCGGTCGTGCAGAGGCATTATAAAAATTACATGGAGGTAATTTTTATCATGCCTCCTAGTTCTCGCTCATCTGGCTTTCGTACACTTCCTGATAAATCTTGTTCGATTTCAAAAGCTCCTCATGCGTACCGATTCCGCTGATTTTTCCGTCATCAAGCACCACAATAAAATCTGCATCTTGAACGGAATTGATTCTTTGTGCGATTATGAGCTTTGTCGTCTTGGAAAGATTTTTTCTGAGCGCAGTCCTGATTCGTAAATCCGTGGCTGTGTCAACTGCACTAGTCGAATCATCCAGAATTAGTATTTGGGGCTTTTTCACAAGCGCGCGCGCAATGCAAAGGCGCTGCTTCTGCCCGCCGCTCAGATTGACTCCGCCTTGCTCAACGACAGTATCGTATTTGTCCGGAAAGCGCGAGATAAAACTGTCCGCATCCGAAGCAACGCACGCTTCCCTCAGCTCCTCATCCGTAGCATTCTCGTTTCCCCAGCGCAGATTCTCCGAAATTGTCCCCGAAAACAATGTGTTTTTCTGGAGCACAAAGCCAATATGACGGCGCAAGTCCTGCAAATCGTAGTCGCGGACATCTTTTCCGCCTACGGTAACACGACCTTTCAGAACATCGTAAAGACGCGGAATCATAGAAACAAGCGTTGTTTTGGAGCTTCCCGTTCCTCCGATTATTCCAACCGTAGAGCCAGATGGTATGCTCAGGTTTATTCCCGAAAGAACGCAGTTGCTTTCATCTTTTATGTAGCTGAAATACACATTTTCAAATCGTATTGCGCCAAAATCCTCCGCGCCCAGCTCATGCGCCTCCACGCACCCCGCCCCAACTGATTCCTCCGACTCCGCGTCAAGAATTTCCGATATTCTTGAGACGGATGCCCGGCTCATCATAAACTGCGTGAACATCATGCTCAACATCATAAGGCTCATCAAAGTCTGGTTGATGTACGAAAGGAAACTGATTAGCTCTCCTGTCGTCATCTCGCCCGAAAGAATCATATTCCCGCCGAACCAAAGAGCCGAAATAATGCACGAATACACAATCAGCTTCATAATCGGATGGTTCAGTATGACTATTTTCTCAGCATGAACCTGAGTTTTGCGAAGAATATCGGCGACATCATCAAACTTCTTGCTCTCAAAGTCTCCGCGAACAAATGACTTCACTACACGAATCGCAATCAGATTCTCCTGAACAGTATTGTTCAGCTTGTCATACCGCTCCAGCATATTCTTGAACCGCGGATAAGATTTTGTCGCTATCATTATGAGGAAAAAAGCCAGAAGCGGAAGAACAACAAAAAAAATGCACGCAAGCTTTATGTTTATGAAGCAGGACATGAAAGTTCCGAAAATAAGCATCAGCGGACTTCGGACAGCGGAACGGATAAGGTTCTGGTATAAATTCTGAATATTAGACACATCAGTTGTGAGGCGCGTAACAAGAGAACCTGTCCCGAATGAATCCATAGCCGAGAAAGAAAATGACTGAACTTTTCTGAAAAGATTTCCGCGCAGATTCTTTGAGAAGCCGAACGCTGCAAGCGCAGAAAGCCTTCCGCAACCCGCTCCGCAGCACAAGGAAAAGACCGACATCAGAACCATAAGAAGCCCGAATCTTACAACATACCCCAAATCTTTTGAGCCAATCCCAACATCAACGATTTTTGCCATGACAAGGGGAATTGTAGTTTCCATAAGAACTTCACCAAGCATGAAAACTGGAGAAAGAACCGTAAAAACACGGTATTTTTTCTCAAGACCGAAAGTAAGTTTTTTAAGCAGATTCATGTATTCGATTTTATTTCAATTTAAACCAACCTGCAAAAAAAATATGTTATAAAAATTATGATATATAAAAAAACTGTGTTATGATTGAATAAATAGACCCGTTTGGAAACTCATTAAGTTTCCAAACACATCTAATACAAAAGAGAATCCAAAAATGCGGAGGTCACCATGAAGCATTGTATAATAGTAAAATTTCTTCCAGACATTACGCACAAAATCGAAAAGTCCTTTATCGGACAGATTCAGGAGCTTTTCGACAACTGCAAGGAAATTGAAGGAGTCCATGATGTCAAAGTTTTCAGCTGTTGCACCAACAAGGACAACAGAGCGGACATAATGATTCAGATTGATATGGACAAATCGGCTCTCGAAGAATACGACAAGAGCCAGTGGCATTTTCTCTGGAAACAAGAATACGGGCGTTTCATAGATACAAAAACGATTTTTGACTATGAAGAAAACAAGCCCGCAAAACGCAAATAAGAAGAACGGCCTGGAGCTATCCAACAAATTCGTTGCACAGTGTCATTGGAACTTGTTTCGGAATCTAGATACTGAAATAAATTCAGCATGACTCCACTACGGGATTGCTCCAAGCTCAATGACAATAAGCTACGCAAAAAGCTCTTTGTGCGACTCGAACCAGTCGAACAGCTGTTTAAGCTCATACAGGAACGAAAGCTGGTCACCTGTCTGGATTGTGCTTTGCGCGGCTCTTGCGGCAATTCGGTTAACTTCGCGGACATTCTGTGACTCTGCCTCTTTCGTGGCATTCAATATATCGCTCTGATTCTTGCTCATCTGGTCAAGAATTCCGCGCATGAACGATACATTCTCATCGTTGTCGTTCTGTATCTTCGTAAGCCGCTCGTTGGAATCTACGGCAGTCCGCTGCAATGAATCCATGAACATATCGTGCGCGCGGTTCTCGTTGACAAGCGTCTTTATTTCGTTCTCAATCTCGCGCATTTTTGCATCGATTTCGCTTGAAATACTGCTCGTTCGCCCAGAAAGAGTCTTGACCTCGTTGGCAATGATGCGGAATCCCTTTCCGGCAGCTCCAGCGCGGGCAGCCTCAATCGAAGCATTGAACGAAAGGAGTTTCGTAAGCTCAGAAACTTCCTGAATGCTTTTTATTGAATTACTGATTTCGTTAATCTGCGAATTTAGCTTTTGAACTCGCAAATCCATCTCTTTTCGTCCCTGCTGGGCACTTTTTATTGTTTCGTTCAGATTTTTGAATTCAGTGCTTATTTCCTGCAAAGCCATACTGTTAGCCTGAGATGTATTCATCATCATGTCGGCTTCTTTTTTAGTCCGTGAGCCTGATTCTGCAAAGCGATTCATGGCAATCTGGAGCTTCTGGTAAATTCCATCGTCAGAAGTCAGCTGCGCAATGTATTCTTTCAAAAATCCGCTTATGTTGCTTGTGGAATTACAATTTTCAATCAGAGCGGAAACAAGATCTTTTCCTACGCTCAAAAGCTGTTCTTTTGTGTATGTTGCTTCCATTTTTTATTCCCCTACGACAAGAACGACGAGCGTCTGATTTGAATTGATATGACAGAACTGCTCCCCATAAGTAGAAAAACCTGAGTAAACAGGAAAATATTTTTTCCATATTGAATTAACTGATTCTTGCTGACGCTTTTTCTGAAATCCGATTGTGCGAAGAATGCAATTGAACAAAATTATGCATCCCGGATTCGGAATATCGGAAATAATCTTCTTACAAGTATCCTCAGTTATAGAAAGAGTATCCATCGGATTCAGAATCTCCTGAACAGAATCCTGCAATACTCGGGCATATGTAATAAGTTTTCCTGAATCATCGAAATTTGCGAGTGAGGCAATAAAAATCTCAGAGCCGAACACGCGGCCGAATGGATGCTCAAGAGTCGCATCCGAAACCTGACTTTCAGGAATTCCGAGAATCTGCGCATACCGCCTTTTAGGATTTTGTCCGTCAATCGTTGAAACTGTGTGCGTCTCAGGATTTACGTCAGTGAGCATTACATTTTTTCCAGAACGCTGGAAAATATTCTCCTTGTAGATTTTGAACACGCTGCTAGTCTTTACGAAAAGCAAAACGGCTCCTTTTTCGGAAATTTTTCCGTTGTAGCTGACAGCCGTCGATTTGAATTTCAAGTCGTCCCCTGCAGAGCCGCCTGCAATCAAAAATCTTGGATCTTTAATAATTGAATACAAAAGTGAAAGCATACCTTCCTCTGCCGAAAGAAGACCGCAGATAAGGGATATTGCAAAAGCATCACGCGAGCAATTAGATGACGAAAGCTGTATTCCTATTGATGATGCCGCATTTTCTATATCTTTCTTGTGAATCATCGGGAATTTGTCTATATTTTCAATCAGAACGCCCTTGAACTGAGAGCGACCGCTCGTCCCGTCAGAAAGGGCATTCAGTATAATCGTGTTTTTTTCAAATCCGTCTCTAGAAATCTCACCAGAAGTCGTAGTTCCAACTACTTGCGCATTCGGAAATCGCTCATACAAAAGCTCGGAAATTTTCTTAAAATCATATGAAGAACTTGCAAAAAAAAGAATCGCATTATATGCAGAAAGATTTTTTTTCAACCTGGAACAAAGCTCATTAACAGCCCTTTCGCTGTCACTAGTATGGGATTTTACAACTTCTTGATTCAAGTCAAATCTCCTAAAATAAAAATACTATTATAATATCGGATTATTGTTGAAAAAAACTTAATTAGAGTTAATGGTCATTTCGACAAGCTCACTGGCCGTATGCACAGAATTTATTGAACAGCCCCAACCACAAGCGGCTTTACCGTTTGTGGTTGGGGCTGCAACAAATCAGAACATATTGTTGGCAAAAACTATTTTATCGAATCAATGACTTTCTGCTCGAACTTCGTCCAGTATTCATCATCGCAAGTAAAATTGCTTGAAGAATCAACTGTGAACAGATTCTGCCCATCCGCGTTCTCACCAAGAACTTTCGTTGGCTTAACAATATTCTTGCCAAGAGCAGGAATCTGGGATTTTATGGCCTTGGCAAATTCTGCTGCAAGGATAAATCCACCCAGCTTGTTGTTGTGAGTGCTGTCGCCAGGGAACATGAGCTTTCTTGCAAGCGTATCATTTCCACTAGCTTTATACGCATTCTCATAGAACTTTTTCGTCAGCTCAAATCCATCGATAAGAAGAACTTTCTCTTCTTTGGCAACCTGCTTCACTGCTTCGCAGTACGCATTATTCTCAGTAATTATTGTTCCTTCGCTCTCAGTTCCCTTGTCAGTTGAATCGTGATGCGGTCTGATTGTTCCGTCCTCATTGAAATACATGCGGCTCACAGGCGTTACAAGAACAGGTATCGCGCCCGCTTTTTTTGCAACATCAATGTACTGTTTGAGGTACCACTTGTAAGTGCCGCCTTTCCAACCGTAAAACTCAGAGCCGTACTTTGAGACATACGAATCCGGCGTAGGAACTTTTTTTCCTGCAATTGACGGATATATTCCTTTTGCATCTGGAGTTCCAAGAGGAACATAGCGGTCTTCCAAATATCCTGCGCTATTAGAGCAGTCATTGTGACCAAACTGAATGAACAAATAGTCGCCCTTTCCGATTTTGTCGGCAATCTTTTTCAAAGAACCTTCGTTGATGAAGTTTCTTGTAGAACGACCACCTTCGGCATAGTTCTGAACAGCAACAGAATTATTGAAGAAGTTCTGGAGATATTCACCCCATGCGCCTTCACTTCTGGTCTTTCCGCCCATCCAGATTCCGTTGGAACTGTAGTCCTTCACAGTAGAATCTCCAGCCAAGAACACATTCACAGCCCCAGCCGTTCTAGGTCTGTCAGCTGACGCCTTTGAAGGAGCCGCATACCCCTCCTTAACCTTTGCTTCCAGCTTGATTTCTTTCGCTTCACCAACAGTACCATTTCTGAGTTTTGGAACGACAACTGCTTTTACGAACGAATTAGAATCATCTTTTGTAAGAAGATATGTTTTTTCGCCGAAGCCTCTTGTCTGCTTCATAAGTATTTCTGAGCCATCATCAGAAACACTGTACCAGTTGATTTCAGAAATATCTTCGGAATCATTGTCGCCAAGCGAATAATGCAATGTGACAGTATGACCAGGATAAGGCGTATTTATATCATCATCAGTCGTAAAACTCGGCTTCTTAGAAAAGATTTCTTTTGAAGACCTATTTTTAGATTTTGCACCTGCTGACTGAGCTGAAGAATAAACAGGAGTCCAATCACCCAAAAAGGCTTTAGGCGTATAGGATTTTTCGTCTGGCAAAACTGTTCCCGCCACACGATAGTCCAAATCAGCATTTTCTCCATCCTCAACAGTTCCAAATTCTCGGAAATTAGCATTCTCAGGCTTGTTGCCGCTCATCTGCGTCCAGCCAGCAGGATTTATGATTCCGACAGTTCCTACAACAGAATTAATGAACGCGACCTTAGCCTCTTTTCCCCAAGGACGACCAAGATACCCAGGACTTACGAAATAATTCTGGTTCGCACTCAAAAGGCAGTCATAGAACAAATAGCCTTTTTTGCTCGATGTCCTTGCGGCAGTGAAATATCCGCCAGAAACACCCTCAGTCGTATATCCTGCAAAACTTATTTCGCAGTTCTCAAAAACAACATCTCCGTCACCAAAAATGAAATCAGTGTTTCCCTCAACAAAACAATTTCTGAAATAAACTCTGAGCGGTTCGCTTTTGTACGGATTATTCTCAGCTTTCTGAGTTGCCGAATCATAACCTGTATAGAGCGTGTCCTGACTTCCGATGAATTTGCAGTTGAAGAACTCAGACCTGACAGCTTCGACAAGAATTGCAGCAGAACGCTCTGTAAGTGCTTTTGAGCGAACATCAGAATTAATCTTTCGCTCAGGAACGCTTCCGTCAGACTTTACGCCGTCGGAAAGTTCTTCATCAGTAATGTACTTGTTGAATGATGATTCAAATGTAATTCCTTCTGCGCGGAATGCAGTAGCGTACGGCTTTATGTAAGTCGCAGCACCCCATTTTGCAACCGGATGCTTTTCAAATTTGTCATAAGCCAAATCTTCATCATACCAACCATTCGCATCGGCAGAATAATATGTGTACCCGATTCCGTAGTACCAAGTAAGTTTTACTTCCTGCTCAGGAGTATCATTTTTCAGCGTGATATATGGAACATTGATAATAACCTGCTCGCGATATGTTCCAGGAGCGATATGAATCGTAATCCTGTCGTCTTCGGATTGCGGATTCATTGCCGAAGCAGCTTTTATTGCAGCACCCACGGTTTTAAATTCAGCTTTCTGACCAACTTTCAAATCTTTCTTGATAGCTCGCGAAGCCAAAGTTTTGTCTTTCAAAGACATTTTCACATCTTTTGAAACTGGTTTTCCTGAAACAACAATGTGATTTATTGTCTTTGTTTTGTCTGTTTCACATGAAACTTCATATTTTCCATCACGAAGTTTTGCCGAGAATGATTTTTTTGAAACAACTCCATTATAAACATAACCATCATCCATGTTTCTGAAAGAAATTGATTTTGGCATTGGAGCTATATCACCAAAGAATTTTCCAGTCACATCGTACACGGGTTTTAGATTTACACCAATGTCATGCACCGAATTCTTTGACAACTGAATTTTTTCACCAGAAGTAACTTCGTAATCATTCGCACCTATGAGGGAAGCCGTGTAAGTAACAAGCGGCTCAAGTTTTCCTTCGTAAGTGAAATTTCCGGCTTTTCCTGAAACATTCATTTTTACCGGCTGATAAACACTGCCAGCAGGAGGATTCATAATCATGGAAAGTTTTGAAGTGTCGTATTTTGAATCGATTCCTGTGATTTTTCCAGATGCCGTGTACAAAACAGCTTCTGCAACAACAAGATTTATATTTTTTGAAGTACCAGGTTTTACATTGGAAAAATCAACGAGTCTTGTGTCAGGATTTATTCCGTAGCCTGAAACTCCTGAAAGAACAGCCGTGAATGTATTGTTCACAGGAAGATTGACCTTGTAGCTGTTTCCTGTAACTTTTGCATCAAGCTCCTTGTTCAAGCCTGAAATTACAAATTTAAGAGTTCCGTTTCCGTTAAGATTCTCAAGTTTTCCGCTCACCTCAACGCCAGGAGTCCTTACAACACGATAGTAAACGGGCTTTCCAGCTTTTTTGTCAGTCCAAATTCTGTATGTTCCGGATTTTAGGGCAACATAAGAATATTTCGCAGACTCGGCTTTTATTGGAGCAACCTCATCCTGCTCAGAGGTAACTTTTCCGTCCGCATCGACCGTAGAAAAGTGAATGTCAGTATCAGCGGCAGCGGAAAGGCGGGCATAAAAAGAAATCGTGTCTCCCGCCCTAACATTTTTTATCGTAATGCAGCGACGGTTATTTCCGCCAGTTCCGTTACAATAGTAAATACCATTTGAAGTATATCCATCATCGAAAGTAACAGCCGCATATCCCTGAGTACCGTAACTTTTCTTTCCGTCATAGTACGCCCTGTCATTTGCAACGACATTCAATACCAAATCACCGAAAGGAGGAAGGTCTCCGGCCTCAAGATATTTTCCACCAGCAGGAAGATTAGAAAGAGCATCTATAGCTGCAACCGAGATGTAATTGTTAGCTCCAGCCTCCTGAACCCCGCCAAAGTCCCAGACATCAATTTTCCGGCTTTGGGCAGAAAGCGCGGATATAGCAAATAACGCTACCGCCGCGCAAACAACTTTATGAATCAATTTTTTCATAAGAACCTCTGATTGTATATTATAGAAAAATAAAATCAAAATTAATGAAAAAATCAGTACAAAATTAAGAGAATATTGATTAAATAGTCCGAATTTCGAGTTTTTATTTTCATTGAAAAAGGTCATTTTACAGAAAGATTCGGTCATTGAGCCTGTCGAAATGACCATTTTTTGCCTTTTCCAAACAAAAATTTTGATTATTATGGTTTCGACTACGCTCAACCACCGAAAATTTCTGAAACTCCAAATTAAGGCTAAATAAGCTCCTCTAAAAATCTGTTCAGAAAGAGAATTCCGCGCTTGTTCAGGGAAAAAGTCCTCTCAGGGCTATTTCCCTGAACGCGAAGAAGCCTGTTTTTTCGCCACTTATCAAAAATCAGTCCAATTTTTGTTCCGTCCGAATTTTCCAGCTCCAAAAGATTTTTTCCGAAGCGTCTGAAAAAAGTCTGCTCAGAAATGCCTTCAAGAAGCCTGAATCCCATCATCAAAAACTCGAACTCAATAGTTTCCGCTGAGAGATTTTCGGTCTCGCGCACAGAGGAAATATCACCAGCCATGCCATTTTTCCAGAACTCGCAATAGGATTTTATTCCGCGCAAATTGTTCCACCTAAGAGATTTTTCATAAATCGTGCCGCTCGCCCCTGCCCCTATACCAACATAGTCCTCAAGATGCCAGTAAGTCTTGTTGTGGCGACTCTCAAAACCCGGTCGGGCGAAATTAGACACTTCGTACTGAAAAAATCCGTTCTTTTCAATTATGTTCCGCCCCAAAATCCACATATTGTCGGCCTTGTCCTGAGAGAAAGCGATTTTTCCGTCCGAAACAAGTTTTCCTAATGGAGTGTTTTCTTCTATAGTAAGTGTGTAAAGCGAAATATGGTCGATTTTTTTGTAACTGAAAATTTTATCGAACTGATTTTTGAACGATGAGTAAGTCTGACCGGGAAGCCCCGCTATAAAATCAACTGAAAGCCGTCCGCGCCAATTTTTTTCAAAAAGCGAAAGAACCTCCATGCACTTGGCGGCGGAGCATATTCTGTGAACAGCAGAAAGAGGCTTGTCGTCAAGGGCTTGTATGCCAAGAGAGATTCTGTTCACGCCGCAAGCCTCGCAAGCCCCCAAAAGCTCCGAGCTTACGCTCTCGGGATTCATCTCGACGGTAACCTCAGAGCCCAGGGCAAACGGGCGGACCTCACCAAGCCCCCGAACGAGGCGCATAAGCTGCTCCGGGGAAAGAAGGCTCGGAGTTCCGCCTCCGACATAAAGCGTCCTCCAAGAATCAATATGCAGCCAGTCAGCATAGTACGAAGCCTCGCTCAGAAGAGAGTCCACATACTCCTCTGGGATTCCGCATTTTTCGGGGACGGAGAAAAAATCGCAGTAAAAGCACTTTTGCGCGCAGAACGGTATATGGGCGTACAGCGAAACTGAATTCATCTATATTCGTGGGGGTATGGTGTGCGGCAATAAAAAATCTACGCCTGAAGACCTTTTCGAAAATCGCGCGCAAGCTCCCTGTCCAAGTCACGATTTTTTATTGTTTCGCGCTTGTCGTACTGCTTCTTTCCTTTGCATACGCCAAGAGTGACCTTTACCCGCCCGTCTTTGAGGTAAAAATCAAGAGGAACTAGCGTAAATCCTTTTTCATCGACTTTGCGTAAAAGGCGTTTTATCTCTGATTTGTGCAAAAGAAGTTTCTTTTTTCTGTCAGGGTCATGGTTAAAAACAGATGAGAAAGCATACTCGGAGATATGGAAATTCCTGACCCATACTTCGCCGTTCACAATCTCAGCGAAAGCGTCCACGAAAGAAATATTCCCCGCCTTTACCGATTTGACCTCCGTTCCTTCAAGCACGATGCCACATTCATACGATTCCTCGACGAAATAATTGAAACGAGCCTTTTTGTTCTGGGCTATGATTTTTACATTCTCACTCATGGAGTAATTATATCACTTTGAATTAGTGATGAACAAGTAAGATAATATCAGTCAGTCCGAATTCGTTTCAGAACCAATCTGAGGGGCAGTCTGACCAAGCCCGAGTTAGCTCTGAGTTCCAAGCTCAGAACTAATCACCTGCACGCCCCCAGAGCAAATCAGCTCCCAGTCGCAAAAAAATCCGCTCCGCGCAGAACCGCCCCGCTCAAACTTCGTGACTGTGCGTAATTGGTATTTGTCTCACCAATTTGCTTTGCAAATTGGTTCGCACGCACAGAACGAGTTTGGCGGTGCGAACCTGCGCACGCGGATTTTTTTTGTGTCGGATTGCTGGATTGGGAATGCGCCCCACGACGCAGCCCGAACTGGCAATCAGTTCTGAGTTTTAGAATCAATCTGAGGGGCA
>JAEEGL014098240.1_pt1 | contig 40604 bp, 37 predicted proteins | sample 9134231 | NCBI WGS metagenome assembly JAEEGL01 (sample SAMN16246548, study PRJNA631951) | gut metagenome | biome: gut microbiome; feature: rumen; material: fiber-attached | host: Bos | place: Iran: Karaj | collected 2018-10
GTAGGCGCTTGCTTACGAAGACTACGATGACGAATATCACCAGCGCCATTATCAGCGAGGGGAGCAATACCCTGAGATAGTGTCCCGCAGAATTGAACACGGAGGCGGTGTGGTGCACCTGCTCCTGAATGGACTCATAAGTGGTCTCCTCGGAGGGAGCTTCGGAAGCTTCGGCGGGAGCGGTCTCCTCGTCGAATCCTGTGGAGAGCTCCTGTGCGGCAGCTGCGAGCTCAGCGTCTGTCATCGTATCACCCATTTCGTTGATTTATCTATCTTTGTATTATACCACACTCCCCCGCAAACGTCAATATTTTTTATGTGAGACCGACCTGTGCGGCGGCTGGGATTTGGGTAAATATATAAAATTAATTCCCGGGTGTTGCAATCCGGGAGCAGATATGGTAAAATAATTGTGTTATGTTCCAATAGCTCAGCAGGATAGAGCGACCGCCTCCTAAGCGGTAGGTCGGAGGTTCGAATCCTCTTTGGAACGCCAGCGCCCTGCGTTTGTGGGGCGCTTTTTTGTTTTTGTAGGGGTCGATGCCTACATCGACCCGAGCCAACAACGGGACGTCGGGGACGCCGTCCCCTACAAATGCGTAAATCCAAATAATTTCGCATCAAAAAGGACGGACAAAATGTCCGTCCTTTTTCTCATTCTATAGTAACCTTTTTCATGCGCTGGTCCTTGAGGGGCTTGTCGCGAAAATCGGTCTCCGTGGATGCAATCTCGTCGACAACGTCCATGCCCTCGATCACCTTGCCGAATGCCGCATAGCTGCCGTCAAGGTGTGGAGCGTCCTCATGCATAATGAAGAACTGCGAGCCCGCCGAATCAGGCATCATCGAGCGCGCCATCGACAGCACCCCGCGGGTGTGCTTCAGGTCGTTCTTTACGCCGTTCTGCGCGAACTCACCCTTTATCTGCCAGCCGGGACCGCCTGTGCCGGTTCCATTCGGACAGCCGCCCTGTATCATGAAGCCCGGGATGACTCTGTGGAAGATGAGCCCGTCGTAGAAGCCGCTCCTCACGAGCTTCTCGAAGTTCTCGCACGATATCGGAGCGATGTCGGGATAAAGCTCCAGCTTGATCTTTTTGCCGTTTTCCATTTCGATTACAACCATTGTTAAACCTCCGTATATTTGATCCCGAGAGCTCGGGTCTCAGCCTATGACAAGCACGATCTCCGTAGTGAGCTGCGGGTCGCGTCCGCCGAACACCGCACCGGTCTGTTCCTCTGCGGTGGCGTTCTCAGCAGCTATCGAAGCCTGTTCGTCGTTGTATTTTTCGAGGATACTGCGTGTGTCCTCGGTCGTCTCCTCGGGTTCTGTCTCAGCAGGAGCGACTGTGTGCGGGATAGTCTCGATGACCTGCCCGATGAGGTCTGTGACGTACTCGATGTACTCCGACGGCTCCTCCGGCTCCGTTTCAACACCGCTGCCGGCGAAGTCCTCTGCACCTGAATCCAGCCCCGCGGGGACCGTATTCTCGACGATATGCGGGCCGTCATTCGGCGCACCTGCGGACTTATTGCGGTTATTAGCCTCCTGAGCGTTGCTCATGCACGCCCTCACGAGCATCATGACCGCCATGCAGGATATCATCATCAGTATCAGAGAGACGAGCCTTGATCTTTCCATCACAATCACCTTCCCTACCCATTATACAGTCTCTCCCGGGAATTGTCAAGAGCAGACGCGCTCTCCGTGAGACATCAGACGCCGTTCAAGGGAAAAACGTGATTTTGTTCATAAAATATAGTTGATTTTTTGCATAAAAGGTGATAAAATATGTGTAATAAGCAAAAACGACCGCAGATATCAATAATGTTTTGGATACAGGAGTCAGTTATGGATAATAATGACAGGAAGTCTGCCTCCAGCCTGAGCAGACTGAAGTTTTCAATGATAACAGGCTATGCCCTCATAGTTATCACGGCTGTTTTCATAGTCTCGGTGCTCGCCGTGCGAAAGACCGACTCCGTGCTCAAGAGCAAGGTCAGCACCATGGGCTCGTCGCTGAATATGCAGATGAAGCTCAATATGGACAGCTACCTCTCCCGCATGGAGACCATCGGCACCCTCGCCTTCGCCGCCGAGGAATGCTACACCTACGACGCCACAGACCCCTCCAACGACGAGTATGACGCCGTCACCACCGAGAAGCTCATATCGGACAAGCTCTACAGCCTCTGTATCATGGAGAACTTCGTCGATTACGGCATCGTCTACCGCAACAATCACACCGTCGGGAAGGTCTCCAACGGCACCACCTCCCTCTTCGGCGACAACATCTACCGCGACCTCGCCGCAATGGCCACCCGCAAGCGTACCAACGACGGCTGGTGCGCCGGCTATAACGGCAATTTCAGCCGCATTTACTACGTCAAAAGAATGAACGACAACGCAGTGCTCGTCATCTCGTTCTACGCATCGGAACTCAACAGCGTCTTCGATAACCCCGAGACCCTCGCCAGCACCGAGATACGCCTCACAGACCGCGACCGCAACGTCATCTATTCCTCCGACCGCTCTGAGGTCGGCTCGACGCTCAATTCGGACATCAGGTCGCGCGTCTCGGACATAAGCTCCGCGACCGTCATGGACAGCAAGTACCTCGTCTCGGTCAGCCCCTGCGGCGATGAGTGGTACATCATAACCGCTATCCCCACCGCAGAGCTCCTGCGCGAAAAGAACGAGATGCAGGTCTACATCTACATAGTCGCCTTCATCGCGGCGCTGCTCGCCGTGCTCATAGCCGTGGAGCTCAGCATACGCCTGACAGCTCCCGTGCAGTACGTCATGACTTCGCTCAACACCAGGGCGAACCTCGACCTCCTCACGGGTATCCTCAACAAGAAGTCCTTCGAGGAGACGGTCACCGAAAGGCTGAACGATTCGCTCTCTATCGAGAACCACGCGCTCCTGCTGATAGACCTCGACAACTTCAAGGGCGTCAACGACACCCTCGGTCACGCATACGGAGATCAGGTGCTCGCCAAGATAGGCAGTATCCTCCGCGCGACATTCTCGTCTGAGGACTTCCTCGGACGCATAGGCGGCGACGAGTTCTGTGTCTTCATGAACTCCACCCCCGGCGATGACGCTCCCTACGAGGACTACGTCAAGCAGAAATGCAGCGGGATCTGCGAGGCGTTCCGGTCGAATTACACCGGCGACGACGGCAGTTACAAGATCTCCGGAAGTATCGGCGTGGCAATGTTCCCGAAGGACGGCGCTACCTTTGAGGAGATGTATTCCGCTTCGGACAAGGCTCTGTATTTCGCCAAAAACAGCGGCAAGGACACCTATGCCTTCTACAATCCTTCCGAGGCTGACAAGGAGGTGAGCGCAGAATGAGATCAGCAGTAAAACGTCTGGCAGCGCTCGTCTGTGCATCTGCGGTGACACTATCGACAGGCTGCGGCAAGCGCTCAGTCATACAGTCAAAGACCATTCCCACCGAGATATCGCTGTCGTGGTGGGGAAACGACGTCAGACACGAATACACCATAGCGGCAGTCGAGCGCTTCGAGGAGCTGCACCCCGACATCAAGGTCAATTGCAGCTACTCCGAGTGGTCGGGATATGAGTCCCGCAGCCGCGTGCAGATGATATCCAACACCGAGGCGGACGTAATGCAGATCAACTACGGCTGGCTCTCGCAGTACTCCCCCGACGGAATGGGCTACTACGACATCAGCACCGTCTCCGACTACATCGACCTCTCCGCATTCGACCAGACCATGCTCTCCTACGGCAAGATGAACGGCAGGCTCAATGCCATCCCTATCGCCATGAACGCCCAGACGGTCTACATCAACAAGACCATCTATGACCAGTACGGTCTCGGGCTGCCGGAGACGTGGGACGACCTCTTCGACGCCGCAAAGGTCATGAGCCGCGACGGCATCTACCCCATGAGCTGCAAAACCAAGTCCATATGGATGTACCTCCTCACCTACACCGAGCAGCAGCAAGGCAAGGAGTTCATCACGAACGGACATATCAACTTCACCCCGGACGACTTCGAGGTAATGCTCGATATGTACGACAGAATGGTCGATGAGAATGTCATTCCCCCGACGGAGCTGCAGGTCAGCGACATCACCAAGGGGCTGTGCGCGGGCGCAATAGCATGGGTCAGCGACGCCTCGAGCTACTGCAAGGACGCTATCAGCGCCGGCTACGAGATAGTCCCCGTGCCGCAGACCGGTATCACCGCAGACCGCTCCGGAGAGGGCTGGTACACCAAGCCAGCAACGATGTACGCGATAAGCCGCAACACCGAGCACCCGCAGGAGGCTGCGATGCTCCTCGACTTCCTGCTGAACAGTCAGGATATGGCGGTGCTTCAGGGCATCGAGAAGGGTATCCCGCTGAGCACGTCCGCGAGAGGCTACCTCGAGGAAGCGGATATGCTGTCTGGTATACAGTACGAAGCGTCGCTCGTCATGGAGGCGAACCCGAAGATCTCGCTCCTCGACCCGACTATCGAGAACAGCTCCATGATAGATATGTTCAACGACGCCTGCAACCTCGTCATATACGACAAGGCGACCACTGAAGAGGCTGCACAGCAGCTATGCGATCAGATCGCGGAAAAATTTGATATCGGATAAAAAAAGTACGGCTTGCGCCGTACTTTTTTTATCAAGCCTTGTCAGAGGTATCGAGATTCTCGAGGTAATTCTCGGCGGTCTCGGAAGCCTCACCCATGTCCATTCCGGAAACGGTCTGGTATACGATGTCAGCAGTGTCGTCGCCGAACCTGCCCTTCGCACGCTCCTTCTCGACCTTCTTCAGGTAATGCGAGGTCGCGAGATCGAGGTACTTGGCCGGCAGACCCGAGTCCGCAACGTGCTCCTCGTAAACGTTCTCAGCCATCATCAGATCCTGATTGCGGATACTCTGGAAAACATTCGTCGCAGCCGAGCGGTATACCGCAACGACGCCGACTGTGGTGAGTATGCATATGCCCATGACTACGAGCTTCGCAACGATGACCGTCGGGGACTGCTTCTTCCTGCCTGTGCGGTCGGGAAGCAGAAGCGGCACGCGCTTGACCTGTGCTCCGCAGGTGCGGCAGTAAACGGTCTCCTTGCTGATAGCCTGTCCGCAGCTGTGGCAGACCTTGTTGCGCTTCGCGCGCTTGATGATGAGAACTATCTCAGCCGCAAGGAGCACCAGCAGGAGCGCTCCCGAGGCGATAGCCACGATGAGCCAGATGTTCGACTTCTGCACCTTTCCCTTGCGGTTCCTGCCGGCGGAGTATGTAGCGTCCACCTTTCCGTCGCCGTCCTTATCGACGCTGAGTGTCGTGTGTCCGGACTTGCCGGTGTGGGTGGAGATGAGCGTCTCGTCATTTATCGGCACCTTCTTGAACGTGCGGACGTCTGAATATTCGCCGTTCTCGTCGGCAAAGCTGATCGAGTAGTCCATGGTGCCCTTGCCGGTACCGTTGATGAAGACCTCATAGTTCGCGTCGTCGGAGAGCTTGAGCACCTTGATCTCGTCGTCGTCGCCCTCGAATGAGAGCGTACCGAAGGAGGTCTTGGTGTTGAGATTGTTCTCGGAGGAGCTGAGCACCTCGCCGTTGTAGCTGACAGTTACCTCTACCGGGCAGGCAATGCGCACGAGTATCGCGTAGCTGCCGCTGACGTTGTCCGCCATTTCGTCGAACGCGAAGCCGAGTTCAGACACGTCGGAGACGTTGTAGCCGTAGCCCTCGGAGGCGATAGATTCCATGAGTTCCTCGCACTGCTGGAGCTCCGAGCCGTAGAGGTTGTGGAAGAATCCGAGCGAGTAGATGAGTATGCCGTCGTCCTTGACGTCGGAGGCTATGTTCACGACGGGAGTAAAGTAGTCGCTGTAGCCCTCGGTGGGACCCACGCACGGGTAGCCGTCGCTCATGACGATCATGAGCCGCTTGTCGCACGAGGACTCCTTGAGGATATCCCATGCGGTGTCGATAGCGTCGTGCATATTGGTGCCGCCGCTCGCGTACATACCGTCGATGACGTCGAGTATCTCGTCCTTGTCGCTGCTCTGGCTGACGTTGGTATATGCGGAGTCGGAGTAGGTAACGACGGAAATGCTGATAGAGGGGTTCTCGCTGAAGACGTAGTCGATGAACTTCTTTGCGGAAGCCTTCGTCTCGTCGAGCGGAGTGCCGGACATACTTCCGGAGTTGTCGAGCACGAGGACTACCTCACGCTGCGGGGAATTGAAGTTGGTGAAGATGTTTGTCTGCTCGTCGTAGCGGTCGTAGTCGTCAGCACCGTAGAGGTCGTTGTCGTTGACCCATACCTTTACAGTGACCTTGCTGTTGGGGTTCTCGGGGTCGCTGAAGATGAACTTGTAGATGCCGGGCTGGATACCGGAGAGCTTGTAGTTCTTCTTGGTTATGTGCTCGCTGAATATCTCCTCGCCGTCGCTGAGACGCTCGATGGAGAGGTCATAATCGCTGATGACGTTGTTGTTGTAGTCGTAGACCGTGAGCTCACAACCGGGAGTTACCGAGCGGTAGAGGTCGAAGTCGCTGTCGTAGATAAAGCGCGGTATCTGAGCCGCGTCGAGAGCGTCCATGACCGTCTCCAGCTGCTTGTCGGAGAGCTGCGAGTCGGAGTGGGTGTACTCGTCGTTGTGGTAGTCGGCGTTCATGAGGAGAGCCTGCTTCTCGAGGAGCGCGCGGAGGTGACCGAAGCCCGTGCTCGAATCGAGCTGCGGGATAACGTTGAAGAAAAGGTCGCCTATCTCGCCTGTGGAGAGGCTCTCGCGCTTGCCGTCGATACCGTTGTTCATGAGGTAAGCCGCGTGCGAAACTATGGTAGAAGCCTCATGTCCCTCGGAGGTGCCGTAAATGAAGTCCCTGTAGGAGATGAGCTGGTTCCAGCGAGACTTTGAGGGGTCAACGAGGTTTCTGTTGCAGGAGCCGTCAACGCGGAGACCTGCGCTGTGTATCCAGTCGGCGGTGTCGTTGAGCTCACCGTCGTCGATGTAGTCGGAGATGACCTCGCCCATGATATCGGCGAAAGCCTCGTTTACCGCGGACTGCTGGGTGGAATAGTAGTCGCTTACCGTAACGTTGTTGAGAGTTGAATCCACGCCGATGATACCGTGGGTGTACTCGTGCGCCATGATGTCGGGGATAGCAGCGAGCGAGCAGTTGAGGTCGGAGTTATAGTTGCCGACTGAGAGAAATTCACCGCTGAACGACATCGCTGCATTGTTCAGATAGTCAGACGAGCTCTTGTTATAGATGATATAGAGGTAATCGTCCTTGATGCCAGATCTGCCGAAGAGATCGCCATATGCATCATAGACCTTCTGAACGTTCGCAAGGGCGTCAACAGCCTCCGGAGCGGGAGCTTTTCCCTTCTCCCACGAAACGACGTAGTTATTGAGGTAGTCGGTATCAAAGGTCGCTACGCTGTCGTCAAAAACAGCAAGGCGGCGGTCGGTGTCGTTCATGTAGTAGGTGTCGTCGTCCTTATAGACATCGAGGTCCTGCGTCTCAAGCTGTCCCTCGAGGGAAGCAGACATCATGTCGCTGGTGGTGGTGTCGGTGTCGCAGACTACCTCCAGCTCGTTGGAGTCGATGAATATGCGCTTGAAGAACTGCACGTCCTCCACGAGCGAAGCAACGTCGTAAACGTATGCGACAAGAGGCTCGTCCTCGATGAAGACGATCTTGCGTCCGAGCGAATCTATGCGGACGAGACCGTAGTTGCCGATCTCCTCGTCCGTGAGCTCGTATTCGTCGTTGAGGTAGTCCCAGAGCGCCTCGCGGCAGTCGAGTTCGCCGTACTCCGAGTAGGTGTCGAAGTCATCGAGGGGCGTTTTCTGACCGCTCACGAAGAGCAGATTGCCGTCCTTGTCGGCAGTGACCTTCACGCCGCTTCCGTAGACCTCAACGCCGCCGTAGAACTGCTTCATGTCGTAGACGTCGAAGTAGTCGTTGGAGACAGTGCGGTCGTAGGAGAAGTCCGCGGAGCTGAGCCCGACCGTGGACAGCGCCTGAACAGCGTCGGTGGCGTCGTTTACCACGAGTGAGCTCATCGAGCCCGCTGACATTCCTCCCGATGAATATGAGATCTGCCCAGACTCACGTCTGGACTGTTCCTGTTCCTGTTCTTTACGGCGCTGCTTGACAGCGCTCTCCTGCTCCGAGGTCACGCCGTCGGCGCGCATATAGTCCTCGGGCGTCCCGCCGAAGACGTTGTAGACGCACACGCAGTTGATGACCGCAGTTACGGCAATGACGAACACCATGAGCATGGTGAGCAGTCTCATGCCGCCCTTTTTCTGATTAAGATCCTTTCCCATGCAGATCCTCCTTTGTTTATCCTTTTATGTCAGGCTGCGAAAGTGCAGCATGAAAACGTTTTTCAATATCGCAGCTCACTGCGTCAGTCCGAGGACCGCGCGGAGCTTGTCCGCCATTTCGCGGGCAGCCTTGCGGTGAGTGACCTCCGAGGGGTGCCAGTTCGCACCGTAGCCGTCCGCAGGATCCTGCGGGGTGGACTTGAAGCACGTTATCCTCTTGTCGCCGGTCGCGGCGCGGAAGCTCTCTACCGCGCGTTCGATGAGGGGATATTCCGCAAGGCAGTCCATGACGCCGAGCGTGCAGACGATGTAAGAGTCCGGGTTGCACCCGCGGACGGTTTTCAGGAACTCAGCGTACCTCTCGGCGAACTCATCAGCGCGCGCGCCGAAGTCCTGGTCTATGAACGAAGCGTCGTTGGTGCCGAGGTTGATGACGACGGCGTCGTACCTGTGTGAAGCGAAGTCCCACGGGACGTCCAGCCCGGGGAGGCTCCCCACGTTCCTGTAGAACGGCGGGACGAGCTGATCTGTGCGTTCGCCCTCGGTGTAGCCGGAGATGATACCGTGTCCGCTGTAGCACACCGCACTGTACTCCGCCCCGAGCAGTCCGCACGCGATACAGGCGTAGCTTTTGGTGAAGTTCTCGGTGAGGGTCGTGAACTGGTCGGTGCACTCCTTCGCCTCGACTCCGTAGCCGCAGGTAATGGAGTCGCCGATGAACTCAATGCGCAGCTCGGGTGCCGGCGCCGCGGTCACGGGGGAGTCAGTACCGGTGTCGAGCGTTAGCTTTCCCACGCCGACGGGACCGTTGTTCGCCTCTGACAGGAGCATTATCCTGACCCGCACCGTGCGGGGAGAGTCACCGCGGAACAGCTCGGCGCACTGAGAAGGCACGCTGACGGTGGTATCAGTGAGGAGCTCACCGTCGAGGTATACCGCATAGCGGGGTCTGAATGCGGGGTCTGCCATGTGACCGTACCCGCCCAGTATTTCGACCGAAGCCGACCGCGCACGAACGTCGAATTCGACCGCGCTGCCGCTCTGCACGAGCCACACTCCCCTGCTGTCGGTGAGAGTCCGTCCGACTATACGGGCGAAGTCCGCGCTGAGGGATACGGTCCGGACCGATGAGCCGCGGGAGGGTGCGGGCTGAGCTTGTCTGTAAGAATTGGTGTCCATTGAATCAGCCTTTCGTTCCATGAATACATCTATACAACTTACATTATACAACATTTCCCGCCGGAATGCAAGACTTTTATTGTACGGCGGTTCAGGTGTCAGGTGTTAGGGGGCAGGTGTTAGGTGTTAGGTGTCAGAGTACGGCATCCCTACACACTGACACCCTGATACCTGAAACCTGATACCTGACACCTGTTCCGCATTACGCATTCCGCATCAGATTGATGTGTTCGCAGCAGTGAACGAGCATATTCCACGCTGCACTGTCCACGTCCTCCCCGGACGGCAGTCCCACCAGCCTGCGGAAACGTCCCACAGCGGCGGCGGTCTCGGCGTTGTACTCCCCGCAGACCTCCACCCCGCCAAAATTGTCGTACTGCCGGGCGATGTCCCCGAGCATAGCCTGCACGATGTACACTATCTCCCCGCGGTCGCCCTTCTTCAGGACGTACCCCGCCGACGGGAAAACGCTGTACGGTATGGGCTTCGCGTGGACTCCCGCAAGGTAGACGTTCACTATCTTGTTCCACGTCGCGGGGTCGGCGTTCCCGGTGACGGGCAGACCGTACTCCCGCTGGAATGCGCTCACCGCCGCGGCTGTCCCGCGGTCATAGCTCCCGTCCGGCACGACCGACGGGATATGGTCGTTCATCAGCGATATTGCGTAAAGATAGGTCTGGAGCTCGCGTATGTGAGCGCGGCGCTGCTGAGGTGTGTATGGCATGGTCATTCCTCCTGTGAGCGTATTGTGTAGCCGGGGTTCTGGTAGGGGCGCTTGTCGAAGCCGTAGCGCAGGTCGGAGTAGACTCCCGCGATCGCGTCCCATGTCACTGCCCCCACTATCCCCGAGGGCTCTATCCCGAACTGCCGCTGGAACTCCGTCACGCTGCGCTTTGTGACGGGTCCGAAGTACCCCGTTGCGTTGACCGCGGGGATATTGTCGTAGGTGCCGTGGATATAGGTGAGGTACTCCTGTATCACCTTCACCGACGCCCCCGAATCGCCCTCCCGGAGCACCGTCCCCGGATAGAGCGCAACAGCTGTATATTCGGGCTTCACGGACTCCGCGATACCCTCGTATGCGCGGTAGAGGTCGTTGCGGGTCGCGCGGTCTACCTCGCCCGTCTGCGGGAGCCCGAACACTCTCTGGAACGACTTCACGCTGCGCTCGGTCTGCTCCCCGAAGTACCCCGTTATCTCCACCGGCGTGACCGCCTCGTAGTACGCCCCGATGACCGCAAGGTAGTATTGCAGCATACTCACCTCGATGCTCTGCATACCTATTTTCAGGTCTTCGATGTACTTCGGTTCTATCTCCTCGAAGCGCACTCCCTCGGAATCGAGCTCCGCTATGCGCTTGACGCTGGTGTAGATGTAGGCTATCCTGTACCACGTTGACTGATCGACAGTCCCCGTGACGCCGAGCCCGAACACGCTCTGGAACGTCCGCACGGCGTCCTCGGTGGCGGCGTCGAAAATGCCGTCCGCGGAGGGTATCTTGGGTATCGCGGGGTAGCTGCGCGAGATGCGGTTGAGGAATATCTGCAATGACCGCACGTCGTTCCCCGCCGACCCGAACGCGAGCTCTATCCCCGGATAGGACGGGAGAGCAGTTTTCACGGGCGCGTTCTTCACTATCTCGATGTCGTCGCCATAGTAGTACTGGAGTATCTCATAAGGTGTGAGACCGCGGTTCGCGAGGTCTACTGTCCCCCACTGCGAGAGTCCCTCACAGGTCGTGGTGGTGCCGTTGCAGAAAGCCGTGAACAGCGGCTCGACGGTCCCCTGCCGGCGGATATAGTCGTTGTAGAGCTCATCGACGAGGTAGGAGATATTCTGGAAATACTCCCTGCCGTTGATGAATTTCTGGTCGTACTGCGTGGTGGCGGTGATGTCGAAATCATAGCCGCGGGCGCGGTACCATTCGGTGTAGATACGGTTGAGGGCGAAGGTCGTTATGGCGTAGATATTGGCGCGGAGGGCGCTCTCGCTCCACGTCGGGAAGACCTCGCTGGACGCCACGTTCTTGATGTACGAGGCGAAGTCCACAGTGACGTTCGGCGCGTCGGAATCGGGCGTGCCGAGGTGGACGGTGATAGTCTCCGGGATAAACGGAGTTCCTGTCAGCATAAGCTCCTCCTTTCAGAACCGCGGCTCCTGATTGTAGTAGGTGACGGTCTCGTCGGACGGTCTCATCATCAGCGGGAGCGGTATCATGCTGAAATTCTGCACCGAGGTCACCCCAGGGAACACCGGTACGTCTACGCTGCGTGCGTTGAAGAAACCCTCAGCGGTCACGCTCACGTCGTAGAGGGTGTAGGGTCTGAGGGCGGGGTCGGGCGCCTGCGAGTGGACGAGGTCCGGCGCGGGGACTGTGAATTTCGGGGCAGAGCCGCTCCCGTCGGTCACGCCCGAGGCTATGATAACGCGCATTCCCCCGACTATCGCCGTCACCGAGACTGACGCGCCCTCGATCGGCGCAGACTCGTCTCCCGTGCGGACATAGACCCTGATATAGCCGCTCGCGGCGCCGAGAGCCTCGTCGGAGGAGTACTCGGGCGGGGTGCTGTCCTCGTCGGAAAGGGAGCCCGTATCGGTGTCGAGCTGAGAGAGGTCGGGCTCGGGGTAGCGGGAGCTGTAATCCTCCCCGGGCCGGACTTCTTCGTAGGCTGTGTCGTCGGTCGCGGAATCCTCTGGGACTGTGCTTTCGGGGACTGCGCTGTCTGGCTGTGAGCTCCTGCCGTAGAGCTCGAGCAGCTCGCGGGTGTATTTTTCGATGTCATTTTTCTCCATATGATCGCCTCCGGTCAATGATATTCACCGGAGCGAAAATAAATGAGCATTTTTCTGCAAATTAACAGTTTGTTCACTAAAAATCAAACAAAAATCCATTTATTTGTGATAGAATGATATAGAATAAATATATGCTACGGATTTTTTGTTGAAAACTACCAAAGAATAAGGGGCGTATTCTATGAATAATAACGAGTACCTGAGATCACTTGAGCTCTTCCTAAAAAAAATAGACAGCATAAAGGATACCGCCAGCGGCGAGATGTCCGAGGTCGTGGAGGATTTCTGCGATACCATGCGCATCGGCATGGTGGACGTCAGGTTCCTCGAAAAGCAGAATCCCCTCACCAAGGACAGAAAGAACGAGATCGTGTTCTACGATATGGGCTATGCCGACCCCGATGACTTCGTGGAGTTCGTAGGTGTCACTCCCGACCGCAATTCCGCGATATACCGCGCGTACATCATCTCCGGCGCCACGACGTGGACTCCCGACGAGCGCGAGAAGATCAGCCTCTTCCTGCGCCTGCTGTTCGTCTATAACGGCAGAACAAGGCTCGGCTACGTCGTTGACAGGCTCATCTTCTACGATATGGACCTCGAGATATGCAACCTCAAGCATTTCATGCGCCATACGGGCAAGCTCTGCGCCCAGCGCAAGGCAGCCGGCTTCGCCGCGGTATACTTCAACCTCAAGCGCTTCGCCCTCATCAACCAGCAGATCGGCAGAGAGCGCGGCACCCTCGTCATGAGGGCTTTCACCCACAATCTCGCGGATATGTTCGACGAGGAGGAGCTCGTGGGACGCATCGGCGGCGACAATTTCATAGTCCTCACCCGCAAGCAGAACCTCGACAGGGTCATAAACGCCCTGCGCGGCACTCCGATAGTCTACGACCCCCAGACCGGCGCGAAGATACTCGTCTCCGCAAAGGCAGGCGTCTACCCGATACCTCCCGGACCAACCACTCCCAATGAGATAATGGACAGAGCCTCCCTCGCGATAGCTGCGGCGAAGTCCGGCGCGCTCGACGACATCGTCTTCTTCGACGACTCGCTGATGAAGCGCAAGGAGCACGACATGGAGATAGCCTCCCGCTTCCCCCGCGCCCTTGCAATGGAGGAGATCAAGGTCTACTACCAGCCCAAGGTCGCCCTCGGCGGCTGCGTTATGGTCGGAGCGGAGGCACTCAGCCGCTGGCTAAGAGACGGCAGCATAGTCCCGCCCGGCGACTTCATCCCCCTACTCGAAAAGAACCTCGACATCTGCCGACTCGACCTCTACGTCCTCGAGCACGTCTGCATGGACCTGCGCCGCTGGCTCGACGAGGGCAGGCGTGTCGTGCCGGTGTCGGTGAACTTCTCCCGCCGCCACCTCGGCGACCCGGAGCTGATATCGCATATCCTCACGCCCATCGACAAGCACCATATCCCCCACGACCTCATTGAGATAGAGCTCACCGAGACTACTACCGACGTCGAACTGAAGGAGCTCCGCAAGATACTCACCGCCCTCAGGAATGCCGGTATATCGACCTCCGTGGACGACTTCGGCTCGGGCTACTCCTCGATGACGCTCATCAAGGACCTCCCGTGGGACGTACTAAAAATAGACCGCGGGCTCCTCCCCGCAAGCCTCTCCGACAACACCGGCAGCAAGAAGTCGATGTTCCGCCACGTCGTCGAAATGGCCCAGGAGATCGGCATGGAGTGTATCTCCGAGGGCGTGGAGACCAAAGAACATATCGAGGTGCTCCGTGACGCCGGATGTCCGCTCGCACAGGGCTTCTACTTCGACAGACCGCTGCCCGTCGAGGACTTCGAGAACAGGCTCGACAACTACATCTACGACCGCAGCTGACATTTTGATATACTATGACGAAAGGAGGTCGCTGAATTGACAGGAAACCGGAAAGTCGTATCGCTGTGCATCTCGCGCGTGAGCGATATGGAAAATTTCAGATTCATCAACAGGCTCAACAGCAGTCTCACGCAGATCGACTGCTGCCTCATGGTCTACGCCATAAACTGCGACCTCTACTGGAGCGACGAAAACATGAGGGCTGAGACCCGTATCTTCGACCTCATCGACTTTGACCGAACGGATATCCTCGTCATCATGCACGAGAAGATAAAGAACGACACCATAACCGATACCCTCATCGCGAGGGCAAAGCAGAATAACGTCCCCGTCGTCATCGTGGACGGCACCCGCGAGGGCTGCGTGCGCATAGCCTTCGACTACCACAGCGGCTTCGAGCGTATCGTGCGGCACGTCGTCGAGGATCACGGCATGAGGGACGTCCACATGATAGCCGGGATAAAGGATAATCCCTTCTCCGACGAGCGCATAGACGTGTTCAGGCAGGTGCTCAGGGAGAACGGTATCCCCTGCGACGACAGCATGATAAGCTACGGCGACTTCTGGGCTGTCCCCGCGCGGAGAGCTGCCGAAAAGGTCATAGATTCGGGAAAGATACCGCATTGCTTCATCTGCGCGAATGACATCATGGCGATAAACATCGCTGCTCTCCTCAGGGACAGAGGGTTCAGGGTGCCGGAGGACGTCGCAGTCACCGGCTTCGACGGTATCGACGAGGTCTTCTTCACCACCCCCAAGATAACGACCTCCCTGTGCGGCGCGTCCGAGCTGGCTGAGCCGGTCTTCGAGGCGTGCATGGAGTACTTCCGCACGGGAAAATGTGCGGGCGAGCTCCTGCGTATGCCGGTCATGCTGACGAACGAGTCCTGCGGCTGCCCGAAGAAATTCCCCGGGAGCGACCTCTCCCTCCTCGCCAACTTCAACGACCGCTTCTACCGCGCCCAGGACGACGGACGCATACTCACCGAGATATCCGAGCGTATGCAGGCGTGCGGGGACATGGTCTCCGCGGCGTGCTGCCTGTACGACGACATAATCCACGACGTCACCGTCGTCATAAATTCCTCCTGCTGCGACCCTACACGCAATTACTTCGAGACTCCACCGCCGCAGCCCTTCGATGACCAGATGATACACCTCTTCACTGCCGGTCAGCGCCTTGACCTGCTCCCCATGGAGCGCACGGATATCCTTCCCGACCTCACTGCAGCCGTGAACGCGGGTTATCCGCTGATATTCACCGCTATATCTTTCATGAACGTCCCGCTGGGGTATGCGTGCTTCCGCTACCGCGACAGCGAGCTCATCGACTACTGCAAGATAATCCAGGTCATCACGAGCATAGGCTCGGGTCTCGGCGGCTACATGAATATGCAGTACCAGCATTACCTCAGCCGCCGTATCGAGGAGATGTATAAGTTCGACTCGCTCACAGGGCTGTACAACCGTCTCGGCTTCAGCAAGGACTACGCCGCTGTGCTCAGCAGCCATGAGGGCGAGGTGCTCCCGCTGACTGCCGTCCTCGCGGACATCGACAGGCTCAAGTACATCAACGACAACTTCGGTCACTCCGCCGGCGACAATGCTATCCACACGGTCGCGGAGGCACTGAAGAACGCCTGCCCGGACAACGCTCTCTGCCTGAGGTTCGGCGGCGACGAGATGCTCGCTGTCATCATAGGGGAATGCTCCGGCGAAGAGATATCAGCCGGGGTGACGCGCTCCCTCGAGGGCTACAACATCAATTCCGGGCTGGAATACGATGTCTCGTGCAGTCTGGGACTGTACGTCACGGACACCGCCTCGGACACCGATATAGAGCACCTTATCCGTCAGGCTGACGTGGCGATGTACTCGGAAAAGCGCCGCAAGCACGAGCTTCTCGGCTTTGAGCGGAGGAAACAGTAAGGGGCGCCCCCGTCAGACTGCCATAAACGTGAAAGAGACGACGCGAGCGCAGTCCCCTGCACCCTGACACCTAAAACCTGATACCTAAAAAAGACGGACAAAATGTCCGTCTTTTTCACAATTATTCAGCTATCTTTTCAGCCGCAGCGTCGAGCCAGTCGCCCTCAAACAATTCGATAGTACCGCGGTCGCACATCTTCGCGAGGTCAGTGCAGACCGGTATCTTCGCGAGCACGGGTATATCGTACTGCGCCGCGATCTCCTCGATGTGGGAGTCGCCGTAGATCTTATGCTTCTTGCCGCAGTCGGGGCACTCAAAATAGCTCATGTTCTCGATGATACCGAGGATCGGGATATTCATGAGCTTCGCCATTTTTACAGCCTTCTCGACGATCATCGAAACGAGCTCCTGCGGGGAGGTCACGATGACGATGCCATTGACCGGCAGTGACTGGAAAACTGTCAGCGGGACGTCGCCCGTTCCAGGCGGCATATCGACCACGAGACAGTCGATGTCCTTCCAGATGACGTCTGTCCAGAACTGCTTTACAACTCCTGCGATAACGGGTCCGCGCCATACGACGGGGTCACTCTCGTTCTCGAGGAGGAGATTTATCGACATGATGTCGATGCCCATTTTCGACTTCTGCGGAATTATGCCGAACTCGCAGGCGTCAGCCTTTTCGTGTATGCCGAACGCCTTCGGGATAGACGGACCCGTGATGTCCGCGTCCATGATACCGACGTTCTTGCCAAGGCGCTGCATGGAGACCGCGAGCATCGAGGACACGAGGGTCTTTCCGACGCCGCCCTTTCCGCTTACGATACCGATAACCTTGCCGATACTGCTCATTTTGTTGGGCTGCTCGAGCATGGACTCGGGCTTGCTTGAACAATTGCCCGCGCTGGGACAGCCTGCGCAGTCGCTGGGCTTACAATTTTCGCTCATAAAAAAACACTCCTTAGTTGTGATATTACTATTATAACCGATTTTTGACCATTAGTCAAGCATTGGTATCAGGGGTCAAGTGTCAGGTGTCAGGTGTGCGAATAACTCGTAATGCGTAATTATTAATTCGGAATTATTTTGATCTACGCATTTGCAGGGACGCCGTCCCCTACACCTAATACCTAAAACCTAAAACCTGATACCTGAAACCTGAAACCTGATTCAGCGATACTTGTAGACCGTCGCGGACTCAAACCCGTCGAGGAGGGTCGTCATGCGCCCGAACGCCAGTGCAGTACCCTTCGCAACGCAGTTTATCGCGTCCTTTGCGATGTGACAGTTTATGCCAAGTGTACGCTTGATGAGCTGCGTCAGACCGCCGAGCAGAGCTCCGCCGCCCGTCAGCAGCAGACCGTTGTCGTAGATGTCTCCGACAAGCTCCGGGGGCGCCTCCTCGAGGACCTTTCTTACCGCCTCCATGATCGCGAAGGTGTCGTCCTCGATAGCCTCGAAAAGCTGGCTCTCACTCAGTAGCACCTGTGCGGGGAGCCCCTTCAGGAGCGAGCGTCCCTTGACTATGTATGTCATCTCGTCGCTGGGGTCGTAGAGGTTGCAGAGCTCCTTCTTGACCTTCTCCGCGGTGCGCTCGCCGATGAGCAGCTTGAACTTGTTCTGCATATACTTGATTATCGAGCGGTCTATCGCATTGCCGGCGGTCTTTATCGTGTGGGACGTGACAACGCCGTTCATCGACACTATCGCGACGTCCGTTGTGCCGCCGCCGATATCTACTATCATGTGACCCTTCGCCTTTGCGATGTTCACTCCCGCGCCTATCATCGCCGCGATAGGCTCCTGAATGAGGTAGACCTGGCGCGAGCCCGCGCTCTTTGCGGCGTCCACGACAGCGCGGCTCTCGATGTCGGTGATGAAGGACGGCACGCAGATGATTATCCTCGGCTTCATGAGCTGGTGTCCGGTGACCTTGAGAATGAACTCGCGTATCATCGAGTGGGTGAGGTCGTCGTCGGAGATGACTCCCTCGCTTATCGGACGCGCAACTGCTATGTAGTCGGGGTTGCGGCCTATCATCTCATACGCTTCCCTGCCGACTGCGAGCACTCTCTCCGTGCGGGTGTTGTAGGCGATGACCGAGGGCTCGCTCAGCACGACCCCCTTGTTTCCCATTGTGATGACGATGTTCGACGTGCCGAGGTCGATACCTATATCTGTGTTTGCCATTTTATTCTTCCTTTCCGTTCTCTGCCTGCTCAAGGGCGGCGAGTATACCCGTATTCCCGCCGGTGAGCATATTTTTCAGACAGGTGTACCGCAGTGTGCGGCGGCTGTTGTCTACCATTTTCTGCACCATATCCTCCGTGCCGATGAGGATAAGGAGCTTCTTTGCACGGGTGACGGCTGTGTACAGCAGGTTGCGGTAGCAGAGCTTGTCGAAGCCGTTCATCAGCGGCAGCACCACCGCCTCAAACTCGCAGCCCTGACTCTTGTGCACTGTTATCGCGTAAGCCAGCTCGACCTCCGTGAGCGAATCTATGGGATACGTCGCGACGCGCCCGTCGAAGTCGAGCACTGCGGACATCGTTGCGCGGTTGATGTTGACTATCCGCCCGATATCGCCGTTGAAGATGCCTGTCCCCTGCTCGTCGCCGCGCTTCCAGACTATATCGTAATTGTTCTTGTTCTGCATGACCTTGTCGCCGAGGCGGTAGGTATAGACGAACCCCTTGTGCTCCGGCTTGGACTTGTCCGGCGGGTTGAGCTCCTGCTGAAGAAGCTTGTTGAGCTCCACGGTGCCCACTGTCCCCTTCCGCGACGGGCAGATGACCTGAATGTCCTCCGTCGGGGAGTAGCTGTAAGCCTTGGGAAGCCTGTCCCGGACGAGCTCCACGACGAGCGAGAGCTCCTTCTCGTAGTCGTCGCGCCGGAAGAAAAAGAAGTCGCTGCGCTTCTGGGTGAGGTCGGGATATTCGCCGGAGATTATCTTATGCGCGTTCATGACTATGCAGCTCTGCCGCGCCTGACGGAATATCTCCGTGAGCTGTATCGTTGGGACTGCCCCGCTGTCGATGATGTCACGCAGGAGGTTCCCCGCGCCGACCGACGGGAGCTGATCGCTGTCGCCGACCATTATCAGCTTGCACCCGAGCCGCACTGCCCTCAGCAGGCTTTCGAACAGCAGCACGTCCACCATTGACATCTCATCCACCACAAGGACGTCGCATTTGAGCGGGTCGTTCTCGTTGTGTACGAATCGCAGCTTGTCGCCGGTGTCGTACACGACCTCGAGGAGGCGGTGAATCGTCTTTGCTTCCCTGCCGGTGAGGTCGGACATACGCTTCGCAGCACGGCCCGTCGGCGCGGCAAGTAGGACGTGCAGCCCGCGCTTCTCAAATATCGAAATGACGGCATTGAGGGTAGTGGTCTTGCCTGTTCCGGGGCCTCCCGTGAGCACCATCAGCCCGCGCGATACCGCAGTGGTGATGGCGTGGCGCTGCATGGATTCGTAATGTATCCCGTGCTCTTCCTCCTCGATGTCGATGAGGGTATCGAAGTCAAAGTCCTCCGGCGACATGAAATCCCGCAGGATGTGCAGGCGGTCGGCGATGAACTTCTCCGCGTAGTAGTAATCGGGCAGGCAGACGTACTCCCGCTCGTGCTTGATGAACTCGAACAGTTCGTTCTCGTCGAGGGCGAAGTTGTAGACGCTGTAGAAGTCGCTCTCGGAGATATCCAGCGCCGCGGAAGCCTTTTTCTGGAGGGTCTCGAGCGGCAGACAGGTATGCCCGATGCCGGCGTTCGCCTTGAGTATGTAGTATATCCCCGCGATGACGCGGCGGCGGTCGCTGTTGTCGATGTGCATATCGCGCGCGATCTCGTCAGCCCGGCGGAAGTCGAGCTCAATGGAGTCGCCGCAGAGGAGGAAGGGGTCGTTCTTGATTAGGGAGAGCGCCTCCGTACCGAATTTACGGTAGGTACGCATCGCAATGCCGGACTTAACCCCGTACTGTGCAAGGAACGAGAGTATGCACCGCAGCGAGAAGAGCTTCTGCGCCTCGGCGGCGATCTCCTCGCACTTTTTCGCGGAAATGCCCTTGACCTCCGCGAGGCGGTGGGGCTCATGCTCCATGATGTCGAGGGTTCGGTCGCCGAACACGCGGACTATCTTCTCCGCCAGACCGGGACCTATCCCCTTTATCGCGCCGGAAGCGAGGTACTTCGCGATGTTCACGACAGTATCCGGCAGCTTGCGCTCACAGTATTCCGCGCGGAACTGCGTCCCGAATTTTCGGTGGGTGACGTAGGTGCCCTCAAGGATAAGACCCTCGCCCTCCTCGACGTCGCCGAGCTCGCCCACGACGGTTATCAGCTCGCCTCCCGCGTCGAGGTCGAGGACGACGTAGCCGTTCGATTCATTTTTGAACAGCACGGTCTCGACCGTGCCCTCGATGTGCAGAGTGGTGTTATCCATTGCCTTACCTCTTCCATAGTCCATACATTTTTCATTATACTACATTTCCACGCGGATTGCAAACATTTTCGCGAGGTTTTTTTCAAGACCGGCGCTGGGAATTATTTCCGCAGCCGGCTCAGACTCACAGAAAGCGACGCAGATACGCTTCTGACGGTCGTCCGCGCCGAAGTCGAGGAGGATTATCCTGCCCGTGGGCACCCTGCTCCGGACAGTGCAGTCGGAGAGCGCGGACAGACGTTCGGGGAGGAGGTCGTCGCCGGGAAAGACCGGGACTACGGTCACGAAGGACGTGATCGTGGCGGACCTGCGCCGCGTGCCGAGCAGAACAGCGGCTTCGAGCATAAGCAGTACGACCGCAGCTGCCGCGCATATGTAAATGGTCATGGGTCATCACCTCGGTGTATTATATGCACGGCACGCCGGCAGCGTGACTCTTTCAGGTATCAGGTGTCAACGTCCTCACCAGCGCGGCCTCCGCACCGCATTACGAATTAAAATATTGACAAGCGCATAACAATGTGATATAATAGGAGTATCTTCAGGGCGGGGCGAAATTCCCCACCGGCGGTATAGCCCGCAAGCCTTATGGCTGATCCGGTTTGATCCCGGAGCCGACGGTAACAGTCCGGACGGGAGAAGATATCCGTTTATGTACCCACTATGCCCCGAAATATCGGGGCTTTTTACATTTGGAGGTATCAGAATGAACGACATCGAATTCATGAAACAGGCACTTGAGCTCGCGAAAAAGGGCATGGGTCTGGTCAACCCCAACCCCATGGTCGGAGCGGTCATCGTCAAGGACGGAAAGGTCATCGGGATCGGCTACCACGAAAAGTTCGGCGCGCTCCACGCGGAGAGGACTGCCCTCGAGAGCTGCACTGAGGACTGCAAGGGCGCAGACCTTTACGTCACCCTCGAGCCCTGCTGCCACTTCGGGAAAACTCCCCCCTGCACCGACATAATCATCGAAAAGGGCATAAAGCGCGTGTTCATCGGCTCGTCCGACCCTAACCCGCTCGTCGCCGGCAAGGGCGTGGAGAAGCTCCGCGAGGCAGGGATAGAGGTCATCGAGGGCGTGCTCAAGGACGAATGCGATGAGCTCAACGAGATATTCTTCTACTACATCACCACCGGTCAGCCATTCGTGACGATGAAGTATGCCATGACCCTCGACGGAAAGATCGCCTGCTACACCGGTCACTCCAAGTGGATAACCGGAGAGACCGCGCGTGCGAACGTCCAGCGTGACAGACTGCGCCACTCTGCGGTAATGGTCGGCGTGGGAACTGTCTTCGCCGATAACCCCACCCTCACCTGCAAGCTCGAGGACGGCAGGAACCCCGTCCGCATAATCTGCGACACCCACCTGCGTACGCCGTTCGATTCCAACATCGTCAAGACAGCGAAGGACGTCCCCACCATTCTCGCGACACACTCGCAGAATGCCGAGAAAATAGCCAAATTCGAGTCCTTCGGCTGCAACGTTATCCAGATAGACGAGTTCAACGGACACCTCAGCCTCACCGACCTCATGAAGTCGCTCGGCGAGGAGGGCATCGACAGTATCCTCCTCGAGGGCGGAAGCGAGCTCAACTGGTCGGCGCTGAAGGCGGGTATCGTCAATAAGATCCAGGCATACATCGCCCCCAAGCTCTTCGGCGGAGAGACCTCCCGCACGCCCGTTTCGGGTATCGGAGTTCCCTTCCCCGCGGACGCCGTTATGCTCACATCGCCCAAGATCACGCGCTTCGGCGACGATCTGCTCCTTGAAAGCAGGGTGCTGCCGTGTTCACAGGACTGATCGAGGAGGTCGGGACTATCCGTGAAGTGAAGCGCAGCGGAGCGAGCTCGTACATCGAGGTCGTGTGTGAAAAGGTGCTGGAGGATATCCGCGTCGGCGACAGTGTCGCGGTGAACGGCGTATGCCTCACAGCGACCGATATTTCGGGGGATTCCTTCCGTGCAGACGTCATGAACGAGACCCTTTCACGCTCGTCGCTGGGCGCACTTTCGAGCGGCAGCAGAGTCAACCTCGAGAGGGCGATGTCCGCGAAGAGACGCTTCGGCGGACACATCGTCTCGGGTCACATCGACGGCACGGGCACGGTCACGGACATAAAAAAAGACGGTATCGCAACGTGGTACACCATTTCCGCAAAGCCAGAGATAATGCGGTATATCGCGGAAAAAGGCTCCATTGCGATAGACGGTATCAGCCTGACCGTCGCGAAGGTCACGGAGACGGGGTTCAGCGTTTCGGTCATTCCGCACACAGCTGATCAGACCGTCCTGCCGCTGAAAAAGGTCGGCGATACGGTCAACCTCGAAAACGACGTGATAGCGAAGTACGTTGAGCGGCTGATGAAGCCCGCGCCTGAGGAAAAATCCGGCGGGATAACGCTCGATTTTCTGGCAAAAAACGGGTTCTGAGCGTGGAATGCTTCTGTTATGCATGGCGCTGCCCTGCACCTGCAAGGGGCTGTCTGCCCCTTGACCCCGACCAAAGGGTCAGTCGACCCTTTGGAATCCCTATATTTGGAGGACATTTATGTTTGAATACAACACCGTCGAGGAGGCGCTCGAGGCGCTCCGGAACGGCGAGGTCATTCTCGTCTCGGACGACGAGGGACGTGAGAACGAGGGCGACATGATCTGTGCTGCGCGATTCGCGACCACCGAGAACGTCAACTTCATGGCGACCCACGCAAAGGGTCTCATCTGTATGCCGATGAGCGCCGAGTACTGCCGAAAACTCGCGCTCCCGCAGATGATACGCCTCGACGAGAACACCGACAACCACTGCACTGCGTTCACGGTCTCGGTCGACCATGTGGACACCACCACGGGCATTTCCGCTGAGGAACGCGGCTTCACGGCGCGGAAGATAATCGACCCGACCTCGAAGCCGGAGGATTTCCGCCGCCCGGGGCATATGTTCCCGCTCATGGCGAAGAAAAACGGCGTCCTCGAGCGCGAGGGCCACACCGAGGCAACGGTCGATCTCATGCGCCTTGCCGGACTTGAGGAGTGCGGTCTGTGCTGCGAGATAATGCGCGACGACGGCACCATGATGCGTGCCGGTGAGCTTCAGGAAAACGCCGTAAAATGGGGGCTGAAGTTCATCACGATAAAGGCGCTGAAGGACTACCGCAAGTGCCGCGACGTCCTTGTTGAGAGAGTAGCGGATACCAAGCTCCCCACGAAGTACGGCGAGTTCCGTGCGCTGGGGTTCGTGAACAAGCTGAACGGCGAACACCACGTCGCGCTGGTCAAGGGCGACATCGGCGACGGAAAGGACATTCTGTGCCGCGTGCATTCGGAGTGTCTGACCGGTGACGCATTCGGCTCACTCAAATGCGACTGCGGGCAGCAGTTCGCGGCGGCAATGACGCAGATTGAGAAGGAGGGACGCGGCATCCTGCTCTACATGAGGCAGGAGGGGCGCGGTATCGGGCTGATAAACAAGCTCCGCGCGTATGAGCTCCAGGACAAGGGCATGGACACCCTCGAGGCGAACCTCGCCCTCGGCTTCCCCGGGGATATGCGCGAGTACTACATCGGTGCTCAGATTCTGCGTGACCTCGGCTGCAAGACGCTCCGGCTGCTGACGAACAACCCCGACAAGGTCTACGGACTGAGCGGTTTTGGAATGAAAATTGCGGAGCGCGTGCCGATACAGGTGGACGCTACCGCATACGACCTGTTCTACCTCAAGACCAAGCGCGACAAAATGGGACACATACTGGAATACTGATTAGGTGTCAGGTGTCGGGTGTCGGGTGTCAGGTGTCAGGGTGTAGCGGACGGCACGGCCAATCGCTGCCCTACCCCTTTGGCACTTCATGACATTTCCCCGCACTGTGGGGGATCACCCGGCGTCCCATACAAACGAATAAAGGAGTAAATATCATGAAAACATACGAAGGCAAGCTCGTCGCAAAGGACGTCCGTATCGGTATCGTCGTTGCGAGATTCAACGAATTCATCACCAGCAAGCTGCTCGGCGGAGCTATCGACGCTCTCCAGCGCCACGCCGTGAGCGAGAACTCTATCGACGTCGCGTGGGTGCCGGGCGCATTCGAGATACCGCTCATCGCGTCCAAAATGGCTAAGTCCGGCAAGTACGACGCTGTTATCTGCCTCGGTGCGATAATACGCGGGAGCACCTCCCACTACGACCTCGTGTGCAATGAGTGCGCGAAGGGCATATCACAGGTCTCCTTGCAGAGCGAGATACCCGTTATGTTCGGCGTCATAACCACCGAGAACATCGAACAGGCTATCGAGCGCGCAGGCTCAAAGGCCGGCAACAAGGGCAGCGAGTGTGCGGAGGGCGCTATCGAGATGATAAACCTCATCCGCGAGATCGACGACTGATGTCCGACCTCATCTTCGACTACGACGGCACGCTCCACCAGTCCATGCTGACCTACGCCCCGGCTTTCCGGAGCACTATGGACTGGCTCGCAGACGAGGGCCACCTCCCCCGCCGCGAGTACTCCGACGAGGACATCTCCTACTGGCTCGGCTTTAATTCCGCCGATATGTGGGGGACCTTCGCCCCTGACCTCGACCCTGCGGTGCGCGAGAGGGCGAGGATACGTCTCGGAGAGGACATGGCGGAGAGGGTCGAGCGCGGCGAGGGAGCACTTTTCCCGCACGCCGAGGAGGTGCTGACAGAGCTGAAAAAGCGCGGTCACACGCTCATTTTCCTGAGCAACTGCCGCATACACTATATGGAGCGCCACAGGCGGGTCTTCGGGCTGGCAAGGTGGTTCGACTTCTTCTACTGCTGCGAGGAGTTCGGCTTCATACCCAAGCACGAGATCTTCCGGCAGATAGCCCCGCAGCACAGCGGACCGTTCATCGTCATCGGCGACCGCTTTCACGACATCGAAACAGCCGCGCAGAATGGTCTGCGGTCGATAGGCTGCGCCTACGGCTACGGCTCCCGCGATGAGCTCGCAAAGGCTGACATCATCATCGACGATATCCGACAGATACCTGACGCCGTCAGCGCTCTCTCAGTGTGACGGCAGAACGGAGGGATCATGACATTCAAACGCATTATCGCGCTGCTCACAGCACTCGTATTACCGGTAACGAGCACCTCCTGCACACTGCGCTCAAGGAAGCAGAAGGAGGAGAGCTCCTCAGCTGAGACCAGCACGAGCAATTCAGAGATACACACCCATAAACGCAGCAAAGCCGCCGAGGAGAGCGACCTCACTCCCGACGGTCAGTTCGTACACGAGAAGGTCGAGCAGCTGCTCCTCGACATCAAGGAGCCTGACAACGAAGAGGCAGTCCGCGAGGGAATAGAGATACTCGCCGACGAGCTCGACAAGCTGTACGAGGCATACTCGGTCAAGGAGATAATCTACTACAGCGACTGGAACAACGAGGAACTCGAGGCTGAGAACGACGAAGCCTTCGAGGCATACTACGTCGCTGCGGATTCCATTCTCTACGCCTTCTACCGCGGATACGCCACGGAGGAGTACTCCGCGCTGTTCGAGGAGTACATCGACTCAGTTGACGCCGACCTCCTTGAGTACTTCACGCTGCCCGCAGTTTCGCTGAAGCGCATCGAGGGCTACGCGAAGGTCGACAGCTCCCTCATGGACGAGCAGCTCGACAACTACTACGACATCGCCTACAACGAAGACCTCGACGACGACGAGAAGAACGTCAAGTGCGCGGAGGTCTACCTCGACGTCCTTGCGGGACTCAGCGAGGAGACCTTCTACTCCCGCTACAACCGCGACTATACCCCCGAGGAGATACTCGAGACGAGCAACTACGTCCGCGAGTACCTGATACCCCTCTACAACGACCTCCTCGATGACCTGTACGGCATGAAGGGTCTGCGCAAGGCTGCGAAAGCCTCCAGCCCGACCGAGGACCCCTTCGAGACCATCGCGGAGTACGCATACGAGCTCTCGGACGAGATCGGCGAATGTGCCGACAACGCCATAGACAAGGGCGTCTACACGCTTGCCTCCGGCGACGACTGCTACGACGGCTCGTTCACCACAGAGACGCCTGTGAGCGGCGGCTCGCTCATGTACATCTACTGCGACGGCAGCTACACCGACCTCGAAACCGCGATACACGAGTTCGGGCACCACTACGCCTCCACCTACGCCCACACTCCCGCGATAAAGGCAACGCTCAACCTCGACATCGCCGAGGTACAGTCGCAGGGCATGGAGATACTGTTCACGCAGTTCTACGACGACATCTACGGTGAATATGCGGACGTTATGGAGATGTGTCTGCTGATCGACCTGCTCTCGGCGGTCATCTCGGGCTTCCTTGTCGGGGAGTTTGAGTACACAATGCTCCGCGACCGCGATTCGCTGAACGTTGACGACATCATCGAAGGCTTCAATGACATCATGGAGGACTTCAACCCCGATATCGAGTTCTACTATATCCCCCATATCTTCGAGCAGCCCGGCTACTACATCAGCTACGGCACGTCCGCGCTTGCGGCGCTCGACCTGCTGAGCGACCCCGACACAGCCCTTGACCGCTACGAGGCGTTCGCGCGGGTAGACTCCAACGACCACGGGAACAAGTTCCGCAGCGCACTTGATGAATGCGGCTTCGATGACGTCCTGACCGAGGACTACATCGAATACATCGCGGACGTCATTCGTGACCGCGCAGACGAGATACTCGATCAATAAGCGCAGACAAAAACGAAAAAAGCAGACCCTATGCGGGTCTGCTTTTTTATGTATATGGTAGAATGAGCTCAGAATCTCATCATAACGACGTACAGGAGCAGTATGAGCGACGCGAAAAACGCGATACAAAACACGATACCCGCCGCCGAACGCTTTTTCTGGAGGCCGTCGTACTCGCTGTCGATGTCCTTCTCCTTAAAGATGACGAACGGCGCCGCTACCAGCACGAGGTTCAGCACGCCTATGATGATACACAAGATGTTCAGCAGGTTGGCGTAGGTGTCGATGTAATAGGTAGTCTCACGGGTAGTGAGTTCGCCGTTGAACTGCTCGGCGAGGTCACGGGAAATAGAGCTGTCGAACTTCCGGACAGCGCCCCTTACCTCGGCGTTCTTGTAGTTCTCATAGGTCGTGAAGTTGAAATTATTGCCGAAATTCTTACCCGCGCGCACGAATCCGATACCCTCATCGTCCTCGGAGAAGATCATGTAGTAATGCTCTTCGAGGAGCGGGATTATGTAGTTGAGCGTGTGCTTGACGTCATATGAATCGGTGAAGCCGTATGTGGGCGTACCCTCGACGAAATCCCCTGCCTCAGCGGTACCGTCGAAGAAAGCCGACATCGGCTGCGGGGACTTGAGAAGTCCGGAAATGCCGCTGTAAAGGCATATCGCCGCTATGAGACCGAAGACGAGAATGAAGATGTTGCGCGACTTCTTCGAGTCCTGGATATAATTTGCTTCTTTATTATTGAAAAGTGCCATCCCAATGATCCCCCCATGTTTTATTCAAACGAATCGAGGTCGATATCCGCGAGCAGCTCCTTGAGGGAAGCGAGCTCATCGGCGGTAAGGGTCACGCCCTTGCCCATGCGGGAGTGGTCGGGGGACCATTCTCTGATGTCGTACTTGGGCTCGTGCTCGTTCCAGCTGACGAGGTTGAGCTCCTTGGTCCAGCCCTTTGCGTTCTCGGAGAGCACTCCGATGCTTTCTGTGATATCAAATTTCAGTTCTGCCATGATAGACCTCCTGTGGTAATTTTTGTGAATGTATTAATCATACCACAGAAACTCTGTTTTGTCAAGCGCAGCGTGACGCTGCACCCAGACACGTTGCCGCTCGTAAACTCGCTCACTCTCATTGAGGACGTTTGTCGTACATCGCATACGGAACAATTGTCAAGTATCAGGTCTCAGGAATCAGATTTTGGGGTCGGCGCGGATAATTCCGAATTCCGCATTCCGAATTCTTCACGCCCCTACGACCTGACACATGAAAACTAAAACCTGATACCTGAAACCTGACACCAGTTCCGTATGGGTTCATATCGCCCCAGAGAGGTAATTAAGCGCACGGGAATAAAGCTGCCGCGGACGGCTCCTGTGTGAGATGAGCGTCTCGGCGAAGTCCACCGCGTCCTCGATATTCCGCGAAAAATCCGCAATGCACTCCGTCTCGCCGGTCTCGTAATCCTCCGCCTCGACGCCGTATGTACCGACCTCCGTCCCGAACGCGCGTATCCTCCCGGTTATCACGCGGTACGCGACCTTGTTGTCAGCGACGACCTCCATATAGACTGTCCTCCCGCAGACCTCGCTCCTCATCATCGTCATAGCTCCGAACATAAAACCGCTCCTTTCTTTCAGTACATCTATAGTACCACGAAAGGAACGGTCTGTGAATAGGTTATTTTTGAGGAAACAAAGGCGTTTGCGGAGATTCGTGTCGATTATTCGATGTCGTTTATCTGCATGAATATCTGCTGCATACGGAGGTCGGTCTCGGCGATCTTTTCGGCGCACTCACGCAGCTCCTCCGAGATCTCGGGAGTTATCGCCGCCGAGGGCTTGTATTTTAGCTGGTGCTCGAGGCTCGCCCAGAAGTCCATGCCGATGGTGCGTATCTGTATCTCGACCGGCGCATACTGCTTGCGGGTGGAAGTGTAGACCGGCACGGAGAGTATCATGTGATAGCTCCTGTAGCCCGATTCCTTGGGATTTTTGATGTAGTCCTTGGACTTTATCAGCACGAAGTCGTCGCGCCGCCCGAGCATTTCCACTATAGCATAGATGTCGCTGATGTAGCAGCAGGTCACGCGGATACCAGCCATATCGAGGAGGTTTTTCCGTGCAGCCTCGGGCGTGAGAGGGAGCCCCTTCTTCTGGAGCTTGCCGATTATGGACTGCGGCGACTTGAGGCGGCTCTCGATGTTGTGTATCGGGTTGCGCTGGAAATTTACCTGAAACTCGTTATCGAGGATAGTCAGGTAGGTACTGACGACCTCGATCGCCGAATTATAGAGGTGCTGGAGCTGGATGAACTCAAAAAATGTGCGCTCGAAAGCCTCCCTCGAAGAATCGTTGCTGCCCGCGATCGCCGGGAGATGCTCCATTGATTCGATATAGAAATTCACGTCGTCCATGATCTGCCTCCTTGAAGTGTTTTTTCCGCCGGGAGCGGAGTCCCCCGCAAAAATTTCTGTCAGGTCTTGCAATACACATAATATTTTAGTATAATTTAATTGAAAAATCAAGTATTTCCGATCAAATTATCATGAACGGAGGAATGATATGGACTATTCTGTTGCAGGAAATGACATAATTCTACACGAGCCCGACCTCGACCTCGACGAGACCCTCGACTGCGGGCAGGCTTTCAGATGGCGGAAAACACCCTCGGACTACGACTGCACCTACGAGGGCTGCTTCGTGGACACTCCCCTCAGGGTCTCGCAGGACGGCAGTGGAAGATTCATATTCCACGCCGTCAGCGAGCAGGAATTTCTCTCCCGCTGGGTGGACTATTTCGATCTCTCCACCGACTACGCCGACCTCAAACGACGGTTCTCCGAAGACGAGACCCTCTCGAAGGCGTGCGGGTTCGCGGGCGGGATACGTCTTCTACGGCAGGATGCATGGGAGTGCCTCATCTCGTTCATCATCTCGCAGAACAACAATATCCCCCGCATAAAGGGCATAATCGACCGTCTCTGCGTGAATTACGGACATTTCCCGACTGCCGCCGAACTCGCGCGGGAGACTCCCGATTCCCTCGCTTACCTCAGGAGCGGCTTCCGGGCGAAGTACATATGTGACGCCGCAAAGCGCGTAAATTCAGGAGATACCGACCTCGCCGCGGTCGCCGCCATGCCGATGGAAGACGCCCGCAGGGAGCTGCAAAAAATAACCGGCGTGGGACCAAAGGTCGCGGAATGCGTCCTCCTCTACGGTATGCACCGCACCGAAGCCTTCCCCGTGGACGTCTGGATAAAGCGCGTCCTCGCGGAGTACTATCCCGCCGGATTCCCGGAATCTCTGAAAGATAACGCCGGTATCGCGCAGCAGTACCTCTTCCACTATGTCCGGAATCTCCCCCGGCAGGGTGACTGAATGAATATCCGCAATATCTGACGCATCTGATGTGAAATATCGCAATATTCTGCTAAAAAAGTATGGACAACCGCGGGATATTGTGGTATAATTGATTTGTATTATATTGCTCCGGCGGTTTAGGCGCCTCCGGACTAAGGAGTTTTTACAATGGAACAGAAACCGACTACCCCCTCAAAGGGCGCACTGTCGAAACGTATCATCAGTACGCCCGACCCTGCGGCGAAGAGCGCGTTCTTCTACATTCAGGAGACCGGCTCCACCGTCACCGACGACGCCGCCACCACTCAGCGCAAGGACCTCGACTCATTCCTCATCGTCGCGGTCGCAGGCGGACACGGCGAACTCACCTACGGCAGCGCAACTTTCCCCCTCTCAAAAGGCGACTGCTTCTTCATCGACTGCCACGTCCCGCACTTCTACAAGTCCTCGACCCGCGACCCGTGGGAGCTTATGTGGGTGCACTTCAACGGCAGCACCTCCGAGCAGTACTATGAGTACTTCCTCTCGCAGTCGAAGAACGTCTTCCGCCCCGCGTCGTTCGAGCGCACAGCCTCGGTCATCTCCGAGATAATCAGCGTCAACGAAGCCAAGTCCCCCGATGCGGAGATAATCACGTCAAAGCTCATCGTGGACCTGCTGACCATCGCCCTCACATCGCGTGTGGACGACCAGCAGTTCGACTCTGCCCTCAACCAGAAGCTCGCGTCAGTCCACGACTACATCGAGGAGCACTTCAGCGAGGACCTCTCCCTCGAGAAGCTCGCGTCGGAGTTCTACATAAGCAAATTCTACCTCACGCGCGAGTACAAGAAGATCTACGGCAAGACCATTTTCCAGCATATCATCACGGCACGTATCAATCACGGCAAGCAGCTGCTGCGGTTCTCGGACAGATCAGTCGAGGAGATCGCGCACCTCTGCGGCTTCAACGACCAGAGCTACTTCGCGCGGCAGTTCAAGAAGGCGGAGAACCTGACCTGCTTCTCCTACAGGAAAATGTGGCGTGACTGAGCGGCAGGGCAGCGCCCTGCACGTCCGCACGTTGCCGCTCGTAAACTCGCTCACTCTCATCAAAGACCTTTGCCGTACATCGCATACGGACGGTTTGTATGGGTCGGCGCCCGGCATGATAATTACGCATTACGCATTTTTTAGCAGCACATTTTGAAACGGAGTAAACAATGAACACTATCCTTGTCGTCGAGGACGACTCGACGCTCAACAAAAACATCTCGCTCGCCCTCGAAAATTCGGGATACAGCGTACTTTCTGCGGACTGTCTCGAGCGCGCCCGCGAAATCTACGAACAAGCTGCGCTCATTCTGCTCGATGTCACGCTCCCCGACGGGAACGGCTTCGCTTTCTGCCGTGAGATACGTCAGAAGGTGCAGACGCCGGTCATCTTCCTGACCTCCTTCGACGAGGAATGCGACATCGTAAAAGGCTTCGATTCGGGCTGCGACGACTATATCCCCAAACCGTTCAGGCTGCGTGAGCTGCTGTCACGGATACGCGCGGTCATGCGGCGGTGCGTGGTCGAAACGCCCGACCTCGAGCTCACGGCGCTGGAGCAGAAGCTCCTCGATTACCTCATGCTCAACCGCGGACGCTTCCTCACGCGCGACCAGATACTTGCCTATTTATGGGACAATAACGGCACTTTCGTCAACGACAATACACTGTCCGTGAACATCAGCCGTCTGCGTGACAAGCTGCGCGAATCCGGCAAGGGACAGATTATCACCAAGAGAGGCGTGGGCTACACATGGACAGACCAGACAAGCTCATAAACAACCGCGAAGCACGCGATACAGCGCTGTTTTTCGCGGTTTTGCTCATATTGAGCGCAGTCGGGGCGTGGCTGCTCGCTGGGGTCATCGCCGACAGGATCGTCGAGGGTCAGATAGATGCCATGCTTTCGGCGGTCGGCGGCGGGAAATTCAACGCCGCACCAGACCCTGACGCAGTCGCAAGAGCCACCGGCGAGCTCAGCCTTTACGGCGTCAGACGGGACGTCGCCCCGCGGCTCATGGACTCATGGAGCGGCGTTCGGAATGCCGTATTTCTCGGGATATTCGGTGTGTGCGCGGCGGTCTGCACGCTCATGTTCATCAGGTCGGTTCGCGCGCTCGACAAGGTCTACAGCGGCATCGAGGAGATACGGCGCGAATGTCTTAAAATAGCCGAAAACTGCGACTACGTCCCCATGTACGCCGGGGAGGACCTGAGCTGCGTGAGACGTGCGTCGGAGGGAGTCGTGCGCGTTGCACAGCGGCTGCGCGACCTCAGCTCGGCGCTCTCAAATGACAAAAAAACGCTCACGGAGTTCCTCTCCGACCTCTCCCACCAGCTGAAAACGTCGCTCGCTGTGATACGCTTAAATACCGATATTCTGGCGGAAACTGACTCTCTCCCGCCCGAGCGCTGCGAACAGCTCATCGACGAGACAAGCTCCGCCCTCGACGGCATGGAGGAGCTCGTGCTCGCGGCACTGAAGCTCGCGCGGCTGGACGCGGGAGCAGTGGAGTACCGGTTCGAGGAGCGTCCACTCGCGGAGACCTGCACGGAAGCGGTGGGAAGACTGGCTCCCCTGCTAAGGAAGTCCAGCGTGACGGCAAAGGTCGAAATATCGCCGGATATCGTCTTCCCGCACGACAGGCTGTGGCTGAGCGAAGCGGTGGCGAACATCGTGAAGAACTCCGCCGACCACGCAAAATGCACCGGAATAACGCTCTCCGCGGCGGTCTCGGCGGGACTGCTCACGCTCTCGATCGCGGACAACGGCGCGGGAATGTCGCAGGAGCAGATACCGCGGCTTTTCGAGCGCTTCTCACACAAGTCCCACTCGACCGGCATGACGAGCATGGGTCTCGGGCTGAATATCTCCCGGAAAATAGCCATTGCACACGGCGGGGACATACTCGTGTACTCCGAACTCGGCAAGGGGACGCGCTTCGACATGGCGTTCCTGCTCGGATAAGCAGGGCGACCCGGCTTACATATGATCTGCTGAACACTTTTGTAGGGTACGCCGCTATCGGCGTCCCATCGTTTGCGCCAAAATGCAGTCAAAGAATACGGGCACCGGAACGGCTCCCCTGTGACCTGATACCTGAACAAAATGCTCCGTTTTATTGTATTTTCCCGTATGCGATGTACAATTTACGTCCTCAGTGAGAGTGAGCGAGTTTACGAGCGGCAACGTGCGGACGTGCAGGGCACTGCCCTGCCTGACACCTGAACAAAATGCTCCGTTTTATTGTTTTTTCCGTATGCGATGTACAATTTACGTCCTCAATGAGAGTGAGCGAGTTTACGAGCGGCAACGTGCGGACGTGCAGGGCACTGCCCTGCCTGACACCTGAGTTAGTCAAAGTGCTGTAATAATCGCAGCGGATTTGTGCATTTACATCATTTACTTTTTCGCTTTTTTGTGTTAAAATAAGAGATAGTTTATGGCTTTATATGACTAAAGCCAGAAAGGACGTAAACAATGCCTATCACTGAACTTCTTGAAAGAAACGCCAAGCTGTACGGCGACGACGTAGCGCTCGTCGAGGTCAACCCCGACGTCACCGAGGTGCGCCGCATAACATGGAAGGAATACGAGCTCATCGAGCCGAACCCGGTCTCCCACTACCGCCGCGAGATAACATGGAAGGTCTTCGACGAAAAGGCGAACCGCTTCGCGAACCTCCTCATTGAGAGAGGCGTGCAGAAAGGCGACAAGGTCGGCATACTGCTCATGAACTGCCTTGAGTGGCTGCCCATCTACTTCGGTATCCTCAAGACCGGCGCCCTCGCAGTGCCGCTCAATTTCAGATACGCCGCCGACGAGATCAAGTACTGCCTCGACCTCGCTGAGGTGGACGTGCTCATGTTCGGACCCGAGTTCATCGGACGTATCGAGGAGATAGCCGACGATATCAGCAAGAACCGTCTGCTGTTCTACGTCGGGGAGGGCTGTCCCTCGTTCGCAGAGCACTACGACAGCCTCGCGGCTAACTGCCAGAGCTCCGCGCCGGACATCACCCTCACTGACTCCGACAACGCCGCTATCTACTTCTCCTCCGGCACGACAGGCTTCCCCAAGGCAATCCTTCATAACCACGAGAGCCTCATGCACTCCGCGAAGGTCGAGCAGAACCACCACGGTCAGACCCGCGACGACGTCTTCCTCTGCATTCCCCCGCTCTACCACACCGGCGCGAAAATGCACTGGTTCGGCAGTCTCTATTCGGGCAGCAAGGCTGTCCTCCTCAAGGGCGTGAAGCCGAAGGCTATCCTCGAGACCGTCTCCAACGAGCTCTGCACGATAGTATGGCTGCTCGTTCCGTGGGCGCAGGACATTCTCGACGCTATCGACCGCGGCGACATAGACCTCAGCGAATACGAGCTCTCCCAGTGGAGACTCATGCACATCGGCGCACAGCCGGTGCCTCCGTCGCTCATCGCGCGCTGGAAGAAGATATTCCCCGATCACCAGTATGACACGAACTACGGTCTCAGCGAGTCTATCGGACCCGGCTGCGTACACCTCGGCGTGGAGAATATCCACAAGGTCGGCGCTATCGGCAAGGCCGGCTACGGCTGGGAGGTCAAGATATGCGACGAGAACGGCAATACAGTCCCCCGCGGAGGAGTCGGCGAGCTATACGTCAAGGGACCGGGTCTCATGACCTGCTACTACCGCGACGATAAGGCTACCGCAGAGACTCTCAGGGACGGCTGGCTGCTCACCGGCGACATGGCTCAGGAGGACGAGGACGGCTTCATCTACCTCGTTGACCGCAAGAAAGACGTCATCATCAGCGGCGGCGAGAACCTCTTCCCCGTTCAGATTGAGGACTTCATCAGGAGCCACCCGGCAGTAAAGGACGTTGCTGTTATCGGTCTGCCCGACAAGCGTCTGGGCGAGATAGCGGCTGCTATCGTTTCGATAAAGGAGGAGGCTTCGTGCACCGAGGACGAGCTGAACGCATTCTGCCAGAAGCTCCCGAGGTACAAGCGCCCGCACAAGATAATCTTCGCGGACGTTCCGAGAAACCCCACCGGAAAGATCGAGAAGCCGAAGCTCCGCCAGATATACTGCGGCGAGAGCCTTGTTGCAAAGCAGATAAGGAACTGAAAAAAGGACGGTCATATGACCGTCCTTTTTAGGTATCAGGCAGGGCAGCGCCCTGCACGTCCGCACGTTGCCGCTCGTAAACTCGCTCACTCTCACTGAGGACGTAAATTGTACATCGCATACGGAAAACTCAATAAAACGGAGCATTTTGTTCAGGTATCAGGTTTCAGGTCGCATACGGAACAATTGCTGAAGGTATTCGCAGGGGACGCCGCCCACGGCGTCCCACGGTCAATAAATAAAAAACAGGCGGGAAATACTATCCCGCCCACTTTAATTACGCATTACGCATTATTCAGATGCGTGTTCCGCACTTCTCGCAGAAATTCTGTCCCTCGTCGAGGTGGGCACCGCAGTTCGGGCAAGCCTTTCCGGCGGGAGCCTCAGCAGCAGGTGCGGACTCAGTGTATCCCGCGATGACAGGAGCCTCGGGAGCCTCTACCTTCGCGCCGCAGTTGTCGCAGAATTTCTGACCCTTTGTGACCTCAGCACCGCACTGCGGACACGGCCACTTGTCCTCCATAGAAGCGAGCAGCTGTCTGAGCTTGTCCGCCTTCTCTCTCTTGGCAGCGATATCAGCGAACGAAGCCGCGAACTTGTCGTCAGCCTTGTCCTTGTTCTCCTCGAAATAAGCCTTGCCGATCGCGGAGAAGGACTGCTCCACCTCTGCTTCGAGCTGAGCTATCTCCTTCTTGACTCTCGACTTCTCAGCGAGCTTCTTTGAGCCGTCGGAAACGCTCTTCGCGCCGTTAGAAACAGTCTCGCCGACCTTGCCGGCAAATCCCTTTACAGAATCCATAAATCCCATGGTAAAGACCTCCAGTCAATTTAAATTACTTATATTTTACCACATAATGCGTGATAAGTCAAGTATAATTCGGGCGGAATTTCACGAGCTCCATCGCGCCCGTCGCACGCCTTGCAGCCTCCGAAAAATCGCTGCATACAGACGAATGCAGAGTCATGATGCAGTCGTCTGCGGGGATAAGATCCCCTACCTCGTGGTGCATGACGATACCCGCGCTCATATCTATCGGAGCGTCCTTGGTCAGACGTCCCGCGCCGAGCAGCAGCGAAGCCATGCCAAGCTCCTCGCAGTTCACGGAATCGAGCCTTACCTCCTCCGTCGCGCGGACATCGTAGGTGTACTCCGCCTGCGGCAGCAGCGATGTGTCGTCGCAGATACGCGCGTCGCCGCCCTGAAGACGTATGGTCTCGCGCAGCACCTCGAGTGCCCTGCCGGAGTCTACCGCCTCCTGAGCCATAGTCCTGCACGCCTTGATATCGCCCTTTCCGGCGAGCGAGAGCATTTCTGCGGTGAGGTCGAGACACAGCTCATACAGCCTCCCCTTGCGCTCTCCGCGGAGTATCTCCACAGCCTCGCGCACCTCGAGCGCATTGCCGATACAACAGCCGAGCGGCTGGTCCATGTCAGTCACTACGGCGCGGCACTTCTTCCCGGCGCCGCTCCCGACACGCTCCATGAGCTTCGCGAGCTTGCCCGCGTCCTCTTGGTCCTTCATGAAGGCGCCCGACCCGCATTTGACGTCGAGCACGAGGCAGTCGGCGTTCATCGCGAGCTTTTTGCTCATAACGCTCGCGCATATCAGCGGGATACTGTCCACCGTAGCAGTGGCGCTGCGCAGGGCGTACATTTTCTTGTCAGCGGGACAGAGGTCGCCGCTCTGCGAGATTATCGAGAAGCCGGTCTTGTTGACGATATTGGAAAATTCTGCGAAATGCAGCTCTGTACGGAAGCCCGGTATGCTCTCGAGCTTATCTATCGTACCGCCTGTGTGACCCAGCCCGCGCCCGGACATCTTCGGGACAGCTATCCCGCAAGCCGCCGCGGCAGGTCCTATGATGAGGCTGGTCTTGTCGCCGACGCCGCCGGTGCTGTGCTTGTCCGCAGTCACGCGCCCGATACCGCTGAGGTCAAGGACGTCGCCGCTATCGCGCATGGCGAGGGTGAGGGCGATTGTATTCTCGTCGGACAGTCCGTTAAGGCAGACCGCCATGAGCCACGCCGACATCTGCGGGTCAGCGATCTCTCCCGAAACATAGCCGTTTACGAGCCACCGTATCTCCTCCTCGGAGAGCGGCCTGGCTCTTTTTGTTTTATTTATAATGTCAATGATGTTCATGGTCCACCTCCTATGGACTTATTTTACCACATTAATAATAAAATTTCAAGAGCTTTCCGTATTTTTTTACTAATTTTTCACAATAGTTTTAATACCGTGACGCATATCACGAACGGCACTCCCAGCACGGCGCTCCCACAGACGTTGAAGAGGTTCAGCGGCAGCTCTGCCCCGACGATGTACCCATACGAATTCACGAGGAAAAGCGCGATGATCCCCGTAACAGAGCCGAATGCGAACGACAGCAGCTTACGCCTGCGCCTCATGTAGTAGACCAGCATTATCACGGCAGCCGCCGCGCAGGTGATGTTGAATATAGTCTCAGTCCCCATTTTTCAGCCTTCCTAAAGCAATATGTACCCGAGCGCGATGATGAGCCGTATGTCGCCGCCCTCGCGCAGAAGGAGAAGCAGCAGCGCCCCTATGAGGAGCCTGTCTCGGTCAAGGAGCGAGCCCTTCCCGAGGAGGTCGCTGAGCAGCTTCCCGACGTCCGGAGCCGGCTTTCCGGAGGGCTTATCCGGCGGTATATCAGCATTCTGCGAGGCGCGGCTGTGCATTTCCTGCGAGCGCCTTATCGCCTCCTGCCGCATTCTGTCCATCTGTCGGCTGTCGTACATCGCCACCTCTCACCGCTCCCCTGCTTTAAAGAATATCGTCGAGCAGACCGCTCTCCCGCGCCGCGCTCCACACCGCCAGCAACCGCAGCAGTTTCACCGCCTTATCGACCTTTTTCTGCCTCTCCTCGCCGAGATGAGGCTTCAGCGCGAGCAGAAGGTCAGCATTTGGGTCGCTCTGCGAGAACGCGCCCATGAGCCCGCTCAGCTTGGTCAGCCCCGAGAGATCAGGCGGAGGAGACGTGCTCCCGCCGCCCTCATGCGAGTCGCCGGACATTATCATCTGCGCGAGCTCCGAGAGCTGCTTCACGCTCTCCTCGTCGGACAGCAGCTCCCCAATCTTTCCCATGACGTCGTCCACGCGCCCTCACCTGCCTCCTCCCGACAGCTTCTCGTAGAGCGCCTTTGCCTGCGGAGTGCTCATCATTCGCTCGATGAGCTTTGGATTGTTCACCGCCTGCCGGAACTTCGCCGCGTCAGAGCTGTTCATCGCGCTGAGCGCACTGTCGAATTTCCCCTCCTCGAGCTCCTTCCGGAGCTGCTCCTGCGGCACGCCTATCTTCCTGCTGATAGCGCCGAGAAGTCCGTTCATCCTGTTCGGGTCAATATTATTTGTATTCATGTCTGCCTCCTGATATCCCTGAGATTACAATTTTGTTATGCAGCAACGGTTGAAATCTGCCGCGGAATGTGGTATGATGATATCATACTGAATTATGGAGAAACTGCAATGCGTATCATAGTCATATCCGATTCCCACGGGAATTATCCCGCCCTTGAGAGCGTCATCATGCGCAACACCGATGCCGACTGGATCTTCCACCTCGGCGACGGCGAACGCGAGCTCGACCGCTTCGTCCTCTCGCATGAGATACTCGCCCCGAAAATAATCCACGTCGCCGGCAACTGCGACTACCGCAGCTTCAGCCCCGAAGTCTTTACCCTCCCCGCCCTCGATCACAAGATACTCGCCGCCCACGGGCACCAGTTCGGCGTGAAGAGCTCCCTCGAGCGGATAAAGTCCCTCGCACGGCAGAACGGCTGCGACATCGTCCTCTACGGGCACACCCACTGCCGCTTCAACAGCTTCGAGGACGGGCTCTATATCATGAACCCCGGAAGCTGCGCCTGTCCCCGCGACGGCAGCAAACCCTCCTTCGGGCACATCGACATCTCCCCCGCAGGCGTCGTCACCAACATCGCTGACGTCTGATACGGTATATTATATTCACTTTGCCGCAAAACTGACACAGGAGGCTAAAAATGGAAAAAATGACACACGAAGAGCTGAACGATATGTTCCGCTGCCGGAAAGCTATGAAGCTCATCGGCAAGGTCAACACTCTACTGTTCTGGCTGGGCGTGATACCGGGCATAGCGCTGACGGCTGCCTCGGCGCTGTATGTAGTACTCTCGCTGATGAACCCCGCCTCGAGCACGCTTCTCCTCATCATCAGTATGCTGCTGTGCGGAGCGTATTCGTGGCTGATGTTCTCGGGTATCGGCGACCGTAGCACGTTCCATATGATACTCGCGCCGATAATGATGCTATCATCAAGCATGGTGCTCGCATTCTCCGAGGGCGGCTGGGAGGTAGGATTGTCGAACCTCCAGATGCTGTACTCTCCGATAGCTATAGGAGTCGCGGTCACGGCGATAATAACGTTCAGGAAGTACAAATACCTCTCCGAGCAGCCGGGCTTCCCCTACTTCGACGAGGCACTGAAAATGAACGACGAAGCCTCCCGCGAGGGTCAGTTCCACAGTGATTACGCCGACAACCTCAGGGAGTGGCAGAAGACCTCCACCTCCGACATGGAACAGGCTCAGGTCAGCGGAGTCATCGCCGCAAAGGAAAAGACTTCATCACGCGACCATATGCGCTCCTCCGACGGCGCACACGGCGGCGACCTCACCGTCAAATCCGGCGAGAAGCCCCGCGACTACTACGCCGAGCTCCGCGACCGCGAGATGAAGGAAAAGGCACGACTCGCGCGTCAGGCTGCACTGGCGAAAAACGCCGAGACCATGCGCAAAAACCAGAAGATGTACAGGATACCCTACATTGTCTACGCGGTACTGTGCGTGCCGAGCATA
>JAEEGL012070449.1_pt1 | contig 40601 bp, 32 predicted proteins | sample 9134231 | NCBI WGS metagenome assembly JAEEGL01 (sample SAMN16246548, study PRJNA631951) | gut metagenome | biome: gut microbiome; feature: rumen; material: fiber-attached | host: Bos | place: Iran: Karaj | collected 2018-10
ATAAAAACAGTATAAGGGGTAACTTTAGATATTGGCAAGAAGAAATAACGGCAAAAGCTATAAACTTTATAAAGATGTATAATTTTACAGACGGTATTTTAAATCATACTCTTTTGGACGGTAACATTTAACGCTCTACCATATAGTTTCTTGGCTAAAACCGGCTGCCAGTGCCAAATCGTCACCCGCTTTCCAGGGCTCCGCGCCTAACGCGCTCCGGCCCGCCATACGGCGGTCTTGCCTGCGGCAACCCTTACAATCGGGCGTAGGACTATCCGGCCTCCGGCTCCAATAAGAAAAAGCTTCGTAAAAGAACGGCATATATAACATCATATAATGTGTATTCTGTCTACCTAATCTTATACCACTTGCACCCTACCTACCCGTATATGCCCAACTAGCCTTTTAAACCGCAAACCGGCCTTATGCTTTGTTTTTATTTTCAAGTTTTTTTTCTTTTATCACTTCCGCATTAGCACTCATTTCGCTAATACAGGTGTCCTGATATTTTTCTCCTGGGTACACATCTAAAATTGTAAGCTGAACATACAGATATAAACTTCCTTCGGGAAAAGGAGCTTTTGGTGAACAGATAAAAGAAAAATCCTGTTGATTCATAGTATCTTCTATCACAATTTCAGATTCATGCATTATATATGGTTCTTCTAAAGATTGCGTACCTCGATAATCTTCATAGGCAATTAAAGGGACTTCATAAAATGTGAGCTTTGCTTTCTTTACTCTATTATTATTTTTATATGTAAGTTCATTTTTACAAAAACCATTATTGATTTTCAATTGTATATTTAATTTTTTATCTGATATTCCTTTTTCATAGTTTAAGTATTGATAATTTCCATCTACATCTACTATTACCCATTCTCCAATTCCGTTTCCTTTTACACCCTCGACCCAGGCAGTTGTTAAATCATCATCACAAATAGATTCCCATGCATAATTATATCCCTGCTCAACTAGTTTAGAACTTATACCGTGGTCCCAAAAAGCAATGTCCTTCCAATGATCATTTACATTTTTCTTTGTAAGAACCTGTTTGTCAGCAGCATACATAAATAGTGCTATAAAAAAAATACATGTACTGATTATTCGCTTTTTCATTATTTCACCTCCTTTAAGGTTGCTGCCCCTTCAAAGTTGCGGGTCATTATACTAAACATTGCGATTTTTTTCATTTTACTCACTTTACACTGTCTCTTTTTTTTGATTTTCTCCATCCTCGACCTTTTCATTCGATTTCATTCCTGCTAAATCAAGAACACACAAAATAATGATTACTAATGTGGGAAGAATACCACCTAAAACTCCCACAAATATAAGTCCATAAGCGGGATCATCATACCCGTCTGCTAAAACCCTAAACAACCCGTTTATAAAAAGAAGAAAGAACGGAAGATTTACAAGTCCTGCTGTAAGTCTGCTTGATGCTCTTGGAAGATTTTTTGCATAAAACTGATGAACTCCAAATCCTCCGTAAAGAACGAGAAACAGATAGTAAAGCCATTCTTTTGGTTTATTTTTATTACAGAGGGAAAAAATCACACTGCCAATTCCAATCAGATAGTAAAGTCCAAGACCAATCATCATATATCAGCCTCCTTTATATAGTTCAAAGGAACATAGCCAGTTTTTCTATGAGTTCGGTTGATGCACCTCAGAAAATTGCAGGTCGTTATACTTGTCAAAAGCTGTCTTTCATTCAGCATAAAAATCAAATTTGGTTATTGCAAAGCCGCTTGAACCGCTTCCTTCACGGTTTGGAAACCTCTGCATCTCAAAGCTCATCTTGTACTTTTTCTTCCTGTCCGTAATTATGTTCCAGACATTCACGTGAACTTTTTCGCCCAAAACGGCATTGCCATTTATCCTTTCATCAGAATACCAGTCCACCTTTATGTCATAGTTTCCGTCGTAATATTCCTTGCCGGATGCCGTAAATGCCTTACCATCCAAAGGCTCGCCCTCAAACTTCTCCATGCCTTGCCTTATGGCTTCAAGTGCCGCAGCATCAAAATCCCTGGAAAAAAGCTCCCTAAGAGAAGAAAAATCACCTGCTCCGTAGGTCTCAACAAGCCTTCCTGCCATGTCGCGGGCATCATCATAGTAATTATTCCATTCATAGCCAACGGAAAACCTGGGGCTATGTTCAGCATCGTTTCCGTTCACTTTAAGCGTGACAAGACCGACCTTGCCCGGGTCAGCCTCATACACGTCCCTATAGCAAACACTGATTCTGGAGCTATACTGCGCTTTTGACGGAATGCAAATCCAGAAGGAACGCTCACGCTCCACACATTTTCCACGCTCCATGGACATGCGTTCGCCACCAGAAGCCAGCTCGTATTCCTCAAAGCCACTCTTATAATAGGAAAACAATCTCTCAATCTGATCGTCAAGGTTTCTTATAGAAGAAATTGACTTGTCCGAAAATAAAGCCTTTAGGGCACCACGGTCTCCAGAATTCACGGCAGTGGCTATTTTTTCCGCATATTCAGCATTCATTTTTTCTTCTTCGCTTGTAAGCTTGTCCAGCATGCGGGTCCTTGCATTAGTAAAAGTTTTGCCAAACAACAGCTTTCCTTTTGCAGTGACAGAATTTTCAGAACACGCGCTCATTGCCATAAAGACCATGGGCAATACAATTATAAAAATAACCTTAATTTTTACTTTCATTCTTTTTTCTGTCTTTGGCCTCATCTTCCGCCTGGTGTTTTTTAAGCACATCGGGATGCTCCTTGTAGAATTCCGCCCTGTGTTCATCAAGAGCCTGCTTTTTGACTATAAGCTCGGCATTCACCTTTGCAATCCTTGAATAAAGCTCCATAAAAGAAGTTATCTCATTTTCAGAGCCACCCAGGGTATCATCCTTTACAAAGTTCTTGCTGTCATTACGCCAGTTTTCCTCGTCCCTTGCAGTCCAGCCCTGAATAGCCCCATTGGCAAGAGTATGGATTTTTTCCGCATCCGTAACCTCGTACCACTTTTTGCCTGACCATTCTTCAATAGCCGCCCTAAACTTCTTGTCGCTCACAGGAAGCCTTACCGTAAAGGCATTCAGCTCATCACACTTATTTATAGAAGAAAAAGACTCCCCACCAACAAAAGGTGCCGCCTGTTGGGAAGCAAGAAACTCATCGCGGCTGAAAGCATCCTTAAACTTATAGCGGTATTCGCCACCCCACACTCCCTGGCTAAGAGCCTCTCTCTTTCGCATAGTCGTAACAGGAAAAACCATAACCTGGGTAAGCTTAAAAAACGGAGGCAGCACAGAGTTCATCACTTCCATAACCTTCTCCTGGGGAATATCCTCGTACAAAAGGCAGGATGCAACTTCCTCGTAAGACGGAATTCCAAGCCCCATCGCTGAACAGAATTCAATACGAGGCAAGGGGTTAAAGCCAGAGGAATAGACAAAAGGCAGGCCGCTCCGCAAAATAGCCTTGTGGAAAATTTCGACCTGGGAAAGATAAGCGGTAAATTCCCCGCCAAAAGCCCTTGTAAAATAGAAGACAACCCTGTACAAAACAGGAATATTGCTCTCAGGATATACTTTAGGCCTTACAACTGTCTTATTTTGTAGACTACCTAAGAAAAATTCTTCCGAGTTTATTTCGTATACGTCTACTTTATTATTACAAACTCCACAAGGATGGCTACAGGAATGTTGGCACCTTGCTGTAAGCACGTGTTCAAAAGACTTCTGCCATTCCCTTTTATAGAAATTCTTTGCCGGACCAAGGCTAACTCCGTCCCAAGGAAGCTCTTCTTCTGTGTCCCAGTTCCTAAAAATCCAGCCCTTCACGTCCCATCCTGCAGCTGCAAAAGCTTCATCCCACAATGGCATATTCTGCCTAAGATGCTCATCCCAAGCGTCAAGGCGCACTCCTTTTTTAAAGGCTTCAAGAATCAGAGGGCCCACCCGCTCATCACCACGGCTTAAGAGTCCTTCAAGAATTGTAGCGTCAAAATTATGCCTTCCCATCTTGAATTTACCCCTAGGTAGCCGCTTAAAAATATAGTCAATCTTCTTTTCCGCTTTTTTGGGGTCTATCTGTCTTACCCACTGATAAGGAGTATGGGGTTTTGGAATAAAAACACCAACGTTCACATTGCACTGGATTCTGGTACGGGACTGTATGTCAAGCAAAAAATCTGCAATAGCGCGCTCTTCGCTACCTTCAAGCCCCGCTTCGTATTCATCTCCCCCAGAACTGTCGGTAAAATAGTCGCCCAAAGGAAGCCCCACCATAAAGTAGAATTTTGCACTGCTCCAGCCCTTGGCCTTTGCTTCCCGGATAATTTCTTCAAGGTGGGTTGAATACACTTCTTTGTTAAGGCTAAGCTGCCACATTTCATCGGGTGTTTCCACCGCAAAAGTAAGTCCGCTTCTTCTTACCGTGGAAATCTTTTCCAAGACCGGCAGGGACATGCTGTTTACTTTTAGCGACGGCAGCTGGAAAGACACGTTGTAGCCCTTGTAGCGCTCATTAAGAATGTCTAACAGACGGCCAATATCTGGAAAATCCGCAGAACTTAACGAATTAAGGCTAATTTCACGGTAGCCGGCATCAAAAACAAGACTGTCTGTTTCGTCAATTATGTATTTTAAATTCTTTACCCTGGAAGGCCTGTAATAAATTCCCGCATGGCAGAAGCGGCAGCCGTTTGGACAGCCCCTCATAATCTCCACCACCCCATGATCCTGGACAGGTTTTACCATTGGTAGCGGAAAAACAGAAGGCACAGCTTCCACCTTGCCAAAGTTTTCCTGTACCGCCCGCCTTGTAACCTTAACTTTTGAATGCAACTGGTCCCTTGTCCACATAAAGGGCTTGGATTTTATTAGCTCAAGCTTTTCACTTCTGGACGCACCATTTTTCTTAAGCAGGGCAAGTTCTTCTATCAGCTCAAAAAGGCCAGCCTCCGCTTCACCAATCATAAATGCGTCAACAAAATCGCTCAGGGGAGCCGGATTTGTTACACCGCAGCCACCAGCAAGAACAATCGGGTCACCCCCCCCCCTTTCGGAAGCCAAAAGCGGCACTTTTCCGTTTTCAAGCACTGCAAGAAGCTCGGTTGCTCCAAGCTCATATCCTATTGAAAAAGCCAGTACATCCGTAGAGCAAAGAGGCATTCCTGTTCCCAAGGTATAAAGGGGCGTATCTGTTTCCTTAAGAAGCTGCTCAAAGTCGGTGTCTGGCGCAAAGACAAGTTCAGCGCGAATATTTTCAGATTTATTCAATCCGTTGCAGATGATTTTTATTGCCATGTTGGACATGCCAATTTCGTACAAATCAGGGAATGCAACCGCAACGTTAAACAAGGAATCATTTTTTACGTGAGGCTTTATAAGGCTGCCGTACTCTCCCCCCAAGTAGCGGGAAGGAGACTGCACGGTATTCAGTTTTGAACCAAATTTCTCTAAGGCGTTTACTAAAATCATGTCGCTGTAACAGTAAAATCCAGTCTGCGGGAATTAATACTCATCAGAATGCCAATGGCCGCCATGTTTGTAATAAGGGCTGAACCACCGTAAGAAAGGAACGGCAGAGGAATTCCTGTGATGGGCATTATTCCCATTACCATGCCAACATTTACAATAAAGTGGAAGAAAATCATGCCCAAAATGCCGGCGCTAATAAAGAAACCGTATGTATTCGTAGTTGTCTTAAGAACATGGATTATGCGTATCATGATGATAAAGAAGGCCGCAAAGAGAAGCATTCCACCAATAAAGCCGGATTCTTCAGACATAATGCTGAATATAAAGTCCGTCTTTTGTTCCGGCAAGAAGCCACGGTGGCTCTGTATACCGTCCAAGAAGCCCTGTCCCCAGAATCCACCGGAACCGATTGCAGTCATGGACTGAATGATGTTCCAGCCTGAATCGCGTGGGTCGCAGTATGGGTCCATAAAGATGATAAGGCGCATCATCTGGTAAGGCTTAAGAACCTTTCCCGCCATAGTAGCAAGCACCAGAGAAACCATAAGGACACCAAAGATAATGGAAATCCAGTAATAGTAGCGCTTTTTGAATATAATCTGTCCCAGTGCTCCAATTATGGTGATAATTGCAGTACAGAAGACCATCAGTATGCGGAATTTTGTATTGGATATTATTGTAATAAAACGGACCGACCGCTTTAGGATTTTTTCCTGGTAAGCTGGAAGAACCGTAAGTATTACGGTCAGAAAACCGGCAACAATGATTATGACTATATAGCGGAGGGGTATGTTCGCCATAAAGCACATAAAAAGAAATACCGGTATGAATACGCTCGAAGTTCCCAAGTCAGGCTGCAAAAGAATAAGTCCCACTGGAACAAACATAAGTATAGCCGCCCTTAAAAAGCGCACAAGCGGCTGTTCCTTGGAAGAACGCTTTAAATATCTTGCCAGATACATTATAAAAAGCACCTTGCAGAATTCAGACGGCTGAATTCCAAGACCGCCTATACCTATCCAGCTTTTTGCCCCCTTTACGGTCTTTCCAAAAAGCCTTACGTATAGCAAAATAACAATCATGGCAACATAGCCAGCAAGGGCATAGCGCTCGTACTTTCTGTAATCTAGCATGGCCAAAAGGCACATAAGGGAAAAACCTATGGAAACCCAGATTATCTGCCTCTTGTATTCATAAGACTCAAGAACCCCGTCCGAATTTACGCCCGCAGAATATAGGAAAAGAATGCCAAGCACGCCTAAAAAGAGGACACAAATCATCAAGAGATAATCAAACTTTTCAAAAATTTTCAGCTTCATTATTCGGCCCTTCCCCTGTTCTTTGGAACATATTCAAAGCCAAGAGTCTTTATAGCCTCTTCGTAAGTCTGGTTTTTGAATATACCTTGAATTATGATGTTTGTCGCATAGGGAGCCCACCATTCCCATTCGTTTACGGCCTCAACAATCGTAGCAACAACTATCTGCTCTTCAACGGGCGCATTAAACGGGGCATAGGCAATCATCCAGGAGTGCCAGTGGCGCTTGTCGTTTGAGTATTTGTACTTGTCAAGCTCTGCCGTACCAGTTTTTCCCGCCAGCTGAATGTACCTGTTGGTCAATGGAACTTGTGCAGAACCGTTTGTTATAACGTAGCGAAGGTCATACTGAACCTGCCGCCAAACATTCTTTTCTATTGTTGACTCGTGCAACACTTCCCTTTCAACTACTTTTTCCACCTCGTCTGTAACGGGGTTGCGGATTTCCTTTAAAAGATGGGGCTTGTATATTACTCCGCTGTTGCAAACCATTGCCATCATGTTGGCAACATGCAAGGGGGTTACAAGTGTATCTCCCTGACCAATTGAAATGTTAATTGTGTCACCGTCATACCAGTTCTGCCTCCAACGGCGCTGCTTCCATTCAGGTGTTGGCACAAAGCCTGAAGACTGGGACGGCAAGTCAACTTCAAGGCTCTGTCCAAAGCCAAATTCCTTTGCATAGTGGGCTATTTTGTTTACGCCAAGGTGTTCAAGACCTATAACCCAATAATAAACGTCGCATGAGTGGGCAAGACCACCCTTCAAGTCCAGAAGACCGTGACCTGCAAGGTTGTGGCAGTGGTACACTCTGTCACCAATTTCTATCTTTCCTGCGCAGCGTATATAGCGATCCGGGGGAAATGCCCTTTCGCTAAGGACTGCGGTGGTCATAATCGTTTTGAATGTAGAAGCCGGCGGATAGGTAGCGTTTACGGCCCTGTTCAGCATAGGAGAGTTGGGGCTGGTCGTAAGGCGGTTGTATTCTGCCGCATATTCATCAGTAGAGAAAATGTTTGCGTTGTAATATGGATACGAAACCATAGCCAGTATTTCTCCGTTGGAAGGACGAAGCACTACTACAGCCCCTACGCGCTCACCGAGTGTCTTCTCTGCAAGCTCCTGAATCCTGTTGTCTATGGTAAGAACCAGTTTTTTTCCGGTCTGCGGAGGCGTAATCTGGGGAACTGAATCAAGAATACGGCCGCGGGCATCCTTTGTGCGAACTTCCTTGCCTTCTATTCCCTGCAGGTAGCTGTCATACTGGCGCTCAATTCCAGCCTTACCAATAACGGAGTTCTTTTTGTAGCCCTCATTGAACATACGCTTGTACTCGTCTTCGGTTATGTTGCCTACGTATCCAAGTATGTGGCTTATGGAACCCATTCCAATGTATGTGCGGACAGGCTTGTTTCTCCAGGAAACTCCGGGAAGCTCCGTTATGTTTTCTGCAATATTGCTAATTACGTCAAAAGAAACGTTGGTCTTTATTTCATAAGAGGAATAGTCAGACCTTGACTTTATCTTTGCGTCGATTACCTTGCGTGGAACACCAATGTACCCGGCAAGGCGGGTGATTACGGTGTCATAAAGCTCCCTCGGGATCTCGCCAGGAACAACGTTCACAGCAAATGAGTCGGAGTTGCTGGCAAGGGGAACAAGGGCTTCACGCTCATAAATTTCCCCGCGCTGAGCAGGAATTACAGTCTCCTGCTTTGAAATACGCTCCGAACGGTCCTTGTAGCGGTAGCTTTCAATTATCTGCAGAGAAAAGAGCTTTAAAACGTAAATTCCAAAAACCACCGCGATAAAAACCGTCAGAAAGGCAATTTTTATATTTTTTTTGGGCGAATCATCTCCCATGTTTTGGAATTCATTATTCTGCATTAGATTACATTCTCCGGATTCAACACAACTATATTCTTGAAAATTCCAAGAATCTTAAACACCACTGGAGTAAGAACCGTATTCGCACAAAGTTCAAAGAGGAACATCATGGAAAACGGATTGTACTTGACAACTGACGAGGGAAACAAAAATGCAATGAACAGAATCAAGAGACACTTTATTATTGTTGCACAGAAGCCCAGTACAGCCGGTATTATGATTCCATCTGTATTGAAGGTTTTTGTAAACACACCGCCAAGATAACCAAGCACGGTCCTGAACAGGCAGTTGAGCCCAAAAGGAGCGGCGCTAAGAAAGTCAATAAAAAGGCCGGAGATGAATCCTGTGCATTCTCCCGAGACGCGGCCGTTGTGCAAAGAAAAATAAAGCACGCATATCAGGCTCAAGTCAGGAACAGCCCTTAAAAAAGCTATATTGGAAAGTATGGCTGATTCTATAAGGGCGCAGCAAAGCAAAATAACCGCACTTATTGAAATTGATTTAATCATTGCCCTCTTCCTTTACTCCAACGGGAGTCTCAACTGCTTCATTCAACTCGGTCTGATCCACCACAAGTACATTTTCCAGACGCGGGAAATCAACTATTGGCTCAAGCTCAATATCCAGGGAATTGTCATAATCAACCACTTTTATCTTTGAGATGCGGCCAACAGGAACGTTGCTTATGTAGTTTCCGTTTTCACCGGAAGTTACAACCACGTCGCCCTCATGCAAATCAGAAAAGGCGCTCTTTCTTATGTAGCCCATGCTAAGAGGCAGGTCAGAAAAGCCGGACCCCTTGGTAATACCCAAATCCCTGCTAGTCTGTACCCTTGTGGAAATATTGAACTGAGAATCATATATAGGTATTATAAGGCTTGTCCCCATTCCAACGGTTACAATTTTACCCACAACACCTATGTTTCCATTCTGAATGGCAATAACAGGCATTCCTTTTCTTATGCCGTTTCTGGCACCCTTGTTAATGGTAATGCCAGAATAAAGGCTGTCAGGATCATGGCCAATTATTTGCGCAGGGATATTCTTGTAAGAGAGATCCTTAGAAAAGTCCAACTGTTCCCTAAGACGGTCGTTTTCACGGCGAATTTCCGTATTGCTTCTCTGAAGGTATTCATAGTCCTTAAGTCTTTCCTTAAGGGCCTGATACTCCTTCTTCATCTGCGTCATGTCCTTGATTGACGTAAAGGCATTAGACACTCCGTCAGAAAGGAAACTAACCCCTTTCTGCATCGTGCTCATTATTGAAAAGCCAATCTTGCCAAAATCAACAAGGAAGCCGCCCGCAGAAAAACTGAGCATAATTCCGCTGGTCAAAATCATGACAACAAGAAGAATTTCGCTAAGCTTGAAACGAAAAGGCGTTCTTATTTTCATAATCTCTAGTTGTTAAGGTTGTCGTATACTGAACGGCTGGAAGACATATCCTTGAACAGTTCAAATGCCTGTCCCGCACCTACTGCCACGCACTCAAGCGGCTTTTCTACAAGGATAACGGGTACACCTGTCTCCCTGGAGATAAGCTTCTGCAAGCCTTTGAGCATGGAGCCACCACCTGTCATAACCAAACCGCGCTCAATGATATCAGCATTAAGCTCCGGCGGTGTGCGGCCAAGAGTCTTCTTTATTTCTTCGATGATTTTTGTAACAGGTTCCTTAAGAGCCTCGCGGACTTCTACAGAATCAACTTCAAGACGGCGTGGAAGACCGGTAATTGCATCTGTACCCTTAATTTCCATTTTTTCTATGTTCTTATCAGCAGATGCGTTTCCAATTTCTATCTTAAGGCGTTCTGCTGTCTGCTGGCCAATGATAAGGTTGTGAACCTGGCGCACGTGCTTGATGATGGCTTCGTCAAATTCATTGCCACCTGTGCGGATAGAGCTTGTGATTACCATACCGCCCAAAGAAATAACGGAAACTTCTGTAGTTCCACCGCCAATGTCGCAAACCATGTGACCGGCTGGCTCATAAATCGGGATCTGTGCACCGATTGCAGCGGCAAGGCTTTCTTCTATAACTTCAACTTCCTTTGCACCTGCACGGAGAGCTGCGGCCATAACGGCATCGCGTTCAACCTGGGTGATGCAAGAAGGAATACCAATCTTCATTCTTGTTGACTTAAAGAGATGGTGGCGCGGAACAATCTTTGAGATGAAGTACTTTATCATCTTTTCCGTAGAATCGCTGTCGGAAATAACACCGTCTGCCAACGGTCTGATTGCCACAATGTTGCCTGGTGTCTTCCAAAGCATACGCTTAGCCTCGGCACCTACAGCCACTACACGTCCTGTACCCTTTTCAACGGCAACAACGGAAGGTTCGTCAATAACAATTCCCTGTCCGCGGACATAAATCAAAGTATTACAGGTACCAAGATCAATACCTATATCTGTCGTAAAAGTATCCAAAAATCCCATTTATAAATTTCCTCCCGGAATCTATTTACAATTATAATGCAATAAACTTTATGCTGCTACAAAGTTTATCACAAATCGGACATTTTTTTCAATGCCCCTTCATGATTAGGCTGAATTCTTAGTACCCGGCGCCACTGGGCACGAGCCTTAGCATTATCACCCTGTTTTTCATATAATACACCAAGACCGTAATGCGCGTCAGCAGAATTTTCGTTTTTTTGCAAAATTGAACGAAATTCTTTTTCTGCGGCTTCCAGATCATTATCCTCAACAAAAATTTCCCCCAGAAGGAAGGAAGTGCGCAGAATTAGGTCTTCGTTTTTGGTAAGGTCCCTAACGCGGAACAAATATGCCTTTGCGTTGGCCATGTTGCCGATTTTATAGTACTGTTCAGCAATGGCAAGAAGAAGCGTATCCGACTCGCGGACAAGAAGTGCCTCCCCAAAAGCCTCTATACTCTTTTGAGTTTCTCCAAGAGCGGCATACGAAAGGCCAAGGCACTCTGCTATATCATCAGAAGAATAGCCGTGCTCCTGAGCCAAAAGCAGGTATTTTATGGCAAGATCCGCATAATACTGGTAGTTTGAAGAAGTGTCCTTGTAGTAATAGGTTCTTCCCAGCATATACTCAAGCTGCCCCCTCTTATCTTCACCCGCATTCTGAAGGGCAATACGAAGGCTTTTCTGGGCATCCTTCAAGTAATTTTCGGTTACAGAATTATCCGTCTGCGAAACTGCCAAGAAGAATGAACTGTACCCATGAAATATTCTTGCAGTGGTATTTAGAGGCTTGTCGGCCAAAATGGCAGTAGAAATTTCATAAACCCTTTGGTAGTCGTATTTTTCCCAGTTGTCGTACAGGGCTGCAATTGAATTTGAATTGTGGACTTTTGAATGAATGAATTTATAGACGAATATGGAAAGCGCCGTAATGGCTGCAATAACAAGAAGGCATAGCAATATGCGAATGACCAATTTATTTTTTTGCCGCTCAATGTTTTTCTTTCTATTGTGCACCCACCGCATATTTTCTCCACCCAACAAAAAAAGGATACAGTAAGCCGGGTTCTGGTACGCAGAAAGAATGTGTTGCCACACCCTTTCCCGCTTGGCCATCTATCCGCAACGGCAGTTACCCGCCGCCTCCAGCGATCTACCCGCGGTGTAAGTCCGGAAAACCAAACCGCATACTTGATCTTGCTCCAGATGAGGTTTGCTTATGCCGTATTTGTTGCCAACTACGCGGTAGGCTCTTACCCTGCCTTTTCACCCTTACCCTTTTGGGGCGGTTATTTTCTGAAGCACTTTCTGTCAGCCTCAGTGCTTTACAATGAACAAGCCATTGCAGCTTACTGATGCTGCCCGGTTATTACCCGGCATCTTTTCCGGCGGAGCCCGGACTTTGCCTCACGAACGCTGACTGTCATAAGCCATGCCCGCGCGGCCAAATATCCTTAATAATTTACTCTTCAAAATCCATAGAGGACTTGTCATCGTCTCCCCTATCATCTCCGTCACCGTCAGAATCCAGTTCCAATCCTTCCTGATCTTCATCAAGCAAGTCTTCGTCATCCAAATCTGCAAGGCTTCCGGCTTCATCCATAGAGAAGTATGTTGATTCAACCCCGTCGTCTTCTTCGTAACGGAGGATTCTGCTGCAATATGGGCAGAAAAGAATCTTGTCACCGCGGCGAACTTCATTTGCAAACTGAGCAGGCAAAATCATGTGGCATCCGTCGCAGACGTTTCCGCGTACAGGAACAATACCCTTGCGGTTGCGCATGATGATTCTCTGGAATTTAAACAAAATCTCAGGGTCTATTTCTTTAGAATGCTCAGACTCCTGCTTTTCCAAATCCTTAAGCTGAGCATTATAAGCATTCATTTCCTGATCAATACTGGCCTTGGATTCCGCGACATCCTTTTCGGTAGCCGCAATAAGCTCTTCTTCGCTTTTAAGGTTTTCATTTTGTTCAGCAAGGATTTTCTCTTCTTTTGCCAATTCCTTGCGCAAAGAATTTTCCTTGTTCTGAGCTTCCTTAATCTGGTTGCTCAAAATGTCATATTCACGGTGGGTGTCTATTGCATCCATACCCTTTTCACCGGCCTCGCGGGCTTTTACAGCCTCATCAAGCTCCAGCTTTAAAGCCGTTACCTTTGCCTTTTCGGATTCATATTCCGCATTTTTCTCGATATATTCTTTTTTGAACTGTTCAAGGCTTTCCGTACTGCCTATGAGTGATTTAGGCAAGTCTTCCATCTTTGCTTCGATATCATACTTCTCAACAAGCACATTCTGCAAAGATTCCAGTTTGTCCAGTATGTCGGATATTTGCATTGTCAACAACCCCTTACGCTTAAGTTCTAAAAATATATAGCATTTTTTTTGTTATGTCTACTACATACAGGGCAACCTCTAAAAATTACGCTTTCCAAAGGCTGCCTTGCAAATAAAAATCAAGTGTCAATATAATCCCTAAGACCGGAAGCCCTTCTCGGGTGGCGGAGCCGGCGCAAAGCCTTTGCCTCGATCTGGCGGATTCTTTCCCTTGTAACCTCAAAGTAAAGACCCACTTCTTCCAGCGTGAGTGAATAACCGTCGTCCAGGCCAAACCTCATCTTTAGGACTTCCTGCTCCCTCTTTGGCAAGGTGCTCAAAACATCCTTCAGCTTTTCCTGAAGCAGCTTGTAGGAAGTCTGGATTGCAGGATTTTCGACTTCCTTGTCCTCGATAAAGTCGCCCAAAGAGCTGTCCTCTTCCTCGCCGATAGGTGTTTCAAGAGAAATAGGCTCACGGGCAACGTTCTTAACCTGCTTTACGCGGGTAACAGGCCAAGAAAGCTGTTCCGCAATCTCTTCGTCTGTTGGTTCGCGACCAAGTTTCTGCACAAGCTGGCGGCTTTCACGGACAACCTTGTTAATCTGCTCAATCATGTGGACAGGAACCCTTATTGTACGGGCCTGGTCGGAAATTGAGCGGGTTATGGCCTGGCGTATCCACCAGGTTGCGTATGTTGAAAACTTGTAGCCCTTACGGTACTCAAACTTTTCAACGGCTTTTATAAGGCCTATGTTGCCTTCCTGAATAAGGTCAAACAACTGAAGGCCACGGTTGGTGTACTTCTTTGCAATGGAAACGACAAGACGCAGGTTTGCCTTGATCAGACGGTTCTTTGCCTGCTCAATCATAACCTTTCCGCGGTTTATTTCCTTGGTCTTCTGCCTGATTTCGTCAACACTGTTCTCAAATTCATATTCAAGACGGTGCTTTTTTCTTTCTATCTGCTGAATTCCGGTATAGACTTCGCGGATTTTGTCCGAGCTCATGCCAAGTTCACGCTCCAGCTTTACGCTTTCCGAATGAGTTGCCAGGCGGCGGCCAATTGAACGCAAACCAGAAAGGTCCGGAATGCGAACCTGCTTCATCAGCTTTTCCTGGTCGCGGTTGTAGTCAGAGATTTTTTTGTCGGCATCAATGAATTTTGCACTAAAGCGGTCAATTTCCTCTGCCTGAATGTCTATCTTCTGAAGCTCCGGTATTATCTTGTTTCTAAGCTCAAACAAATCATCGTTCTGGAAAATGTCGAGAGTCTGGTCATTGTCGTTAAGCTTCTTTTTCAAAGCCATATACTGCTTCATTATGCTGTTTTTTTCTGAGTAAACAGGCTTAAGTATATGACCGTAAAAAGTCTTGAGGCGTCTTTTTTCCGCCATTATCTCGTTAAGTTCCTTGCGGTTCTTTCCCTGCTCACGGTGCTCCTTGTCTTTTGTAAAGGCTTTCTGGGCGATGGAATAGAACTCTGGAACCATAAGGCCGGAATTCTTAATCACATTCTTGATTATGTTCTGGCCATCTTCCATCTTTTTGGAATATATCTTTTCTTCGTCAGCGGTAAGAAGGCGTTCCTTGCCAATCTCCCTAAGGTAAAGGCGTATCGGGTCGTCAATGCTGGACTCTTTGTCGCCGCCAATAAGACGGTGCTTGGAAAGGTCATCGCCCTTAACGTCATCCTCAACAGAAATCTCCGCAGCCGAAATATCCTCTGCTTCGCCCACGCCAACTTCGGAAGCGTCACCGTCAACATCCTCATCTAAATCCTCGTCATCAAGGATGTTGCCTGTCTCTTCCATAAACTGGATATTGTTTTCGTTCAAAAGCTGAAGGACAGTCTCCATCTTTGGCGAATTGACATATTCCATTGAAAGGATTTCTGTAATTTCGTCCCAGGAGACAACCTGCTTTTTGCGGGCATATTCCAACAACTGCTGAACCTGGGGCTCCAGAGTTTCTTCACCGTCGGAATCAGCGTCATCAACAAGGGATTCTTTCTTCACATCAGCCGAATCATCCGCCTTTTTCTGCTTTTCGCGGCTTTTGGGAGAATCTGTATCCTTTGAAGCTACGACTGCATCCTTTTTCTGGGATTTTTCTTCAGTCTTGGCTTTTTTTGAAGAGTCATCCGAAGAGACCTTCTTTGATTTTACCCCCTCCGCCTTTTTTGCAGGAGTTTTTGAAGCTGACTTTGCGGAAGTTTTTTTTGAGCTTTCAACTTTTTCTTTTTTAGAAGATGTATTCTTTGAAGAGGATTTCTGATCCATGTTTTACCTTAACTATCCTTTTAAAGATGTTATCTGCTTATCCAATTCCATTTTTTCGGAAAGAAGTTTTTTAAGCGAATCCATGTCATCTGGCAGGGAACCCCGCTCAAGTTCACGTATTCTTCCTACGAGAACGCTTCTTTTTTGTTCAAGAGAATTCTTTTTTAGCAGCCGTATGCTGTCCGTGACCGATTTTTCGACCTTTTCTGATGTAAATTCATTTGCCGATTGAATAATCAGGCTTCTAAGACTGTCGTCGCCACACCTGTTCAGTATACTGCTTACCGAAAACGAACCGCTACTTAAACATTCCTCCATAACGGAAAACAATTTTATAGCCCAAGGGTCTTCAAGGTCTTGAACCGAGATTTCATCACGCATTTTCTGGAAAAGGCTGGCATCGTCAGTTACGGCTGTTAAGACAGCACGCAGTTCGGCATTAAGTTTTATTGTAGGAAACTCTGCCCTGTTCTCCTGCACCGTATTCACATTTCTTTTAAAGCGTTGTGAAAGTTGCTCCCGGTTGTAAAAGTCCTTTCTGGCGGCCTCCTGGTCTATATCGTATGTCTGGCACAATTGTTCGAGACACGCGTTTTTCTGCACGTCTGACTGCAAAGCGTCTATGTACGCAAAGAAGACAAGGGAAGCTTTCGCTTTTCCTTCAGGGTTGTCTTTGGGGTAGACTTCTTGCAGTTTAGATAACAGATAATCATTATCTAATATAGCGCAATCCACCTGCTTTGTCAAGTATTCCTTGCCAAAATTCAGCATAATTTCAGCAGGATCTTTTCCACCGTCAAGCCTTATGATTTTTACCGTAAGCGAATGACGGCGGCACATAAGTATGGCCTTTTTGGTGGCATTCTGACCGGCACCGTCGCTGTCAAAAGAAAGGTAAACCGTATCAACGAAAGGCTTAACAAGGGCAACCTGCTCTTCCGTAAGGGCTGTTCCCAGTGGCGCAACCGCATAATTTATTCCGCACTGGTGGTAGGCAATGCAGTCCATGTAGCCCTCGCAAAGAATCACCTTTTTATTTTCGCGGATGGCCTGCTTTGCAAAGTTAAAGGCGTAAAGAGTATTTCCTTTTTTATACTGAATCAAATCGCCCGAATTAAGGTACTTGGGGGACTTGTCCTTGTCGCCGCGCAAAAAACGGCCTCCCATGGCAACAACATCACCCTTGCGGTCAAATATGGGGAACATTAGCCTGTCGGAAAAAAAGGCAACCTCAGGGTACTTTTTGCTAAAAAGCCCGGAATTGTTAAGGAATTCAGCGCTATAATTCTTCTTTTCAAGAAATGAACGAAGCCACTTCCTGTCCGCAGGAGAATATCCTATCTTGAATTTTTCCAGCGTCTCATTAGTAAGGCCACGCTTTGTTATATAGTCCTTGGCGAACCGTCCCGCTTCAGTTTCCATAAGCATGTAATGGAATGTCGTGGCAACACGGGAATACAAATCGATGTACTCGTTCCTAAGCTTTGTCTTGGAATCATCCTTGTGTTCAGGGCCGCCGCCTTCCGAATAATGCAGCTCCACCCCGGCCTTCTTGGCAAGGAATTCAACGGCTTCGGGAAAGGAAAGCTTTTCCATCTCCTGAATGAACTTAAAGGCAGTACCGCTTGCGTGGCAGCCAAAGCAGTAATAAAATTTTTTGTCCGGGGAAACACTGAACGAAGGGGTCTTTTCGTTGTGGAAGGGACAGCAGCCCCACCAGTCGTTTCCCCTCTGGGTAAGAGGGACGTATTCCCCTATCAGGCGCACAATGTCCGTTCTAGAGGAGACTTCATCTATTGATTCCTGGGTTATGCTGGCCATTAGTCTTTTAGCCCTGCACAGCCTATCTTTTTGTGTAGAGAACCTGAGCCGCTTTGTTGTGCTCGCTCAAGGTACGGCTGAACGTGTGTGTTCCCTTGTCCGGATCGTTAAGCACAAAGTAGAAGTATTCATTTTGCTCTGGAGAGGCAGCTGCAGAAAGGGAAACAGTTCCCGGGTTTGAAATTGGTCCCGGAGGAAGCCCCGCATACTTGTATGTATTATAAGGACTGTCTATCTCCAAATCGGCATAGAAAATTCTCTTGGGATGGGGCTTGTGCTGAATTTCTGTAATCACGTACTCAACGGTGGCACAGGATTCAAGGCCTATGTCGTTCTTGAGGCGGTTTGTAAACACACCAGCAATAGAAGGAGCCTCGGATGCAACCCGGTATTCCCTTTCCACAATGGAAGCAAGCGTTATGATTTTAAATACCTCGTCAGAAGTCTTTCCCTCAAAACCGCTTATAGAAGCTGTCTTTTCAAAGAAATTATCCGCCATCTGGCAAAGAATTCCGTCAGCATCCATCTCCTTGTTAAAGTAGTATGTGTCCGGGAACAGGTAGCCTTCAAACGAAGATGCAGGAATGCTGTATTTCTTCAAAAGCTCGGCAGAATGGCTAGAAGCAAGGAATTCATCCTTCGTGCAAATTCCGCTCTGGGCAACAAGGGCAGCCGTCTTGGAAAGAGTCAACCCCTCCGGTATGCTCACAACAGCGTACTCGGGAGTACCGGTCTGAACCAGCTCATAAATCTCCCTAAGCGGCATGGTATTTTTTACGGTATATGTTCCGCTCCTAAGATTAAAGGCCTTTGCCCTGTCAAAAGCATTGAACCTTGCCGCATAATAAAAGGCCTTTGCAGACCGTATCATTCCTTTTTCCTTAAGCTCGGAAGCAACGTGGCTTACGCTGGTACCGGAATGAATCTTAAGTTCACATGAAACCTCTTCCCTTGGATTGCGGGTTACAGGCCCAGTTGAATAAATGCAAACGGAAACAAGGGCAAGCAGAACCAGAGCCACAGCCGCAAAAAGCCAGCACAAAATTATAACTGCAAGAGGAACTTTTTTTTGTGATGCTGATTTTTTTTCTTTATTTTTCATTTTTTTTACTGAATCCTAACGTTAGATTTCTATTTCCTGCCCTTCCACCGCCAGATAAATCTCCAGCTGATTGGAGGATGAATATTCCTCATACCAGCGCGCAGCCTGCAGGACGGAATAGATTTTCTTGTCGCTGTAGGTAGGCTCGTGATGGAAAAGGTAGAGCTTCTTTACATTCCATGTGTTTGCAAAGTCAACCGCATAGCAGAATATGTTGTGACCCCAGTTTGCCTTTGCAATGGCCTCGTCACCGGTGTACTGGCTGTCCAGGATAAGAACGTCGGCATTCTCAAAGAAATGGTTCTTGGCAATGTTCTTGTCGTAGTCAGATGGCTCCAGCTCAACATCCGTGGCATATATGAATTTCTTTCCGTTTTCCTCGAATGAATAAGAATAGGAATTTCCCGGATGCTTCATCTTTTTAGTGTTGATTTTTATACCGCCAATCTCAAAAGGCTCACCCTCTTTTATGAGATGAAAGCGGAACTGCTTGCCAACCTTTTCCCATTCACCGTTCCGCGGAAAGTAAGGCAGGCAGTTCTGGTTTGCAAGAATACGTTCTGCAGCAGGAAATGTCGAATAGAAATCAATTGTTGCGTTCGGATTGAAAATGGGACCAAAAAAAGGAATTCCCTGAATATGATCCCAGTGGAAGTGCGACATAAGGATATTGTAGTGATTGTCTGGAGAAGGCGTTCCGTTTACTGCAAATTCGCGAAGTCCAGAACCACAGTCCAATATGAATCTTGTACCATTGTTTGCCGTAACTTCAACACAGGCCGTATTTCCGCCAACAGTGCCAAAGAGCCAAGGCGGAAGGGATGCAAGGAAACGGGTTCTGCTGTCTTCGTCCTGAATGTCTTTTGGTGTTATGCGCTCAACAACTGCAGCAATCTTAGCTTGAACCTGCTCCGAAGTTATGGGTGTAGGTAAGGAGCCTCTGACCCCCCAAAAATGAACGTTCACTATAAAATCCCCACTATTTGCCTTTCACGTTTTAGTTATGCGTAGTTAATTCCCCGCTATCCTAATATATTAAACCATTAAGGTATTTTTAGCAACCTAAAACAATATTTTTTGCACAAAAAAAAAGCCGCAGGGTTTGCTTTTAACCTGCGGTTTCTACATCTTAACTGATGGGGAGTGAAGGATTCGAACCTACGAAGGACGAGCCAACAGATTTACAGTCTGCCCCCTTTGACCACTCGGGAAACTCCCCATGTCCAGGAAAATCCCGAACTAAGCCGCCACAGGGACTCGAACCTTGGACCCCGAGATTACAAATCACGTGCTCTACCAACTGAGCTATAGCGGCATATTCATCGCATTTAACTTTCGTTAAGTGCTAACTGAATGATGGTATTCTATGACAAATCATTAATCATGTCAATAGGAAATACAATTTTTTTTTATTTTTTTTACAAAAAAATTTTCATGCTAAGAATGCTCACTTTAGGGACTCGTAAAGTTCCGTATACTTCTGGGCAACCTTCTGCCATGAATAGTTTTCGCGGACATAAGACGCAGCATAACAAACCATGCTGTTGAATATGTTCTTTCCAGCCCTGTCCATAATTTTTATAAGAGAATACAGCATGTCAGAAAGCTCTTCGGGAGTGTTTTCCCCATACAAAAAGCCTGTCTCTTCGCTTATTATCTTGCACAAGCCACCTGTCGCATGGGCAACAGGAAGGGTTCCGTAAACCTGGGCAATAAAATCCTCAAGTCCGCAGGGTTCAAAGAAGCTTGGGAAAACCGCAAAATTGCAGGCGGCAACACAAAGCCTGGAAAGAGCCCTGTCGTACCCCCTAAAAAACACACAGTCACCCTCGTACTTTAGCGCAACCTGCAGCAGTTCCCTTTCAAGATCCGGCTGCCCCTGACCAATGAATATAAATTTTACAGGAAGCTTTCTCTGCAAAAGCATGTCGGCAGCTTTGGCAAGGACAGAAATTCCTTTCTGGGAAACAATTCTTCCGTGGAAGGCTATGTATACAGGATCCTCGTTCTTCTTTCTCTTTACGTATCCGTACTGCTCTATACCTGCCACAGCCTGCTTTTTGGAAGAAGCAAGGGATGCGTAATGAGAAAGCAAATAGTCAAGGCACTTTTTCTTTCCTTCAAGCTCCATTTTTTCCGGGCTAAAAGGATATGGCAAGAGTGACTTTTTAGTATCACAAGGGTCGTAGCGGTCAGTGTCAATTCCGTTGGTTATGCCTGTAATGCCTGTATTTAAGCGCAAAAAGCCTTCCGTAAGACCGGCAGTTTCCGTCTTTCCTTCAAGAATTTCCAAGGCATATTCTGGCGAAACAGTCGTTATGGAAGCACCGCAAGCCGCAGCGGCAAGAAAAGGCTCACAGCAAGTTCCGTTCATTGCCTTCTCAAAATAGGAAGCAGGTATGGAGGTAATATCCACGGCATCCTGCAAGGAACAGAACTGGTGGTGGTAGCCTGGGCCAGCATTGTGGATTGTAACCAGGCACTTGGTATTCCTGTAAAAGGACTTCATGGTTCTATCCGTACGCTTTAAATAATCAACAAAAACAGGAACCAAAGCAGCAGGTGCATCCTGACAGTGGATTATGTCCGGCATTTCTTCCTTAGAGCATGTTGTTCCGTAGTAAGCAACGGTCTTTTGAAAGAGGGAATTAAGGAACATTGCGTCCTCATGACCTTCCCCATGGCAGTGGCATGGATTAAGAGACTCCTCTTCCCTGGTATAGGTGTAAACCGCTTTTTTCTCCGAGAAAGCCCTGTTGCCTATAAAAACAATGTTCACCCCATTCATTTTTCCCGCGCTAAAGGAAACGGTCATCTCCTTACCGCAGATTGTTATAGTAACCGGCCTGTGGAAAAAGCATGTAAAATCACTAACGGAGGACAAATCCGTGCATCCGTAAAGAGGAATAAAAAGAGTAACGGAATGACCAGCTTTTGCAAGGCTTTCAGAAAGGGAACAGGCAACATTCTTTACGCCGCCAGCCTCCGCTATACCCGCATATTCCCTGGACACAACCCAAATGTTCATACAGAACTACCCCTGCCAAGATCAGGCCTCAAAACCTGAGCTCCGTTAAGATACGAAGGCACAACAGCAGTCCCCTCAGGAAGATAGGCCGTAACCATAAGGCGAACGACCTTTGGCAGCATATTCCTAACGACAGGTTCCTGCGAACAGAACAGAGGAACCGCAGAAGTGTCCACCCCGGTATCATAATGCCTAAGTGCAGTTGCAGGATTAAGCGCATCAAGGTCTGGTGTAACAGTAAACTGTATGTTCACAAGACTTTCTGCAGATATCATATTTTCCCTAAAAACCTTGGCACACAAAAGCCCCACGTTTTCCTGTATCGAATCCTTAGTATTTTCACAGCAGACGGCTCCCCGAATGCAGTACAACCTTTTTCCGTCCATAAAATTCCTACCTTGCCGTATTCAGGGCATTTATTATCTGGGAAAAATTGTCAGACTTGGCAAGACTTTCCAACTGGGGGTATTCTTTTAAGAGGTTTGCAAATTTTTCCAGTTGCTGCATGGAGCGGTTTTCTTCGGCAAGGGTCTTGGCCTGGGCAGAAGCAAGCTCCTTAAGCTTTGCATCAAGTTCCTTCTGGTAGGCTGAATATGAATTCTTTGCCATTTCGTAAAGCTCATAATCAGGAATCTTTGCAGAAGAAATCTCTACAGAAGAAATCTTTCCCCCCTCAAGCTCCGAAGAAAATTCAGCAGAAAGAGATGCAAGTTCGGCATCGGAAAAAACGACACTCTTAAGCGGAGATTCAGCGCTTTTTTGCTTTATAACCTTATCTGCAACTGCAGCAGAAACAAGCTTTGCCTTTGAGTTGTACCATGAATTCAAATCATCCTGAGAGGATATTTTGTTTGCAGAAAAAAGTTCATGGATTTTCTCCGGCGAAAGCTCCAGCGCAATTTCCATGTCCAGCTTATAAGAAAAATCAGCATTACCGCCCAACTTGGAGGCGTAAAGTTCCCCGGAAGGAAGCATTCCCGCCTCTGTCTGCCGGCTCTTGTAGGGGGAAAGCGAAAAAAGATGCACCTGAGCGTTAGTGGGAAGAAGCTTTTCCCAGCACCATGCAAACTTCCCGGAAACAAGGGCTTCCTTGTGTATTCCGCTGGTTTTGCTGGTTAGAACCCCGCAATATCCGGGCTTTACCAAAAACTGAACCCAGCCTATAAAAAAAATAGCAGCACAAGCTATTAAAATTACGATTACATTCGCAAAGAATTTTTTCATCTTTCCACCTGTGGCAATTCTGAATAAAATATAGTATACTCTAAAACAGCATGGATTACAAGACTAAGAAAAAGGCAGCCCCAAAAAAAGCCAAAAAGAAATTTTTCCTCTTTCGCCTGGTATGGAGAACGACACTTTTTCTTTCCTCATATTTGGCGGCCATGTTCTTCTTTTACATCTGCGGCAACTTTCAGGTCTTTCTGGACAGTACCCAGCGCTTCATCCTGCTTTTGTGCGCACTAATTTCAATAGCCCTGCTAATACTTTCACTTTCCGGGGTTCTTATAAGCATATTCCAGTTCATTTACAACCGAAGGAAAAGGGCCTGGATCTTCTTTACAATCTATATCCTAATAGCGGTATTTTCCGTCATAATCTTCTTCATATCAAGGACTGTTTCAATTCTTTCCACAGGAATTTAGCCAATCTGAATTTTACTTTTCTGGACGAAAACTTAGAGGACTTCGTCCTCCTTGCTCTACCATTCAACTTTTGGCTAATTCGACCGAACATGCCTTTGCGTCACCGCCCTTCCGGGGTTCCCTAACGGTCATTACCGGCGGTGCCGGCAACGCTTCGCGCCCCTCCACGGCGGCGTAGGCTTATTTAGGCTTCGCAAATGCAAAAGCAGCGGTCAGCGGCAAAAAGACAAGGAAATTCCCCTCTTCCGCAAAAAAACTTGCCACCCCCTCTTTTTCATCATGAATTCTGTTGCTCAGGCTTAACATCCCCTTTTTTTTACCTGCATCCGGTTTCCACTCAAGACCGCTGGTAACAATCTTTCCGCCTTCAAAAAAAGACGTCGTTCTTGCAACAGAAACATAATCGCTTTTTTTTAACCCTGAAGCCACAAGACTTTTTCCCTGGCCAAGAAAAAACACCATCTGGCTGCCACAAAGCCAACAGTCAGGCCTGTAGTCAAAAGAAAATGTGTCCAGAATGCCAATAAAATGATCCGCCCTGCCCCCGTTTCCGCCAACAAGAACAACAAAGGAACTTCCGTTACCATCAGATTCGCGGGCCTTCATAAGGGCAAGCTCCGTGTCCGTAAAATCCTTGTCATGGGGGTAAAAGTCCTTTTTTGCACATCCAAATTTTTCTAGAAGAGACTTGTCCCTTAGGCTGTCCATGTCCCCAATCACAAGGTCTGGAGAAAAATCAAACCCAAAATCCTTAAAAAATGAATGGTACTGCCCCAATGTATCCAAGCCAGAATCAGCGGCAATAACATTATCCACACATCTTACCCTGCTAAAGAATTCTTTTGTCTGCCCAGCCTCCGGCGCTTCCCCACCAATAAAGACAAGCTTACAAGATTTTAAGGAACAGTCCAAGTCCATAGAATTAATCCCCTCTTTTATGATATAATGAATATATCATGAACTGCATAAAAATTCACTCTGATTTACGCAAAGTAGGCAAAATATTTTCTGAACATGGCTTCAAGGCATATCTGGTTGGCGGTGCCGTACGCGATGCCATAATGAAAAAAGAAGAAAGCGACTGGGACTTAGCAACGGACGCCACTCCAGAACAGGTCAAGGCCATATTCCGCCGTGTAATCCCCACAGGAATTGCCCATGGAACCGTAACAATACACATCTTTGGAAGGGAAATAGAAACCACCACTTTCCGCACGGAATCCGACTATTCAGACGGACGGCATCCAGACAAAGTTGAATACGCCGCAACAATAGAAGAAGACCTTTCCCGCCGGGACTTTACTATGAATGCCATAGCCGCATCTTTGGAAAACGAAGAGTTAATAGATCCCTTTGGGGGAATAGCAGACATTGAGCAAAAAACAATAAGGACGGTTGGTTCAGCCCTTGAACGCTTTGCAGAAGACGGTCTTCGTCCCGTAAGGGCAATCCGCTTTGCAGGGCAGCTGGGATTCAGCATAGAAGCAAGCACCATGCAAGCAATAGGCATGCCGGAAATTTTAAAGAAGACAAAAGGAATTTCTGTAGAAAGGTTCCGCGATGAATTCTGCAAGATGCTAAAGACACAAAAACCCAGCGTTTGCTTAAAGCTCATGGAAGATACTGGAATAATGGAAATGTTCATTCCTCAGTTTAAAATTTGCCGTGGCTGCATACAGAATGACGGACGCGGCTTCCATGAATTTGACGTGGCAGACCATATCTTCTATGCCTGCGACGGAGCACCAAGCAACAACCTTATCGTAAGGCTGGCGGCATTTTTCCACGACATTGGAAAACCAGAGTGCAGGACAACAGAAAAAATTGCAGACGGCTCTACCCTAATACACTTTCACGGACACGAAACGGAAAGCGCAAAAAAAGCCAGGGAAGTAATGAGGCATCTCAAATTTTCAAACGAAGAAATAGAGAGAACGACACACCTTGTAAAGGAGCACATGTTCTATTACCAAAGCTGCTGGAGCGATGCAGCTGTAAGACGCTTCATAATCCGCGTTGGCATAGAAAACTTTGAAGACCTTGTTCAGCTGCGCCTTGCAGACATTTACGGAATGCACAGAGTCCCCTTGCAGGAAGGAAGCCCATCTTACCTGGGTCTTGCAGAACTCAAAGGCCGCATAAAGAAAATCATGGAAGAAAAGCAAGCGTTAGGTTTAAAGGATTTGGCAGTAAACGGAGGAGACCTAATCAAAGAAGGAATTCCCGCAGGCAAAAAGATGGGCGCTATTCTGAATGAACTTTTTGAAGCCGTTACTGAATCACCAGCCATGAACAATAGGGAAACCCTTTTGGAAGTTGCAAGAAACATCTACCGCGAAAAATATTCTTAAGGAAATGCCCCAACTATGAATATTACCACAAAAGCTTTCTTACTTCCGAAACAAGGTAGAAGGAACCGGTAACAAGAAGAAGGGATTTTTCCTTGCTTGCCTTTTCAAAAGCGGTTTTTATACCCTTTTCGCAGGCTTCTATTAAAACATGCTCTATTGAAGCAGATTCAAAAGCCTTGTCCAACCGGGGTAAGTCAGAGCCTTTCTCATAGCCGGGCTTTGTAAGATATACAGAAGAAAAGCTGCCCTTAAAACAAGGAGCTATATCTTCCACATCTTTGTCCGAAGCACAGGCAAATAAAAGTACGGCCTTTTCCTTTGCCGTATTGTCTCCAAAAACTTTTGTAAAAGTTTCCATTGTATAGCGCACAGAATTTACCGTATGGGCTCCATCCAGAACAAGCGATTTTATTCCGCAAAAAGGCTCCGGGGCACTAAGAATTTCAAACCTGGCTGGAATACATGCCTTTGCCAAGCCTCTCTCTATCTGTTCCCCACTAATATCCTTAAAAACAGTCTTTACGGCAAGAGCTGCAACTACCGCATTCTTAGCCTGGAATTCCCCCAATAAACGAAGGGATGCATTAATGTCGCTTTCAAAAAAGCGGGATTTTAGCGTAGCTTCCATAACAACACAAGGGTCTTTTTTTTGCCTTGCATACCCTTTTACACTTGCAGAAGCCTCTTTTTCCGCAAAAACAACAGGCGCCTTTTTTTCGCCGGCAATCTTACGGAAAACATCTTTTACACAATCATCTTTTTGCCAACCGATTACGACCGGTACATTTTCTTTTATGATACCAGCCTTTTCTCCTGCAATAAGTTCAAGGGTATCTCCAAGATATTCCGTGTGCTCAAGTTCAATTGTATTTATGCAGCAACATTCAGGAAAAACGACATTTGTTGCATCAAGCCGTCCACCCATTCCAACTTCGTAAACAGCAAAGTCAACTCCGGCATTCCTAAAGCAGCAGAATGCATACAAGGTAACAAGTTCAAACCAAGTAGGCTGTCTTCCACCAGGCCACTCATCCGCAGAAATTCCTTCCACGCAAGATATAACTTCATCAGTGGATTTTTTGTAAACGCAATCTTCAAAATATCCGTGTATGGTAGAAATCCGTTCCTCAAAGTCTACAATATGCGGAGATGAATATATTCCGCAAGAAAGGCCATACTCTTCTACAATCGATGCTATCATCCGGCTTATTGACCCCTTTCCCTTGGAACCGGCCACATGTATGCAGCGGCAGGAAGACTGAGGATTGCCAAGCTTTTCGCAAAGGAAGCGCATAGTTTCAAGCCAGAATATTCCCTTCTTTGGATTCTTTTCAAAGTTAAGGTAGCGGTCAACCCAAGCACAAAACCCAGCGGTAGCTTTATATGCAGCATCAGTCATTAGTAAACTCCTTTTTTAAATTTTTAAGGGTTGCAGGGCTTATGCTGTAGCGGTAGTCTATAGAAGCTATGGCAGCCTTATCCTCTTCCGAAAAGGCAGGCCCAGGTATAAAAAGCGGAATCACAATAAAAGAGTCATCTTTTTTATATATGGAAAACTTTGCTACGGAACCGTTTTCAAAATCCTTGGTGTAAACAAAATCTGGCTTAAGATGAGCGGCGGGAGCTATGTTTTCAAGACGACCATGGCGCAAAAGAGACTCGGATTTCTGCCTTGAATATTCTGTAAGACACTGCGGGTAAATAAAGGGGTCAGACCAGAAAGAAAGCCCGGCTGCTCCGCCAAGAAAAGAAGAAATAGCGGATGAACATTCGTAAACTTCGCTTGATTTCCAGGTTCTAAAATAAATTCTTCCGGAAAGCTTATTTTCTTTACCAAAGAAGAGAGACGAAAGGATTGCTCCGTCCTTGTCCAGAAAAGTAACTTCGCTTGCAGAATCTTTGTCCACGCAAAAATCATTCCAAGATGAAACTTTTGACGAAGCTAGGAAAACCTTTTGGATTTTTGCAGACTCTTCAATAAGGGCAAGAATATTCAGACCGTCAGCAGGCCAGACATAAGGCTTTTCCAAACCGGAATTTTCATCAACGCCAAGCCAAACCCTGCCCTTCTTAAAAAGCCTTACAGTCTGCATACCCTTTTGCAAAGAAGCATTCTGCTCCACGGGCTGGGAAATTTTTATCTGCGCAACAGCAGAGACATTGTTGGGATTCACCAAGGCAGTGTCCATCGAAGAAAGTGATTTTTTCTTGTTTAAAGGAAGAAATGCCAGTGCCAGAACAATCAGAAGAACAGCGTCAAAAGCATAAAAAATCAACACACCTTGTTTTGCAGAAAGTCTTTTCATCCATCACCTTCCCGAATTGAATTTTCTTCTTTTTATGAATATCAAAAGCCAAAGGGCAAGCAGCAGCACAGCCGGAAGAACGCAAGTAAAACCCAACGTTTGCTTTTTATAAGAAACAAGAGATTCTGCGCTTATCTTGTAAAGGCTTGTGTCCACGTTATTCTTGTTCTTTAGGTGCAAAAGTTCTTCTCCTCCGTTAAGGCGTATAACGCTTGACACAATAAAGTCAAGTGAACGGGTATCCAGCATTTGCTCAGAGGAAATGTATGGAAGGATATTGGCAGAAAAGCAATACTGGTCTCCAAAAACAATAACGGAAGGACTTTCCGCATCCTTTCTAAAAAGCTCCACCGCTACAGGAAATTCACCCAATTCCTCACCAGACTCCGCATTTTTGGAAGCAGAAAAAGGGTTTGTAAGAAAATTGCCCATAACCTTCTTGCTTTGCCATGCAGTTTTATTTGTTACAAGCAAAGTTTTTACAGAAAAGCCCTCTTCTTCGGACACAGAAGCTTCTGTCTCTATTGCACAGGGCCAAGTTAGTGTCATTCCGTCCCTTGCTTCTTTTTGCGAAGGAATGTTGGGCCAAAATGAATACTTTATGTACTCGCTTTTTTGAGAAGCAGCGTCCCTGTCACTAGAGGAATCAAAGCAGATGTTAAAGCAGTTGCTGTCTGCCGTAAGCGTGGACTTAAAATATATTCCAAGCTCCTGAAGGGCATTTACTCCCCAGTCGCGGTAAGTTTCTTTTACTTCCCAGTTTGTCATGTCTATAGAATAGGGGTTGGTGGCAATAAAAAACTTTCCCCCATTTTTTATAAACTGAAGTAAATCATTTGAATCATCAAGAGAAAATGACGAGCTTCCTAAAACCACAAGCGGCACTTTTTCTAGCGCGGTAAACGGGACGGCAATTGCAGCATTACCATCTTCTACCATGCCGGGAATTTTTGACGGAAGGAAAGTCTGAACAGCAGAAATTCCCTGAGACTGAAGCAGAGGCATTATATAGGCATAGTTCTTTTCTAGTTCAAATTCGTTTGCACAGAGGACTTGGGCAGAAAGCATCTTTCCCCTCACAATAGAATTGAGCCTTGTGCAAAGCTGATACTCAAGGGTCTGCACGTTGGCGGCAAAAGGAATTACTTCCGTCTTTCCAAGATATTCAAGTATTACGGCTGAATATACAGAAGAAACGGATGTGGTTGCGTCTGTGGAAGTTCTTACGTTTTGAGGATAGACACCGGCAGATTCCAGCATTTTTTCCTTTTTTTCCTTTACCGGGTCAACAAGGCTGTAGGAGGCAAAAGGTGACTCGCCCGCAAAAGACAAAAGGTATTCATCTACGTCACGCACCTGTGGCAAAAGCGAAAGCAGTTCCTTGTTGCGGTAATACGTAATGGTAAGCGGCTGGTCCACTTCCGAAAGCAAAGCCTTTGAATATTCAGACACAGAAAATTTCTTTTGTCTTGTAACATCTGTTCTAAAATAAAATATTGAAGAATCCAGGGCAAAAAGAAAAGCAGTAAGCACAAAAAGGAAGCACACTCTCTTAAAACCCAGCGACTGGTTTCCGCGTCTTTTTTCCATGACAATAACACAAAGCCCATAGAAGAAAAACGCAGAAACAAGAAAGAAGCTTATGTCCCTGGAGTCAATGATTCCCTTTCCTGCAGCATCAAAATGCCACGCAAAAGAAAGAAAACGTACAAGGGGAGCAAACAAAATACCAGTTGAACTTAATGAAGGAAGCACATGAATTGAATTTAGCGCCGCAAGAACAAGGGCACATGAGCAGAAGGCAGCTCCAGCATTCTCAAAAGCAGTAAACACAAAGACTGCCAGGCTCGAAGAAGAAAGAAGATACAGCAAAGCCATTGAATAGGCTGAATATACGGCATTCCATTCAAGGCTACCCGCTTTTGAAACGCAAATGGGCACTGGCAAAGTTAGCAAAAGACTTACCGCAAGGACAGTAAATATGCAGAGTATCTTTGCAGCATAAATAGAAAGCGCATGGAATGGCAAGGAATACTCTTTTTTTGAAGTTCCGCACAAAGACCCTAGCGTTGGAATAACAAGAATACAGACATAAGGAATTCCGTAGAAAAAGGCATGAAGCTCGGTAGTTCCGGTTACAGAAAAAAACTTCTGTCCAAAAAAGAAATTTGCCGCGCAGAAGAGGACAAAGACCATGCAGCAAATATATGAAAGAGGAGAATACAACATCTGCACTATGTATTTTTTGTACAAAGACTTCATGCACCTTCTCCCGCAAGCTTAAGATAGGCTTTCTCCAAATTAGAAACATTTGCCTTTGCAATTATTTCTTCTTTTGTACCGCAGGCTGCTACACTGCCGTGGTTAATGACATATATTCTTTGGCAAAGACTTTCCGCTTCCTCTATATGGTGGGTGGAAAGTATTACCGTTTTTTTCTTGCTTAAATTCATAAGCATCTTTTTTATTTTTACAATCTGCTCTGGATCAAGGCCGCCTGAAAATTCATCAAGCACAAGAACTTTGGGATTGCAGGACAAGGTCTTTGCAAGACTTACCCTCTGACGGAAGCCCTTTGACAGCGTTGAAATTTTATTAGTAAAGACTTCATTCAATGAGCAGGATTCAACAGCAGACTCCACAACTTCCTTCTGAACTTTTTTTTCCACGTTATACATAGACGCGTTAAGGTAAAGCAGTTCTTTTACAGTAAGGGAAGCATCAAGCTCCGGGTATTCAGGGACAAAGCCTGTTACTTGCCGTATCTGGACGGCATTCGTAAAGCCACATACGGTAACGCTTCCTCGAGTGGCATAGTGAACTCCGCACATTGCCTTGAGCATAGTGGACTTTCCCGCACCGTTTGGTCCAAGAAGCCCCGTTACACAGCCCTGCTCAGCATAAAAATCTATGTCTGAACAAGCCGCGACATTTTTTTTGTACTCTTTGCAAAAGCCCTTGAGTTCAACAAAACCTGTCGCTGGGTTAACTTCTGTTTTCATCACAAAACCCTAGTCTTCGTAAGGAATTTCCACACGCATTCTGTCGCGGGAAAGCTCTGCATTGGGATACACTTCCCTAGCCTGCTTTAAAAGCAGATCAAGCTCGCGGTCTGTATAGCGGGGACTGTAGTGAATCATTGCCATGCGCTTGACGTTTGCATCGCGAGCGATTGTTGCGGCCTGCCGCGCGGTCATGTGCTTTTTTTCTTTTGCCTGGTCTTCGCAGTCATCGGCAAACATTCCTTCGCAGATTAAAAAGTCGCTGCCCTGGACTTCCTTTGCAATTGAAGGAAGGTACATTGTGTCCGTAACAAAGCTGAACTTTCTTCCGCTTCTTGCCTTACCCACAACCTGTTCAGGCTTAACTTCTATTCCGTCTGAATTTATTACGCTTTCGCCCTTCTGAAGCTTTCCCCACAAAGGGCCGCGTGGAACCTTTAGCCGAATTGCTTCTTCCGGGTTGAATTCTCCTGGACGGTCAAGCTCTTCAAGCGTATAGCCTACGCAGGTCTTTGTGTGATCAAGCGGAAAAGCGCGTATGTAAAAGCCGTCTCCCCCATAAACTGTGCAAGGAGCCTTTATCTCGTTTACAACAATCGGATAGTTTATGTACATGTCAAGGACTTTGCGGCTGGTTTCTATGTATTCAGCGATTTTTGGAGGCCCAAAGATGTAGAGAGGCTCCGTTCTGTCAACCTGAGCGCTTAGCATGAGGATTCCTGGAAGACCTGTAACATGGTCTGCATGGGTGTGTGAAACAAAGATTGCGTTTATCTTTTTCCATTTAAGGTTAAGCCTTCTTAGGGAAACCTGAGTTCCCTCGCCACCGTCAAAAAGGAAAAGATCCCCGTCCCTCCTTAGCAAAACCGAGGTTAAGTGCCTGTATGGCAGGGGCATCATTCCGCCGCAGCCCAAAACAAATGCTTCCATATTCATAGCGCATACTGTACAGGAAATAATTAAAATCTGCAAGACGTATATCATATTAAGCATGGAAATCAGTTTTGTGTTCCGCTCCCAGGCAAATCCGTCTGACAAACCCGCTGTGTCGCGGAATAGGAAATTAAACTCGCTACGCTCGTTCCGCTCCAATGCGGGTTTTCAGCCGCATTTGCCTTCCGCTGCACACAAAATTGATTTCCGGCTGCTTTAACATAGAAAGGATAAAGAAGAAATACGCTCCAAATAAATAAAAAAATGAAAAGTCAGTGGATTAAAAATGCTTTTTGTGCAACAATATGTGTATGAATAGCATTACAAAAGCACAGTCACACCGCTGGCACTTTATTCAGACCGGCGGACTTGTACAGGTAAAAATATCAACAATAGATGACCTTCTTCATCTTGACGAGCTTGACCCCAAACTTTGGATTGCCCTTGCATGTCCGGTAAAAGGCCTTGAATTCAGTGAGGAAACCCTGAGCCTGCTTGACACGGATAAAAATGGCCGTGTGCGCGTGCCGGAGATTCTGGAAGCGGTTTCTTTTATAAAGAAATATTTTGCAAAGCCAGAAGTTTTGATGGAAACAGGAAGCTCTATTCCACTGGATGCGCTTGGAAAGGAGCCTTTTGACTGCGGGCATTCACCTTATGATTCTGCAAAGGCGGTTCTTAAAATTATAGGAAAGGAAGACGCTGCTGAGATTACGCTTGATGACGTAAGCGTTAAGGACAAGCTTTTTTCCCCAGCCGTCTTTAACGGGGACAAAATTCTTCCCCCAGAGGCTGCAAAAGATGAACTGAGTGCGGCTGTTATAAAGGAAATAATCTCTTGTACAGGCGGGGATGACGACATAAGCGGCAGCAAGGGCATTACCCGCGAGCAGAAGGAAGAATTCTTTGACTCCCTCCGCGCTGTTAAGGAATGGAGGAACGGAGCACAGGAAAATGCCCCCCAGATTTTCTTTCTTAAATACCAGACTGACGCGGCTGCAGAGTCCTACATGGCTGTAAGGGACAAGGTTAACGAATACTTTTTGCGCTGCTCACTTGAATGTTACAATACAGAAGTAGAGCTTTCTCTGCGCAAAAAGGAAGAAGACACTGTTCTTTCCAAGGAAGTATTGTGCAAGGAAGAGCTTTCCAAACTGCCGCTTGCTGTTTGCAAAGACGGTAAAAAGGAACTTCCTCTTGGCAGCGAGATAAATCCTGCATGGAAAGACGCTGTTGATGCCTTTAGGAAAAATACCGTTGAAGCAATTTTTGGAGAAGGCAAAAAGTCCATTACGGAATATGAATGGAATAAAATTCAGCAGGGTTTTGAGCCTTACATGGACTGGTACAATGCCCGTCCCCAAAACTGCGCGAAGGATTTGAGCTTTGAGCGCATAGATGAAATTCTTGCATCCGATGCAGAAACTCTTATTACATCCTACCTTGACGATGAGGAAAAGCACCCTCCAATTTCGCTTGCAACGCTTGAGCTTAGAAAAATGATTCTTTACCGCCGGGACATGCTTGAGCTTGTAAAGAATTTCGTATCGTTCGAAAACTTTTATTCGCCGGATGATGATGCTGTGTTCCAGTGCGGAACCCTTTACATAGACGGCCGTTCCTGTGACCTTTGCTTTAGGGTGATGGATGCGGCCAAACACGCTTCCATGTCTCCCCTAAGCCAGTGCTACCTTTTGTACTGCGACTGTACGAATGCTTCTGGAGAGAAGATGCAGATTGCGGCAATGGTAAGCCAGGGCTCGCGGGACAACTTTATTCCAGGGCGCAACGGAGTTTTCTTTGACAGAAAGGGTCAGGACTGGGACGCTACGATTGTAAAAATCATTGAGAATCCAATAAGCATAAAAGAAGGTTTCTTTAGCCCCTACAAAAAGCTTGTCAGGATGATTCAGGACCGCATTGCAAAGACGGCAGCTTCCGCAGAATCATCTGTGGCGGAAAAGATGTCCGCTGCGGTTGAAAAGCCGACAGACGCTGCAACTGCCGCAAAGGAAGCTACCGCTGGCAAAAAAATTGACGTGGGTACAATCGCTGCCATAAGCGTTGCCTTTACTGGAATTGCAACAGTTGTGGGCGGTTTGCTGCAGGCATTCCTGGGGCTGGGCTGGTGGATTCCGCTTGGAATTGTGGGATTGATACTTATTATTTCCGTCCCATCTATGTTCATCGCATGGGCAAAGCTAAAGCAGAGGAACATAGCTCCCATTCTTGATGCTAGCGGCTGGGCTGTAAACGGAAACGTAAAGATAAACATTCCGCTTGGTTCCATGCTCACTGTCACTGCGGTGCGTCCAAAGGGCTCAAAACTCGACTCATTTGACCCCTACCGCCAGAAGGGATTCCCGGTAAAGCGCGCCATACTTGCCCTGGTACTTATCGCCATGATTGTGCTTGCTCTAGTCATCATTGCAAAAAATGACTGGAACTTCTTTAAGGCAGTAGGCAGCGTAAAGGATTTCTTTGTAAACTTTGTAAAAATGCCAGAAATCAAGGAAGTTGCAGTTACTGAAGTGCAGCAATAGCGACAAAGCATAGCATTTTTTTATAGGGAGAAAAATGAAAGGAATTATTCTTGCCGGTGGTTCAGGCACAAGGCTTTACCCCATAACAAAGGCTGTTACAAAGCAGATTCTGCCTCTCTATGACAAGCCGATGGTCTATTACCCTCTTAGCGTCCTTATGCTTTCTGGAATACGCGAGGTTCTGATTATCTCTACCCCGCGCGACATAAGTCTTTTTAAGGAACTATTCGGGGACGGATCCTGGCTAGGAATGAAATTCAGCTACGCGGTTCAGGACAAGCCCAGGGGACTTGCGGATGCATTCATTGTTGGCGAAAACTTTATCGGCAGCGACAGCGTAGCTCTTGTTTTGGGCGACAATATCTTCTATGGACAGTCTTTCAGCGCGACCTTGAACAATGCATATAAAAAGATTCAGATGGAAGGCGGTGCTGTAATTTTCGGCTACTTTGTAAAAGACCCCACTGCCTATGGAGTTGTTGAATTTGATTCTTGCAGTAACGTTCTTGGAATTGAGGAAAAGCCAAAGATGCCCAAAAGCAATTACGCGGTTCCGGGGCTTTACTTCTACGACAATTCCGTTGTTCAAATAGCAAAGGAAATAAAACCTTCCGCCCGTGGCGAAATTGAGATAACGGCAGTGAACAACGCCTATCTTGCAAAGAAAAAACTGAGCGTTGATTTATTGGGCCGAGGCATGGCTTGGCTTGACACCGGCACTTACGACGGACTTCTTGAGGCATCAAACTTCATTGCCACCATACAGAAAAGGCAGGGAATGTATGTAAGCTGCATAGAGGAAATTGCATACCGCAACGGCTGGATTACCAAGGAAGACCTTACAAACCTAGCGTCAGGTTACAAAACAGTTTATGGCGAATACCTAAGATATATTGCAAACCTAGACGGTATTCAAGCCAGACTGTAAAATCATTAGAGGGAAAATTTACAATGCCTTTTACTTTTATAAAGTGCCCCATTGCAGGTCTATGGGAAGTTCAGCCCAAGGTCTTTGGCGACAAGAGGGGCTATTTCTTTGAAGTCTACAGCGAAAAGGATTTCCATGAAGCAGGACTTACAATGCATTTTGTGCAGGACAACCAGTCCGCATCTTTTAAGGGGGTTCTAAGGGGACTTCACTTTCAGAAAAAGCACCCTCAGGGAAAACTGATACGCGCTGTACATGGGCTTGTATACGATGTGGCAGTTGACCTTCGCAACGGCTCCCCTACATTCGGTAGCTACTACGGAGTTGTCCTTGACAGTGAAAAACAGAATCAGTTCTACATACCGGAAGGATTTGCCCACGGTTTTTACGTCCTTAGCGAAACAGCCGTCTTTGCATACAAATGTACGGATTTTTACCATCCGGAAGATGAAGGAGGCATTATGTGGAATGACCCTGCCATTGGTATTAACTGGAAAGGTATCGCACCTGACATAGAGCCTCTTCTTTCGGAAAAAGACACAAAGCAAGAAAAATTCTGCACGGACAGATTGTACTTTGACCTAAATTCAAAATGGATTGGCGGTTAGAACAAAGGTCATTTCCAGATGACTATACCCCTTGTAAAGGTTCTTGAAAAAACACTCTGAAACGCCTATAATGAAACATAGAGGTGAATTATGATTTGGCTTATCGGCTGTAAGGGAATGCTTGGCTCTGAACTTGGCAGGCAACTTACTGCAAATAAAATAAACTGGGTAGGAACAGACAAAGAAGTAGACATTACTAGCTTGGAAGAGCTTGACAACTTTGCTGAATCCCATGACATTGCGGCAAACAGGACAGGCAGTACTGTAGCAAAGGGGAAGCTTCCCACAAAAATCACATGGATTATAAACTGTGCAGGCTATACTGCCGTAGACAAGGCTGAAGAAGAGGCAGAGCTTGCAAAGAAACTCAACGAGGACGGAGCAAGAAACATTGCCCGTGCGGCCCGACACATTGGTGCAAAGCTTATTCATATCTCAACAGACTATGTTTTTGACGGCACTGAAAACTTTCCTTATACAGAAGAAAGCGCAAAGAATCCACAGAGCGTATACGGTACAACAAAGGCAGCAGGAGAAGATGCGGTTCAAAAGGAAATGACCCAGTACTACATTATCCGCACCGCATGGCTTTACGGATTCAACGGACACAACTTCGTCTATTCCATGACAAAGCTTTTAAACACAAAGGACAGCATCTCCGTAGTAAACGACCAGAGGGGAAGCCCAACGAACGCAGCGGACCTTGCAAGCACAATCATTAAAATCGTATTGACTTCGGCAAACGCACCAAAACTGTTCGGAAAGAATTCAGCCCTTCCTTACGGTATCTATCAGTTTACAAATTCCGGAGAAACAACCTGGTACGAATTTGCAAAAAAAATTTGTGAACTTGGAAAAAAGTACAAGCGCATAACGCAAGATTGCACTATAAGCCCCTGCTCTACGGAAGAATATCCGACTGCAGCAAAAAGACCCCATTATTCGGTTTTGAGCAAGGAAAAGATTCAAAAGGCGTTAAAACTTAAGATTCCATCATGGGAAGAAAGCCTTGAAAAATTCATAAAGTCAGAAAATTTCAAAGGAGAATAATTTGGAACAACGAAAGCTTAAGAATATTCTGGTAACAGGCGGATGCGGTTTTATAGGCAGCAACTTCATCAACTACCTTTTTGGAAAGAGTGCAACTGGCCAGAAAGAATTTCAGGATGCAAATTTTTCTGGAAACATAATCAATGTTGACTGTCTTACATACGCCGGTAACCCGGAAAACCTCAAGTCCGTTCAGAATGAATTCGGTGGCAAGAGATATTTCTTTGAAAAAGTTGACATAACCGACAGTTCTCAGATTGAGCGTATTTTTAAGCAGTATGACATTGACACTGTGGTTCACTTTGCGGCGGAATCCCATGTAGACCGCTCAATATTGGGTCCGGAGGCTTTTCTTAAGACAAACGTGAACGGCACATTCACCCTTCTGGATGCGGCGCGCAGATACTGGGGCATTTCTCTTGACAAAAAGCGTGAAGACGTCCTCTTCCACCACATATCAACGGATGAGGTATACGGTTCCCTAGGCCCAAGCGGCTACTTTACGGAGACAACCCCATACGACCCGCGCTCCCCCTATTCGGCAAGCAAGGCTTCGAGCGACCACATTGCAATGGCCTACTTCCACACATACGGACTTCCGGTAACCCTAAGCAACTGCACCAACAACTACGGCCCCTACCAGTTCCCGGAAAAGCTAATTCCCCTTATGGTGAACAATATCCGCGAAGCCAAAGAGTTGCCTGTCTACGGAGAAGGCAAAAACATACGCGACTGGATTTATGTTGAAGACCACAACCGCGCAGTATGGCAGATTGTAAACTCTGGAATAGCCGGCCAAAAGTACAACATAGGCGGTGAAAACGAATGGCAGAACATAGACCTTCTAAACAAGCTGATTGAGCTTACGGCAAAGGAAACAGGCCTTGACCAAGATGCGGTAAAAAAGACAATCGTACACGTAAAGGACCGCCCTGGCCACGATGCCCGATACGCCATTGACTGCTCAAAAATAAAGGCTGAGCTTGGCTGGGAGCGCAAAATGACCTTTGAACAGGGCCTTCTTCTTACAGTAAAATGGTACCTTGCAAACCGTGATTGGATAGAAAACATAAAGAGCGGTGAATACCTAAAGTGGATAGAAAAAAACTATTCCGCCAGATAAGCCGAATATAAGAAATGGAGTTTATAGACATAATTCATTCTATATGCTATAATCTTACTAGGTAAGCAAAGTTATGGAATTAGAAGAATTCAAAAAGTCATTTAAGGCCCGCTATAAATCTACCAGCTCCTTTTTTTGCGGAATAACGTTAATGGGTCTGGATGCCTTTATCCTCTTGCTGTGCATAGGAACTGGATTCTTCATAGTCAATGCCATAAACAATTCCTGGATAAATTTCCGCTCATTCGTCACATATTCAAGGTACTTGCCACTTTTTCTTGTTGTTTTCTATGCGGCAAACCTCTACCCAGGCATACTTTTAGCCCCTCAGGAAGAAATCAAGAGAATTTCCCTCTGCTCCTTCTTTGGACTAATGGGAATTGCAATCAGCATAAACGTTGAGGCAAGGGACCGCTGGCCAATAAGCATTGCCCTTTTGCTGGCATGGCCTTTTGCTTCCATTATGTTGCCTGTCATGAGAGAAATATTCCACATGGCTTTCAGGAATTCAAAGCTGAATTCCGTGCCTGTAGTAGTATTTTCAAAGGGGGATGCCGCAAATATAATAGTAGACAGGCTTATAACCCATAAAGAATACATCTACAGCCCAGCCCTGATTATTACCTCCGCGCAGAACCATCCGGAAACCTACAATAATGTTCCTATCTTTAACTTTAACGATCAGATATTCAACATGATAAAGGAACTTAACATAAAGGTAGCCATAATAAGCGACTATTCAGAACACCTTCCGCTTTTGCAGACAACATTCCGCTACCTTATCAAGGTTCCAAAGCAGCAGATTGTAACAAACCTTTCACTGCACATGAGGGACTTGGGGGGAATTCTTGCATTTTCTTCCACAAACCAGCTTACAAAGCGCCGTGCCCTTCTTTTAAAGAGGCTTATGGATATTTTGCTTTGCCTTATGGCGCTCCCAATAGTGCTTCTTGTGTCCATATTCATAATAATTGCAATAAAAATTGATTCCCCAGGCCCAATCTTCTACGGCCACAAGAGGGTTGGAAAACACCATAAGGAAATAAAGTGCTGGAAATTCCGCTCCATGGGAATTGACTCTGACGAAAAGCTCAAGGAAATTCTTGCAACAGACCCGGTACGCGCCGCCGAATGGGAAAAAGACAGAAAGTTTACGGATGACCCCCGCGTAACAAAGGTTGGAAAGTTCCTGAGGAAGACCAGCTTGGACGAATTGCCCCAGCTGTGGAATATTATAGCCGGCGATATGTCTTTTGTTGGCCCGCGCCCAGTTACACAGCCGGAGCTTAAGAAATATGGTGAATACGAAGACTACGTTCTCTCTGCTCAGCCGGGACTTAGCGGCATGTGGCAGATTTCCGGCAGAAGCGACACTGGTTACGAAGAAAGAATTACCTTGGACACATACTACATACAGAACTGGTCCATCTGGCTTGACCTTTGGATTATAATAAAAACAATTTGGGTTGTGCTTAAAGGAAAGGGAGCATACTAAATGAATATTACAAAATGCACAAAAAGACTGCTTCTTAGTTTTGCCGTTATCTGTTCAATGGCGACTACTTGTTTTCCACAGGAGTTACCGGAAACAGAACAAACAGTTCCCCAAGTTTCCTACAGGATAAAGGATGTCAAATACAGCTCAAAAGGCCTAACGCAAAAGTCAGCCTTAAAGCGTCTCTACAAAATCAGCAAAAAGCAGGTCTTTAAGTCCAAAGAAGAATTGGATGCCTACATTGCGGACATAAAACAAAAATATGACAACACAAGGCTCTTTGAGGAAACTCAGATTAAGTGCACGACACTGGCACAGACTGACGGTATAACCCCCGTAGTGCTCGAAATATCGGTTTCCGAAGCACACAACCTCCTTGCCCTTCCAAAACCCAGCTACAACTCTAACAGTGGGGCAAACCTCAAGGTAAAGCTCAAGGACAAAAACTTTCTTGGAACACTTAGCACCTTCAACCTGGACGTTAACGCACAATTCGGAAATGATGATGAGCCTACAAACTTCAGGAAAATGGAGTTCGGGACAAATTTTGACTATGACTATCCTTTTGACATTGGCATAACGGAAAACGCATGGACAAACGACGTTTCCTTTTCTTGGACCTTAGGAGAAGGAAAACCGGAATTTGATGTTGCTACAGGCCTAAAAATAGGAATCCCCTTCGGAGAAGACAATTCATTCAACATACATGCAACACAGTCTGTTATCCGCGATACAGAATACGAAGAATATGGCGATGAATTATATTTTGTTGAGGAAGGCGGCATAGACATGCCTCTTACACTGGGAAAAATCAACAAATTTACGCCCGTGGTATACACACCTTCCGCAACCGTTACCTACAACTGGGACAAGGACGGAATATCATCCTTAAACGAAGATCTCCTGGGACCGACGCTTAAAATTGCACACTCAATATCCATAAGCAATGAAAACTGGAAGGGA
>JAEEGL017460790.1_pt1 | contig 40601 bp, 31 predicted proteins | sample 9134231 | NCBI WGS metagenome assembly JAEEGL01 (sample SAMN16246548, study PRJNA631951) | gut metagenome | biome: gut microbiome; feature: rumen; material: fiber-attached | host: Bos | place: Iran: Karaj | collected 2018-10
GCCGCAAACTCTTAATTCCTGACCTACGTCCTTCTCGGACAGTGAGCTGATGATCCTGTCTCTGTACTGGTTAGCCATATTCAATTCCTTTCTTCGGGGAAACAAAAAACGCCCCGAACTTAAATCTCCTTAAGTTCAGGACGAACAAAACATGTCCGCGGTGCCACCTGATTTACTTCGCTAAGCAAGCGAAATCTCTTTATACCGGATCGCTGTTAGAGCTGTTATTCGCCGCCGGCCTCTTTCCGCTCTGTCTTTCAGCCCGGGGACAAAGCTCTCTGAAGGCGACATACCGTGGCTACTGGGGTCTCCGTCATCGCATAATGCGTAATAGTACATCATTTAAAAGCTTGTTGTCAATATAATGCTCGACGGCAATAATATGCAGCCCCGGATCAGTTTGCGACAGGAACAGTTGCACCGTATTCCGCATTCTCGACAAATACGAGTTCATCACCTTCTATTGAAAGGGTGCCGTAGGATTCATTCCCATCCGGATAATCCTTTCTTAATATTGCAATATCATCTTCTGAAGCACCGATGATGCTGTAATCGTAAGTCAGTCTGTCATTAAGCATGTAACCTTTGTCGTTATGCATATCGTAAACAACGATAAGGGACGATATGATCCCGCTTCCGGTAATAACGGTTGAACATAATTCAGCATGACCGTCTTTGTTGATATCAGATTCATAGATATCTTCAATGACCGTTCCCATCGTGCCTGCATTCTCATAGACATATTCGGAAAACGGCTGATAAAGCGTTGTTTCTGTCGTTTCTTCAGCTGTTTTGACAGTATCGTCTGTTGTTTCTAAAACAATGCTCTGTTCCGGCAGTACTGATGAACCGTTTTTCGGCTCTGTTATCTCCACACTGTCTGTTCCGGCGCCGTGAGATTCGATGTGACCCTTTACCTTAAATGTTCCGCTATATACTTCATTAGAATCAGTCAAAACAGAATATGAACCCGATGTATAAAATGTCATGTGATAATACTCTTTCGGCGAATCATCGTATGCCGTGATCTTATCGACAGTTACACCCGGTTCAAGTCCGTATTTGGAACAGATCTCAGAGTAAACACCCAGATTCGTCAATTCCTTTATATAATTCTCCCGCTCCGGCGTGAGATCGGCAGGTTTCTTATCAGAACACCCGCTGAAAAAAACTGACACAGCAAATACAACTGCCAAGATCAATACTTTCTTACGCATGGCTATACCTCCGTTTCGATCACCGTCAATATCAGTTCTGATAACCGCAGGATCTTCCGGACGGACCGTCGTCACCTGACTCATAGTGAGCACGGAATTCCATGTTGATATCTTTTATCTCACGCTTGCCGTCAATGTAGTCCTGATACATATCGGCGAGGCCTGCCATGCATCCGTCACAGTTACCGTCGATATAACCGATCGATTCGGCAACTATCTTCTCACGTTCTTCTCTTGTAGTATCTTTGATCAACAGGCTTTTCATCTTCTGCCTCTTCCTCCGCCTCTGCCTGATCTGCCGCCGTATGACTTCGGCTTGCCGGCAAATCCTTTTGAAGCGCCTCCCTTTTCCTTTTTGCCTTTCTTCGCTGCCGGAACTCTCTTCCCCGGCTTTGCTGCACGAGGTTCGCGCTCTTCCTCAAAACCGTATTCAAAGGAGAAATCTATCTTGTTCTCTTCCGTATCAACTTTCTCGACGACTACCGTAACAGGCATTCCGATAGAAAGGATCTTGCCTCCGTGTGCGCCTATCGCCCTGTATGACCGTTCATCAAAGAAATAGTGGTCTCTTAAAGATCTGAAAGGGACGAATCCCTCGATCGTGTTTTCGAGCCTTACAAAACATCCCGCATCGATGATGGAGGATATGACGCCGTCATAATGCTCGCCTATCCTGTCCGCCATATATTCGCAGATCTTGATGTCGTCTGATGCGCGCTCGGCGTCTACGGCATTGCGCTCCATGTCAGATGAATGCTCAGCCGCATTATCCACCAGTCCCGCAAAGTGGCTCCTTGAATTCTCACCATGGAGATAACTCTTTATGATGCGGTGGATATAAAGGTCGGGATAACGTCTGATAGGCGATGTGAAATGGCAATAGAATTTGGATGCAAGTCCGAAATGCCCCAGATTATCAGAGCAGTATCTTGCCTTTGCCATTGATCTCAACAGAAGTTCATTCAAAGCAGGAAGAGCGGTCTTATCGCCGATAGTATCCATAAAGCGCTGGACATCCAAAGGCTTTATCCTTCCGAAAAGCCTTCCGGATGCACCGAAATATCTTGCAATATTAGAGAATCTGGCTATCTTGATCGGATCCGGATCTTCGTGGACACGATATACAAAAGGATACTTCAGATCGAAAAACTTCTTTGCTATAAACTCATTTGCACAGATCATGAAGGACTCAATGATCCCGTTTGTGAAGTTGATCGGATAAGGCATTACATCCTTTACCGTTCCGTCGTCATTTAATATGACCTTGGTCTCGGGCATCTCAAAGCCGATAGCTCCGCGTTTTTCACGCATGGACTTAAGGATCTCCGCAAGTTCCTTCATCGTGATGAGCATAGGGATTATGTCTCCATACTCAGCATCGTCCTCAGGCTGAGGATCAGTCAGTATCCGGTAACATTCCTTATAGCTCATCCTTCTGTCGGATCTTATGACACTCTCATAGACTTCGCCGCCGTATATACCGCCCTCACGGTCGACAAGCATTTCAGCAGTCATTGCAAGCCTGTCAACATCGGGATTCAGACTGCACAGGCCGTTTGAAAGCTTCGGCGGCAGCATCGGGATTACGCGGTCGACCAGGTATACCGAGGTTCCTCTCGAAAAAGCCTCGGAATCCAATGCGGTCCCTTCCCTTACATAATTCGATACGTCCGCGATATGGACATAGAGCCTGAAATTGCCGTTTCTGAGCTTTTCGATCGAGATGGCATCATCCAGGTCTTTGGCATCCTCACCGTCTATCGTTATGGTAAGAAGATCTCTCTTGTCACGTCTTCCCTTCGAGATCTCATTTACGATAAGTTCAGGGGCAGGATTTACCGGCAGAGGTTCAACTTCCTTAAGAACACTTTCAGGGAATGTCTGGGAAAGGCCGAACTGCCTTAATACCGTCAGCATTCTGACATCGTTGTTGCCGTAATCACCTAAGACCTCGGTGATAGTTCCTCTGCAGTCGCCCCTGTCACAATTGGGATTTAAGACTTCGCATACGACGACCATATTGAAAGGTGCACCGTTCAGATGATTTTTGTCGATCTCGATCGCGCCGTAATCCGTGCTCCTGAATGACGGATCCGGAATAACTACACCGCCTGTCGGAGACTGCCTTAAGATACCTATGACCTGGTTCTTTACCTGCAAAGGTCCTCTCGGATCCATATCAGCCAAAGTCGGAGGAAACGCGGACTGCTCTTCCTTCGCCTTGATTATCCTGTTTCTTCTTTTCTGCGCCGAACTCATATTCCCGGCAAAAGCAGGTCTTTTCTTCTTGCTTTCCATATCAGATCCCTCGTATCAGATTCCGTTCTATTTATATATCTTACTACTCGAAAAGAATAATACACACCTCCTGATGATTTTCGACGAACTGTAAAAACAAAATCTAATTAAAAAGGACGTTCCCGAAGGAACGTCCTCTCAAAAACATACAGATCTTTAACTTAAGGATTCGTGCAGTAGCCGTTTGCATCGAAATCGTAATCCTTATCATTGATCTTAACGGTCTCGTTCTTGGCATACCAGCCGTTATCATCGCCGAACCACCAGCCCTTGGCATTCTGTCTCCAGGTTGCCTTGAACTGATAAGTCCATGTTCCGTCAGCATTGAGCCAGTAGCCTTCACACCACTCGCCTGCAGCCATGACACCGCTTGCCTTGAAGTAATACCACTTTCCGCTGATCTGCTTCCAGCCGGTAACCATCGCACCGTTGGTATCCATGTAATACCATAAAGAGCCTGATGCTACCCAGCCCGTCTTCATGGCGCCTGATCCTTCAAAGAAGTACCACTTGCCGTCAATCTGTTTCCAGCCTGTGACCATACCGCCGTTGGTATCCATGTAATACCATGTTGAACCTGACTGAACCCAGCCTGTTTTCATAACGCCGCTCTCAGCGAAGTAATACCATACGTTGTTGATCTTCTGCCAGCCGGTTACCATGACACCTGTATCGCCAAAGAAATACCACTTTTCGCCTGCGTCCTTCCATCCGGTTGCAGCTTCGCCGCTGGCTTCAACGAAGTACCACTCATCATTGATCATTATCCAGCCGCCATTATAACTCACATCCAGAACATATTTGAACAGGATAGAGACGCTCTTGCCTCCGGGAGAATGGGAGAGTTCAGTTGCAACTATATCCGAACCGTCAGTATAGATATCAAGATTGGATAAGATATCGTAGGAATAATAGACAGTAGGTCTGCCTTCGACGCCCTCGACATCATCAAGCACAATATAGAAATAGTATTCCTTGCCCTTCTCAAGTCCGCCTGCAGCCAGATTATCGAAGTATTTATCTGTATAAAAAGGACTTACATAAACATCGATATCTGCAGGTTCAAGCTCGAAAACAACATCCGTTGTTCTGACATTCAATACAGTGTTTCCGTCAGAATCCTTTACTGTTCCGATCGCATCAAATCCAAAACCGCTGATATTCTTTATCCAGTATGCATACAAAGTCAGATCTTCTGTTACGGGAGTTGCAAAATCATACATCTCCGTGCATTCGGGATCTGTATACCAGCCCCAGAAAACATATCCTGCAAGTTCAGGTTCTGCCGGGATACTTACCGTCTTGCCGTCAGCGACAGTCTTATCAGCCACATTGGAACCGTCGCCGGTATCAAACTTAACAGTATGTTTTGTGTTGGAATCGAAATAGAAATATACGGTTATGTCCTTCGAAGGCATATTAAATATATAACCGCTGCTTCCGCTCCTGTTGATCTCGATGTCAGGAGACTGTGCATAAGCAAATGTATATCCTTCAGGAGCTTCGCCATATATATGTACTAACTCTCCTTCATGGATATCAACGGACTGACCGCCCGTATATTTAGTTTTGTTATATTCCACCTTGCCGTCAGCATAATCCGTGATTATGTTCAACTTATAAGTAACATTTGAGATTACGGTAAACTGTACATGTGCAAAGTCGATCTCTTCAGGCAAATACTCCGTTCCGTTTCCGTCAGGGTCATAATACAGCGTAACAACAGCATCATATGTTCCTGTTGCAAGTCCTGCAACAGGGTAAACATATGTCATATGGTACTCTGCACCTTTTACAGTCATTGAACCGCCATAAGGATCTGTCACGGTAAAAGCATCAGTATTTCCGCTTGTAAGCTTAACGGAGAAGTTATCCCCGACAACCGTAGCACTGCCCGTTTTCTTAACCTGCATTGATTTGCCGAAATCGCTTGGGTTATATCCTATCTCCGCAGTTCCCAGATCAACGGAATAGAACTCCATATCATAAGGTCCGGGACCCTCAAAATGGAATGTGACGGTAACATCCTTCTCCGGCATTGTGAAGATATTACCGATACTTCCGTTCCTGTTGACCTCCACATCCGGAGAATCAGCACTTTTGAACTGATAATCGCCTGTAGCCTTTGCATAGAGCCTGACCGTCTCGCCTGCTTCAACATAAAACTCAGAACCGCTGGAATACTGTTTTCCACCGTACTCCACCTTGCATTCCGGCTGGTCTGTCAGGAGCGTCATCTTATATGCCTGGGCAGCATTGACCGTCCTGTCCAATGGCAATAACCCGGTAAACAGGGTTATCGTCAGAAGAAATGATAAGAGTTGGAACATCTTATTCTTCATCTTCTTTTCCTCCTCGAAAAAAGTTTGGAAATTTGATAACTGATTTTTCCTAAAAGTAATTTTAGCATTACAGTCAGATTTGCATATCACCCGAAAGTACCATTCTTAGTCAGTTCAAAAGCTCAAACAGGCAAAAAAGAACTGCTTCCGTCAGAAAGCAGTTCTTTTGATAAAACAGATTGAATTATGCCTTACCAGGCCTTAACAAAGGAGAGATAAAGAACGATGGAAGAAATAGCAAAGAGAACGCAGCAGATAACAGTCCATTTCTTAAGCTGCTCTTCTAATGTTCTTCCTTTGGATTTGCTGTAATATGAATCAGAAGATCCACCTGCAACAACTCCGATACCCTGGTCGTTACCTTCCTGAACAAGGAAGAGAACTATAATGGCAATCGCCAAAATGATATCTACAACGGTAAGTACGATATTAAATGCACTCATCGGATCAGCCTCCCAATAAATAATTAGCCTATGAATAATACCACATGGGTGTTACTTATGCAAACCGCTATTTGCAAGTTTGCTTATCTCGCTCACGGCAAACGGTAAGACCGCCAGCGGCAGGATAACGATCCATGCCAGAGGATTGATCGCAACGTTGTTGAAAATGCTGTTTACACCGGGGATGTAGATAACAGCGATGAGCATAACCAGAGACAGAGCTACGGCGATGTTCATCATCTTATTGGTAAACAGACCGAGCTTGAATACCGATGTTGTCTCCGATCTTGCTGCAAAGGCTCTGAAGAGCTCGGCGCAGATCAGTGTGGCAAATGCCACAGTACGTGCGATATCGATAGGATGTACACCCTTTACTCCGGCAGGAGACAGAAGACCGCTATAGAAAAGCGTGCTTCCGTTGTTCATGCTCACGAGGGCGATTATGAAAGCTGCGGCAACAGAGACAAAGAGACCTATGGACTGCAGTGCTATGTGACGCATCATGCTCTTGTTGATGATGGGTTCACGCTTTGATCTCGGGGGAACCTTCATAATGCCGGGCTCACCCTTTTCGCGTCCAAGAGCAAGAGCCGGGAACGAGTCAGTGATCAGGTTGAGCCAAAGGAGCTGGATCGCGGTCAAAGGGGCAGCGATACCGGGTACCAGTGACTTCGGAACAAGCGAAAGCAGGAAGATAACAAGGATCTCGCCTACGTTGCAGGACAGAAGGAATCCGACGAATTTGCGGATGTTGGAATAGATCGTTCTTCCCTGTTCGACTGCCTTTACGATCGTGGCGAAGTTATCGTCCATAAGGATCATGTCAGCGGAGTTCTTTGAAACATCCGTACCGGTGATGCCCATTGCGACACCGATATCTGCCGACTTCAATGCCATTGCATCGTTAACACCGTCACCGGTCATGGAGGCAATGTGATCGTTGTGCTTGAGAGCACTTACGATACGGACCTTATGTTCAGGGGAAACACGTGCATAAACGCTCGTTGTCTCAACAACTTTCTGAAGTTCCTCATCAGACATCTTGTCGAGTTCCTCACCGGAATATGCACCCATATGATTCTCATCACGCATCTCGAGATTATCGGAAATGGCAACTGCGGAATCCTTGAAGTCACCCGTGATCATGACGGCTCTGATGCCGGCTTCCCTGCATACTGCGATAGCATCCTTGGCTTCCTTACGGGCAGGATCGATCATACCGATGAGGCCTAAGAAAGTCATGTTCTCTTCATCGGCGAATGTTGCCTTGGAACCGTCACCGTGCTCCTTTGTTGCAAAAGCAAGAACACGGATAGCCTGGATCGCATAGTTGTGATTGATCTCACGGATCTCGGCAAGTTTCTCGGGTGTCATCTTCTGAACACCTGAGGGTGTGAGAATCGAAGTGCAGCGCGAAAGAACGATATCAGGAGCACCCTTTGTGAAGCTGATCCACTTGCCCTCTTCGATACCGGAATGATAAGTGGTCATCATCTTACGGTCAGAATCGAAAGGCAGCTCTGTCTCTCTGGGATATGTATGCATCGTCTCTTCACGAAGCATACGTACCTTCATACCGAGTGTCGTAAGAGAACCCTCTGTAGGGTCTCCTATGCATGAATAATCATTGTTGCTTTCCTTGACGATGGAAGCATCATTACAAAGGACAGCCGAAAGAATAAGCGTTCTGAGAACTCCCTCGATCTTTACGGGCTTGCCGCCTTCATCGACGACATTTCCTTCAGGAGCATATCCGCCGCCTTCAACATTATATTTCTTATCGCCGTCATAAATGACCTTAACTGTCATCTGGTTCTGTGTAAGAGTACCTGTCTTGTCAGAGCAGATAACGTCGACACATCCCAAGGTCTCGACCGCAAGAAGTCTTTTTACGATTGCGTTGTTCTCTGCCATCTTTGTCATTCCGATCGAAAGAACGATGGTAACGACTGCAGCAAGACCCTCCGGGATAGCTGCGACGGCAAGTGACACAGCCGTCATGAGAGCATCCTCCCAAGGCTGCTTCTGAATGAAGATGTCAACAAGAAGAACGATAATGCAAACAGCGATACATACTACGGCAAGGATCTTTCCGAGCTTGTTGAGGCTTACCTGCAGAGGTGTCTCATCATCTTCAATATCCGTAAGCTTTGTGGCGATCTTACCGAGTTCCGTATCTCTTGCGGTAGCGACTACAACGCCCTTGGCTCTGCCGTAAGTAACAGCAGTTCCCATGTAGAGCATGTTCTTACGGTCGCCCAAAGAACAGTCCTCCGGAAGAACTGCGGATGCATCCTTATCGACTGCAACCGATTCACCGGTCAGTGAAGCTTCCTCAGCTTTAAGTGAGCTTGATTCGATAAGCCTCATATCGGCTGATATGCTGTCGCCCGCATCGATGGTAATGACATCTCCGACAACGACATTCTCGGAATCGATCATGTGGAGTTTGCCGTCACGGATAACCTTTGTCTGGGGAGCGCTCATCTTCTTCAGAGCAGCGAGCGCCTGATCAGCCTTGCCTTCCTGGTAGACACCGAGGCACGCGTTAAGGATTACGATCGCAAGGATAACGATAACGTCGATCCACTCTTCAAATCCTCCGCCGCTCTTAACAGCCATGTATGCCGAAAGGCCGGCTGCAGCGATGAGGATTATTACCATTGCATCTGCAAACTGCTGCAGGAATCTCTTCCAGAGCGGGATCTTCTTTTCTTCACCTAATGAGTTCGGACCGTTCTTGGCATATCTCAGTGATGCCTCGTCCGAAGTAAGACCTTTGACAAGGTCTGTATCTATTTCTTTTGCTATCTGATCAGCGGTTGCTGAAAACGGTTTTGTCATTTTCTGTATCTATCCTCCTGGGATTACCTAAAAAGTAATTATACTATATATTTGATTTTTTTCAGGAAGGATATGCACCTGACGAATGTACGAATTGGAGGGCACTCCGTATTTCCCGTTAGTACATATTTCATATTTTCACAATCGCCTTCAAGGGAAATTCATCACAAATACCCGAAAATGCCGACTTTGTGATGAATTGGCATACAGCGAAAAAGGGTAAAGCTCATTCGTCGGCAGGCTGCACTCCCCAGATATACTGTTCGAGCTCAGACGCACCGGATTCTTCCATGATGGCTTTGCTGAACTGTGTCTCATAGAGCTCTCTGTAGACACCTTCCCTGCCGAGGAGCTCCTTGTGAGTGCCGCGCTCTGCGATCATGCCGTCCTTAACGACCAGGATCTCATCTGCAGCAAGGATCGTAGACAATCTGTGCGCTATGAGGATACTTGTCTTGCTCTTTATGATCGGATCTATCGCATCCTGGATCTTCTTTTCGGATATCGAATCAAGAGCCGATGTAGCCTCATCGAAGATAAAGATCGTCGGATCTTTTAATATGATCCGCGCAATGGAGATCCTCTGCTTCTCACCACCCGAGAGTTTCAATCCCCTGTTGCCGACCTCCGTATCAAGGCCCTTTTCCTGCTTCTCGATAAAGTCCCAGATATTGGCTTTCTTAAGCGCATCGATCATCTCGTCTTCTGTTGCATCAGGCTTGGCATAGAGAAGATTCTCCCTGACCGTTCCGTTGAAGAGGTAGGTTTCCTGTGATACAACGCCGACTTTGTCCCTTAAGAATTTTAGGTCGAGTTTTCTTACATCAATGCCGTCGAAAGTAACACTTCCCGAATCGACATCGTAAAGCCTCGGAATGAGGTTTACTATCGTACTCTTGCCTGATCCCGAAGGACCGACTATCGCGATGCTGTTACCTGCATAAAGAGTAAAATTGATATCCTTTAAGATCTTTTTCGAAGGATCGTAGGAGAATTCGACATGCTCGAAAACAACGTCTCCCGTGACCTTTTCAGGTATAACTGCATCATCCGCATTCTTTATCTCGACAGGGATATCGAAGTAATCAAAGATACGCTTGAACAAAGCCATCGACCTGATCCACTCGACCTGCATATTAAGCAGGCTGTTGACCGGCATATACATCCTGCCCAGGAGTGCCACGAGCACCGTTATATCACCGATAGTAAGACTTGAATCATACTTCATCATGAGAATACCGCCGACCAGATAGATCAGCATAGGCCCGACACTCGTAAAGGTCGTAAGGATCACGATGAACCATCTGCCCGCCATGCTCTCTTTGATGTTCAGGCCGATCATTCTGCGGTTTGCTTTCTCATATTTTTCGTACTCGTATTTTTCTTTGCCGAAGAGCTTTACAAGAAGCTGACCACTTACGGACAAAGTCTCATTAAGTATTCCGTTTACTTCGTCATTTACCTGCTGTGATTCGTTGGTCAGCTTCCACCGCTTCTTTCCCGCACTTCTCGTAGGCAGGGTAAAGAGCGGCACAATGACGATTCCCACCAGCGCAAGGATCCAGTTCTTCTGGAACATTGCGATCATGGCGAGTATGAGAGTTATCGAGTTCGAGAGAATACTTGAAAAAGTATTCGTGATGACAGCCTTAACTCCGTCAATGTCGCTTGTCATCCTGGTGATGATATCACCCTGGTTGTTCGACGTGAAAAACCTCTGTGACATATTCTGCAGATGCTTATACATCTGGTTTCTCATATCAAAGGTTATGTGCTGAGCGATCCATGTGTTTATGTAAGTCTGTGCAACACCGATAAGACTTGCGCCAAGTGTTACGACAAGTGAAAGAGCTATGTAGAAAACAAGCGCGCGGAGATCTTTGTTGAGGAGACCTTCATCTAATATCTTGCCTGTTAAGATCGACGGAAGGAGCGTTAAGAATGAAGATACGATTATGCAGAGAAGAACAAGTATCAGCTGCTTCGTGTAAGGCTTCAAATATGAGAAGACACGCTTCAGCAATTCAGGCGTGACTTTAGGCTGGTTGGCTTTCTCTTCTTCTGTCAGGTACTGCCCGCCTAACGGGCCTCCCATTCTTCCTCCGGGTGGCATATGAACCTCTCAAAAAGTTTATATGCTACTTTTAACATAAAAGACCGGATATAAAAAGATGGAGCTCATATAACATACTACGCGGCTCCCTTGTGGAAGCCGCGTAGCGAGAAACAAAAAACTCTTTAATTCTATTAATGAGTTAGGGTGCTGTATTATCCCTTAACTGCATTATATAAGATTTGCCTTTTTTCGTAGTGTGTCAAAATGCCCTTTTCTTTGAGGCAAACATCAGGCGAAAATATGCAAATCAACAATTTGATTTACGAAGCATTTTTATGCCTGAAGCTTCATATATCCTTCTTTTATCCAACCAAGTTTACGCATTATCTCACTGAAGAGGAGAGATAAAACTGCAGGTGTGAAAATGCAGATGCAGAACATTCCGAGCCATGCATACCAGTTGAGATTGCCGGACTCAGACATTGCCGAGAAGCATCCGATAGGACCGACAAGACCGCATGTGCCCATACCTGCTGCAACGCCATTGCACTCGAGCTTGAAGATCATTGTAGCCATAGGGCCTGTGATTGCGGAAGCCAGAGTAGCAGGGATCCAGATCTGGGGATGTGTCATGATGTTAGGCATCTGGAGCATTGATGTGCCGAGGCCCTGCGAAACAACTCCGCCCCACTTGTTCTCTCTGTAAGATGCGACTGCGAACCCGACCATCTGTGCGCAGCATCCTGCAAGAGCAGCACCGCCTGCGATACCGGCGATTCCGATCGAAGCGCAGATGGCAGCAGAAGAGATAGGAAGCGTGAGTATAACACCGACAACAACCGATACGATGATACCCATAACGAACGGGTGAAGCTGTGTAGTGGTATTGATGAATTCACCGAGCCAGTTCATTACGACTGCAACTCCCGGGCATGTAATATATGCAATGAGAGATCCGATGCCCAATGTAACGATCGGTGTTACGAGGATGTCTACCTTGGTTTCCTTGGAAACTGCTTTACCGAATTCAACAGCAAAGATAACAGCAATGAATACTCCCAAAGGACCTGCCGCATAAGGCTTTCCCGGATAAGCATTTGCAAACATGCCGATTGCAGCAGCACAAGCCATAACGAGCATGGGTGCCTTCAATGCAACAGCGATCCCAACACCGATTGCAGCACCTGTTGCAGCGGAAGCGAGCTTACCTGCCTCAGCAAGATAATGTGCAAATCTTGCGATCGGATAGAAATCCACCATTCCAAGATACTTTGCCAGTGTTGAAAGTATTGTTCCGATAAGTAGTGATGCAAAAAGTCCCTGAGCCATGCCGCCCATAGCATCAACGAAATAAGTCTTCGCGGATACCTTGATGTCCTTTGCCCTAAGGAAATCCTTAAAAGACTTATACTTCTTAGCCTTTGTTTTGGTCTTAGATTTTGATTTACCCATTTCCAACCCCTCCGGGATAAATTATTGAGAAGATAATATCATTGCCATAATTGGAATTGTAATAATACATTTGCTATTTTAGGGACCCGGTAAGAGCCTGAATGATTGTAAATTGCACAAAGCAAAGAACTAACCTTTCAAATACGATGCCACATCAAAATCGTAGATGTTCATGAGCATCTCGGGCTTCAATGCTTCATTGATGCCGCCATCGAAAACGATCCTGCCGTCTTTAAGCATAACAGCCCTTGTGCAGCATCTCCTGGCCTGTTCCAGATCGTGAAAAACAGCGACAAGAGAATTATCGGCATCACCGGTCTCACCTGCTGCCCAGCTGTTGAGTTTGTCGCAGAGTTCTGCCTTGTATTTGATATCAAGATTGTTGCCCGGTTCATCGAGGAAAAGGAACGGAGATCTTTGAGCAAAAGTCCTTGCTAAAAGAACACGCTGGAGCTGTCCGCCGGAGAGCTCATCTAAGTGTCTGTCCTTGAATTCAAGGACGCCGCAATCTTCCATGCACTTAATTGCATACTGAGCTGCTTTGTGGTTCGTCCCGAAGAGTGAATTGCCGGAAGATGCATAAGTTCCCAGCAGCACAGTCTCATTAACTGTATAAGGGAAATAGATCTCATTTGTCTGAGGCATAAGAGCGATAAGTCTTGCGATGTCTTTACGCTTCATTGAAGAGACTTCTTTGCCATTAATAAGGACTTCACCTTCGTGCGGAATAAGACCTGAAAGGACGCGCAGGAGTGTTGTCTTACCTGAGCCGTTGGCACCTCCGATAAAGACTTTCTCACCGGGATCAATAATAAGATCAACGTCATTAAGTATCTTGGTCCTGCCGTAGCCGGCGCTCATGTTCTTACATGTGATATTCATTTAGCGTTTCCTCCTTGAAGCGAAGAAAACATACGCGAAAAACGGTGCCCCGATAAGAGCCGTGACTGCACCGACCGGTATCTCACGCGGGGATATAAGCGTTCTTGATATAAGGTCGCAGAGAGCCATGAATGCACCGCCGTAGATAAACGACATCGGAATCACTATCTTATGTGAAGGTCCGAAGATCTTACGTACGATGTGGGGTGCAGCGAGATCGACAAAGCCGATGACACCGGTGAATGCTACAGACACACCTGTCAGGAGTGCGCAGATAAGGATTGAGATGACTTTTGTCTTCTTTGAATCCACGCCCATTGCCTGCGCCTGAAGGTCGCCGAAGCTCATGATGTCAAGTTTTCGGGACATGAGCAAAAGGCAGATCAGGCCCGCAGCGCATACCGGCAGCATTATCGAACAGTGGGTCCAGCTCCTGGCAGAAAACGAACCCATCATCCAGAGGTGAAGCTGCTTTGCATTATCCGAATAAAGCGATGACAGCAAGTTCATTATGCCGTTTACGAACAGCGACAGGATCATACCTATCAGTACGACGGTCGTGTTAGATACACTCCTGTCGATCGCGGATGCCAGAAGAAGTGCGACTGCAACTGTTATCAGGCCGAATATAAAGCCTGCAAAAGGAAGCATGAAGCCTGCAAGAACAGGAACGGATATCTCAAGGATTATTACGATCGCCGCACCCAGAGAAGCACCGGAAGAAACACCCAAAGTGTAGGACGATGCCAAAGGGTTCTGGAGTAATGCCTGCATGCACGCGCCGCTTATGGAAAGTGCTCCTCCGACCATAAAGGCCATAAGGGCCCTCGGCATCCTGATAGTCCAGAATATGGAATCCATCATAGGATCGATGCCTTCAGGCGTACCCTTGCCTGATATATGACCTCCGATTATTCCGAAAAGATCTTTAAGCGAGATATAAACGCTGCCCTGTCTTATGGCAAGAACAAGAATAAAAAGGCACAGGACTGCCGATATCACTATCTTAAGTCCCGTGCCTTTTTTAGTCATAATAATTCAGCCTTTAAGCTTATGCTCTTCTCATCCGAGAACCTTCTCAAGGATCTCGTTTTTAATATCATCGAACTGATTTGTAAAATCACCGAATTTTTCAGCGTATACTGCCTTGCCCCACTCTAGAGTAGCATCAGCGATGTGCTGGTTGGGACGTGAGCAAAGGTCCTCATCTATCTGATAAACAGCGCCGTTCTTAATGGCTGATACGTTCTCCCAGCCCTCGAGAGCTTTGACCTGGTCAGCAGCTCCGGGAAGCCAGTTGCAGTCCATCAGAATAACATCGGGATTAGCGGCAATTGCCTCCTCAACTGAAATTGAAAGCCAGCCTTCCTTATCACCGAAAGCATTCTTCGCGCCGATAGCATCGATCATCTCATTCATATAGGTTCCCTTACCGAATGTGTAGATCGTGGGCATCTCGGAAGAAGGAACATTCATCATGACAAGAACAGTCTTTTTATCAGATTCACTGATGGATTTTGCCGTCTCTTTGATGCCTTCCATGAATACAGTAAGACCTTTTGCGTATGCCAGAGCTTCAGCACCCTTGCCGACACAGCATCCGATAAACTTAAGATCTTCACTTATACCTTCGATCGAATCAGGTGAAGGGATATCGGCAACACAGATGCCGCTGTCAATGACAGATTGGAACGGTGAAGTTCCTCCTGCAGAACTCATACCGGAAGTAAATACGATGTCAGGCTTAAGAGCTGCAATAGCTTCATTGTCAGGCGACATCATATCAAACTGGGCAACATCGGAAGGAAGCTTATCAATATATGTGGCAGAATTCGTATCTATGCCGACGATCTTGCTTCCTAATCCGAGATCGATAAGGAACTGTGTAGTTGAAGGTGCCATTGAAACGATCCTCTCGATATTATCGGGAACTTTGATATCGTTGCCGGCACGGTCCTTTTTGGGGATCTCGAGATTAAGTTCACCGTAAACGTCCTGACCTAATGAGACCAGAGCCTCAATGTCTGAATTCTCGGAAATCTCCTTTATCTCCTTGATCTTTGAGCAGCCTGTTGCAATAGACAGTGTTGCTGCCAAAGCGAGGATAATTGAAAGTATCTTCTTCATTTTTTGCCTCCTAACCCTTAAAACGCAGAGATCAAACACTCATGCATAGCAAATTGATTATAATCTATATCCTTCTGATGATGTATACTTTAGTGTAACTGTCGAATATCAAAAATATGTTTTTACAAAGGCTGAATAATTATGAAGATTAACAAAATACTTGCTGATAAGACCCCTACGATATCGTTTGAGGTTTTCCCTCCGAAGGCTGAGACGGGTCTTAATGACGTTAAGACGGCAGCAGGGGCGATCGCCGCTCTGGGCCCCTCATTCATGTCCGTAACTTACGGCGCTGCCGGCTCCACATCCAAGCTCACGGTCGAAGTCGCATCCGACATCAAGAATCTTCACGGCGTTCCCGTAATGCCGCATCTCACCTGCGTTGCTTCCACCAAAGAACACGTTGCCAGCATGATCCGTCAGATCCGCGAGAATAACATCGATAACGTAATGGCATTAAGAGGCGACCTCCCCAAGGACGGCATAGTATGTCATGATTTCGAGCACGCTTCAGACCTCGTAAAAGAGATCAGATCTTTAGATCCCGATATCTGCATCGGCGGTGCGTGCTATCCTGAAGGCCACATCGAGTGCGCCCACAAGTCTGATGACATCCACTTTCTCAAGGAGAAGGTCGATGCAGGCTGTGACTTCCTTACAACGCAGATGTTCTTCGACAACAACATCTTCTACAACTTCCTTTACAGGGTTAAGGACATCGGCATCAACGTTCCGATCGTTCCGGGCATCATGCCTATCACTACAGCAAAGCAGTTATCAAGATCTGTCCAGCTCTCAGGCACCAGCGTTCCCGAGCGCTTCAAGGCAATCGTCGACCACTTCGGCGACAACCCTGTCGCTATGCGCCAGGCAGGTATAATCTATGCTACTGAGCAGATAATCGACCTTATCGCAAACGGCATCACACACGTTCACGTATATTCGATGAACAAACCTGACGTCGCTTCAGATATTCTCTATAACCTTAAGGGGATCATCGGATAATGCCTTTAGGAGTAGACATTCCCGTAAAAGAGGTCCAGAGATACATGGGCTACCGCGGGCTGACAGAGATCTCACCTGATGTTCAGGCGAAGATCACTAAAGCCATTAATATGGTAAGTGCCCAGTCCCACCCTAGGATCGTTACCAAAGAGTATCCGGTAAGAGTAAGAGGCAATGATATCACCATCTACAACGATACCGAAGAGATCGTACTTACTTCAAAATCACTTGCAAGGAACCTTAAGGGCTGCTGCGGCGCGATCTTACTTGCGGCAACGATCGGACCTGCCTGCGACATGCTCGTAAGAAGGGCTTCCGTTACTTCTTCTGCGGATGCTTCCATCTATCAGGCATCAGGCGCTGCGGCTATCGAAGCTTTTCTGGACGATCAGAACGCAAAGCTGGAGAAGGAATATGAAGCGCAGGGTCTTTTCCTCCGCCCCAGATTCTCACCCGGCTACGGCGACTTGAAGCTCGATCACCAGAAGGACTGGTTCAGGCTTCTCGATATATCAAAACATATCGGCGTGGAACTTACGGATTCGCTCCTGATGGTTCCCACAAAGTCCGTCACCGCACTTATCGGTATCGGCATAGATAAAAGCAGGGCCGGCTGTTCCGGATGCTCCGGCTGCAGCAAGCATGACACCTGCGCATATTCGAAAGAGGACAAATAAACATGAGCTTAAGAGACAGACTTGGTAAGGAATGGTTATTCTGTGACGGCGGAACCGGTTCCATCCTCCAAAAGATGGGACTTAAAGGCGGCGAACTGCCTGAGCTCTGGAACCTTACCAGACCTGATGATATCAGGTCACTTAACAGGAGTTATTTCGAAGCCGGTTCAAACATCGTAAACACAAACACTTTCGGTGCCAACCGCTTTAAGTTCGATAATGTGTCCGAGATAGTATCCCGCGGTGTTGTGCTTTGCCGGGAAGCCAGAAAAGAAGCAGGACGCGAAAACGATGCTTATGTCGCGATCGACGTCGGTCCCACGGGCAAGCTCCTTGAGCCGATGGGCGATCTTAAATTCAATGAAGCTGTGGATGTTTTCTCAGAGATAATCAAAGCCGGTTACGAAGCAGGCGGTGATCTTGTCCTCATAGAGACTATGAGTGATTCATATGAAGCTAAGGCTGCTGTTATCGCAGCACACGAAGTCTGCGATCTTCCGGTAATAGTTACTATGGTCTATGACGAATCCGGAAGGCTCCTGACAGGCGGCAGCGTCGAAGGCACAGTCGCTATGCTCGAAGGACTTAAAGTCGATGCTCTCGGTATCAACTGCGGATTCGGACCTCAGCAGATGCTCCCTATAGCAGAGCGTATTGTGAAATGCTGTTCTCTTCCCGTTGTGGTCAATCCCAATGCAGGTCTTCCCAGAACTGAAAACGGCGAGACAGTTTACGATGTGGATCCCGATGAATTCTCAAGGATAATGGAACAGATCGCAAAGCTCGGAGTCCATGTGATGGGAGGCTGCTGCGGTACAACTCCTGAGCACATCAGTAAGATGATAAGCACTGTTAAAGGTGTCCCCTTCACTGCTCCAGTCATCAAGAATGATACTTATGTAACAAGCTTTTCGACTTGCGTAAAGATCGGAAGACGGCCTGTGATCATCGGTGAGAGGATCAATCCTACCGGCAAGAAGAAACTTCAGCAGGCTTTAAGAGATAACGATATCGATTACATACTGACCGAAGCCCTGAAACAGGAGGAAGCCGGCGCTGACATTCTCGATGTCAATGTAGGTCTTCCCGAGATCGATGAGCCTGTCATGATGGAAAATGCAGTATTGAAGATCCAGTCAGTCACGGGGCTCCCTTTACAGCTTGATACGACTGATATAGAAGCGTTAGAGCGAGGCCTTCGGATCTACAACGGCAAGCCCATGGTAAACTCAGTCAACGGCAAAGCCGAGATAATAGAATCCGTCATGCCTCTGGTGGCAAAATATGGCGGTGTGCTTGTAGGTCTTCCTCTTGATGAAGACGGAATACCTTCGACCTCTGAAGGAAGACTTGCGGTCGCAGAACGTATCTATGAAGCTGCAGACCGTTACGGGATCCCGCGCAAAGACATAGTTATCGACGGTCTTGCAATGACGATCTCTTCGGATCCTGATTCCGCGATAACGACTCTAGATACTGTAAAAGGCGTAAGAGACAGATTCTCAGGTCATTCTATACTCGGCGTATCGAATATCTCATTCGGTCTCCCCGCCCGTGAACTCATCAATTCATACTTCCTTTCGATGGCTATGTTAAACGGTCTTTCTTGCGCCATAATCAACCCATGCAACGGTCCCATGATGGCCTCCTTCAGATCATTTAATGCCTTGATGAATCTTGATCCCAATCTTGAAGAATACATAGGGGCTTACAAAGACTATGTTGCAGGATCAGGTGTATCTTCTGTCAGTGTTAAAAACACAGCTTCCTCATCCGGCGCTGAATTAAGCCTGGCGGAAGCTATCGAGCGCGGCGTTACCGGGCGCGCTGCAGAAGCAATAAAAGAAGAGCTTTCCACAGGGCGAGATTCACTTGAGATAATAGATACGGAACTTATCCCGGCACTTGACCGTGTCGGCAAGGGATACGAAGCCGGAACGATCTTCCTTCCCCAGCTTCTCATGAGTGCCGATGCTGCAAAAGCGGCATTCGCGGTGATAAAAGAAGCTATGTCGGATAAACCGAGAACAACAAAGGGGCAGGTCATATTGGCTACTGTCAAAGGTGATATTCACGATATCGGAAAAAATATCGTAAAAGTAATGCTCGAAAACTACGGCTACGACGTAATAGATCTCGGCAAGGACGTTCCTCCGGAAGTTATAGTTGATTGCGCCATGGAAAACAATATCAGCGTGGTCGGTCTGTCAGCGTTGATGACAACAACGGTCGCTTCGATGGAAGAGACGATCAGGCTCCTGCGCGAGAAGAAACCCGATACCAAAGTCGTTGTCGGAGGTGCGGTCATGACTCAGGAATATGCCGATAAGATCGGCGCAGATGCCTATGCAAAAGATGCAATGGGTACTGTAAGGTACTGCGATTCTGTTTTCGGAGTTTAAGTACAGCAGAAAAAAAACATCTCCAATTCGTTTTTTATTCACGTGTTATTAAAGATTTTTGATAGTGTGTGTGGTAAAATTCATCATATAAATTTTATCTTTGGGGCATACTATGGATTTTCAGAAATTTGTCGACATGATCGACATCATGACATGCGTTATCTCAGTTGAAACAAAAGATGACGGTTCTTACGGTGACATAAGGATCGTGACGGGAAATGCTCCCTATATAGCTTCAATCGAGACTGTGGATGAATCAGCACCGCAGATGCTTACTAACAAATTTGTTCCGAACAGCCTTTATCAGAATTACTTCACGAAGGATCTGAATTTTGAGGACTTCTGCTACAGAGCCGCAGTTTTAAAGCAGCCCATGCATACATATGTGCATCCTGAAAGATATGACTTCTGGTTCAATCTTTACATGATGCCTTTGGGGAGCGAAGGCAATCTCCACTACTGCACTTATTCCCAGGTTATAACCAAGACTGCCGACAGTGAGCAGATGAGCAATACCACTTCCGCTTCGATAGCGGCAAGCGTTCTCAACACCTGCATAAAGCTGAGAGGTTCTTCAAACTTCAAACATACCATGGATGAAGTAATCTCCGATATAAGAAAGATATGCGATGCGCAATCCTGCGTCATTCTCCTGACTGACCGTGAGGCCGGAAACTGCTCTGTGCTCTGTGAATCGCGCAACGCATATTCCTCGCTTCCTTATATGGACAAACTTCTTAAAGACGGAAAGTTTTATAAACTGACTCTTACCTGGGATGATACTATCGGCGGCAGTAACGGCCTTATTGCAAAAAACAGACATGATATGGAATATATCAGGGAGAAAAATCCCGGCTGGTATGAATCCCTTGTCAGCGAGAATGTTGAGAGCATAGTACTCTTCCCTTTGAAGTTCAATGATGAAGTACTTGGATACATCTGGGCATGCAATTTCGATACTGAAAACACTGTCAAGATCAAAGAGATCCTCGAACTCACCGTTTATTTCATAGCTTCCGAGATAGCAAATCATAAGCTCTTAGACAGACTCAAGATCCTAAGTACGATAGATATGCTTACGGGTGTCCTGAACAGAAACGAGATGAACAACAAGATCGACAGTTTAAGAAACAGCAGCAGCGATACTCTTAAGGGGATCGGCATAGTATTCGCCGACCTCAACGGTCTTAAAAGAGTAAACGACAGCGAGGGCCATCTGGCAGGAGATCTCCTCATTAAGAACGGCGCAAATCTGCTTCAGAATGTCTTTACCGGAGACGAGATATTCAGAGCCGGCGGTGATGAATTCATGATCCTGATGACCTATACGACAGAAGAAGAGATCATCAAAAAGTGCGAACGAGTCAAAAAGCTCTCAAGAAACTACAATAATGTCTCTTTTGCTCTGGGATACAGTTATCAAAATGATTCTGCCGACATCACCGAAGCATTGAAGAAAGCAGACGAGAGAATGTACGAAGACAAAGAACAGTATTACAAAGAGCACCCCGAATTTAAGCGCTGATATTATTTTTTCAAGACAAAAATATGCCGGCCGCATCCGATAAGATACGGCCGGCATATTACATGAAAAGGGTATCCTGAGATTTAATTCTGAATCTAAACGCTGATCAGGCCTTGGCTTCATCATCACGTGCACCCGCGATTGCCTTGTAAACAAGAGCAGCAAGTGCAGCACCGGCGAGAGGAGCCACTATGAAGATCCAGAGATCTGTAAGAGCCTCGCCGCCTGAAAGGAGCGCAGGACCGATCGAACGGGCTGGATTGACTGATGTCCCCGTGAAGCTGATCCCGATGATGTGAACAAGGACAAGTGTAAGACCGATAATAAGACCGCCGAATGAGCCGTGCTTGAATTTGCTGTCAGTCACACCGAGAATAGCGATAACAAAGATGAATGTGAGAACGAGTTCAATAAGCGTTCCTCCCACGATATTACCGTTTACACCTGCAAGAGTGTTGGCGCCTAAACCCCATGAGGCCATCTCCTCTTCAGCCTGATCGTAGACACCTGTCATATCGATCTTTCCCGATACAGAGAAAAGATACTGAAGAAGTCCTGCTCCTGAAACTGAACCCAGGATCTGGAATACGACATAACCCCAGAAATCCTTGATCGTCATCTTGCCTGATATAAACATGGCAAGAGATACGGCGGGATTGATATGGCAGCCTGACACATTTCCGATGGAATATGCCATAGCAACGATAACAAGACCGAACGCAAAAGCTGTAAGGATATATCCGCTTCCGTTAACGGAATCACATCCGACTGCCATTGCTGTTCCGCAGCCGACAAATACGAGAACAAAAGTCCCGATAAATTCAGCTGTATACTTTTTTACCGTAACAAGAGTATCGTCCTGTTTTGCAGAAGGAATGACCATATAGAGCACCACAAGAACAACAGCGAGGATCGCAAGATCTGCCAGAAGGAATGAACCGTTGTAGACCATCGAATAAACAAGTGCGCTGTCATAGCCGGCATCAGCGGCATATTCTGAATAGAAGATCACGCCTGATGCAACCGAGCCGAGCCATCTTACGGCATAAGCTATAACGGAAAACGCAAGGATCTTGATAAGTGATGCGGCTCTGAATCTGTTGAGAACACCCGGGATCCTGATCCTTGAATCCGCCTTAATTGCGGCAAATCCGGCAATGCCCAGAGCTGTATAACCGATAGTATAATCAAGCATGACCTGGAAAGGCGTTACGAGCCAGCCGCCGATAAGCTGTAAAAGGCTGAAGATAAATGCAATGATGAATCCCCATACAGGTCCGAATGCAACACCGTATACGATGATAGGCAGTGTTGAAGCAGGAGTAACCGTTCCGCCCATCGGCATCTCGAAAAGCTTGAGCTGCGAGAGCACAAAGGCAAGAGCTAAGCAGATTCCGCCCGTGGATATCCTCCGGATATACTCACGATTGGATAAAGCAGTTTGTTTGGACATAAAAACACCTCCGTCGTTTGGAATCTTTGGGAGTTGCTTAAACCAAAGGTAGTGCCAATGACAAGAGGATGAAAAAAAATATATTTGGTTCCCTACGCCGGCATTATCCGTCAGGTTCAGCGGGTCGGATCTTTTGATCCCTCTCAGCCGATAAAGGCTCCCCGATTTCCGTTTGTCGCGAAAAATATACTATAACAAATCTCTTTTTACAAGGGCTTTGAAAAATAACAAATCCTTTTTATAAATGGGCTTTTTCCCCGCTCAGTTTTTTTGCAGGCTGCCTTATAAGGAGCAGCAAAGAGATCATAAGGGCATTAAGGCCGAGGCTCAGCGGATAAACTATCATGAGGCTCATAAATGTGTGATACTGCTCAAACACGGTCAATACCCAAATTATCCTGGTCCCGCATATAGTAACCATAGTCACGATCGCCGGTGTGAGTGATATTCCGTATCCTCTCATATATCCGCTCATGACATCATAAAAGAGCGAGAGAAGATGCGCAGTCGTAATAAACATAATTCGGATATAACCGATCTCGATAAGTTCCGGATCCTGATTAAAGACAGACAACAGAGCTTTGCCGAAGAAAAGCAAAAATGAAACCATTATCCCTTCGATAATGACACCTTCCAAAATACAGAGTTTCAGTGTCTTTTTGCATCTGTCGAACTTTCTGGCACCGTAATTCTGTCCTGTGACCGTCGTGCATGCCTGTCCGAAACTGTTCAGGACATAATAGGAAAAGATCTCAATATTAAATGCCGCGCTCGATGCTGCCGCAACAGTAGTCCCGAGGCCGTTTATTGCAGACTGGATGATAATGTTTGCAGAAGAAAAAACCGCCGACTGGGCACATGCAGGAAGACCTATCTTCAGTATCTTCCATAAGGTCCTTCCGTCGATCCGGAGTTTTTTTGCTTCAAACCTCGCAGCGGTCTTTGACTTACTTAAGAATAAGAGAAGTATTATGCTGCTAATAAGATTTGAGATAACGGTAGCTGTTGCAACTCCCTCGACATTGCGCCCGAATCCGACTACAAAACACACATTGAGGCCGACATTTATCACTCCGGATATCACAAGCGCAAGAAAAGGTATCTTTGTATTACCGATTCCCCTGAAGATCGCAGCCTCAAAGTTGTAGAGCAGTATCACCGGAAGTCCTGCAATATAGATACGGAAATAAAGGATCGCCATATCCACTGCTTCTTCAGATATGTTCTGTGCTCTTAGGAGCGGCTCGGCAATGATCTGCCCTATCACTGACACGATGATGCCTCCGATGACCGCGATGATCATCGATGTATGAACAGCTTTCTGAACACACTCATCATCTTTTCTGCCGACAGCATTGGCAACAACGACATTTGTTCCGAGCGATATTCCGAGGAACGAGTTAACGATAAGTGAAACTATAGGTGTATTTGCACCGACCGCTGCCATTGCCGCTTTGCTGAGATCTCCAGTGAAATTACCCACGACAGCAACATCCGCCGCGGTAAACAGCTGCTGCAGGATCCCCGTAAGAGCAAGCGGAAACGCAAACCCGAGGATCTTATTCCACAGGCTTCCTTCAAGCATAGATCGTTTGTTGGCTATATCAGTACTCATAATCTGTAATCACGTGAAGTATTTTACAAATACCTGACGGAATTACAAGCGACCAATTTTCACAAGTCTTACTATGCAGGATTCGATAAATCTCTGCACTTCACGCTCATACATAGCCTGTGAGCGTTCATAACACTCCAGGTGTTTAGCATTATTAACGATAACCATTCTCTTTCTGCAGCGGAGATTATCGTAGATATCACGGGACCCGGGAGGTGGTGTTATCTCGTCCTCACCGCCCTGGAATATAAGGACCGGAACCTTTATGCTGCTTGCATGAGCAGTTGCATCACAACGGTTGATATCAAATCCGAACTTGCGCATTGCAACCTTTCTTACACGTCCGATTATCCAATCAGGAGATATATTCGTACTCTTCGGCAATGTAGTCTTCATAAAAGTGTTAAGTGATGACACCGGCGAATCCGCGATTATCCCGCAGACGGCAGGATCGAATTCTTTTTGCTGGGCAGCAAGAAGGCACGCTGTGGCACCCGCGCCTCTTCCCACAAGATAGATCCTGCAGTTATTGCCCAGACGCCTTTTCGTAAATGCAAACCATGTATCAAGATCAACGCTCTCCATCAGTCCCCAGGTGAAATTCTTACCGCCGCTCATACCGTGAGCTCTCATATGTGTGATAAGGCAATGGCACTGTACTTTGCGCATCATGAGTCTTGCATATGCGGACATCTCTGCAGGTGATTCGTCGTAACCGTGAACAAGGATCACCATTGTACGGCATGTTTTATCTGATGACGGCCTGTAATAACCTGACAGTTTGCACCCGTCAAAGGATGTTGCCCTTACACCCAGCCACTCATTATGGAAAGTATAGAACCAGTTCTTTCCGCGTCCTATGATCGTGCTCCTGTCGATATCAGAAGGTGATCTGTCGACCTGCGGCAGAGGCCTGGGTCTGTTAAAGATCTTATTAAATATCTTATCGGTATAGGAAATAAACAACGCAAGAAGCAGTCCTCCGGCAAGGACTAACAAAAGCACTATCAATACCGCAATGAGAACAGCGGTTACGACTGAACTGTTATCCGACAATTATTCCCTCCGGGCCGTCCTTCCCGGAGCTCAGGAGCTGACAGCCGTCTTCAGTAACCAGCAGGTCATCCTCGATCCTAAATCCGATATCCCATTCGGGAATATAAACACCGGGCTCGACTGCAAGGCAATTACCTGACTCAAATTCCTTATCCCTCGGCCCGACGTCATGAACATCAAGCCCGAGATGATGCGAGGTGTTATGCCAGTAATACCGGCGGACATCCTCTTCGGTAAAATTATCGGTTATAAGACCTTGTCCTGCAAGCCATTTGCCGGCGATGTCATACATTTGTGAATTAAGCGATGCAAATGTTTTTCCGGGTGCGATGAACTCGAAGGCTGCTTTTCTGAGATCACGTATCAGCTCTAAGAGTTTCATCCTTTTATCATCTTCTCCTTCAGGTTGACCTACGAAAAAAACTCTTGAGATATCGGCGCAATAACCATCAACTCTTGCTCCGACATCGATCTGAATGATCGAACCGGCCTTCGCGATTCCGTCGCCGTCCTTCTCCGGATCCGAATGATGAAGATAAAACGCATTTCTCCCGCATGAGACTATAGTCTCAAAAGCGAAGTTCATGGAACTCCTTAATGCCATCTCATACTCAAGCTTAAGATACAGCTCATATTCCGAAATGCCGGGACGGATAAGCTTTTTCATCTCATCAACAGCTTCCTCGGTGATCCTTGCGGCTTCTTTTACAGCCTCTATCTCATGTGGCTGCTTGACCATGCGTAAGGGCGTGGTTATCTCAGAAAGATCAGATACTTTCCTTCCTCCCTTTTCGATCCTCGCTTTAAGGTCGAACGGCTTTGTCATTACCGATGAACTGTCAAGGTATATGCCGACATCTTCATTCTTAATGAGATCGAATTCCTTTTCCTCATATTTCTCGAGATCTAATACCTCATCCGTTTCAAGTCCTGAGATTGCGGCAATATCCGCAGGATCCATTCTTTTACCATGCCAGCGTTCCTTCATGGAATCCCTTGCGGGAGCAAATATCCTCGTTGTGACGTTTCCGTCAGTTTTTTCGATCAATAAGATAAGATCCGGGAGTTCCAAGCCGGTCAGGTAAAAGAAATTCCTGTCAGCAAAAAATCTGTAATCGGAATCCCTCGACATCTGTTTTTGTTCGCCCGAAAATAACAGCGCCGCGGTGCAGTCCGGCAGCGCGGCGGCAAATGACTCTCTGTTGTGTCTGTAAAACGAGGGATCTACCACTGCTTGACTCCGTCCGAACGAACATTGTATTCGTCGAAGAGGATCGTGTTATTGATGTAATTGAGCGTGGCACCCGGCGATCTTCTGATAAGTCCGGGGTTGCCGATTACGATCGAACCGTCCGGAACGTCAAAGTTGACATATGCTCCGGGGGCAATAAGAACGTTGTTGCCGATCCTGATATTTCCTACGATAACGGCATTGGCACCTATCCATACATAATTACCGATGTGAGGCGATCCCTTCCTCTTGCCTCTGAACTGCGTTCCTATTACGACACCTGTCGATACATTGACATTGTGCCCGATAACGCTCTTCGGGTGGATGATCACACGGCCGAAGTGAGCAAGGTAGAATCCTTTGCCGATATCCGTATCATAAGGGATCTGGAAGTGATATTTGCGGCTTAAGCGGTCGAGCCTGAAGTTACTCACGGCAAACTTGATCTGGTTGAGTTTCTTTCTGATCCCGTCATATTTGTTGATCTGGTCAGCATAATAACGCGTACGTCTCATTACGCTTATATAACTGAACTCTGGGGAAGATCTTCTTTCTTCAAGATAGCAGGCATATATGTTCTTATAACGACGCGCATTTCCTGTGTATCTGAACAAATCGGCATAAATAATGTCTTTAAGTTCATCTGTCATGTTATGCACATCCTCCCACTATTACTACCTTAAAATTCTATTACTTTTCGAGCAATAACTCAATAATTATTTGCCCTAAACCCCTTATTTCGTTAAGTTTGTAATATTTCATGACATCGGTTTTTTTTGAACGGTTTTCTCAAGAATACTTTACACGATACAAAAAGAAATATACAATTTTTGTGATAGATTTAACATTTTGTTTTCTGAAACTTACCGGCAAGGAGAATATCCTATGAATATCGAAAAAGAATTGACCAAAAGACTGATGGACGAAGGCGAATCCGGCAACCGCCAGGTGGCATACAACAGTGAGATCAGCTTCTACGAGATCGTTGCAAGCGGCAACATGGCAAGACTGGAGGATTCTCTCGGTACATTCCACGATAATCAGACACTCGGCATCTTAAGCACCGACAAGCTCCGCAACGTAAAATATCATACGATAATCCTTGCTGCTCTCGTAAGCAGATTCTGCATCGAAGCCGGTCTTGAGATATCCGTCGCATATAATCTGAGCGATATCTATATCGAACTCATCGATATCGCTACATCTGTTGATGAGGTATATGCGATCCAGAACGACCTTTTGCGCGCCTATTGCCGTAAGATGAGCGATCTTTCCAAGAACCGCGTCGTATCCCGCCACATAGTAGTCGCAATCGATTACATCAGATCACATATCCAGGAAAATCTTACAGTTGAATCCATAGCCGATTCTCTTTCTCTTAACTCAAGTTATCTTTCCAAGCTCTTCAAGGCTGAGATGGGGATAACCTTAAGCCGTTACATAAGAGACCAGAAGATCAGCGTCGCATGCAACATGTTAAGACATTTAGACGAGTCCTCGCTTACGATCGCGAATTATCTGGGCTTTTCTTCACAGTCACACTTTATCCAGGTCTTCAAAAAGACCACAGGCATGACACCTGAAGAATACAGGAGAAGGAATTATCACCAGAGCTGGATGAACGGCGACCAGGAATAAAGTTTTTACAGGAACTAAAGATCAGGAGTCATCTTCACAAAAGAGATGGCTCTTTTTTTGTTTACCCTGCTTTTCGATAGAGCTCAGTTCCACGGAAAATCCTCATAAAACTGCCTCCTCCGTGGAAAAAACACCGAAAATTCCACGGAAACCCCTCTTACAAACACCTCTTCCGTGGAAAAAACACCGAAAATTCCACGGAAACCCCTCTTACAAACACCTCTTCCGTGGAAACCGCGGTCTGTTTATCCTTCTATTTCCTCACTTGTGAACCATTGATGCATTCCCGGACCCACATCTTCATTCGGTCTTACGACAAAACCGAATTTCTTATAGAACTCCTCTTTGCCTTTGGCAGAGCACAAGGAAACCATAAATCTATAGCCGGGTTTTAATTGCTCATGAATGAAATCCATGACCTGTTCCATCAGAACGCGGCCCAGTCCCTTTCCCTGATACTCCGGGATCACAATGATGTCAGCAATATACATAACATAACCTTTATCCCATATGACTCTTCCAAGACCTACCGGGCTGCCGGTCCCGTTATCCCTTATGCACCAGATATATGAGTTCGAAAGACCTGCCTGCGCTTCCTCCAAAGGAAATAATCCCCAGCCGACAGCTTTCCGCATCTCCATATATTCAGCCGGAGTGAGAGTTTTCGTAATGGAATAATCGTTGTACATATTGCGCTCCTTATTCTGCACTCTTCAAAGATTCTGCCATATCTATCTTTTCGATCTTTGCGTGCATTATCATGTTTACAATAGCCGAGAACGCAAGCACAAAAGCAAGTGAATAGAAATAACTTATCAGATCTATCTTTATCTGATATGTGACCATGTCCATAGCTATCTGAGCCATAACGAACCTGTGAAGCAGAAAACCGAGCGGTAAACCGGCTAAATATCCCATAAGCACGAGCATGACATTTTCGCGCGTAACGTAGGCTCCTGTCTCCCTCTTGTTAAAACCCATGACCTTAAGTGTCGCGATCTCCCTTATTCGCTCGGTGATATTTATGTTGTTGAGGTTGAACAGCACAATAAATGCAAGAGCGGCAGCACTTCCTATTACAAGAACAACAACGTAGTTCATACGCTCCATGGTCTTGGCAAAGCTCTCCCTCGAATCCTGTGTGGATGACCATGTCTTGAGTTCATAGTTGTCTGACAGGTAAGATGCGAACTTATAACCGTCCTCTCTTGTCTTGGTCTCAGTCAAAATGAGGAGCGTCTCGGGAGTATAGGGCTTGCCGAAATAATCCCTGTATGTCTGAGGGGTCATGACCACATAATGGAATGTGTAATTGGTGAAGATAGCACCGACTTTAAGCACAACTTCGTGCTCATCATCACCGTATAACAATGTTATATCGTCTCCGACCTTGACTTTGTTCTTCTCAGCAAGCTTGTGAGAGACAGCTACTTCGCCGTCAGCAGGCCATGTCAGAACTTCATTAGTCTTATAATCCATCAGGCCGAAGATCTTATCCAGATTCGGATCATCTGATATGAACAGGCCCACGTCTCTTACGTATCCCGAACCGTTATTTTTGGCAGAATCATTTTTGACTACAGCATAATCGTAATTGACGCCTGCATAATTCCCTGCTTCCTTTGCCGCGTCTTCGATCTCATACTGTCTGTATTTCTCGTCAAACATGACGTTAATATCGTATCTCATGATGTTGTCATACTGGATGTTGACGACATCACATATGGAATCATAAAGACCGAAAGCCGTCAGAAGAAGAGATGTGCATCCGGCAATGCCGACTATCATCATCCACATTCTCTTTTTAAAACGGAATACATTTCTCAATGACACCTTGTGAAGGAACTTGAGCCTTTTCCATATAAATCCGATGTATTCCATCAGGATCCGCTTACCCGGGAGCGGTGCTTTGGGCCTGATGAGCTCGGCGGGCATGCCTTTGAGTGCCGACAGAGCGGTAACGACAGTTACTCCCACCGTGCAGATAAGAGCCACACCAAGAGACAGCAAAAACAGAGGAGCGCTCGATCTGAAAGTGATCGGAGCAAAGCCGTACATCATCTTATAAACTTCCCAAATGACTCCGGGGAAGAGTTTTGTTCCGCCCGCAAATCCGAGCACACAGCCCAAAACTGATGCGGAGCCCGCATATATTGCATACTTCATTACGATCTTAAAATCCGAATAGCCCAAAGCTCTCATGGTTCCTATGATGCCTCTCTCATCACCTACCATCCTGCTCATGGTCGTGGAACACACGAGAGCGGCGATCATAAAGAAGAATACAGGGAATACTGTTGAGATACCGTCGACTATCTGTGAGTCATTATCAAAACAGACATAACCGGTATTCTTATCTCTCCCGAGAATATATGTCTCAGGATCATCAACGCTTTCTATCAGCGTATATCCGTAAACCAGATCAGATTTAAAGACCGTATCTGCAGTCCATTTATATTCCGAATAACCCTTCCAGAGTTCACGGACTCCGTCATGATACTCAATCCAGCCGTCATCTATCTGTCTCTGTGCATCATCAAGTTTTCTTACACCCTCGTTATATTGTGTAAGTCCGCCGAGATACTGGGAATATGCACTGTCATACTGGGCCTTTGAACTCTCATATTCTTTAACGCCCATATCGTACTGGAGCTTGTCTGAGAGATATGCCTGATACTTCCGGTTATATTCAGCGATCTTATTCTCGTATTCCTTCTGCATCTCATCGAGTTCAGTACTTCTTTTATCAAGTTCTGAAGCATCACTCTCAAGATCCGCTTTCTCGCTCTCACAACCACTTATCAGCGCATCGTTATTCTTTTTGGTCTCCTCCTCTAATGCTATCCTGGCTTCGATAGCACCTCTCTCCCAGTCAGAATCCGCCTGCTCAAGCCTTTCCCTGTTACTCTCTATTTCCTCTTCAATTTTTTCATTTGCGGACACATAGGTCGAGATCAGGAAATCCAGCGTGGATATCCTTGATTCGATCCGGCTTCTTTCACTTCTTACCTTTGAACGTCCTTCCAGAATATCGGAATGGAGCTGATCGACTTCTGTCTTAAGATCATCCGCTTCTTTTTTCATTGCTTCAGAATTTTCTTTTGCCTTGTCAAGCTGTTCTTTTGAAGAATTCAATTCCGCCCGGTATCCGTTTAGAGTCTTCGCCGTATCATCCAGCGTCTTTTTCCCCTCAGATAATTCCTGACGGCCGCTGTCTACCTCTGTCTGGGCATCTTCCAGTTCTTTCCTGGCATCCTCTAATTTCTTCCTTCCGTCCTCAATCTCGCTCCAGCCTTTATCAAGCTCTTCATTAAAGGTATCAAAGCCTTCATAAAGCTTGTCATATTCGTCTCTTAACAGGCCTTCAAATCTTTCATTGATAACACTTCTCAGAACGTTCTTATACTGTTTCTCAGCATCAGTCGCCCAGTTCTTATACTCATCAGAATAAATAAAGAAACCAGTATCAGCATACAGATAAGCTTCGGTATAGTACTCGGAATCGAACGCTTCAGGAAGTGCGCAAACATAAAAAGAAACACTTCCCGAACCCTCGTTGGAAGTGCCCCTCTGGAAATTCAGATACATGGGTGATCTTGCGGTTCCTACGACCGTATACTCACTGTATCTGAACATTTCCCTGGCTTTGTCGGAAGTCTCATCAGCTATAACGAGTTTTGTTCCCGGTTCGATATCAGGGATCATGTAAGCATCGACAACTATCTCATCAGGAGATGACGGCATTCTTCCCGATTCGAGATCAAGCCGGTTGACGTTTCCGGTTATAGATATAAAGTGTACCGTATCCGCGCTGACACTGTCTCCGAGATATGCAGAGCAGTCGGTCGAAAACGCGCCTTCTACAACACATGACGTCCGCTTTGCTATTTCTTCTATATCCTCATCCGTGAAACCTATCGTCGATAAGAGCTTGAAATCATAAAATGCGTAATCGTTAACATATTTGTCGCCTGTCAGAACGAAAGACGGTGTTGTTACTTTAAGTCCCGCAAAAAATCCCACGCCCAGGGCGATTATCGCAAATATCGCGATAAATCTCGGCAGAGTCATCTTTATGGATCTTATTATCGTCTTAACGTAAGGGCTCATTACCATTCGATCGTATCCACGTTTACGGGATTTTTGTTGATCTCGTTGCTCGTGATCTTTCCATTCTTAACCTTTATAACTCTGTCAGCCATAGAGGTCAGGGCCGAATTGTGCGTGATGATGACAACAGTCATGCCCTTTTCGGTGCTTAAGGACTGAAGGAGTTTTAAGATTGCTTTTCCTGTCTGGTAATCAAGTGCTCCGGTAGGTTCATCACAAAGCAGAAGCTTAGGGTTTTTCGCGATAGCTCTTGCTATTGCAACACGCTGTTGTTCGCCGCCGGAAAGCTGCGCAGGAAAATTGTTTTTTCTTTCTGAAAGACCGACTTCATTCATAAGAAGATCGCAGTCTATCGGATCTTTTACGAGCTGGGCTGCCATCTCGACATTCTCATATGCAGTGAGATTCGGTATAAGATTGTAGAATTGAAAGACAAATCCGACGTTCTGTCTTCTGAACAAAGCCAGTTCGCTTGCACTGAGCTTTGAGATCTCTTTGCCGTCGAGAAAGACTTCTCCTGAAGTCAATCTGTCCATACCGCCAAGGATGTTAAGAAGCGTCGTCTTTCCGGCGCCGGACTGACCTACTATGACACAGAGCTCGCCCTTTTCGACAGAAAAATCACAACCGTCAAGTGCTGTAACATTTACCGTTCCGGTTTTGTATATCTTCTTTACATCACGAAATTCTATATATGCCATATAACTCTCCAATATCTGTCACGGTTCAATACCTGCAGTCAACACGCATAGGTCTGGTATCGTAATTATTCGTCAGATTACCGAACCCGGAAGGCACATTGATAAAAAGCCTCGGGCAGTTATCAAATGCCCACCGGCCGATCTTTTCCACTGAATCCGGAACCCTTATATAACTTAATTCGTCACAGTAATCAAATGCCTGTTCACCGATATAAGTAACTCCTTCAGGAATATAGATATATTCCAGATCTTCACATGTATTAAACGCAAAATCGTCTATGTATGTTACTGTCTCGGGAAGTATGACTGTCGTCAGAAGATCGCAATCAGAGAAGCAATCCTTGCCGATCCTGGTGATATCGCTTCCTTCTTCGAAGATAACTTTCGAAAAACAGTTGACGCCGGCCGGCATTACTATGGTTCCGTAACCCCATATATGACAGACTCCGTCTCTGGTTATCTCAAAATAAGCCGTAGCTCCGCAGTAACCTGCAGTCGGAATCCCGTGTATGGTGTCGGCATCATAGATCCTGTGATCGTTCGAGAAACATTCCAGAGGAAGAAGATAATATGAAGTCTCATTTTCCACTATAGTTACCTTCTTTGATCCTTCATAGTATCTCGACATATCGTAGGTCGGATCGACAAAATGCCATTTTCCGCCCAGATAGACCGCTGCCCATGCATGATCGGCATAATCCCCTGCATCAGGTGTCCTTTCAGTCATCTCTTTATAATTGGAAAAGCCTATGCCGAATTCGACTACCGCAGGTATACCCTGGGCTCTGCAAAGCGCGGTAAAAACGTTGGCAAAGCCTTCACAAATGGACTTCCCGTCCCTTAAGACCGCTACTGCTCCATCCTGATATCCGCCGTTGGAATCATCAGCTTCAACTTCATCATAAGCCATCTGATGGGCTATATAGACATAGATACGGAACACTTTCTCCCAATCGTCTTTTGCTCCTTCGCAGATCCTCTCGGAATATGCGATAAGCACGGGATCATCACACTCTATATCATTTTGCGGCTGAAGGCATTCTGTTAATGACTGCTCATCAGTCCACATTTCCGAACAGGTCTCAAGATTGTATTCGTAATTGGCAGACTTCCAGAAATGGATCCTGTTTTTGTCCTTGTAGATCACATGATCGCCGTTTGTAAGCTCCATGCCGTATGCTTCATAGGAGATGGTGATATTGTAAAGCACATCCTCATCCATAAAACTTGCGCAGTCAATGTAAAACGAACTGCCCGCGCCGGTGAAATTCTTAACCACGCGCATATTTTGGGATTTGGAGAGCAAAATATTATATTTTCTGTCTTGCTTACCTGATTCGAAGATTATCCTCTCGCCGGCAAGACGCATATTAAGCGTCTCACCGTCTGCAAGCGTCAATTCGTATTCATCATAAGAAGCAGGTGCAAAGTCACCCTTCTTCTCCAAAACAGGAAAAGATCCGAGAATAAAAGATGTGCAAATCACTAAGGATGCGATCATCCTCAAGATCATCTTCAGATCTCCTTGGCAAGTTTTACAGCCTCTTCGCTCGTGATCTCGGCAGCTTCGCTGCTGTCTCTTCTCTTAACTTCCACGATTCCCTCACCAGCTCTTCTTCCGACAGTGATACGGAGCGGAATACCGAGAAGGTCTGCATCCTTGAACTTAACGCCCGGACGCTCATTTCTGTCATCTATCAGGACTTCGCATCCTGCAGAAGTAAGCTCATCATAGATCTTCTCAGCGACACCCATGATCTCCTCATCATTAGCCTTTGTAGGAACGATGATAACCTTATAAGGAGCAACGATCGAAGGCCAGATGATTCCGTCATCATCGTGATACTGTTCAATGATCGCAGCCAGTACTCTGGATACGCCGATACCGTAGCATCCCATTACCATGCTGTGTTCCTTGCCGTTATTATCAAGGTAAACGCAGCCCAGTGCATCAGAATACTTTGTACCGAGCTTGAAGATATGTCCGACTTCGACACCTCTTGCCATGCCGAGCTTGCCCTTGCCGCACTTAGGGCAGATATCGCCCTCTTTTGCATTCGTGATATCAGCTACCTTATCAGCTTCGAAATCTCTTCCGATATTAACGTTCTTGAAGTGATAGTCGGATTCGCAGGCACCGACAACGAAGTTCTTCATGCCTGTGATTTCAGGGTCAACAACGATATCTATCTTCTGCTTAAGTCCTACAGGACCTGCAAAACCTACTTTTGCACCTGTGATCATCTCAACGTCAGCAAATGCCGCAAGCTCCATCTCAGTTGCATCATAGAGATTTCCGAGCTTTGTCTCATTAACATCTCTGTCGCCTCTGCACATTGCAGCAACGAATTTGCCGTCGATGTTGTATATTATCGTCTTAACGAAAGCCTCAGGTCCACAGTTAAGGAATCCGCACAGTTCTTCGATCGTCTTAACATCAGGAGTGTGGATCTTTTCAATGGGTAGTTCTTCAGCCGTGTCAGCTTCGCCTCTTGTCCAGCCGGCCTTCTCCTCGTTTGCAGCATAGCCGCACTCGTCACAGAAGCAGATAGCATCTTCACCGACTTCACTCTTTACCATGAATTCCTGTGAACCGGAACCGCCCATAGCGCCTGAATCAGCATCAACGATCGTATAATCAAGTCCGAGTCTGTCAAAGATAGCTCTGTAAGCGTCATACATCTTCTTGTAGGAGATATCGAGTCCTGCTTCGTCCACGTCAAAGGAATAAGCATCCTTCATGACGAACTCTCTTGCTCTGATAACACCGAATCTCGGGCGCTTCTCGTCTCTGTATTTATGCTGGATCTGGTAAAGCGTTACAGGGAGCTGCTTGTAAGATCTGATCGAATCCCTTACCGCTTCCGTGAAAGGCTCTTCATGTGTAGGACCAAGACAGAAGGATCTGCCGCCGCGGTCAGATAATCTGAACATCTCGGGACCGAACTTTTCCCATCTTCCCGAACCCTGGTAAGCTTCTGCAGGAAGAAGCGCCGGCATGATGAGCTCCTGGGCTCCTGCCTTATCCATCTCTTCTCTGATGATCGCTTCGACCTTCTTGTAGGAACGGTATCCCATAGGCATGAAGGAATAAATACCTGATGCCATCTTACGGATAAGGCCCGCTCTGAGCATCAGTCTGTGTGAAGGGATCTCGGCATCAGCAGGGATCTCTCTTTGTGTAGCCATAAACAAATTGGAAACTCTCATTATCTTGCTCCCTATATTATTAATAATATTACGGGTGTAAGTATATACGAGAGGGGGTGTTTTTGCAATTAAACACCTTTAAGATGCGTTTACCAGTCCGAATCCCAATCTGAATCGTAGGAATCGTAACTGTCGTAATCGTAGTCCCAGTCATCGTCATCCCAGTTGCTGTCATTCCAACTGTCATCATTATCGTATGAGTATGCTTCGGTCTCGTACTCTACAATGTTATCTGCATAATCGTCATCAAGATTGTAATAATCCTGGGCTTCGAAATAATCTTTATAACTCTCCTCAAGGCTGTCGGGAACATCGTACTCTCTCTCCCACTCGCCGTTGGCACCCGGAGTATACCAGTTTCCGCCGGTGTAGTAGTAAGCATCACCCTGGTAGTCGTAATAACCCTTATTCGGTGTCTTGGCATCATCGATAGATGTGAGAACTATTCCCAAACCATAAAAAATGAATATGAAGATCAATACTGCAGCGCCGCACCCGATACCTTTTTTCTTTTTCTTCGAAGGGGAGCTTACAGGTGTTACGGCCGGAGTATTATTGGCATTGTTGATATCAGCCTGCTTGCGCTCCAGGAGTTCTGCCTTCATCTTCTGATAGATCTCGTTGACGGCATAGGCTTCGTCTGTACCGTGATACCGGATGGCACGCTCGCCGTTGCCTTTATTCTTGTAGACAACGAAGTTGCCGTTAGATTCTTTGTAGATACCGAATGCGCGGGGTTCCTTGTAGTCGATCCCGATGAAGAACCTCATCTTCTCAAGCGGAATATTATTCGCTGATGCGAAAGCTAAAAGCTCTTCGATAGTCTTAGGCACCTGATTGCCGGAACGCATCACATGCTGATTTGTTGCACCGCAGTTCGGACACTTATCCAATGTGTCTTCAATGGCACTTCCGCAATAATCACAAAAAGTCTTCACAACTTTACCCCCATATTACTTGTAGATATTCCCAGTCCAAGTGGATTATAACACAACCTGATACTCATATTTGAATTATGATAAGATACTGATCTTTCAGAAAGTTTAGTTTGTTTTTCGTGATAAATAATACTAAATCACTTAATTAACCACGTAGTTTCTTTAACAAAAACAAGATCAGATCATCATCTACGGTGCAGACCGTTTCATATTGAATACATTGCTTTCCCTGATACCATACTCCGGAACCATCCGGAACATATCCGCGTTTTACATACATCCGTTGAGCAGCTCCATAACTTTCACAAAGTCCAACCCCAAGGCAAACCGTATCTGCATACTGACTTGCGACCTGTTCTGCCACGTCCATTAACTTATTCCCAATGCCTATTCTTTGATATTTTTTCAGCACGTTAAAATCAACGATGATCGGCCAGTTCTTTTCTTTGAAAGGCCCTTCATTCGCACACAGATAGACATATACATACCCGGCAGGGCATCCCTCATAAACAGCTGTCAGGGCAATACATTTACCCTCTGACACATCTTTCAATCTCTTTATATATCCGGCAATTTCAAGATGCCACCCTTGTGAAGTAAACTCATCCGTAAAAACCTGAGCATCCGGTTCATTCATATCTCGAATGACCAGTTTTTCATCTTCGCTGTAAATCATAAACTAAGCGGTATCCTTTCTAAACCTGCACATCCGGTTTTGCGTTTATAATTCCTTTCGGAAAAGCTGATCTGCTGTTCCGTATATCGTTTCCACATCGCCGATCTTCTCGAAACCGTATTTCTCATACAGTCCCTCTTCGCCACTTAAGATATAAACATATTCATAACCGATACTCAGTGCATATTCAGATGCAGTATCTATTAACTTTTCCGATATCCTTTTTCCCCTGGCCTTCTCGTCAACGAAAATAAATCCGATAAACGGCGTATAGGCAAAACTATCAGGCAATTCATCTTTCTCCGCCAACGTGCAAAACCCGATGATCTCACCATCTTCACATGCTATTATGATCCGTTCAATGTCAGACAGCTGTCCAGAACGCATTATGTCAGCAAGATAAGGTCCTGCTTTCCAGGAACAACCTTCTGCATAACTTATGGTCTTATCCCATAAATAATGATCTTTGTTCATTACGTAAAACTGCAACCGTAGTACCCCGTTTTTTGAACCTGCTCTTTTGATTTATCGTACCACTTCCGACACAAATCCAATCACAGAAAACAGATTGCACAAGCAATGAAAACAAATACTTATGTATATGTTTTTCTTTTTGTATGCAAAAAACGCAACCGGTGCGAATACCAGGATCCTGAATACATTATTGAACGGCAGCCAGAAATGATAAAGCGAAAAAAGTATAGCTATCAATATTGGCGTAAAGCCGTTTTGTATGCGGAAATGAGATGTAAGATAACCTCTGAAAAACAATTCTTCAGTTACCGGTCCTATGATCACATTGAAGATGCCGTAATATAAACATGTGATCAGTATGACAGATTTAGGAAATGTCTTAATGTAATCTATATTCTGCCAGTCAAAGCCGACAGGCAGTCGGCTTAGAAGAGCCTGCCTGACCGGTTCAAGAAGTTTGTTTTCGATAGGTGCAACCAAAACAGACCATAATCCGGCTAAACTGAAAAACAGAAATGCAATGAGCAGTGTTTTCCATACCGACACCTTGCCCTGCGCTGACAATGCACTCTTCAATGAATAGTTTCCGTATTCTTTTTTACCGGCGAAAAGGATAATGCCCAGTTCTATCGGAACAAGAGTAACTGTACCGAGAAGGCAGAATAACAGGATATAGGGCATCGAACAGATGTGACCCAGTATCAAATAACTCAGGCTCAAAACAAGCGTAGGTGCAAGGATAAATAGCAGCAGTTTCCTTATAGTTATCTGATCCATATCAGTTCTCAATACTGCGGATTTTATTTCCTGATATACTTTTGATCGGCATCATATTCATCACTGATAAACCGCTCAACTGTCATATGCAGATCATATTTCTCCCGGAGTTCAGCCAGTTGCTTCATCATCAAAGATGCATGGTGTTCATCTATTGCAGCCTGGTCAGTCCATGAATCAATAAGTAAAACCGTCTCCTGATCATCGAGAGGAACAAAATACTGATATCTGAGGTTTCCTTTCTCATTACGGATGGCATCCGCTATTCCGGATCTTTCCATTTCAAGGGCAAAGGCTCTTGCACTGCCATTCTGACCTTTATAATAGAGATTTACCGTTATCATAATAATTCTGTCTTTGTTTTATGATCAAAGATCAAGTATTCCGATGAGGAAGATCACGTCAAGAATACCGCAGATAACGAGGATGAGAGCACAGATTATCAGGATGCGTGCACGCTTTTTCTCTACATCGCGTTCAGTTGTTCCATAACTGGCTCTTCTCGCCGGTTTGCGGACCCGTCCCAACGACATCTTCTTCTCCCCCTCTATTTAATTTCCCCTGCGGTGATTTAGATTATAGTCGCTATGAATATGTCATGCTTTGCAGAGTTGTGACAATCAATTGACAAATTCTGAAAAAAGCTTTACTCAAAACACATTTTGAGGTAAGGGCTTCCAAAACCACTATATATTGATTTTGGCATTTTGATAAGTGATGGGATAATATGCTGTATTTTTCGAAAAAGGAATTTGAAGACTATCTTTCAAAAATGCCTGTTTTTCGGCTTAGATATAGCAAAAATACAATTATGATATAATAGTATTGAAATTATGCGCATATACTCTGAGTTTGCGCACACAGGAGAACAAGTATTTGAAGTTAGTAGGAATTAAGGAATTCTATAATATTACGGGTGCCAAGATCATCTCGGCCGTTAACTGCTGCGTGATCGTAGCGGTATGCGCATCTGCTACCTTTGCAGTTGATTCAGCCCTTGATTCAAATACCGTCCAGGCGCAGCCTATTGAGACTGCAGCAGTATCATCTGTAATGGAAAGTCAGATCCCTGACGGATCAGATACTGTTGAAACCGAACTCGTTGAGACTACGGTCGAGGTGACAGTTACTGTTATTTCAACTCCTGTTCCCGAGGAATCTTCTGTGGTTTCCGAGCACTTAGAGACATCTGCAACCGTTACAACGGAAAATACGACTGAGACAACAGAAGAGACAACAGCTTCAACTACTGAGGCTACTACTACGACTACAGCTGAGACTACTGAAGCCATAACAGAGAAAGAATTATATCTTGCGGTTTATGCAAAGACGACACTCAATGTAAGAAAGGGTCCCGGAACAGAATATGATGTCGTAAAGAATGTTTATGCCGGTGACCAGATCGATGTTATTGCTATCACTTCAAACGGCTGGTATAAGACTTACAACGGA
>JAEEGL016261658.1_pt1 | contig 40600 bp, 38 predicted proteins | sample 9134231 | NCBI WGS metagenome assembly JAEEGL01 (sample SAMN16246548, study PRJNA631951) | gut metagenome | biome: gut microbiome; feature: rumen; material: fiber-attached | host: Bos | place: Iran: Karaj | collected 2018-10
AGAGTAATGTCTGTTCTGTCGAGATATGTAACGGGAGCGAAGCAATAAAAATGACCTTCGTAGATCAGCGACATCATCGCAGTTTCGATAACATCGTCGCGGTGATGAGCATAAGCGGATTTATTGCATCCGAGTTCTTTGGCCTTATCATTAAAGGCACCTTTTCTCATCTTTGCGCAGAGAGAGCAGGGGTTGCTTTCGTTTCTGATATCAAAGACCACATCTTTGATCTGTGTATCAACGACTGTATAATTCACTTCGAGCTTTTTACATAATTCTTTGATCCCGGAAATATCAAATCCATCAAAGCCGAGCGCTACGGTGACAGCTTCGATTTCAAAACGCTTCGGATAGTAATGTCTCAGACCGGAAAGAGCGTAAAGAAGAGTAAGAGAATCCTTCCCTCCGGATATTCCGACGGCGATTTTGTCGCCTTCTTCGATCATGTTATATTCATCAATTGCCTTTCGTGTAAGACTTTGTAAACGACGGATCGTCATGAGATTTCCTTTCGGTTCTTATTTTTCTTTAGCAATTCTATATATATGAGAATAAACAGTCAATATATATTTTTACAGACAGTCGGTGTATTTTAACTGACAGTCGGTGTGAATAATATATGGAGAGTTATCTTTATTTCTTTGATTTTATCTTCAAATATGTTAAAATATAAAGATGTGAAGACAGAATAAAGTATTCAGGAGCTCGTAAAATGGTATTAAAACACAGATCGTCGATTATTGCAATTCTTTGTATTATGGTGCTTATCCTTACCGCATGCTCATCCGGCGGTTCGCAATCCTTGACATCGGACGGCAAGGAATCGCAACAGTCTCAAGTATCGGAAAACAACAAATCTGAAAGCGCTTCAAAGGAGGAATCTTCGGTATCTCAAAACGATAAAAGCGGTGATACATCGGATTTAATTTCCGGTTCTGATAATACTGAAAAAGAGAACGGTACTGAGGGTGATGATAAAGCAGTGGCGCCGGATATTACCGGAGAGCTTGTCATTAAAGCCGAAGAGTCGGATGCTGTCAGTGAGGAAGGCAATAAATATGTTTTCTCCAAAGGAGGAGAATACCATATAAAAGGGACCTGCGGCAATAGGATGATCTACATAGATGCCAAGGATCAGGATCTTGACATTCATCTGGAAGGTGTGACGATGACCTCTGAGATCGGTGCTCTTATATTTGTCGAGAATGCCGAGGAAGTGACTATATCCGCAACTGAAGGGACTAATAACGAGCTTTCCGATAACAGACCCGCAAGGACAAACAAAAAAGAAGACGCGGAATTCGGGAATGCAGCCATTTATTCGAAGGATGACTTGAAATTTAAGGGTCGCGGTCGTTTGACCGTTAACGGCTCGTATAATAACGGAATCGGATGCAAGAACGATATTAAGATCAAGAATCTTACTCTTACGGTTAATGCGCAAAATAACGGCATAAAGGGAAATGATTCGGTTACGATAGAGTCAGGAAACATAACTGTGACTGCCGTCAATGGAACAGGAATAAAGACCGAAAACACACACATCAGTAATAAAGGCAATCAGAAAGGGTACATTACGATAACCGGCGGAAAGGTCGATATCACAAGTGCCGACGATCCCATAGATGCAGCTTTTGACCTTATACTTGATTCGCAAAATGCTGTAGTTACGACAAATAAATGATAAAATGTGCTATAGTCAGATCGTTGACTGAAAGGATTTTTGTATGAACATATACGACTTTCAAAAGAGATGGCGAAAACCCCTGTTTATAATAGGAGTCTTTTTCAGCCTTGCCTGTATGTTCATGGAAATCCTTGTTTTTGTTATACCTCAGTTCAGAATGCAGGTAAAATGTACGGATGAGGTTTACAAAGTCAGGTATATATATGTTCCCACAATTCTAAATATGAGCGCAGTCATTGTTTCATTCTTTCTGCTTACATCAAAGAGGGTTTCGCAGCGTGTAAAGAATTACACGATCTGCACGTTGATACTGTTTATATGTGTGGTCATTCAAAACCTTCACGGAATATATGCCTCTGTTCTGAGCCTTCCGAGTCTTGCTATCTTTGTTTCGGCTGTTTTTGCGGAAAACAGGCTTACATACACCATGACCGTAGTGTCGATGGTATCCACGCTTTCATCGTATGTTATCGGACAAAAGCTGTTCGATGAGAGGGATATTTATATAGCCAATTATATTATTGCAAGTGCAATCATAATCGTTGCTTATTTCTGTTCAAATCTGCTTCTCAGATTTATCTACTCAAATCTGCATACGGTCAAAAAAGGTCATACCAATGAAGAAAGGCTTCTCAATAAGATGCGAATAGACCCGCTGACGGGGCTTTATAACAGAGGCGGTATGGATTCGATAATGGATGAGCTTATCAAGAATTACGATCCTGAGCATACGTTGTATCTCCTTATGATAGATATTGATAATTTTAAGAGAGTTAATGACACGTACGGACACCAGAACGGTGACGTTGTCCTCAGAACCCTCGCACAGGTCATCCTTGATATGGGCAGAAAAGATATAATTCCGTGTCGTTACGGCGGCGAGGAAATCTGTGTTATGTTCAAAAACATGGAAATAGATGATGCTCTCAGAAAAGCCAATCAGATTCTTTCGGATTTCCGCAGCGTCAGGTACGACTTTGCCGGCGATCACAGTATTACTTTCAGCGGAGGTTTTGCGCAATACGACCCGAAGTATTCCAAGGACGACTGGATCAAGATTGCCGACACAAGGCTTTATTACGCAAAACATAACGGTAAAAACAGGATCATATCCATACCTGTTGAAGAGACTGAAAATATCATTTGATTGAATAATTTTGATTCACAGTGAAATCTTTTATGCAAGGTTTTTTTGCATTCTTACGTATATAAGATTTGATATTCTAAATGAAACGGAGACCCAACCATGAAGAAACAACATATCATTGCAGCTTTGGTTGCGCTTTGTCTGATTGTAGCAGTTGCACCCGTTACAGCAACGCACGCGGCTGAAACAACGTCTGCTGTCAAGCTTATCGTTGACGGGAACGAAATATCATATACCAACGCTGTCGGAAAGCTTCTCTTTAACGGCGCCGATGTGAATATTTCAAAAACTCCCACATATATCTTTGATGACAATGCATTTATCAATGTAAAAAAAGTTTTACAGAAGGCTGTTCCGGATGCCAAATATTCCTACAACAAGAAAAAAGGTCGTATTACGGTAACAAGAGGCGATTGCTCGGTTGTTTTTTATACAGATGTGATGATCGTTTATAAGAACGGGATCGCCACTTATACGCGTTTTATGCCCAAATTCATTGAGCAGAACGGCGACGGAGGAAAATTCTATCTTCCCGGTCGAATAGTTTTCGAAACTCTCGGATACCTTTATTCATGGGACAGCGAAAAGAGTACTTCGAGTGTTACAGAAACGGCAGCCACCGGAACTGTATATGAATTATACAAAACCGAGATTTTGGTAAACAATAAGGTTAACCGTAAAATCAAGGATTTTCATGAAAAATTTTCGATAGTGCTTCCGGAATCTGCTTCGAAAGATGATGTAAAGATTACGGATGATATTTACAAAAATGAGATTTATGTGAATATTAAAGGAGATCACAGAAAGTTCTTTTCACAGCAGATTTTTGACGATAACTGCACAGACTGTATCCTTCAGGTATATCAGACATACCGTCTTGAGGATGATATGACGGTTCTTACCATTGTTACACAGACAGATAATACAGGTCTTTGTTTGCTCCACAAGGACGATATTTCCGATGATATTGTCGATGTTACATTCACCCGTGCGGGCGACCTTGATGAGAATATCATAATCCTCGATGCGGGTCATGGCGACAATGACCCGGGAACCCAGAACTTCGGAATTAATGAGAAGGATTGCAACCTTATCATAACAAAGCTTGTTGGAAAGCGGCTTACTGATGCCGGGATCAAGGTTTATTATACAAGAGAAGATGACAAACTCATTCCTCTTCGTGACAGAGCATATCTGGGCGGACGACTTAACGCCGATCTGTTTGTTTCATTCCATCATAATGCCAACAATAATCGTGACGTAGTCGGAAGCAGCGTATATTATTCGCTTGATAATTTTAATACTGCATTTAATGATACCGTTAACAGTGAGATTCTTGCTTCGACTATTCAGGCGGGTCTTGTGGAAGCCCTTGGAACGGAAGACAAGGGTGTCCTTACGACACCTTTGAGTGTCACAAAATACAACAATGTTCCGGCTTGCTTAGTGGAGCTATCGTTCCTGAGCAACCCCGTGGAATGTGCGCGTTCCATTACCGAAGAATTCAGGATTGCTGCTGCAGATTCCATAGCGGAAAGTATTTTGAATTTTTTTGATAACAAATAAAAAAATTAGTTAAAAATTTTTTACTACTTGTTTTTACGAAGCTTAACGGCATCCCTTGCATTGCGGCGACGGTCATCCTCGAGTTCGGCATAGTGCTTACGCGTAGTATTTACATCTTTATGACCAAGAACGTCTGCAACCAGGTATATATCGCCTGTCTCTTTATAGAGAGCCGTACCGTACGTGCTGCGAAGCTTGTGCGGCGTAATATGTTTCATTGTGGTGACAAGACCGGCATATTTTTTAACAAGATTTTCAACCGATTTAACACAGATGCGCTTTTTCTGATTAGAAAGAAAGAGCGCATCTTCGTGGCCCATACACACATCGCTTATTGCATTTCTTTCTTCGAGATAAGGCATTAGCGTATCGGCAACTTCCTGCCCGAAATAAACATAAGCCTCATAACCGCCTTTTCGCGTTATCTTAACACGGCTGTTCTTCATATCAAGGTCATTCACATTGATACCGACAAATTCTGTCACACGAAGTCCTGTTCCGAGAAGAAAAGTAATAATTGCAAGATCCCTTGTTTTAAGCTTCTCACGATATTTTTGCATATGATCGGAGCAGTTGTAATTACCTGACTCAATAAGGCTGAGCATATCGGATACTTCATCGCCGTCAAGCCTTACTATGGCTTTTTTGTGTAGCTTTGGCATATCAACCTTAACAACAGGATTAACACTGATCATATTATTTTTAAACAGATATCCGTAAAGGCTCCTGAGAGCAGACATTTTACGTTTAAGAGCAGTTTCGGAATTCGTCACCTCGCGACCGGTATCATCGGTGTAGAGACGGAGATAATCGAGGTATTCTTCAATATCGAAAGGTTCAAGACATTCAAGATCATTAAGTGTTATTTCTCGGATTTCCTTATTTTTGAATAACGGATTGGAATCATGAAGCCATGTAAAGAAAACTTTAAGATCGACGGTGTAAGCAAGACGTGATCGTGATTGCATGCGTTGCTTCATGCCGCGCATATACGTCGTAACAAACGTCGGAAGTTCGGCAAGATATTCGCGAAGAGCTTTTGTGTATTCAATTTCTTTTTGTTCGTGGTAAGTTTTGTTTTCCATTGACGGCTCCTTATGTTGTCCGGGGGGACGGGGGTTGTGGGTCATTTTCATTGCTACATAGTGCTGAAACCGGTGAAAGGACTTGAAAAATGGTTCATCGGAACGTATATATGATATAACCACTAAAGTTTCGTTAAACCTAGATTTATAGAATAATTATATACCATAATCTCTCATATGTCAATTGTTACAACGATGGTCCACAACCCCCGTTCCCTTGGACCAACACAAAGAAAGCACGGTTATAGTCCCGTGCTTTCTTTGCCATAAAACAAAACCCTCTCCTAAAAAGAAAACGTTGATTCCCTCTAATGTAATGAATTATCCCTTGGCATCAGGGGTGATTATTTCAAGGCTTATATTGATTTAAGATTTTTTCAAGCTCCAGAATATCCGTAGCCTTCAGCTTATTGTTTTTAAGATATTCGGAAACAAATCCGATAAACGAACCGTCAAACAATTTGTCTAGTAACAATGAGCTTTCTGTCTGTCTTACCTGTGCTTTGGTAATAAGCGCCTTGCAAAAAAATCCGGGATCCTGTCTTTCTATAGCACCCTTGTCTATCAGTCTTTTGATGACTGTATAAGTTGTGTTCTTTTCCCAGCCGATATATTCTTTGATGATTTTCGCAATATCTTTGGCGGCCAAGAGCTTGTTGGACCATAAAAGCTCCATTACGTTAAGCTCGCCCTCATGCAGTCGAATCTCTCCCATGGACTAAATCCCCTCCGGATCACTCATTCTACTTATGTAGCATCGTGTGAACATTTATTATTCTATATTAATAGAAAGGATTTGTCAATACCCTGAAAGCGGCTTTTTTCAAGGTTCTACTGTTGTGGAATGACATTTTTGAGGTATTCGCACCCATAAATGGGCATACAAATGGTGTCTTTTGTTTCATTAAATGGGTTTTCAGTAAACTGTATTTTTAATTTTGATTTTGATCCACATGAAGAAAAGAATTCGTCAAAGCTAACATTCCTAACTGATTTTTTGCATGAAACCTTAACGGGATAATACTTTCCCTTCGATTCGATCAGCACATTGATCTTAAAGCGATATTTCCCCGCCCAGGAATAAGTTTTTATTCCCTGCTCGAATAAAATATTTCTAAGATGATTTTCGGTAACGAGTTCTTTTATCTTCTCCTCATTTAAACTGAGCTTATATCTGTTTTTTCTGAGCAGATAAAGGTAGATTCCGTCGTCTGTAAGTGCGAGACTGTATGTATTGCCGTTAAGTCGCGGAATTCTGATGATGATCCCTTCTTTTATCAGGTCATTTATATCACTTTCCAGCTGTTCTTTACTTATGTGTCTTCTGCCGGTCTTTGATATAACAAATTTGGAATTTTTAGCACATTCAGGTATAGCATTGATTATCTGTATTTTGTTAAACGCGCTCGTGCTGTTTCCTTCCTTTGTGCATATGCTTCCGATAAGCGTTTTGTACCTTTCTGCCGCATAAATATCGGGAAATATTATAGGATTTTCGTGAGTTAATTCCTCGATTGGTCTCGGATAACCACTTGTTGATATATACTGGTAGTACATATCTGTAAGCTCGTTATGTATAAGTGACGGCATTGATTTTTTCTTTGTCATATGAGCATCGACAACCTGAGAATAGAAGCTTTCTCCGGATTTTTGAAGATATTCCGCAAATGTAATTTTTCCGGCTTTTACGCATATATCAAAGCGATCGAGGTTTCCGTCGCACCAAGCCATATTGCTTGTTACATAAATAATTTTTATATCGGGATATTTATAATTGGCTTTTTGGACCGTCAGAAGTTCGGTAAGGTTTTCAATATGATCGAGTTCAAGAAATTCGTCAAAGACAAATGTGACGGATCTGAGCTCCTCGGAAAGACAAAATGACGTAACAAGGGCGTCTGTAATGTCTTTGCCTTTTTTAAGAGCATTTATCATTCCTGTTATATCGTCGTTGCCGAAATCGACTATTATAAAGCCACCGCGTATGTCTTCGAAAAGCTTATTCATCAAGTAAGTCTTTCCGATACCTTCGGGTCCGTACAGAAGAATTCTTTTATGTTTGTTGGCTATCAGAATACTTTTTATGTCATCCTTAAACATACGCTACTCTCCTCGCAGTTTAGTGAGTATTTTTTGGAAGTATTCGGGAGGTTCTTCTTTAAATTCGATGTATTTACCGTCCGAAGGTCTGTTAAGTCCCAAAATCCAGGCATGAAGTGTTTGACCTTTCGTGGCGAATTCCTTTCTGACACCACCATAAACCTCGTCTCCGAGTATTGGATGCCCTATTGATGCCATGTGTACTCTTATCTGGTGTGTTCTTCCTGTTTCGAGACGGCATTCGATCAATGAATATCCTTTGAAACGTTCAAGGGTATTATAATGTGTAATCGCTTCTTTACCTGTCGGATCTGTCGCCATTTTTTTACGATCCGTCTTGTTTCTGGCTATCGGCTTATTGATGGTGCCCTCGCCGTCAGTCTTACCGCAACACACGGCAAGATATCTACGAGTTATTGAATGGTCTTTAAGCTGCTCGGCAACTAATCTGTGCGCTACATCGTTCTTGCAAACAACAAGAAGACCGGAAGTATCTTTGTCGATACGGTGAACGATTCCGGGCCTGAGTATACCGTTAATGCCTGAAAGTTTGCCGTCAAGAAGGCTTAACAGACCGTTTACCAGCGTGCCTGTGTAATTGCCGGGCGCGGGATGGACGACCATATTTTGGGGCTTATAAACGATAAGAATGTCATCATCCTCGTACCTTACGTCGATTTTAATATTTTCGGGTATGATATCGGGAATTTTCAGATCCGGAACATCAATAACTGCTTTATCACCTTCGCTTACCTTGAGGCTTGCTTTGATTGTTGAATCATTAAGAAGAACAAGTCCTGAGTCGATCAGCTTTTTTATATAGCTTCTCGACAGATCGGGACAAAGACTTGCAAGATAGGAATCTATCCGCATGCCTTCGCTTTCATCCGAAACCGTAAATACCATCCTTTCAGACATGAAATCGTCCTTTCATTTCTTTTTCCTGAATTTAAGGAAATCTAGATCGTCTTCTTTATAGTAGAATATCAGAAGAATCGCTGTTACGATGCCCGAAACCGTAATGTAGATGTCAGCTACATTAAAAATGGGGAAATTAATCAGTTTGAAATAAAGGAAATCTGTAACGGATGACATAAATATTCTGTCCGTAAGATTTCCGACGGCTCCGGAAAAAATAAGTATAAGCATTATGCCAAGCGGTCTTAATCTTTTCTTTTCGTAAGGAATCTTAATAAATACAAAAAGAACTAAAATCATTATAAGGATCGACAATATCGAAACAAAGTATTGGGAGGAATTAAACATACCCCATGCTACGCCGGTATTGAAAACAAGCTTAAATTCGAAAATTCCTTCAAGAATAATCACGGTCCGATCCGTAAGCTCATTTCGGGCTATTGCTTTTGTGATTTGGTCCAGTGATATAAGCAAGATCGTCAAGATCAGTGCGGGAAGGTACTTTTTTATATAATCTTTCATAAATCAAAAACCAATTATCCTCTTAACAAAAGACCCGCCCATAAAAGCGGATCTTAAATTTATTCATTTTCGAGCAATTCAAAACCGTCAGTATCGAAATCGCTGTCTCCGAAATCTTCTTCAACTCCGTCTTCACTCTTGGAAAGATCGGCTGCCTGCTGAGGCGTGAGCTGCTTTTTGGACTGAATCGGTTTGGATACGGATTTGCCGACAGGTTTTGAAGGAGCTTTAGCAATCACCTTGGACGGTTTGGCCGTTTCTGTTGAATTGATCTGAGATGTATTTGATTCTGTGTCATCAGTGTTATCCGTGTCATCCGTAACATGAAGCATTGATGAAACAGGCGGATTCGGTTCGTCTTCTTTAATATCAAAATGTTTTATATCAAGGTCGTACGCTTTCGAATTGATGAGCTCTATCTGAGCGCTTGCAAGGTGCTTAAATTCAGCTCTGTATTTTTCATATTGTCTGATGAGTTCGGTAGTCTGCCTGTTTAAAGATGAAAGCTCATTGCGTGCGTCGGCAACTATGATGCTCGCTTTTGTACGAGCTTCCTGTTCGATACGCTTGGCTTCCTTGGCTGCGTTAGCTCTGGTGTCTTCTGCTGTCTTCTCTGCAAGGATAAGAGTCTGCTGAAGCGTCTTTTCAATTGTTTTATAGTATTGAATGCCATCGTTAAGAGCCGAAACTTTGTCCTTAAGCTCCATATTTTCTCTGTAGATGTCCTCGTATGAGCGGAGCACTTCAGCTCTGAAATTTTCGACATCTTTCTTGTCGTAGCCGAGACCGCCCGATTTAAAGACCTTGCTTTGTACCTCAACGGGAGTAAGCATGTGAATCTCCTTTTACATCATCATTTTAAAAGGGAAACGTTATATCCGGTTTGCTCAAGGATATCATCATAATCACCCGAAACATCGACATCGCCCGGGGCGATGAAATAAATGCAATCGTGAATCTGATAAAGCTTCCCGTTAAGAGAATAAACAGCACCGGAAACGAAATCCATGATCCTTTGCGCAAGCGCCAGATCTATATCACTGAGAGAAATGATCGCACAACAATCTGAAAGAATAACATCGGAAATATCCTGTGAATCATCAAATGATTTTGGCTTCATAACGCACACTTTATGACCGTGATTGGTAGTCTTTAAGGGAACAACCTTGCTTCCGTTGGGTCTTTCAATTCTGAGTCTTTTTGAATTGTCATGTTCTTCAAAGAATGTGGATGTTCCGTATTCCGATGAAGAATAACCCCTCTTGGGCTGATCATAGTCATAATCCGGCTGTGAACTGCGTGACCTTGATGAAGGAGCGCTGTCATAGGACCTGGAACGACCCGATGACTGAGCCTGAGCATATTCCTCACTCTGCTCGTATTGCTCAAATGCTTCATCATTGACCGGTCTTTTTAATGTCTGAAATAAATCACCGAATATACCCATTATTAACCTCGATTCAAATTTTGTTGCCGTAATCCCTGGCACCAAAAATACCTGTTCCTACCCTTATGTGTGTGGCACCCTCTTCGATGGCTGTTTCAAAGTCAAGAGTCATGCCCATCGATAAAATGCCCATGTTGATATTATCGTTATTTTTGGCTTTTATGTCAATAAATAATTCCTTCATTTTCATAAAATAAAGACGGTTTGCTTCGGGATTGTCACATATGGGCGCTACCGTCATAAGTCCTCTGATCTTTATGTTCTTCAGGTCAGAGAGCGAATCGACAAAAGAAACGGCGTCGTCCGGTTTTATACCGTATTTTGATTCCTCGTCTCCTATGTTTATCTCGAGGAGGATATCGGTGACAACATTCTTTTTCTTTGATTCGGTGTCGATGACCGTTGCAAGCTTTAAAGAATCGACAGAGTGGATAAGAACAGTTTTGCCTATTAGCTGTTTAACCTTATTTGTCTGAAGATGCCCGATAAAATGCCATTTTATGATGTCTGCTTTTTCGGGAGAATGATTTCTTAAAAAGGAACCAACTTCCGTTTCTTTTTCGAGAAGCTCTTTGACCCAGTTTTCACCGAATTCATACTGGTCGTGCGCTACGGCGGTCTCGACTGCTTCGGCGGGATTAAGCTTGCTGACGGCTATAAGTGTAATATCTTTGGGATCACGACCGGCGCGTTCTGCAGCGGCTTTTATACGTGACCTGATCTCTTTAAGATTTTCTGCTATTTGATTGGTGGATGACATTTTTAATCCTCTTATTAATTAATCATTTACGATTCGTTTATTAAATCATTTTCTTCGCCCTTGGAACCGTCAAGCGCGATGTGATCATATTCTCTTATCCCGTCCGGAGTTGAGGGACTGATGACTATGTAGTCGCTTCCCGTTTCAAGTCTTTCTATTCGAACAAACTGGAAAGAGCCTTTATTGACATTATATACTCCGTCAAGACTGTTGACATTTGAGACCATCATTCTTGTTTCGTTGTCCGGACCCAAAAGGATATCTCCTTCCGTAACGTATAACGGATCTATATATGCGTAGAAGCCGTCGGAATAATACTTTGCGGGATAGACGGGTGAGTAATAAACCTCACCTGTTTTTTGGTCGGCTGTTTCTTTATTTAAGTACATAACGTTACGGGCCGTATCCTCTGTGAACATATCGAGAGGTACAAGGTAATAGTCTTTCTGAACGATGCTCGAGACAGGGATCTTTAACCCTGCGTCCCTGTCATTAATGAATCTAACGGAGAGGAGCCTGTCATCGATGAATTCGGACATATAGGTGTTCAGTTTGATCTCGATGAAATAATCTTCTCCTATCGAATATGGTGTAGTTGTGACGTTTACGGGAGTGGTTTTGTTGCCGATAAACACCATGGCTTCACGGGTGGCCACATTATCAACATAGAAATCTTCGGTTACTTTGCATACTATCGTCCAGTTCTCGTCCTCGCATATCCTATATACGGGATCTGCCGATGAAATGAGACCGGTACTGCGAAGATTTATGATATCCGGAGCATTTTCGAACATATCTGCGGTAACCATGTCTGATGTTATTCCCGTGTATTGGTCGCATTTAAATGATATTACACCCGAATTTGGCGAACGAAATACATGGAATGAGTTTCCGCTCAGACCTTCTGCAACATAATCCTTAAGATTTTCGATCATGTTGTTGCTGACAAAATCATAAATCATAGAACTAAGCTGGTCCTTAAATTCTCCGATGTTTCCGATAATGGTAGAGGAATCGCCTTCAAGATATCTTGCCATTGAAGACTTTATCTCTTTTATTTGTGTTTTGTCGAGCTTGTCCTTTATAAAATTCTTTTTAAGTGCATTATATGTGTTGCTGGATGAATCCACACAGTAGATAATGCTGTCTTTTGCTGTCTTTTTCTTGTTTCTGATAAAATAACTCACATAACCCGAATTTTCTGCGTAAACAAGCTTCTCGTCGCGTATTGCGATTCCTTTGAAGGTTGTGTCGTAGCTGAGCTGCGCGGCTCTTACCTCGTAGATTGAAAGCTTCTCTTTTTCGAACCCGACAAATATCGCAAAAATGAGGTAAATCATTATTGCAAACAAAATAAGCGCACCTAATACCGATGAGCTGAATTTTTTCTTTATTTTCTTTTTTCCGGCGGGCATGCGACGGTTTTCGGATCCTTCAAACCCGGATTCGGCAGGGCGTCCCGAAGGATTACCCTGCCGACCTCTTAAATTAACAACATTATCTTCTCTGTACATTTTATTATAAAGCCACGATTACCATTTTTCTGATCTCTTCGGGCATATCTGCCGCATCTACCGACATGCTTATCACGAAATCAACATCAAATTTACTTGAAATCACATCAAGCTTCTGAATGATGGGTACATAGGAAATGTCTGTATCTTCTATGCAGGATATATTCAAAAAGCAGTCAAGGAAAATTTTCTGAAGATCATGATCCTGAGAGAGCATACCGCAGATAAAACCAAGAAATTCTTCGTGGGATTCAACACAATAATCCTTTACATTGATAAGTCGTACTTTCTTATGGAGATCATACATGTGTTTGGTGTTCTTGTCCAGGTAAACCATAGTTCCTTTAGACTGTGTAACCTCTGTGTTAACCTTGTCGAGAAGGATTTTGGTCTTTCCCTTACCTTTGCCACCGGCAATTATCTGTATCATAATGATCGCCCCTTTCGGTTTTGTGATACTTAAATTATACTATTTCAGGGGCTTTTATTCAAGTCGTGGACTTCAAAATATAATTAAATATTCTGTTCATTGAGGTATATAATTCCTCCTTTGTGGAAGTGCCGAAGATCTCGGTAATAAAGCCCTGTCCGTCAAAATCTTCACTATAGAGCATAAGGCACTTTCCGGCAGCGATCGTATCTCCCGTTTTGCCTCCGTAAACCGTTATCCCGTAAGGCGCGGTATATTTCTCAAGGAAATAAAGATTTGTCGGTTCCATATAAAGGCTTTTTTCTGCTCCGAGCGGGGACTTTATTGTAACCGTATATCCTGCAGACTTGAATATTTCTTTCAGAGCTTCGTATCTGAGACATTCGTTAAAGATAAGATACATATCATAAGCTGTTGTATAATGATTACCGTCGTGAAGACCGTGAGGATTAACAAAGCTTGTATTTATACATCCGAGATCTTTTGCTTCCGCGTTCATCATTTTAACGAAGTTATGTTCCGTTTCACCGATATGTCGTGCAATGGCGATGGCGGCATCATTACCTGAATAAACGAGCAGACAATAAAGAAGATCCCTCATTGTGAGCGTATCGCCTTCATTAAAACCACAAAGCTGCGCACCCTGAACTTTGATCCCGCAATTGTCTTCGTCTATCGTGACAATGTCATCCATATCTGAGTGCTTTATGGCGATAAGAGCGGTCATAAGCTTCGTTGTACTTGCCGGAAAGATTTTTTCATGCATCTGTTTGGAATAAAGGATTTCTGTTCTGTTGATATTGAAAGCGAGCGCACTTGTGTAAGGAGCTTCGTCGTCAAGTGATTCAACTCCCGTGTCATCGGTCGAATAACAGATGCTTTCGTACATAAAGCTTATGTCATCGGGTTCGTCCGCATCGGTGATTTTTTGTGATGACATAGTCGATTCAGGGGTTTCGGAAGGATCCGCAGCAGCAATTTCGGCGGCTTTTTTTTCCTGATATTTTGTAGCAAAAAAAGAGGAAGTATATTCACTTCCTCCCACGGAGCAGCCTGTAAGAAAGACTGCAAAAACAAGAATCAATGATATAATTCTCGCCAATCAAGATCTCCTCTCTCAAGCGCTTTGATAAGCAGCTCGGCGGTCGCAAGGTTTGTCGCGATGGGAATGTTATGCATGTCGCATTGACTGAGTACACTCATCATGTCGGGCAATATTTTATTGTGTTCGAGCGGATCTCGCAGATAGAATACGATATCGATCTCGTTGTGTTCTATGAGCGAACAGAGCTGCTGCTCTCCGCCTAACGGACCTGCAAGGCATTTATGCACCGAAAGCCCCGAGGCCTCACTTATAAGCCTTCCGGTGGTCTGCGTGGCATAAAGCGTATGATTGCGTAAAATGTCGCAGTATGCGATGCAGAGGTTCTGCATCAGTAATTTTTTGGTATCATGAGCTATAAACCCAATATTCATATAGTCCTCCGCAAAGGAACGTTTCAGACTTAAAGCCCTTCAAATTCGTCGGTGATCTTCTCGACCTTTTGAGCCGGCTGTAAGCTGATATTTAGCAGCATCCCAATCATACCCAGATAAACAAGTAACGACGATAGCCCCGAACTCATAAATGGGAGCGGTATTCCCGTATTTGGAAGAAGCGACGTCACAACACCGATATTTATAAATACCTGAAAAGCGATCAATGAACCGATCCCGAGCGCTATCATCCTGCCGAGATAGTCTTTTGCGCGTCTTGCTATCCTGAAGGCCAATATAACAAGAAGGAAGAAAAGTATTATCACTATCAGCGAACCGATAAACCCGAATTCTTCGGCTATTGCGGTAAATATGAAATCACTTTCCTTGACCGGAACGTATCTTGTACCCGTCAGAGCTTTGTCTTCCGCGAGTATCTTACCGTAGAGACCACCCGATTTTATGGCCGCGGCAGCGTTTGCCTGCTGATAAGCCAGCTCCGGATAAAGCTCCGGAAATTTCGAAGCCAGCAACCTCTTTTGCTGGTATTCTTTAAGAAGCGTCTGGAACGGTTGTTGCACGTACCAATACAGCAAACCGAGTGTAGGTATTCCTGTCAGCGCTATGGGCAGTATATACCTGAAAGGAACACCCGAAACGAAGACCATTGCAGCAAAAAGAAGGACTACAACAATGCTTGTTGAAAGATCGGTCTGTGTAAGAATGAGAAACGTGGGTATCATCATGAATACTACCGAAAGAAGAAGTACCCAGATCTTGTTGATCTTTTTCCTGCACAGATCAAAATATTTTGCAAAGAAAATGATAAGCGCGACCTTTACTATATCGGACGGTTGAAATTCAAATCCGTCATTATGTATTCCTGCGGTTGGATCGCCGCCTATCTTTATCCATCTTCTCGCATCATAATGTGCCCAACCGTAGATCAATCCACTGTTACTGAAACGGCATATGAGCAACAGACCGATACCCAGCAGATAAGCAATAACAAAAAGCTTTGCGACCAAGTGATAATCAAGTAAAGCAAAAACGACTATTACCGCGAAGCCGGCGGTATAAGCCAAAACCTGTTTCCCCAAAAAGGATTCGTCTCCGTCGTCAAGAATATACATCATATAAACGCTTATGGCACCTATCAGATAAACAGTAAGCAAAAGCAACCATGACAGACTTTTATAATCATATTCCTTGATCGGGTTTACAAGAGATAATATTAATTTTTTCAACCTCTTCTGATCTCCTTGACGGGGATATTGGCGTAAAGAACCGGAACCAAACCTTCACCGTTCTCGCCCTCCGTCTGCTGAATCTTGATATCAAGTCCCGCAACGTCGATTTCGATGTATTTCGAGATGACGCTGATGATATCGTTTTTAATCTTCTCCATGATCTCGGGCGAGCATCCTGCCCTGTCCGATGCAAGAGCAAGCTGAAGTCTGCCCTTGGCTATGTTACTTGAAGAGACTGTTTTCTTTTTGAATATATCTAAAAATGACATGTTAAAACCCCTCTCTGCGCTGATAGCATGTTATCATTTCTTTCTGCCGAACAATCTTCCGAAGAAACCTTTCTTTGAATTGAGGTCAAGGAAAGGAACATCCTCGCCGGCAAGTCTCTTGCATATGTTCATGTAAGCCTGACCCGCAAGTGTATCGTTTCCGACAAGTGGTTCACCGTTGTTTGTGGAGATAACTATATTTTCGTCATCCGGAACAATACCGATAAGGTCTATGGCAAGAATATCGACAACATCCTGACTCGACATCATGTCACCACGGGCAACCATATCGATTCTGAGCCTGTTGACAATAAGCTGTGTCTTTTTCATTTCGTTGGCTTCGAGAAGACCAACGATACGGTCGGCGTCCCTTACCGCCGAAACCTCGGGCGTCGTTACGACAAGCGCCCTGTCGGCACCTGCAATGGCATTCCTGAAGCCTTGCTCTATACCGGCGGGACAGTCCATGATCACAAAATCAAAATCGTCCTTGAGCTGGTCACAAAGCTGTTTCATTTCATCTGGTGTAACGGCTGTTTTGTCTCTCGTCTGTGCCGAAGGAAGGAGGTAGAGGTTGTTATATCTCTTGTCCTTGATAAGAGCCTGCTTTATACGGCAGTTCCCTTCGATGACATCAACAAGATTGTACACGATCCTGTTCTCGAGACCCATTACCACGTCAAGATTACGCAGTCCGATGTCGGTGTCGATGAGAACGACTTTTTTGTCGAGTTTCGCAAGACCTGTTCCTACATTGGCTGTAGTAGTGGTCTTACCGACTCCGCCTTTACCGGATGTGACAACAATTACTTCTCCCATTTCATTCTTCCTCCGTCTCCGTTAATTTTATCTCGTTGATTATATTTTTCCCCGCAGGTTCGATGTAGATCGTATCGTTTTCAAGAAACGCAATCCTCGGCTGTAATGCCGTCTTGGATTTATCGGGCTTGTCGGGCGCACGGGCTATCGTATCGGCTATCCTGACCTGCATGGGATTCATCTCGAGCGCAAATATGAAAGCGTTTTTGTTACCCAGCGCACCGGCAAACGCCGTTCCTTTAATTGCGCCGAGAACAATGATATTGCCGTTTGAGATGACCGATGCTCCGGGGTTTATATCTCCGAGTATTATAATGCTGTTTTCGGTATCCAGAGACTGTCCGGAACGAAGATTTCCTTTATAAAATCTCGCAAGATAAGGATCCTTCATAAGGTCCCGCGTGACCTTGACTTCGGCGGCCCGATCCATCTCATGCATGCTTTCGTAGTAGGCTGTAACTTCCAGATTACAGTTTTCTGAAATTACATTAAGCAGTTCCGTGCGCTGTTTATCCGTCAGAACCATTCCGTCGAAGGCTATCGCCATTTTGGAATCACCGAGCAGCGAAGCAGATGCCTTAAATTTTGCCGCAAGTGCGGACTTTATTTCATCAAAGGATTTACTGTCATCAAGGATAACGGTTATGCCGTTCGTACTTGCCTTAATCGTAACAGTACTCTCCATTGCATGTTCTCCTTTCCGTCAGTCGGATACGACAATGTTTGTAACGTTCGTTGTGGTAAGATCGCCGCTCAGCAGAGCTTCTTTATTCTCGTCATTGAAGTAGAGACCGTACACTTCCCTGGCGAGCTTTGCCGCATTCGCCGAGGCGTAACCGTTGGGAATAACAACCGTAACGCTTATCTGCGGGTCGTCGTAGGGAGCAAACGAAATGAACAGAGCGTGACTCGGGTGAGTCAGACTGACCTGAGCAGTTCCTGTTTTGCCTGCTACCTCGAATCCGAGATCCCCGTAAAGATTGTTAAGGCTGTTGGCCGATGTGTTAACAACGTTATACATACCTTTCTGAACAGCATTCCATTCCGAATCCGAGTAAATATCAATCTGATTATACACTTCCGCCTGATTATCTTCAATTGTATTTTTTTCTTTGTTTTCTATTCTGTCGACAAGAGAAAGATTGAAAACAGTGCCTTTGTTGGCGACGGCAGTAACATATCTTGATATCTGAACAGGTGCAAACGCATGATAATATCCGATGGATGTTCTTACAGCGTCCGTACTTGAAATCGCAGGAAGGGATTCAGGTACTTCAATGCCCGATTTTGTGGAAAGACCGAACAATGAAGCCGTATTCTGTATCTTTGAAATACCGAGCGAATCGCTGTACATTCCGGTCTGATCGAGCGACATCTCATATCCCACTTCATAAAAGAAATAATTGCATGAATGCTGTATTGCCTGGGTAAGATTGATCGAACCGTGATTATCGGGGTATTTCCAACATTTTGGTGAAGGATCTACAAGCTCGAATATTCCTTTGTCGGTGATCTTTGTCTGCGTGGTGATAATACCTTCTCTGAGCCCGGCAAGTGCCATTAGTGGTTTGAAGGTCGAACCTGTGGCGGTAACCTGCATGGCGGGTCTGTTAAGAAGTGGCGTCGCTTTGTTGTTGATCAGCTTTTGGTAATAGTCCCAGTCAATCTTATTTGCAAGTCTGTTGCTGTCATAGCTCGGATATGTAACGATCGCTATTACGTCTCCCGTATTTACATCGGTAATTACGATCGAACCCGAACACGGTTCAAGTGCAAGCATGCCGGGAGTGATCTCAAGGGTTTCGAGCTTATTAAGCACGAAATTATATGCCGAAATGCTTCCGCTCGAAAGCTTGTTGTAATCATTGGCGTTGTATTCAATGATCCCCTGATCGTAAAGAAGGAGGCAGACGTCCCGACCTGCCAGAGTCAGATTGAATACAAGCATTCTGTAGAGGATTTTGTCAAAATCCTCGTTGTTGTTAAGTATGATGAAAATTTTGTCTAGGATTTTTTGGTATGTTTCTTCATTGGTGTTATAGTCGTCTGCGACGTTTATGGTCGAAAGATCGACCCATTGGCTGTCTATCGTATATCTGATAAAATCGCAGAGCGAAATGCGGTTGTCGATGTATTTGACGTACATAGGATCCTTTTCGCTTATGAGATCCTTTTTTATTATGTTGTTGTTTTTCAGTAGTGAATAAATAAATGAAACATATTCCATCGATTCTTCATCAAGTTCGCTGTTCTTTATCGGATTGTCGTAATCAAGTATTTTGCGGATGAGGTTGAATACTGATGATTTCTTTTGAAGATAGATTCCGTACACCTTTTTTTCGAGAGCAGTGGCTTCGGGGTCTTCAAAATGCTTGAAATCAATGACGGAATTGTCGAAGAAAGCATTATAGACCTCGTAGATCGGGATGGTGATCTGCGAAGCCGACTTACCCTTTCCGCCGTAGCTGAAGGAGTTGACTATCTTTGAACGGAGTATTGCCGCGATATTGTTCTCGAGAATATGATAAAGCGCTATCTGAAGCTCTCTGTCGAGGGTCAGATATATATCTGATCCAGCAACGGGGTTTGTTATTGTTTCTGTTGAAAGGACCTTTCCGCTTCCCGTAAGAGAAAGGTTAACCTTTCCCTTTTGACCGCGAAGCATCTTGTCGAGTTCTTTTTCGATTCCTGTCTTTCCAATCTGGTCGGAAGTGTTATAGATAGGTTCTTCAAGATCTTCCGAATCGTTCAGGTCTTCCATCTCCTCTTCGCTGACATTGCCGGTATAACCGATTATATGTGAGAAGTAGAGCGTATCGTAGTATTTTCGTGTGGAGACCTGTTTGATTTCGACTCCGAGAAGTGAAGCCGAGTTCTCTTCTATTGCGGCAATTGTTTTTTTATCAACATTTGTGCAGACCGTGAACTGCGCGTACTGGGGATTGAGCGTAAAAAGAGCGTATCTGACCGACATTATCTTAAGAGCTTCGGAAATCGTATAATCATCGCTTATACCGAACATACGGCTGGCTTTATCGCCGTTCTTAAGGAAATCAAACACTTCGGCAGCGGTTGCCGCAACCTGTTCGGGAGAAAGATCGGAAACACTCTTTAATCCATAAGCGTTTTTCTTGAAACGAAGAAGAGCCATATCCTTAAGATTAAAGATAAATTCCCCGTTTTGATATTCTATGGCAAAATCAAGCTCCAGGGTTTTGTTATTCTTCTCTATGATCTTGATAAGCTTCGAGATCATTTCGTTCTTTTCCTGGTTGGTCGTGAGAAGCGCGCTGTTACCCATGACAATGTTATAGCTTTCGGTATTGTCTGCCAGGGTGTTGCCGTTTTTGTCGAAAATACGTCCCCTTGTACTATCCGTAAACCTGTATTGATTTGTTTTATATGATGAACCTGTTGTGACTACATTTACGGAACCGTTTGTCTGAGCGCCCGATTCAAGCACCTGAAGATCGTAAACCCTGACGATGAGTATGACAAACAAGACCGTTGCCAGAAGAGTCAGGTAGATAAGTCTTGAGCTGAATATTCTTTTCAGTTTTTCAAGTATGATATCTAACATTTATAATATCTCCTCTTTATAAGGTCATGCGTCCTTATCGAAACGAACCAGAAACAGATTACCGAAATTAATAATCCTGTATAGAATAATACTCACCAGAACTGTGTAAACCACTCTGGGGATCATTATTCTGTACAGATAAAACGAAAGATTGATCTTGCCCTGCAACAGATAAAATACAACGAAGTACATGATATTGTACAAAAATTCGCCGACCGCAGTAAGAAGTAACGGCGTCATGTGATCTTCTTCGTCGTATATCTTGTTTGAGAAACCCGCAAGATTTCCGACTATCACGTAAAACAACGGGAAAACACCCATAACTGTGCTGTAACAGCAATCAATATAAAAGCCGCAAAGCAGTCCCGTCAGTATCGCTTTCGTACGTCCGCGCATGAAACCGACCGATACGACAAGTATCATCAGCAGGTCGGGAACAACGCCGGCAAGGGAAAACGATGAAAAAAGACCCGTCTGAAGCACGTACAGTATAAAAGATCCGAGTATTAATACAATGGTTCTAATTATCACTCTTAAAAACCTCGCTGATGCCGTCGTATTGTTCGCGCAATTGCGTGATTATGAGGACGGCGTCTATATGTTCAAAGTCAACTACCGGAGTGAGCCTGCATTGCTGAGTCAATTTTGTAGGATCGACACCGATGTCGCTCACATATCCGATCAGGATTCCGGGCAGGTATTTGTCGCTTATATACGATGTGACAACCTCGTAATTATCATAAATCTGGGCGTTCAGACTTATCTGTGAAACGTTTATGTACCCTTTGTCAATAAGTTCAAGATCACCTGTTACTATGCATGTGTCGGAAGTTTTTAGGAACATTCCGGAAACTTTGCTCGAATCATCGATTATGGTACGTACACGCGCCCAATTACTGCCTGTTTGTGTAACTATACCAACAAGTCCGTTCCCGGCAAGGACATTCATGTCTTTCAATATGCCGTCGTCTTCACCCTTGTCGATGATAAATTCACCGCTGTAGCTGTTGGGATCCTTACTGATTACTTTGGCGGCAACCTTTTTGTACTGATCGTATAATCCGTCAAGCTCGTAAAGTTCCCTGTAATTTGAAAGCTCGTATTTTTCCTGGTTTAAAATCTGATTGGTGTTTTTAAGATCGTCTATCTGTTCACGCAGTTTTTTGTTCTCTTCTATCAAAGCATCCATATCGGAGAAATGATCGAGTGTGTCCTCGAAATAATCACCGAGGTCGTTGATGCCTTTTTGCATGGGCGCCACAACAGAACCTATGACATTCTTGACGGAGGAAAAGGTGTCCGAAAATTTGTAGGAAACAACTATTAGAATTACACAAAAGACTGTAATACCCCAAAATACGATTTTGGGGTTTACAACAATCTTCTTTCTGACTTTATTCTTGATCTTAGGCTTCATGATCAATCCTTATAATTCATCTGTTTTAATACGTGTGACAGGCTTTCGAACTCGGGGTTATCGATGATCCTGCCTATACCGAGCGCTACGGAATTTGCGGGATCTTTGCAAATGTTGATGGGTAACTCGGTTTCCGTGCCAAGCAATGTCGAAAGATCCGCAATACCGGCCGAACCGCCTGTAACATAAATGCCGGAATCAATTATATCGGATGCGATTTCCGGAGGAGTGTGTTCAAGTATTATCTTTACGTTGTCAACGATGTTTTGCAAATGTTCCCTGATTGCCGAATAGACAAATGCGCTGTCAATTTCTTTTTCGACGGGAAGACCGCTCACAACATCACGACCGTACACTTTGATCGCTTTAACCATCTCTTCGTCGGGAAGTACGGCAGTGGCAAGATTGATCTTTATTATCTCTGCTGTTTTGTTGCCGATGATGAGATTATAATTCTTTTTGACTGCCGAAATGATATCGTCATCAAATTTGTTCCCTCCGATCGGTATCAGACGGCTCAGCACTATACCTCCGAGGGAAAGGACGGAGATTTCGGTGGTATCGGCGCCTATATCGACTACCATGACACCGATGGCATCCGTTACATTGAGTCCGACACCGAGTGCATCGGCAATCGGTCTTTCAACTATCTTGACCTTATGAGGTTTTACGTTTGTGCTTGCAACGAGATCGATAAATGCTTTTTTTTCAACTTCGGTAATATCATTCGGCGCGGTAACGATAAAATCACTGCCGTTTAATTTGCCGTGCTTTGCCGAAAGCTCTTCGAACACTATATTGAGCATCGCCTGCATGTGCTTAATGTCGGCGATCACACCGTATTTTACAGGATAAGTTACCTCGATATTGGAAGGCGCTTTTCCGAACATTTCAAAAGCCTCGTCGCCAACAGCAATGATCCTGTTTCCGTCGGCAATTGCGATTATGTTCTTTGCGTCATAAACAACGCCCTCATTTTTCTTATAGATCTTGAGCACTCTTGTTCCAAGATCAAGCCCATAGGTTTTTGACATATCTCCTCCTGTAAAGAAATACTTATTTGCTTACGTTCGCAACCGAACCTAAAGTATTATACTATATTCATAAAAAAAACGAAACTCTTTGAAAGTGTTTTTAATAACTTGATTTGACCGGTTACGGTTAATCGGATCCGTTAAATGTCCGGATCATAAAGCAGATCATATCTTCTTCGTCGGCGAAATCACGTCTGTCGATATATGTGATTTCTTTTTCTCGTTTCCACCAGGTGAATTGTTTTCTGGCAAAGTGACGTGTGTCTCTTTTTATGAGCCTTACCGCCTCGTCAAAAGTGATAAGTCCGTTGAGGCAGTCATTGATTTCCTTATATGACAGTCCGAGCATTGAGATGTTTTTTTCTGTAAGTCCGGCGGCGCGAAGTGCTTTAACTTCCTCTGTAAGACCATCTTCCATCATTTTGTCGACACGTTTGTTTATTCTGTCGTATATCGCTTCCCGGTCATCTGTGATCACGAAATATTTGAAATCATAAGGTGATTCCTTTGTTCGTTCTTCAATGTTATGCTCGGAAATTTTTCGCCCTGTTATCTCATAATATTCAATGGCATGAAGCACTTTCTTTTTGTTGTTCATATGAATTACGGCAGCGGATTCCGGATCGATCATTTGTAGGTATGCATGCATCTTCGCGGCATCTGCGCCGTCAAAGCGTGCAATGATATCTTTCCTGACATTTTCTGATGTATCGTCATCATATTCCGTAAAATCCACATCATAAAGAAGAGCTTGTATGTAAAATCCGGTCCCTCCCACAACTATCGGAAGCTTGCCGCGCGAGGAAATTTCATAGACGGCTTTCGTTGCAAGTTCTTTGAATTTTATAACGCTGAAATCCTCCGCAGGATCACATATATCGATAAGATGGTGCGGAATGCCGCACATTTCTTCTTTGGATATTTTGGCAGTCCCTATGTTCATTCCTTTATAGACCTGCATGGAATCGGCAGAGATTATTTCACCGTTGAGCCTTTGGGCAATTCGTATGGAAGCAGATGTTTTACCTACAGCTGTGGGTCCTGCTATTATCATCAATCTGATTTTTCCGCTATTCATGTTTTGTCCTTATCTTTCTTGAGATACGATAAGATCTTTGTGCGAATGCATGTTTTTCAAACGATCCTTTTAAACATTTTTTCCATTTCGCTTTTTGTTATACTGATGAATATGGGGCGTCCGTGAGGACAATTAAACGGATCCTTTGCTCTTAAAAGCTCCTCAATGAGCTCTTTGGCTTCCGCCTTTGAAATACACGAATTTCCCTTTATAGCCGCTTTACATGCGCGTGTGGCCAGCTTTTCGCGAAGTGACAAAGTCTTCTCTTTGTCAAATGTTTTGTCAACCATGTCGTTAAGGAATTCGAGGAAAAGATCTTTGGGGTCAACGCCATGATCCTGCATCGGAACTGCAGTCAGAATGTATTCCCTGCCTCCGTAGTTTTCAATCTCGAATCCAAGCTGACTGAATGTGCTCATATTGTTTTCCAGACATTCCGCTTCTTTTGCGTTGAGAGAAACACAAACTCCGGGCATGAGGATCTGTGGAGTGCAAAGTTCTTCGGAAGCCATTCCCATAAATTTTTCATATAGTATCTTTTCGTGAGCGGCATGCTGGTCAATGAAGAAAACTTCGTCTCCGTGAGAAATGAGCCAGTATGTTTCGAAAACCTGTCCGATGATCGTGTATTCCCGGTTAAGGTTGTCCTTAAAACTTTCTTTGGTTTCTTCCTTTACATCGCCCGTTTCCGCGTCAAGACTGAATTGAGGCGCGTTTTTGTAAAGCGTATTTCCGTTAGGATCCGAAGAAGCGTACTTGTTGTCGAGAAAGAATCCTTTTTCTTCAATGTTCAATTGTTTTATTCCGCTCTCTGATGCGCTGTTGTTCGGTTGATTTTTGGGATTTTCCGTATTGGCGTCATTCGGCCGATCATCAAGATCATATTCTTTTTCACAAATGATTTTTGATACGTATTCGTCGTCTTCAAAGCCGAGCGCTTTATCGATTTCATTTATCGTCGAATCCGGAGTTTTTTTGTTGTCTGCGGTTGTATGTACTTGGTTTGATGTAAGGGGGGCATCGGCAGAATGTAAACCATTGTTTGTTAGGGTTGGGGGATATGCGCTTTTGAACGGCTTATAAGAGGACTCTTCAAGAGCCTTCGGAACCGTTGTCGTATTCTCCAGTGAACTTTTTACGGCATGATATACAACATCATAAACATCGACCGAATCTTTAAAGCGGACTTCGAGCTTGGCGGGGTGAACATTTATATCGACAAGCTCATTGTCGACCTTCAGGAACAGAACGGTAAAAGGATATTTATGCTGCATGAGGAACGGCGCATATGCATCTTCAATGGCTTTTGTAACAGTTTTATTTCTGATGTACCTGCCGTTAACATAATAGAATTCATCGGATCTGTTTGCGCGCGCAACAATGGGCTTAGCGATAAACCCGCTTACACGCAGCGGTCCTTCTCCGCTTTCGACCGGAACAAGGTTTTCGCTCATCTCACGTCCGTACATCGAATAAATAATATCCTTAATGTGCCCGTTTCCGTTTGAAAAGAAAACGGAACGACCGTTGCTTATGAGCCTGAAAGATATTCCGGGATTTGCGATAGCTGTTTTTTCGATAACATCGCTGCAATATGCTGTTTCGGTTGCGGCAGATTTGAGGAATTTTCTTCTTGCGGGAATCTTTAAGAATAAATCTTTGACAATGATCGTTGTTCCGTCGGGAGCTCCGACATCGTTAACTTCGTCGGATTTCCCCGGTTCGTAATGAGCACCGAGTAGCGAATTTTTTTCTTTTGTAATGATCGATGTTTCGGAAACGCTTGCTATGCTTGCAAGAGCTTCTCCCCTGAAGCCCAACGTACTTATCCTGAAGAGGTCTGAAGCATTTTTCAATTTGCTCGTCGCATGAGGGAGAAAAGCTTTTTTCAGTTCGCTTTTTTCAATCCCGCAGCCATTGTCGGTAATCCTTATCAGATCGCTCCCTCCGTTTTTTATTTCAACTGTAACAGAACTAGAAGAAGCGTCGATAGCGTTCTCAACAAGCTCTTTAACAACGGACGACGGTCTTTCGATCACTTCTCCCGCAGCTATTCTGTTGATTGTTTCCGTATCAAGTATGTTGATCATTCCGATTCCTTTCAGTCGATATCTTGTTTGAAACGACTAAGAATGTTCATGCAGTCAAGTGGTGTGAGGGCGGTGATATCGAGCTGCCTGATCTCACTGAGGACTGCATTTTCTTTTTCCGATAATGACGGTTCACTGTTATCGGAAGCTTCGTTACTGATTGCATCAAACAGGTTAAACTGTCCTTCATCCGGCGAAGAATTACCGCGCCGTCGTTTGGGAGCAAGATCATTTTCTATCCTGTCTGTGATGGCATCGCTTGCAAGCAGTTTAGTGATCTCTTTTGCTCTTTTGATGATCGATCGCGGAAGTCCCGCAAGCTTTGCAACCTCGATTCCATAACTTCTGTTTGCACCGCCTCTGATGATCTTACGAAGAAAAACAATGTCTTCTCCGTCTTCTTTTACCGCAACGCAGTAATTTATCACGCCTTCGAGACGTCCCTCGAGCTCATTGAGCTCATGATAATGCGTTGCAAACATTGTCTTTGCTCCGATCAGTTTTTTACTGCATATATGTTCAAGCACAGCCCAAGCAATGGCCAGTCCGTCAAATGTGCTTGTTCCTCTCCCTATTTCGTCGAGTATGATAAGGCTTTTGGCAGTAGCGTTTCGGACAATGACAGATACTTCGTTCATCTCCACCATAAAAGTACTCTGACCCGAAGAAAGGTCATCAGATGCTCCGACACGGGTAAATATTCTGTCGACAATACCTATATGTGCTTTTTGAGCGGGAACAAAGAATCCGCACTGTGCCATCAGTACAATGAGTGCAGTCTGACGCATGTATGTTGATTTTCCCGCCATGTTTGGTCCTGTGATAAGCAGTACCCGGCTTGCATTTTCATTGAGCAGACAGTCGTTATCGACAAATTTTTCCCGACCGATTATCTGCTCGATAACAGGGTGACGTCCTTCGATGATATCAATCACGCTTCCGTCATCGACTGCGGGTCTTACATATCCGTTCCTTTCGGCAACGAGAGCAATACTGCACATTGCGTCTATTAGTGCAATGCTGTGTGCAGTCTGCAGAATCCTTGATATGTTATTTGATATGATTTCCCGGATTTCGGTGAAAATATCATATTCGAGCTTAAACAGTCTGTCTTCCGCGTGCAGGATTTTGTCCTCAAGGTTTTTAAGCTCTTCATTTGTATATCTTTCGGCTCCGGTAAGGGTCTGCTTTCTGACCCAGCTTTTGGGAACCATTTCTTTAAACGAATTGGTAACTTCAAAATAATAACCGAAGACCTTGTTGAATTTTATCCTGAGGTTTCTGATACCTGTCGCTTCACGTTCTTTTGACTCAAGCTCAAGAACCCAGTTTTTGCCTTCGGTTTTTGCATTCCTCAGGGAATCAACTTCGGAATTAAAACCGGGCTTAATGATACCTCCTTCTTTTATCGTCAACGGAGCATCTTCACTTATGGCATTATCTGTAAGCTCAAAAAGGTCGTAAAGAGTGTCAAACGATTCGTAAATGTCCTTCAGAATATTGCTGTTAAAAGCTTTTAAAAGCTCTTTAACGGCCGGCAATGTATAAAGCGAGGAACCGAATGCCTTAAGGTCTCTGGGGGATGCGCTGCGGTAGCTTATGCGTCCGGAAAGGCGTTCCAGGTCATAAACCGATCCGAGATATTCTCGTATTTCTTCTCTGTCGATCATATTGTTCTTGAGCTCTTCCACACAGTCGAGTCTTTGATTGATCTCGTTGGGATCGAGAAGCGGTTGTTCAATAAAATTTCTGAGTAAACGTCCTCCCATTGCTGTACGAGATTTGTCGATCACCCAGAGAAGCGATCCTTTTTTTCCTTTGTCTCTCATCGTCTCGATAAGTTCAAGATTTCTGCGTGTCGAATTGTCGATTATCATATATCGGCTTCGACTGTATGTTGAAATCTTAGTAAGGTTTGAAAGATCGTTTTTTTGAGTTTTTTTCAAATAAGCGAACAGGCACGCAGCTGCAGTCGTACCGGAGGGATAATCTGCGCGCATTGCTTCGACTTCTTCTTTTCCCCCGAAGTGTTCATAAAGATCATCCGGACTGATGCTTTCGTCTTTATCATCAATTACTGTCGGACGAAGATTGCCCGAAGGGTCTATGTCGTCGAGCGAAAGATCGTTTGTAAGAATATCTTTGTTACATAAAATTTCACGAGGACTGTATTTCGCTGCTTCGTCATGCGCTTCGGATGCGGTACCGCATTGCGTAACAAAAAATTCACCGGTGGATATATCGGCAGCGGCAATTCCAAAAGCGCTTTTATCGTAAATAACGCAGATCAGAAACGAATTTGATTTATCGTCAAGAGCTTCGGCAGACATGTTGGTGCCGGGGGTCACGATTCTGATTACTTCTCTTCTGACAAGTCCTTTGGCAAGAGCAGGGTCCTCTACCTGTTCACAGATAGCGACCCTGTAGTTTTTTCCGACAAGTCGGGAAAGAAAAGATTCGTAGGAGTGGTAAGGAATTCCGCACATAGCGGCGCGTTTATCCAGACCGCAGTTTTTTCCCGTAAGGGCAAGCTCGAGTTCGCCGGAAACATTTACCGCATCTTCAAAGAACATCTCATAAAAATCACCGAGCCTGTAAAAAAGGATACAATCATGGTATTCATCTTTTATGGATTTATACTGTTCCATCAGAGGAGACAACTGCTTGTCTCTGATATCATCCAGTCGTGTATAGAACTCTTCCATGGGTTAATATACCTTCCATTCGTTGGTGCTCAGATAATTCTGAGCCATTTGTGTTGCGCTTTCGATTATTTCATCAGGATACCCGAGGATTGAAAGCAGCTTAATGGCATTTCGAGTAACCGCACGACCGTCACGAAGCGTATAATCAAAAATCACCTCGTTTTCACTTACTTGTTCTTCAAAGTGGTAGTTTTTGTAGTAATTCTCAAGAATGAACGTTAATTCAATATCATGCGTGGCAGCGAAGCAAAGTGATTTTGATGTGGCAAGAGACAAAAGAATCCTTGATGAAGCTGCGATTCTTTCGAGCGTATTTGTACCCTTTAAAACTTCGTCTATGAAAACAAGGAGTGGAACCTCTTCGTTCATTCTTTCTATAATTCTTTTGAGAGATCTGATCTCAACTATATAATAACTCTGACCGCCGATAATATCGTCCTTAAGCGCCATGGATGACATGACGTTAAAGAAAGTAGTCTCAAAGCTTTTAGCAAGAGCCGTATATACAGTTTGTGAAAGGATCTGATTTATGGCTACCGTTTTTAGAAAAGTTGACTTGCCCGATGCGTTGGAACCGGTAAGCAGAACACTCATATCTGTGGAAAAAGAAGAAGGTATGGGTTCTTCAATAAGCGGATGATACATTCCGTCCGCCGATATTTTCTTTTCGGATTTAAACACAGGCTCGCAGTTACGGCCCATAAGCTCTCTGAATGAAGCAACGGCGATCATGCTGTCAAGCAGACCGACTGTTTCAAAAATCTCAAAAAAGTATTTCTCTTTGTTAAGAAACGTTTTGTACATGAGATTGAATTTGATCAGATCGAGATGAAAAATCATGCGTAAATAATCAAGCATTATCTGAGCCAGATCCGAAGAATTCGTTGAAGACGACGAAACAAGCCATGCTCCGTGACGCATGCCGCTGAATTGCTTGATACATTCCTTTAATCTGTCGATATAAGGCTTGATATCTTCGTTTTTAACACCGTTCGTCATTGCTTTTGCGGAATCGAGCGACCTCACTATGAAACCGATGATAACAAAGAAATTCTCAACCTTGGTCTTGTATTTGAAATATGTGATGATATTTATGAACAGCATCAGAATCGTGGCTATGATACCGAAAGGCGGGTTTATAAAGATATATGCGACAGCAAGCGCAAATAGAAAATCAAGGAAAAAATGGATGCCTGCGCCTTCAAGAACGGCGTTTTTAAGACTGCCCATATATTCGAACACGGAAATCTTTTTCATGATACCCATGCTTGCAAAGCGCATGGACAATTCATTACGAAGCTGTTTATCTCCCGCGAATATGTTTATGAGCTTACCTCGTTCCTTTAATTTATCCTGTGAAATTTCGGGTCTGCGAAGAAGCGCATAAAGATATTCCTCGCCATATGCACTGTTACAGGAATTCATCAGTTTATAGACATTGTCCATATTGAGGTCGTTCCATGTGATATCGTCGATATCATACAGAGTGGAATGCTCTTTGTAATAATACTTGAGCGATTCCGCTTTCTCTGAATTCATGTTTTTGTCCGGTATTTTGCCGTACGCATAATCAGCTCTTGCAAGGAGCTTTTTTAACATATTCTTTTTGTCGTAAATTCCTTTTATAAAAAGAATGATAACGACTGCGAGCACAATGAGTGCCACTTCCATGGTCGTATCCTCCAGGTATGAAAGCTTTTTTATCACCGCGCGAATGCGTTGGGTAAATTTGCGGTTTTATATAATAAACATGTCTTTTGTATATATAAAAACCTGCACATAATAATAAAAGTTTAATGGAAAAATGTCAACAAACAAGCTTTGACACAAAAAAGGGACAGATATCTTCCGATTCCGTCCCGAAGAAAAAAATAAAAAATCGATAAAAATACAGCGCTTCAATCAATCAAGAAAATTCTTGATCATTGTAACCTTCATGCAGTCAATATCGGATATGACAACGCCACCCGCATTACTGCTCTCGTGGATAATCTTACCACCGCCGAGATAGATTGCCACATGACTTACACGACCGCTCTTGAGGCTGTAATAAACAAGATCACCGGGCTTAGCGTCTTCGTACTTAACTTTACGACCCGACAAAGAAGCTGCCTGAGAACTGGAAGAACGACCTGCTGTGCTTTCAAGATCAAATCCGCATTTGGAGAAAACTGCGCAACAGAAGCCGGAGCAATCAGCACCCTTTGTAAGGCTCTTGCCGCTCCAAACATATTTGAGACCGAGATGTTTTTTGGCCTCGGTGATGATAGACGCTCTCAAAGCCGTAACATTCTTAACACCGATATCTCCGACTACGTCTTCAACGGTACATCCGTAAACAAGATTCCTGCCGACTGTGACATATTTTTTAAGTATATAGCAAGGGGAGTCGTTATAAATAACGGTAACCCATTCCGATTTGTCATCACCGAGAACGATCTGGTTTGTCTTGCTGACATTAACAGACATACCCTTGTACAGAGTGTCAACAATATTATCCTTGGAATTCATGGAAGGAGTACATCTGAGATTGACTGCTCCGGAATTGACTGTCGCCTGTATCGGTGCGATTTCATCAATCTTGGCTTTGGCAGCGATACCTCTGTAGAGATATTCCGTAGCAACATAACCCTCCACATCGCCCGAGGTGATCTTTACAAAGCCGTACTGGGGATCGGAAACAACATAACAGATGCCGTTCTTGGGAAGATAACCGATTATTTCCGAATCCGTCGTGGCATCCTTACGAATGTTAAGAAATGAATCGACTTTAGCAAATGCTGCATTATCGGGAAGCGAAAGATCGTTGGAAAGAAGTGTTGATACAAATGCGTCCTCATCCTCAATGATGATTTCGTCGGCGTTTTTGTAGAAGTTATCGATAACGTAAGATGCTCCGCAAAGAGATGTCTCTCCTTTGATCACATCAGCACGCACAACAGTAACGCCCATGAAAAGAATCATGGCGCCCGTTGCTATTAAAAGATATGCAATCTTTTTACATACTGATTTGAACATCTTTCAACCTCGCATTTCAAACAACACAATTGTTACGAAAATGTTACGATAGCAAGTCAGATTATATACCCGATTTCATTATATGTCAACAAAATCTTAAAGAAATCCTTATAGAATCAGTATTCTTCAAAATTCTCATTCGCATTTTGTGATTATTGAAGTTATGGAACTTCACCATTCAACATTATCATGTTCTTTTGTTTTATCTCGCATGAACAAATCTGAAACCGCCTGAAGTGCAGGTTTTTTGTCGAAAAGAATGTAATTGACCTGCTCAATGATGGGCATTTCCACTTCGTATTTTTTCGCCAGACCCAGCGCTGCTTTGGCACAGAATACACCCTCGACTACCTGCTTTACTTCTTTCATGGCTTCATCGGCCGACATTCCTTTTCCGATTAGGTAACCCGCATTCCAGTTACGGCTGTGATGCGATGTTGCCGTAACAAAAAGATCTCCGATTCCGGAAAGGCCGCAAAGAGTTTCGAGCCTGCATCCCATTTTTGTTCCGAGTCTGCTGATTTCGGCAATGCCCCGCGTCATAAGTGCTGCTTTTGTATTGTCTCCGAAACCCAGTCCGTCGGAAATACCTGCGGCAAGGGCTATTACGTTTTTTATGGAACCTCCCAGACCAACACCGATGATATCGTTGCTGGTGTAAACTCTGAAACGATCTGTCATGAAAACATCCTGAATGAATGTCGCAGTTTCACGTGTCCTTGAAGCTACCACCACCGTTGTGGGAATCAGTCTTGATACCTCCTCGGCATGACTCGGACCCGAAAGCACACTGTTATCGGCCTGGGGGATTTCATCGTCGATCACTTCAAGAAGCGTTTTCAGTGTAGATTCTTCTATACCTTTAGCAACGTTTACTGTTTTTGCTCCGGATTTAATATACGGGCTTGCTTTCTTTGCGACACGACGAACAAACGGTGAAGCAACGGCAAAAACGACAAGAGAAGGATCGTTTTTGGTGAGAGCTTCTTCCAAATCGTTCGTTAGTCTGACAGAATCGGGAAGCACTGCTCCCGGCAAGTTTTTTATCTCCTTGCGGTTTTTCATAAGATCTTGTATTTCGGTTGTCTCATCCGTAGACCAGAGACAAACATCCAAATCCTTGCCTGCAAGCAGGATCGATAGAGCGATGCCCCATGTACCCGCGCCAAGAACTGATATAGTCATTTTTTCTACCTCGCAATATGTTTAGTGATATTATGTGCCATTAAAGCTTAAATTTTTATTCGGCTTTGTTTTCAGACCCGTTATTAATTTTTACTCTCTGTCCTATTTTGTTTTCTTCGCCTTTGATAAGACGTTTTATATTTTTTCTGTGCATGATGAATGCCGAAACCGTATAAAGACAAGATACTGCGATAAGCCACGGATAATATGCGTCATCACTGAGCCTTACTATAACCCATGCGGGAATTATAAGCGAAAGGATGAGCGAACCTATCGAAACATATTTTGTGATAAGAACTATTGCTCCGAACACAACGATGCCTACAGGAATGATCAGAAAATCGAGACCTGAGCAAACGCCTGCCGTGACAGCGATGCCTTTCCCACCCTTAAATTTGAGCCAAACCGGAAAGTTATGTCCGAGTACACACGCAAATCCGTAGATAAGAATCGTCAGATGCATGTATGGCTTGTCGTCGAAGATACAAAATCTCATGATCAATATCGGAATAAGTGCTTTTAAATAATCTCCGAGAAATGTAATTATTCCGCCGACTCTTCCGACCGTACGGAAAGCGTTTGTTGTTCCCGAATTGCCGCTTCCGTAATTTCTTATATCGATATGATTGAACTTTCCGACAATATAGCCGAAAGGGATTGACCCGAAAAGATATCCCGCAACAATTAAGCATATCACGAGCCATGCATTCATTTTATGTGCCTCCGGAAGAAATATATAAATCCTTTTATGTTTGATCTTTTTCGCTTCGCTCTCTGATGAGAAGTTTTATCGATGTTCCGTTGAAACCGAACGTTTCACGAATCTTATTTTCAATATATCGCTGATACGAAAAATGGAAAAGATCTTTATCGTTAACGAAACAAACAAATGTGGGCGGTTTGACGGACACTTGCGTAACGTAAAAAATCTTGAGCCTCTTTCCTTTGTCCGACGGAGGCTGTTGAAGAACGGTTGCTTCTGTTATTATCTCGTTCAATACACCGGTTTTGATCCTCAGATTCTGACTCTGTATCACTTCTTCGATCGAATCAAAAATCTTGCCGATCCTTTGCCCGGTCAGCGCCGAGATAAAGATCACTTCCGCATAAGGGATGAAAGAAAGTGTTCTGAAGATCTCATCACGGTATTTGTAGATCGTTTTATCATCCTTTTCAATGGCATCCCATTTGTTCACGGCTATGATTATTCCGCGACCGCGTTCGTGTGCGATGCCGGCAATCTTCGCATCCTGCTCACTGACTCCTTCTGAAGCATCGATCATCAGAATGACTATATCGGCTTTTTCTACCGCCGAAACGGTTCTGATGACCATGAACCTTTCGAGTTCTTCTTTAACTTTGTTTTTTCGTCTTAAACCCGCGGTGTCAACAAAAATATATTCTTTTCCGTCATATTTTACGAGTGTGTCGATCGCATCTCTTGTTGTTCCGGCTATATCCGACACGATACATCTGTTTTCGCCGAGAAGCTTGTTGATGAGTGACGATTTACCTACATTGGGCTTTCCGACGATTGCGATTCGCGGACGCTCTTCTTTTTCCGATTCTTCGGTGTCGTGAGGAAACAGCTCCGTAACGGCATCGAGAAGTTCTCCGAATCCTGTTTTTCCTGTCGATGAAATAGGATAAGGCTCACCCAGACCAAGATTGTAGAATTCGTAGACATCCGCCTCGAGCTTCTTGAAATCATCAACTTTATTGACGCAGAGAACAAGGGGCTTACCGCTTCTTCTGAGTATATCGGCCACCTGACCGTCACGGTCGGTCAGACCGTCTCTTATATCGACCATGAATATGATGACATCGGCGGTATCAATCGCAATCTGAGCCTGCTCACGCATGGATTTTAATATAATATCACTGCTTTCGGGCTCAATTCCTCCCGTGTCGATTATGGTGAAAGCTTTTCCCAGCCACTCGGCATCTCCGTAAATCCTGTCACGCGTAACACCGGGATAATCCTTTACTATAGAGATCTGTTCTCCGCATAATGCATTAAAAAAGCTTGACTTACCAACGTTAGGCCTGCCGACTATCGCCACTATCGGCTTGCTCATAAGGCACCTCTCTCTCATGTACCGGAACGTAATCGCTGCACAGTACGTTAATTAACGAAATACCGTTAGATTTTACTATACGTATATTTTTTTGTAAAGCGCTTTCGATGTCGTGTATTCTTAGATCATCGAGAAAGACATCCTCTCCGGCTCTGAGCATGCAGGTGGGGATAACAAGATAATCTCCGATTTCCCTGTTTTTAAGCTGCGCTATAATATCCTGTCCGGTGATAAGACCTGCTACGGTGATCTTTTCACCGAAGAAATCGTTTCTGATACCGATGACTTCTGTTTGACAGAAAGGATATTCATTTGATACCCGTTCGAGAAGGCTTTTAAGTATGTTTTCTATTGCTTTTCCGGTTACAAAAGTGAATTTACATTTCATCAGCCTGTCTGTTGATTGTGGATTGCTTTTGAAATCGGCCAGAGCTTCGTCAAATTCGTCGATAAGCGATCTCGTCATTCCGACACCGTTTTCTATTTGCGGAAAACCCTCGTATTCTTCGGCGGGAGGTATCGGTGTGCCCGAATTCAGATAGAATTCGTCTGAAGCGTATATAAGGCTTGTTCCGAACTTCTCCCGATAATACTTCCGGTAAGGTTCAATCTGTTTGATGACCATTCCGCATTCTTCTGCTGTAAATGTTTCAAGAGGCGCAAGCCCTTCTCTGAATTTTGTCGTACCGACAGGAACTATTGAAAGGCTCTTAAGTCCGGGCAGATATTCCTCGAGATGAGTCAATGTGTAATCAAGCTCTTTCCCGTCGTTATATCCTTTACAGAGAACTATCTGACCGTTTATCTCTATTCCGGCATCGACAAATGTTTTTATATGTCTTAAAGCTTCTCCGGCGCGCTTGTTTTGAAGCATTTTCACACGCAGCTCTTTATTAAGAGTGTGGATTGATATATTTATGGGAGACAGCTTATAAAAGCAAATCCTCTCCACATCCTTGTCCGTCATGTTGGTGAGCGTTATATAATTGCCTTGCAGGAACGAAAGTCTGGCGTCATCGTCTTTGAAATACAAGGTTTTTCGCATTCCGGGAGGCATCTGGTCTATGAAACAGAAAATGCATTTATTTGAACAATGGTGATAATCGGACATAAGACCGCCCTCAAATACAAGACCAAGTTCTTCACCGTAATCCTTTTCTATATCGTAGTCCCATTCTTCGCCTGCTTTGTCGATGACGGTTAAAACAATATCTTCGTCCTGTGACAGATATCTGTAATCAAAAACATCTTCTATTATCGTGTCGTTTATGGCCAGCAGCTTTGAACCGGGTTCAATACCGAGCTCCTCGGCAATCGAACCGTGCTCTACGGCAGTAATGAGATGTCCTTTTTCCTTCATTTGCAAAAACCTCTTTCCGTGTGCTTCTCAAATGTAATCAAAAGCGTTTTTGATCACTTTGATTTCTTCTCCGAGTATTGCCACAACATCAAATCTTACGGGAGTTGTTTCGGCATAGCCGTTTTTGGTCAGATAATAAACAGCACATTTGCATATCCTTTTGATTTTCCTTAAATCGACGGCCTCAAGGGGATCGCCTTCGGATTCATCAAACCGGTATTTTACTTCAATAAAACAAAGATATCCCTCGTTACGGGCGATTATATCGATTTCGCCGCCCTTACAATAAAAGTTTTTTTCAATGATTTTGTAACCGAGCATTGAGAGTTTTTTGGCAGCTTTTTCTTCGTATTCGGTTCCGACAGCTCTTTTGTTCAATCAATAATTCCTTTCGGTGAGAATAATGCCTTTAAACGGGAAAGTCATATGAAAATATCGTATTGCGATTGGCGCATTGTATTACTGATGACTAAAACTGACTATTTTAGTTTCTCTCTTACTGCATCAACCTTGTCGACATACATAAGGACCTGAATAACGGCTTCGTAAAGTTCGGGAGGAATATATTCATCGAAATCAAGCTTTGAAAGCGTATCGGCAAGCTTTGCGTCATAATGGATCGGTATGTTGTTTTCTTTTGCTTCACTGATGATCTTTTCGGCAATGTGCCCCTTACCTGTGGCAAGTATCTTCGGTGCTTCGTCACCTTTTTCGAATCCGAGAGCCACGGCGGTTTTTTGTTTTTTTTCGATCATTATTCCTCCTTCGGATGGAATTCCGCATGGGCATACAAAAAGCGTTTTGTCACGTTTTAATCAGATTACCGACAAAAGAGAGTCTGTGAATCGGAGTAAGACCTTTTTCTCTGATCGCATCGATATGCTGTTGCGTTCCGTAGCCTTTGTTTTGAGAGAAACCGTATCCCGGGAATTCTTTCTCGTATTCATCCATGATACGGTCTCTGGTGACTTTTGCCATTATGCTGGCGGCGGCGATTGAAACACTCTGCGCGTCACCGTGAGTGATCGATACCTGCTTTATATCAACGCCGGGTATTCGGACATAATCGTTAAGCAAAATATCGGGTCTTTTGCCGAGTCCTTCGATAGCTTTCTTCATAGCTTCGTAGGTGGCATTCAGGATGTTGATCTCGTCGATCCTTTTGTTGTCTGAGAGACCTACCGAGCAGGCGAGAGAAAGTTCTTTGATCTTGTCGAAGAGTTCGTCTCTCTTTTTTGCGGAAAGTTTTTTTGAGTCGTTAAGATAAAGTATCTCGACATCTTTCTTTAGGATCACGGCTCCGGCGCAGACAGGTCCGGCGAGAGGTCCTCTGCCGGCTTCGTCGATTCCGCATATCAACTCGCACTCGCCGTATTTGTTTTCGAAGAACTTCATTACTTCAAGTCTTGCCCTTTCGGCCTTTAGTTTTTCAATCCTTGTCAGTGCGGAATGAATGATTTTTTTGACCGAATCACGTTCGTCGGAAGAATATTCTTCTATCAGTCCGTCAAGTTCGTCATCGGGACTTTTCGCGAAAATTTCTTTTATGGTCGATATTTTTGTCTCCATTTGCTTTACCTTCAATAGATTTCATGCCGCTGTAGCTTATTCCAGTGTGATCTTTCCGAGCCTTGAGCTTCTGAAGTCGTCAATGATAAGTTTTGAGGCTTTGATAATGTCGGGCTCTCCGCCACTCGCAAGAGCTCCGCGCGAGATTGCAACAGATTTTACGATTTCGCTTATCTCTTCGGGGGGCTCTTCGGAAGCTTTAAAATATCTTTGCTTAAGACTGTCGGGATATCTTTCCTTGAGAACTCCTATCAAATAATAACAAAGCTCTTCGGGATAAAGGATGTCATCGTTGATCGACCCGATAAATGCGATTTTCATACCGATCTGCTGATCTTCAAATTTAGGCCAGAGGATTCCTGGAGTATCAAGAAGTTCCACCTGTCTGTTGAGTCTGATCCATTGTCTTCCTTTTGTAACGCCGGGCTTGTTTCCTGTTTTTGCGCATGCCTTACCTGCGATCGAATTGATAAATGTGGATTTGCCGCAGTTCGGGATACCGCAGACCATTGCACGTATGGGACGCCCTATGATTCCACGTGCTCTGTCCCTTTTGATCTTTTCTTCACATGCCTTTGTGATTATTTCGAGGCTTCCTTTGACTCCGTTCGGATTCCTTGAATCACAGGTGTTTACGAAAAAACCATTGTCTTCGTAAAATTTTTTGTAATATGCGGTTCTTTCCGGATCGGCCAGATCGCACTTGTTCAGGATCAAGACACGGTATTTGTTTTTACCGAGCACATCTATATCGGGATTCTTACTTGACAGAGGTATTCTTGCATCAAGGATTTCAACTATTGCGTCGATCACCTTAAGATCATCTTCCATCTGTCTTTTGGCTTTGCTCATATGTCCGGGATACCATTGATATACCATTATACAGTCTCCTCTTATTCTTAAACATCATTCAGCCGTATCTTCGGCGAGTTCTTTCAGGTTCAGCTTGCTTATGATAGAAAACGGAGCAAGACGCACAAATGCTTTTCCGATTATTTCTTCCCTGCTTACATTGCCGAAATTAAAATATCTGCTGTCTTCACAGTCATTTCTGTTGTCGCCGAGGACAAAATATTCATCATCATCGAGCGTAATCTCTTCTTCATACAGACCAGCTGTTATCATCGGCTCAACATTTATGGGTTCGTCGATTTCCGAGCCGTTTATGCAGAGCTGTCCGTCGATTATCTGTACTCTTTCACCGGGAAGTCCGTAGATACGCCTGCAGGCATAATAGCTGTGTTCTTTTCCCGATCTGTTAAAAACGATAACGTCATATCTTTCAGGGTCAGAGAAAAGGTATGACATTCGATTGACAACAATTATATCATCGTCCGAAAGAGTCGGTTCCATGCTGATTCCGACCATGTTGGTTTTTTCAAGGGCGACAACAGTAAAAAGCCATCCGAGAAAGATGGCGATACTTACAGAAACAATCCATAGAATAAGCCTGATAATAAGCCTGAGTATGCGGGTTTTCTTTTCCTGTTTATCAAAATCGAAATCAAATTCGGTATCCATTCTTTTTTATCCCCCGTATTACTATTTTATATCCCGTGGAATAAAATAACAACCACGCCATGTGATTGTTAATATAAAATTAATTCTATTATTTTGAAGCTGACAAAAACGCTTTCGATTCCGTCCTAAAGACAAGACCGTAAATCCTATTGAATCGGTCCGTAACTGAAAATGAACGAAGCAGCCGTTTAAAACGACCGCTCCGTCCGTTTTCAAAACCGCTTAAACAATCAGCGGATAACTTCTTTAACTTTGGCAGCCTTACCTGTTCTCTGACGAAGGTAGAACAGCTTGGCACGTCTTACTTTACCGTGTCTGACAACTTCGATCTTCGCAACAACGGGAGAATGAAGGGGCCATGTCTTTTCAACACCAACGCCGTTTGAAATCTTTCTGACAGTGAAAGTCTCTCTTGCGCCGCCGTTCTGTCTTTTTGTAACAACGCCCTCAAATACCTGCTGTCTCTCGCGGTTACCTTCCTTAACGAGGGAAGATACTCTGACTGTGTCACCAACGTTAAATTCGGTGATGTCGCTCTTTAATTGAGCTGCTTCGATGTTTTTGATAATGTCGTTCATTACGAACCTCCTATGATTATGTCGATATTCATTCTACAGCGCATTTGCTTAGTACAGCGGAATATCCTTTTTAACGTACTTGGGTATTCTAACACGTCATTTTAGATAATGCAACTATATTTTCAGGATTTATATCGCAGGCGTATGTATATAAACCTGAACACGCGAGACTCCGTCTCAGACGGTTCAGCCGAAACTGCCGAAATCACCTTCATGGCTTTCGTACCGGTCGACATTCGGCATCCCTGCCTCAGTGTCTCCGCTAGCTCGGCATCCATGCCTCGCTCACGACGGCGTGACGCAGTTTCGTGAACCGATACTTCGACTGCGTATGCGTTTCAGGTTTATATACATTACGCCTTGCGATTCCCAAATGACATATGTTTTTTTGCATAAC
>JAEEGL010524582.1_pt1 | contig 40599 bp, 35 predicted proteins | sample 9134231 | NCBI WGS metagenome assembly JAEEGL01 (sample SAMN16246548, study PRJNA631951) | gut metagenome | biome: gut microbiome; feature: rumen; material: fiber-attached | host: Bos | place: Iran: Karaj | collected 2018-10
AAGACACCAAAAAGCCTCAGGTAAGGGTGGGCATCACCTGAGGCTATTTGGCCCTCTAACGCATCTCTTTTGACACCGGGGAGACCCCGGAAGCGCGACCCACCTCACACATATTGGGGCCCGCCGGTTAGAGGGATTGCTATGCCTTCGAAAGGTTCCCCTCTTAAGTGGAGGTAATACTTATAAAAGTTTTAAACCTTTAAAGAAATTTAAAACCCGAGGGGGTTTCAAAAGCACGCAATTTTTGCTACGCTAAAATTAGTGTAGCTAAAATTATAATTTATTTAGGTGCGGTGTGGGGATCACTCCCCAACTGCTTCTCATTATATCACGGAGCGAAAAAAATGTCAACACCTTTTACACACTTTTTGTTAAAATTCAACCAAAACTCACCCCTGGAGACTGATTTTACAGAGGTGTTAGAAACTATTGCGCTTAAGCCTAAAATGTTGTATTTTTATGGAAAAATGCCCGAAAATGTGGTTTTAGATGGTAAAATGCAGCGACCAAAGACTGTGGCGATCGTGGGTTCTAGGCATAATACTAGATATGGCGAGGAGGTAGCTTATAAGTTGGCTTTTGATTTGGCGCGGCATGGCGTGGTGGTTGTTTCGGGGTTGGCCTATGGGATTGATTCGATTGCGCACCGGGCAGCTCTCGATGCGGGCGGCAAAACTGTGGCGGTGCTTGGTACGCCGATTGATCAGATATATCCCAGTGCGCATGAGGGTTTGGCACATGAAATTATAGAGAAGGGTGGAGCCGTAATGAGTGAATATGCGCCAAATACCAAAACCTATCCAAAAACCAGTTTTTTAGAGAGGAATCGCTTGATTGCTGGGCTTTCGGATGTGGTGATTGTGGTGGAGGCGGCGGCGCGGAGCGGGACGCTTAACACGGCTATGCACGCACTCGACCAAAATAAAGAGCTTTTGGTGGTGCCGGGTAACATTACGAGCCCACTTTCCGAAGGGTGTAATCGGTTACTTTTTCAGGGGGCAAATCCGTGTCTAAGCGCGGATTATGTGCTGGATTTGTTGTTCCCGAAGCGCAAAAAAGAATCGCTACGTCAGCCGGTGCTTTTTGGCGACACCAATGAGGAGGTAGGGATTTTGCAGGCTTTAACGGATGGCGAGCGGGATGGTGAAAGAATTATGGGTCGGCTAGGGCTAGCGCCTTCCATTTTCAATCAAGCGATTACATTGATGGAAATTAAGGGGTTGGTGCGTAGCCTTGGCGCTAATCGCTGGGCTTTAAGATAGATTAAAAGTTTGAAATCGCGGTTTTTAAGATGTTCGGCAGCTGCTCTTTTTCGGCGGCGGTGAATTTTGAGAGCACGAAATCTTTGTCGCCGAGCTTCATGCGGAGCTCGTCGTTCCCTGTGCCAAGGCGGAGGCGTGGGAAATCTTCGGTGCCGAGGTTTGTAATAATCGATTTAAGGCCGTTGTTGCCGCCGGCGGAGCCGCTCATGCGAAGGCGTGTGGTGCCAAACGGAATGTTGAAATCGTCGCAAATCACTAAAATATCCTCTGGAGCGACCTTATAGAAGTTAGCAAAGGCTTGCACGGCGGTGCCGGAATCATTGTAGTAGGTTTGAGGTTTAATTAGAACAAAATCGCCGTGTTTTAGGTAAATTGCACCGAATTTTGGGTGCTTTTCCCAGGTTAAGCCCATGACTTTGGCATAAAAATCCAGCGTCAAAAACCCGAAGTTATGACGGGTAAAGTTGTATTCAGGGTCTGGATTGCCGAGGCCAACGATTAGTTTCATTTGTCGTCCTTGTCGCTGTAATACGAGAACATAATTGGCGTACCGACGAACGGATATTTTTCGCGGACTTTGCGCTCCAAAAAGCGTTTCCAGGACCAGTGCAGGAGCTCGAGGTTGTGGCCGTGGACCACAAACCAAGGTGGGCAAGTGTCGGTTTGTACGATGTATTTTGGCTTTGGGTGGGTGTTTTTGAGGCCGGCCGGCGCGTGTTCGACGATGGCTTCGGTAAGGATTTTGTTAAGTTCGGAGGTTCTAATTTCTAGGTGACGATTTGCGTCGATGGTAGTTGCAAGCTCAAATAGCTCGGTGACGTTTTGGCCGGTTTTTGAACTGGTAATCAGGACTGGCGCGTAAGGCAAAAAGTCAAAATCTTTCTCGAGGCTGTCGAGCAAGAAATCGGCGGCGGTGCGGTTTTTGATGTTTTGTTCGCCAAAGAAGTTGGTTGGGTTGGCGTTTTCGAGCAGATCGGATTTTGTGACAACCATGATAATTCCCTTGCCAGCTTCTACGATTTGGCCGGCGAGCGATTGGTCGAGTTTAGAATGTGGCTCGGTGGCGTCAACGAGAAGCGCGCAGATGTCGGCCTCTTCGATGGCGGCGAGGGTGCGAATGGCGGAGAATTTTTCGATGCCCACTTCGCGTTTGCCTGGCTTTCTGAGACCAGCGGTGTCCAAAATTTCGAGCGTTTGGCCTTTGTATTTAACCGTGACACGGTTGACGTCGCGCGTGGTGCCCTGTCTTGAGCTTACCACGGCTTGCTGCTTTTTGGCGAGAGCGTTAAAGAGGCTGGACTTACCCACATTTGGGCGGCCAATTAGGGCAATTTTAAGAGAAGCCTCGGCTGGCTCGGCCTTGATTTCTGGAATATTGGCGCCAATTTTGGCTCTCAGGTCGTTAATTCCCTGGCCGGTAGTAGCGGAAACGCGAATGGTTTCGCTTGGTTTGATACCGAGTGAACGGAAGTCCTCGGTGGCCTGGGATTCTTTTAGGTCGCATTTATTGAGTACGAGAAGAACCGGCTTTCTAGATTTTAGCGCGTTTCTTGCGATGTCTTTGTCGCGGTAATCGAGGAATTTGGTGGAATCAAGCGTAACGAGAATCAAATCGGCCGAGTCGATGGCGTCTTTGATTTGATCTTGAATTGAAGCCTCAAAATCATCGCTCGGGTCTTTCAGACCGGCGGTGTCAACGAGGACGAAACGGTTGTCAATGATGGCGCTGACGCTATCCCTGGTCGTACCCTCTTCGCGCGCCACGATGGCGATATTTTTATGCGCCAAGCGGTTTAGAAGGCTCGACTTACCAGCATTCGTTTGTCCAATGAGTGCTACAATTGGCAGATTTTTCATACTAGAATTATAACATATTTTTTAGGGGTTGAAAAGCGCTGGCGTAGTTGCTGAGCTTTGTGCTACAATGGTTTTGATCCGATTCTTGGAGCACATTAAAGGAGGCGAAAAAATGCATACGAAAATTTATGTTGTGCTTAAAGAAGATTCCATTAGTTTTCAAAACTCTTTGCTGGATTGGCTTTCTAAACACGAGATTGTGATGCTAGAGGGCGATGTGGTTTATAGTGAGCCAGAGGGTTTCCATCTGAGAGAAATCAGAACTTCTGACGACAAGATTATCTTCGGCAAAAACTATGTGGCTTGCAAGAGTGGTGTCGAAATTGGCACCTGGAGCCTCTCCAAAACATCGAATGATTCATGGGTTGCCTATTTGGTTTTTCCGAGTTTTGGCCTGGATGATTAGCCTTCGGTTCCCCAACTTTAAGGTTGGGGAATTTTTCTTGCAGCTTATGCTTATACTTGACAAAATTGTGATTTTGTAATAAAATATAAGTATAGTTATCTTCTCTCAAAAAGAATAAACAAGGAGGTGAGGATATGAACCTTAAGAGAAGAGAAATCATCACCATCGCCCTTATTGCGGTGGTCACCATGCTAATAATCTTTTTATTAACATGGAAGGTTCTCGGTGGGGATAATAACTCACCTGAACCTAAACCGGCGACAGTAACGTCGCCTGAGGCGCCGTCTCCTAGCGGTACTCCTGTACCTACCGGAACGGCCACGCCTGAGCCGACGACGCCGACACCGACGCCGGAACCTACGGCAACGGCCACGCCTGAGCCAACGAGCACCCCCACCGGGGCTCCGACGCCGACAGATACGCCAGCGCCTACGGATACACCGACGCCGACGGTTACCTCGAAGCCCACGAACACGCCTACCAAGGCGCCGACGCAGGCTCCGACGGTAACACCGACACCGAAGCCCACTAAGGCTCCGACGCCGACGGTTACCTCGAAGCCCACGAACACGCCTACCAAGGCGCCGACGCAGGCTCCGACGGTAACACCGACACCGAAGCCCACCGGGGCTCCGACGCCGACGGCTACCCCGACGCCGACGGCAAAACCGACGCAGGTTGTAAGTCCAGACGAATGGACTGCTAACAACTTACCTCCGGGATTTGCTACGGAGATGGAGGTTGTGAAAAACGTCACAGAGTGGGCGTTAACAACCTATGTCAAACCATCCTTGCAGCGGTCTGGTTATTCGTATCAAGGATACGAATTAATATCGACCGGCAAGATCGTGGACGGCTGGACATCTTACAGAGCCAAAGTTACTGCAAAAAACAATGAGTTCGACTCTGTGATAGTGGAGGCTGTCTTTATTGTGTCCGGACGTGATTACGCCTATATAAAAAACGGGCGTTACTCGAGTATGTCTTATCTTGAAGTAACTCCGTATATAAAGGGTAAGCAGCGCAAGATGGTTACCGACCTGTCCAGTGCGCAATTTGAGGAATACCTCAAGAACTTGATACAGTAAAGGAGGTGATGAACTTTAAAAATGCTCACATTTGTGGGCATTTTTTCATGGGTTAGAATTTGGTTTAAGGCGGGAGTTTGCCCGTCAATTCGCCTACGGCGAGCGAACCCTGCGGGTCCGCCTCTTGCCAAAAATCAAAGAATAAAAAACAAGCCCTGAAGGGCTTCTTTTTTATTCTTGGTGATTCCGGCGGGAGTCGAACCCGCGATTTTCTGGATGAGAACCAGACGTCCTAGACCACTAGACGACGGAACCGGCTGCGAGGAGTTTACGACGAGCATAAAGCCGTCAGGCTTTTGCAAATTCTTTAAAGAATTTGCAGCCGGTTTCGAAGGCGAGCCTCGCGAGCCTACGGAACCGAGTGAGAATGAAAAACAAAATTTATTTTGTTTTTCAGACGAACGAGGTTACGTACGAAATTTACGCAGTAAATTTCGTACGGAACCGCTATCTTATTTTAGCATATTTCATCTTAGTATTCAACCCACCCATAATTTGGGATGGCAGAAACAATTACTTGGCCAGGGTTTAAGGCGATTTCGTTTCCCGCTTCGTCGTAGAATTTGAGCTGCTCGGCGCGAGTGTTTTTAGTCCAGGTGCCTCTCGTGGCGGTGCCGTTTTGAAAAACGTAGGCGGTGCCAGAACCTGTAGTGGTGATGTCTTCGTGATAATTGTCGGATGCTTTTCGCTCATTTACCATGATTGCGACTACCACTGATGGTGAAAGTTGCTTGAGTGTGCAAACATCTTCCGGGTTTTTGTTGCCAAGGTTTTCGTGTGGACAATCATAAACTTCGTGTTCGGCACCAGATGCGTATGACCGGTCATAAGAATTTGTTGCCTGGTTATAGTTGTAAACTGGGTTGAAGCTTGGTAAATTGCCATAGCCAAGACGAATCGTTGATACTTGTGGCTCGATGGTCTTGGTAGATTTGTCGGTTGCGGTCGTAATGGCGAGCTTTTCCGTAACGAGCTGATCTACGCGCGCCTTTTCGGCTTCCTCTGGAGTTCTGTGTGCGAAACCTTGTGGATTTGATTCGAAGAAGCTACGCTCGTTAGTGAACTTTTTAAGATATTCGCCGTTTGTGAAGAGATTATTCCAGCGTCTAGATCCAACTGTGCCACGATACATATAACTGTAGTTTTCGGTAAGATCTTTATAACCACCGTTTCTTACCGCCATGAGTGCGTCGTAAGCGCCGCCGGCATGAACAATTGTGCAATCAAACGGAGTGTCCCATTCAAGATAGTAAAGACGAAGCGAACGAATTGGTCCCACTACGGCAGAGGTTGGGTTTTGGTAAATTGCCGCAAAACGCGTGATGCCGGCTTCGGCAATTGCTTCAAAAATGACGCCAGCATCAAGGAGCCCAGCCTGTGGACGTGCGCCATCGGTGCCATTCGGAGTTTGCACGCAATAAACTGGCGCACGGTTAGCGCTTTCGTCGGCGATTTCTTGCCCAGTAATATTGCTGTAAATCTTTTCGGCGGAAACTTTAGATGGAATTTTAGGAAATTCAATCGCGGCTTTTTCTTCGGCTGGTTTTAGAAGCGTGATAGCAAGGAGGGCGCCGCCAGCACCGGCAAAAATGATGCCAAGGATTAAAAATACTAACCAGGATTTTGACTTATTAGCCTTTTTTGGCTCGATTTTTGGTTCTGAAACCACAGTTTCTTGTGGTTCAATTTGCGGCGTTGTTTGTTCCATGAAAAGCTCCACTTAACTTTTAATAATTTTACCATAAACATAAAATAGTTGTGTTATAATTTACTTATGGTAAGCGTAAGGTCTATAGCTAGCAAAAGAGCGTGCTGTGTTTTTCTAGCTTTTGTGGCGATTTCGCTTCTTAGCATTTGTTTCTTGAACAACACTTCGGCCGTTTGTAACTCAGATGGTTATTGTTATGGCACGGGTAGCGACCCTAGGGGCGGTAGGTGTGGCGATCCAAATAATACTGGTGCCTGGTGGGATACTTGTTTCGGTCTTTCGTGGCAATACTATAGCTGGCCAGAGGGTTATACTGGCGATATTAGCTTCCCTGGTTCCACAAATGCTGGCTACGCCACAGTGAGTGGGCAGTGTGCTGAGTATGGCGGTTTTTGGTTCCTCGGTTACGAAGTATATCGCCCGAGCACTGGTCAAAGCCTAGGTTACCAGGCTGGTGCTCCAAGGGTTAAAATGCTCGAGGATTATGATTCTCTTAGTGGCAATGGTTATGTGCGTCTCATTGTTGGTGAAAACCCGCAACCAAATCCGGCTGTAACTCTTAATACGCAATCTGGCACAAAGCGCTTAGTAGGTGATAGATATGGCGATGCGGATGCGATGAATGATGTGAATGGTGATATTTATGGTTTGTTCCGTAAATATGCCCAGGCAACTGATGGTCAGCTTGGTCTTGTGAGTGGTTCTGGCAAAGGTGGTTCAACTACTTCCTTTGAAGATCTCAACTGGTTCTGTGCTGCAGAGTCCGTTCCGGAGTCGCCTTCTGGCAAGACCGCTGGTCTCGTAGAAGTCGTATCTGGCAACCGCAAGAACTCTACCGGCTGGAACAACTCGGCCGAAGCCGATATCTATATAACGATTAATGAGGGTGAAACTACCACTATTACTTTCAATGATTATATGAAAGGTAGCGGCTCTGAAGTTAACCAATCGTATACTATTCGTGGTGATTTTGTTGGCGCCACTCCAGAACGCGATATCTTTATGGCTGACGAAGGTGACGAATCTATATATACTGTCGGTACTCACACCCAAACCGTTAGCACACCTGGTAAATATTGCGAAATTCTTGAGTTTACTAGTGATGGTGTAACTCGCATAATGCACGCCTGTGCAGTGGTTAAAGTTATTCCGACCCCACCTGAGATCTATGGGCGCGTGGGCGTGGAGGCCACCATCTACGATAAAGACGGTGCCGAAAAAGATACGGTTTCATTGGCATGGTCCGACTGGAATGATACTTCTGACCCTCCTCTCACGGTGCCAATTGCGATCGATAATAGTGATTATGTCGATATTAAGTTTTATGATGCTATGAAAGGTGTTGGCGCTAACGCTATGGACGTCGACTACATTATTACTAATAATGCTTTGGCTGGCAAAATTACGGAAGGTACGTTTGCATATGCCGGCACGGCAGCATCTGGCCAGTCTACAAGCATTAAAGAAACCGAGATTAACGATGTTAACCAAGCGTCTCTAATCTGCGAGACTTTGACTTTCGGCGAAGATGTTAACGAACACTCGGTTGTGGCCTGCGCAAGGGTAACTAAGGGCCCAGAAGATGATTTAACACGCACACCGAGCGGCGAAGATGGCTTTGATTTTAATGTTGACGTGGATTTGAAGCTTTCAGTTACTCTTAGTAATAAATTAGTTAAAGACGCTGGTATTAATGGTGAATTTTTGCGTGACTATACAACGATTGGCGTTTCTTCAAATAGTCATTCGGGCTATATCGCATCGTTTACTACCGACAAAAAGTCCACCAACGAGAATGCTACGAATTTGATTCACGACTATATGGATAGCGTAGTTCCAACTCTTACGAGCTCGGTTACGCGCGGTGAGTTCCCGGCTGGTAGATGGGGCTATTCGATAGACGATACTCAGGATGGTGATGACAGTAGTACCTATTCTCCGCTCGTTGCAATGGATTCCGCGACGCCAATTACTATAATCGACGTAGATGAGCCGCACAGCCAGAACCAAGATATTTACTTTGGTGCCAAGATGGATGTAATCCAGCCAACCGGTACGTATTCGAACTCGATTGTATTTAAGGTTGTTACCAAAGTCACGGAGCCGGCCCCAACCACAATTGATGATATCGAGTATATGCAAGATATCAATGATGACGTACTTGCCTCTATGGTGGTCAATCAACAATACCAGCTCACTGATGTGCGTGATGGCAAAAAATACTGGGTCGTAAAGCTCAAAAACGACTACGTCATGATGTCTCAGGATTTAGCCTTTGAACTGCACTACGGCGATGTTTTAAGCAGTGACACTACTGATATTGGCTATGGCGATATGCGTGGTGGTTATAAGAGTGGTAGAAGCTATTGGTTTATTGACCATACTACGCAAACCGATAAAACGGACCCTCTCCTGTTCGCATACAGAACGAAAGCCAATGGCGACCAGGTCCCTCAGTATGTCACTAGTGGAAATAATTTTTCATATAATGTTTTAGGCGGTTTTTCTTATGCTATTGGTTCCCCGAATCGATACTTTATTAAAAACGGCCCAAGGAATTGTTCCTTTACTACTTATTATCTTGATGACTATTTTGCTGAACAATGTTCTGGATATGTTGAGACTTATCTAGATGATGCTGAATGTGCTAGCGCTACCGAAATGACGGAAGCTGAATGCGCACACGTTCGAGCGGGGGTTTTGTATAATACCTCGGCGGCAAACGGTGGTGGCGACATGATTTTGAACGCTTATCGTGGTAATTATGAAAGATTCTATGCGTATTCATCTACCGATTCTGTTTGCCCTAAAGGATGGAGGATGATATCTTATAGCGAATATGATTTATTCCGTGACAGGTGGCCAAAAGAACTCGGTTTAACTGATTTTAGGGAAGCCCCGCTTTACTTCAGAAGTACTCAACTGGCTTATGGTCGTGGCTCTCATAATATCATGTATTATGATGGTGAGTATGGGTCGATAAACTATAATTCTGGTTCTTCTCCAAACGAGCATTATCTGTCTCCGGTTCGTTGTGTAGCTCGATATGGCATGAAAGAATAAAAATAAGCTACGATTTCCGTAGCTTATTTTTTATAGTGCGTTTACTACGCCTTCTAGGCGGCGGAGAGAGATTTCTTTGCCTAGGACTTCTAGGGTAAGATTTAGGGCTGGGCTAAATGGTGCAAAACTAAGGCTAAGACGAATTAGGCTAAAGAGTTCGGCTGGCTTTTTACCGGTTTTTTCTAGTAGGCTATTCAGAGTTTCTTGAAGCGTCGTCTCACTCCAATCTTTTTCTACGGAAAGGTCGGCGATAACGGTTTTTAAGAGTTCGCGAAGCTCTTCGGTGGAGAAGTTCTTGAGGAATTTGTTGCCGGTAATCATTTCGGTGTCAACGGCAGGGTCTTCAAAGAAGTAGGTGGTCATGGTGCGGAGGTCTGACAAGGTTTTGAGGCGATCATAAATGATGCTAAGCACCTGTTTCTTGTAATCGTCCGAGAAGGAGGCAGCACTCTCTGGCCAGAAGCCGGCAGTACGAGAATAAAGCTCATTAATTCCCTTCTCGGTTGGGGCCTCGCCGTTTTCGGTGGCGATGCGGCGAATCCATTGGCCGTTCACCCAGAGTAGTTTGGTTTCGTCGTAGCGGGCGCCGGAGTTTTGAATGCGGTCTAGAGAGAATTTCTCGATGAGTTCGTCTTTTGTATAAATTTCTTGTTCAGTACCATCGTTCCAGCCGAGGCAGGCGAGGTAGTTTAGCATGGCCTCGGCGAGCACGCCGTCGTCACGGTATTCGGTGACCGATTTGGCGCCATCACGCTTGCCGAGCTTTTTGTTGCCCGTAGGAGCCAAAATATGAGGTAACGAGACGAATTTTGGATGCTCGATGCCAAGCGCTTCATAAATCGCGAGGTAATTAGGCATCGAAGAAAGGTACTCTACGCCGCGCATAATGTGGGTAACGCCCATTTCGGCATCATCTACGATGTGGGCGAAGTTGTAGGTTGGAAGGCCGTCTTTTTTGATCAGAATAATATCGTCGAGGACTTCTGGGCCAGTGTGCATATCACCCATGACTTCGTCGTGCCAACTGTATTCTTTTGGCTCGGCTTTGAAGCGAAGTGGCATGCCTGGCTCCCATTCTGGAGTGTTTTCTGGGCGGAAGTTGCGGTACAAGAAAGGCACTTTTTCGGCGGCGCATTTGGCGCGGTATTCTTCGATTTTTTCAGATGGAGTAGGGTCGGCATAAGCGCGGCCGGCAGCAATTAGTTTGCGAGCCCATTCGTGATAAATGTCGCGACGTTCGGTTTGGAAGTATGGGCCGTTTGGGCCGCCAACGATTGGGCCTTCGTCCCAATCAAGGCCGAGCCACTTCAAAGTGTCTTCTACGAGTTCAGTGGCGCCCTCAACGAAGCGAGCTTGGTCAGTATCCTCGATGCGCAAAATCATTTTACCGCCAGTTTGGCGAGCTAATAAATATGGATAAATCGCGCTCCTGACATTTCCAATATGAATGTAGCCGGTTGGGCTTGGCGCAAAACGAGTAACTGCTTTCATGCAGAAATTATATCACTTTTATAGAGATACGGCAAATTAGAAAGAAGTTGCGATCGAACGAATTTGTTTTTTGGTGAGCGTGCCTGGCTCGGCGACGATTTTGTGAACGATGCGACCATTTACCCAGGCAGCATTACTGTCATTAATGTAGATTGTGATTCCCTGTTCGCGAACAATGGAGTAGTCTGCGCCGTAATTTGGTTTTACGAAGTTAGAAAGGAGGGCGTTAGAATCCCACGATGAGCGCTCTTCGATGAGTGTGAAGCTGGTTTTATTGGCTGGATTAGAGTATTTGAGGCTCATTTTGCCGTCTTCTGAGACGATATCGGTAAGTTCGTAGCCACTTGGCACTTTTGGCGAGGCACTGATTTCGAGCCCGGCCGATTTGGCTGCATTGACCACGGAAAGGTTGAAGACGTTTTGGTTAATAAAGTATACCAAGGCAAAAACTGCGGCGGCGGTGCAGGCCAATGCTAGAACGATACGCCCAAAGCCAAAATGTAATTTGTGCGGTGTTGGCTCAGGTGTTTTCTCGGCAGAGCGCAAGGCCTTTTTAATGGCGAGCTCTTTAAGCTGTTCTGGTGATAGTTTTGATACAGTTGATTTTTGGACAGACGACGTCACAGTGGATTTTGCTACTGCTGGCGCGGTTGACTTTACCGATGGTTTGGCGGCTACGATGCCGTTACCAACCTGAATACGACGAGTTGTAGGTTTTGGCGGAGTAACGTATTTACGATTTAGGGTTGCAGAAGGCTGAACCTGACGGCGGACGACTTTAATTGGCTGGACAGAGTCAGACTTATGCATTTTTTACCTCGCTTTTTTCTTATACTTAAATAATACGCTTATGCGAGCGAAAGCGCAAGAGCTAAAATTGGGTAAATTATGATATAATATATTTATGGATCCAGAGACGGTAAAAAAGCGCCAAGCTCTCAAGGTGATTATTACTGATAGCCTTATGACACTAGCGGCTGTTGCGCTAGTGGGTTTTTTGGTGCTCACAGTTTCGGGATATTGGATTAATGAGAACTTCGAGGTTACGCGCTCTGGTATGTTGCAGGTTTCGTCAATGCCAACGGGCGCTACTGTTACGGTTGATGGCGGGTCTTTGCCTCAGCGCACAAATACGAGCCGCGTTGTTCCGGTTGGTGAGCATCAAATTACAATCGAAAAAGAGGGTTATGATACTTGGTCTAAAACGGTTGAGGTTAAGGATGGCCTGCTATATCGTTTGAAATATCCGCGGCTTTTCCCAAATGACCGTGAGGCCGAAAAAGTTCCAGTTGAGCTAGATGCGAAGTATATCAGCGTTTCACCAAAGCATGACCTTGCTCTCCTTGTAAAAGAATCGGGCAAATGGTCCCTTGTTAATTTGGAAGAAGACAGAATTAGCCCAAAAACACTTGATTTTAGTGAGATTTTCTCTGGCGGTTTGAGCGGCGACATTGTTAGTTTTAAATGGAGTCACGATCAAAATCGCGTTCTGATGAATTTGCGTACCAATGCAGAAACTACAACCTGGCTTCTTCTTAACCTGAACGATGTCAAGAAAAGTATTAATTTGTCTGAAACCTTTGGCGTGGGCTTTTCGGAAATCAACAGTCTAAATAATTCTGCCGATAATTTGTTTGCACTCAGAAATCATAATCTGCAGCGTATCGATATAAATAATAAATCTATCTCGGCAATATTGGCGGAGGGAGTCGAAAAATATTATCGCTTTGGCGAGGATATTGTTTTTGCCGCAAAGAACGATGACGGGGCTTATATCGGGCTTCTAAAACCTAATAATGATCAGGTTGAAAAAGTCCACAACATCGAAAGCGCTCAGGCGAATGTGTTGATGAGCAGGTTTTACGACAATAAATATTTAACAGTTGTTGATAATCATAAAGTTTTAGTATTTAAGGGCGATAATTTGGATGAAGCAGAATACGTTTTTGATATATCTTTTGAACCAACAACTATCAAGGCGGGTCGCGATGGTGATTTTGTAGTTATGGCAAACGGTAACTCTGTGGCTACGCTTGATATGGAGGCTGAGAAGTTATTAGAGTGGCAAATTGAAGTGCCAAACTTTCACTGGCTAGATGACAACATGCTTTATATAATTTTAGACGGCCAGTTAGTGGTTTATGATTTTGATGGCTTCAATCGTCGCGTTTTGGTAAACGGCGTGCGCGAAGAATATCCAGTTACTATTGCTGGTGAAAAATGGCTATATTACGTCAATGATAATGGTTTAGTGCGTGAATCTTTGCGCAAATAATTAATTGTTGCCAGTGAGCCATCCCCATAATCCGTCAAAGAAGGATGGCGAGTTGGCTGGTAATGGCTCTTCTGCTTGCACGACTTCGGTTGGCATGTCAATGGTGTTGGCGTCTTCGTAGCTTGGCGAGATTTGTTCACCAAACACAAGTAGACGATAGCGCGAGGTGCCGAGCGGCGTGCAGGTAACCAGCGTGATCATTGGCTTGTCAGTATCAATAACGAGCGAGGCTACGTTTGTTGGCTCCACTACGTCTTTTTTGGTGATTGAATAAGTATATCTAACGGATTCGTAGTTGACATAAATAATATCGCCAACTTCAAGACGCTCGAGGCCGGAGAATATGTATTTGTAAGGATTCGAACTGTAGATGTCGCCGGCAGAGTGGCCAGTAATGACGAGGTTGCCAATTTCGCCAGGATAGGCATTGGCGCCAGGAATGCGGTAGTGGGCTACACCATTATTCATATAAGACATTGCCTCGGATGGCTTGATGCCAAAATGCACTGGCACGTCGACATTTAGTTTTGGGATGAGTAGGCGTGGTTCTGGTGTAATGGTGCGCGTAACAGTTGGGTCAACGGAGTCGATACTGGAAGCTGGGGCATTACCTGGTGATACGTAAGCCATAATCGGGGCAAATATCAGCCGGTTATATTGCAAGAACAGAATAACTAGCACTACTAGTAGACCGGCAATAATTGGCACAAAACGGCGATGACGACGTGATTTTTTCTCGTTGTCGGCGGCTTTCTTGCGGATTTTTTTGCGGATGTTTGACTCGCTGGTTTCTGGGGTTTCGGGAGACTTTAGAACCTCTTCTTCCTCGGCCTTGGCACGAGCATCTTTTAGGCGTTCTTTTTGAACGTAATTTCTAGCAGCGTTGGAATAATACTCGCTGTAATATTTTTGGTAATAATCTTGCCAAGCAGTATGATAGCGTCTCCATGATTCGGAGTCGATGCTTGATGGAGTTTCTTTCAGGCGCCCTTCGTTTACGGAATTTTTGGGGATGTTGTTGGTGTAGGAAGCAAGAACTTTGCGGCGCATAATGTTTGCAGCCGCCTGCATTTGTAAACTGCTTGCCGAAGGGGTGGGTTTGGTTTGTGGCATGCCAGTATAGCCGCCCGGATTAGCCGGCTGGATTGGTTGGACTGGTTGACCATAAGATTGCCCACTGCTTTTTGAATCCATACAGAAATTATAGCATAAACCAAGGATATATGTTAAAATATAGATACGGGCGAGTGGCGGAACTGGTAGACGCGCTAGACTCAAAATCTGGTTCTCGCAAGAGAGTAAGGGTTCGATTCCCTTCCCGCCCACCAAGAAATAAAAAAGAAGACCCGAAGGGTCTTGTTTTTTATTTCTTATGGCCGGATGGGAACGAACCTGTAGGGTTCGCCCGCCGAAGGCGGATAGCGAGCGAAGCGAGCGTTTTCCCTTCCCGCGACGACGTCCCTTTCCCTTCCCGCCCAGCGTAGCGAGCGTCTTCCCTTCCCGCCCACCTAGACTTTAAGCATAATTATTTATATAATAAGAAAAAGGAGGTTAAATGAAGAAAATCATTGGAATAATACTTAGTGCCTTGTTTGCGCTAACTCCGACATCGGTTTTAGCTTTGCAGTCAGACCTAAGATTTAATGGTGATTACGAGCTTAAGACTGGCGGCGAGTATAATTCAAGCGCGTTTTTTGCTGGTAACGCCGTAGAAGAAAATGCCGTAGTGCATGGTATTGACTTCGCTTTTGGTAATGAAATAAAAAATAGTGGTAGTTATGAATATGGTTTTCACGCCGGCAACAAACTCGTAACGCGCGGAACCTACGAAAAAGATTTGTTTGCTTTTGGCAGTGAAATTGTTGTATCGGAAGAAGCTAAGATTGCAAGAGATTTTTATGCCGCAGGTAATAAAATTGAAATCAAAAGTAATGTTCTAGGTTCGGTGTTTGTTACGGCAAACAAGATTGTACTAAATAATGTAACGATTGGTGGTGACTTAAGGGTTGCGGCGGCAGAAGTTGAGATAATTGGCGATGTTACGATCAGCGGAAAGTTTGTTTATAACGATGATTTAAATGTAGTAGGTAAAGACACTATGGTAGTGGGTGAGATCGAAACGTACCGTCCGATTATTCTAAGTCTTCGTTGGAATAGCAATTTCAAAATGATCTTTGCGGTGCTTGGCTTAGCATCTTCTATTGTGGTTGCGGTGGTGTTCATACTTATTGCGAAGAGATTCTTTAACGGTCTTAAAGAAAAGGCAAAGGTGGTCGACGCAAAATATGTGTTCGTTAATTTTGGTGTTGGTTTGCTTGGCGTGATTATGGTGCCGGTAGTGGTTGCCTTGCTTGCGGCTACGATTGTAGGTATTCCGGCGGCTTTGCTCTTACTTTTTGCTTATATTATTGCTCTCGTGCTTTCTGTCACTGTGTTTGCGGCCTTTGTGGGCGGCAAGATTATGCCAAAGCAAAGCTCAATTCTTAGTGCCACTATCGTACTGATTTTGATGACGGCAGTTGGTTACATTCCGGTGGTAGGTTGGATGATTAACTCAGTGTGCGCTTTGATTGGTTTTGGCATAATGCTGACGGCGATTTTTGACAAAAAAATTGCACAAGCTAAGGAAGCTGAAGAATCCAAAGAGAAAGAATAATAAAACAAATAAAAAAATAGCTCCGTTTTGGAGCTATTTTTGTACAAATTATTTGTCCCAGTCGAAACCTTCACCGTAGTGACCGTAGCGAGCGGTTGCTTCGTAAATTGGGCGTTTCAAATCAAGATATTTGATGATGCCGTTTGGTGTGAGGTCGTAGCCTTCGATTTCCTCTGGCTTGCCGTCAATAATGACGGTTTTTTCGAGCGGCTCAGCATAGCCAATGGCGTAAGCGAGGCGTACTAAAACTTCGTGGGCTTGACGTTTTCTGAGATAGTCGACGGCGACGCAGCGAGCCATGTAAGCGGCAGAACGGTCTACCTTGGATGGATCTTTACCAGAGTAACAGCCACCACCAATGGCGACGCGTGGGCCGTAGTTGTCGACGATGAGTTTGCGGCCAGTGAGACCGGTATCGGCATCGAAGCCACCTTGGTGCCAGTCGCCGGCTGGGTTGATGTGGAGCTCGAGTTTGCCGGTCAAATTGTTGGCGGCGATAAATTCGCGCACGGCAGCTTCTAGCTCGGCTTTAGGCGCGTTTTGGAAGCTGGCTACGATTGAATCAATCGTATTATCTGGTGCGATAGTAACTTGAGTTTTGCCATCATACGGGAATTTTTCGTAAAGGAATTGGTTTAGGCGGCGTGACAAAACGACTTCGCGTGGCAAAAGCTCTGGGGTCTCGTCGCAAGCATAGCCGATCATGATGCCCTGATCGCCAGCGCCACCAGTATCAACGCCTTGGGCGATTTCTGGCGATTGCTTGACGATTTTAGTGTGAACTTCGAGATTGTCACCGGCAATGCGTTTGACGATTTTTTCGATGTCGACATCAGCAGTTGAAGTGATTTCGCCGGTTACAAAAACTACGCCGTGGCCGCCACAGGTTTCGGCTGCAACGCGCGCATCTTTGTCTTTCGCGAGGTACGCATCCAAAATAGCGTCGCTAATTTGGTCACAAAGTTTGTCTGGGTGTTTCGGAGAAACGCTCTCCGCAGTTCGATAGAACATATCTTTCCTTTCTTTGGTCGGAATTACCACCTTGCATTTGTAGGTTGGTAGGGGGTCGCTGGGCCGCTCCCTCGCCCCTTCTTGATATTAAATTGTTAATGTATCTATTGTAACATGATAAAATAAAAAGTATGAAAATTGCGATTTTTACGGACGTTTTTCTGGATATTTCCGGGGGTATTGTGACCTCGATTCGGGCGCAAAAAAATCAGCTTGAAAAAATGGGTCACGAGGTTTATCTTTTTACTTGCGGTTTCAAGCGGAGCAAAGAGGAGCTTAAAAAACTAGCTGACAAAAATATTTTTGTGGTGCCAACTTGTAAGGTCTTCTTTAAGCCACTAGTTCCAATTGCGCGACGTCCGGCCGTGATCGAGAAGTGGGTTTTAAAAAATTTCCCTGACTTTCCGAATTTTGATGTGGTGCATGTGCATTATGAGGCCGGCTGCTCGATTGCCGGCATTCGCTTGGCCAAAAAATACAAGATTCGCCTGATTCAAACTATGCATGGGCGCGAGGATGAAGGTGTGCACGATATGGTGCCGGCGCCGTTTCGTCTGCTTGTGGCTACACTTCTAAATCGTTTTCACTCGTGGTATTTGCCACATAACTATAAGGTTAAAAAGGATAATAATCTCGCGCGGAGCCGGGCTAGCGCTAAGATGTGGACCTTGATGGTAAACCACGCTAATCAGGCTGACGTGGTGCTCACGCCATCGCATCATTTTGGTGCCAAGCTCAAAGAATACGGCGTGAAACGCCCGATGGACGTGGTTTCAAACGGCGTCGAAGATGATTTTGTGGTTGAAAAAGTGCCGGTGCGCGAGCTAAAGCCGGGCCAGAAGTTTAATATTATTTGGAACAGTCGCCTCGACAAAAACAAGCGCATTATGCAATTTCTTGAGGCTTTAACTTTGGTGAAATGCCCTTATTCCCTCTCGGCTTTTGGTGATGGTCTCGAAGAGAAAAAGGCTAAGCGTTACGCCAAAAAACACAATCTAAATGTGAAGTTTTATGGTCATATTGAGCGCGATTTGATTCTTGAAAAAATGAATAATTGCCAGTTGTCGGTGCTCGCGTCTTATCATTTTGACAATCAGCCGATGACACTGGTCGAGGCGGTGGTGCGGGGCATGCCGGTTTTAATTTGCGATCCGGACATGAAAGAAATCATGCCAAGTGGCGGCTATATTCTGGCTGATGGGCCAGAGCCAGCGGCGCTCGCAAAAGCGATTGACGAGCTATATGCCCACCCAGAAAAGATTGCCAAAATGAGCGAAATCATGATTAAAAGCCGGGGTGAGAAAAAGCAATCGATTCAGGTTGAAAAGCTTCTTAAAGTCTATGCCGGCAACAAAAATAACAGAGGAAAACTTGACAAAAATGGCTAAACGTGGTATAATGAAAAGAGTAGCATGTTACTTGGCTGACATCCTAACGTTAACCCGCATTTTTCTGGCGGTTTTTTTGTTGTTTATCGTGATTTTCAACTTCAAGGCCGAGTGGGCGCTGATCGTGTTTGCGATTGGCGAACTGACCGACGCGTTTGATGGCACCTGCTCTAAAAAGTGGCCGTTTGAAAAAGGCAAAGAACCAAAATATCGCAAATATGCCGAAAAATACGACATCTTCGCGGACGTGTTTTTGATTTCGATGATGGCGCTTTACGTGGTGGTGCGCGTGAATCCATGGATGTGGCTGGTGTTGATCGCGGTCGCCGTGAACTGTACGATCGTTGAGTTAATCGCCTACCATCGCATTATGGGTCATCCAAACGATTGTTCGCCGAATTCTTTGTACGCTAAAAGCCCGCGTTTCGCTGAAAAGCTGCTTCTGGCCCGCCGCACGCTAGTTTATCTTCCAAGTATTGCCGTTGCAATCGTAATGACGCTTTTTGCTACGAGCTGGCCAATTGAAGCAAAATGGATTGTGCTTGGTGTAACATTCGCCGAAGCGGTCTTTCTTTGGTTTTTCCTTAAAGTACGTAGAAATAAAGTTGCGCGCGATTAAAACAGTGCAGCCACGGTTGCTTGCAAATAATTGTTTGGATTGAAGATATTAAATTCAACGATTCTAGCGGCTAATTCCCCGCTCCAGAGCGTGATTGGCGAGTAAGAAGTTTGTTCGACCGGCAAAGTGTAGACGATACCGTCTCGCGCCACAACGATACTGCCGCTATGAAAAGTCACCACGGTGGCTTGGTAGCTCAAGGTGAATTTATGCAGGGTTTCAACCGCCTGCATGAGTGACATCGAGAGTAAAATCATCTTTGGATAAAGCATGGCTTGGAAGAGTTTTTGGAGCTGCGCCATCGACGCGAGCATAATCACGGACTCTTTTTCGAAGATGTTTTCCGGGTTTTCGCTAGATATTAAATCGATGGTGTCGCGCGTGAGAAGTAGCGGTTTTTCGGCAGAAACGCAGGCGCCAGCTACAGCCTTCGCGGTGATGGAATTCTTCGAAAAATCGCCGAGAAACAGATTAAAATCGCTGACATTCGCCGCGGCAGTGAGCTCAGGCGACTCGGCAAGCGAGCCGGTGTCGGTAGACCTTACAAATAAGAAATTTTCAACCGGTGGCAGTTTATTTTTGAGGCTGTCTGGTAAAATTAATTGTACATCGCGAATTTTTGTATTGTTCAAAATCTTTTCGGTAATGCGCACTTCGGTATTAAACGACTTGTCGTGCCCGCCAAAAATACTCACGCTTCCCTGTTTTTGCTCCGGCAAATTCCAAGCCAGATTCTCGAATGGGTTTTTGGAAAGCTTTTGCCAATAGTCCATTAAAACTCCATTTCTATTGAAATTGGGCAGTGGTCTGAACCCAAAATTTGTTCATAAACTTCGGCGCTTTTCAAATTCCCGAGTAAAGATTTTGAAATAAAGAAGTAGTCGATACGCCAGCCGATGTTACGGATGCGGGCGCCGGCGCGGAAGGTCCACCAGGTGTAGCGGCCGGTTTCGTTTGGATGAAGCTCGCGGAAGGTGTCGACAAAGCCAGCGTTGATGATATTATCAATGCCGCGGCGTTCTTCGATGGTGTAACCAGCGTTTCCTTCGTTGTCAGCTGGGCGTGCGAGGTCGATCGCGGTGTGGGCGGCGTTAAAATCGCCACATACGATCACTGGTTTGTGCCTCTCGAGGCCTTTGATGAAGCGAAGAAATGCAGGGTCCCAAAGCATTTCGCGCAGTTTCAAACGGGTTAGCTCGTGCTTGCTGTTTGGCGTGTAGACGTTTACGAGATAAAAATCGGCAAATTCGGCCGTTATCACGCGGCCCTCGGTGAGGGCGCTCCCGTGTTGGTCTTCGTCCCAGTTGTAGCCACTATTAATATTGTCGTCAAAGCCATAAAATACGCTTAAAGGTTTAATCTTAGTAAAAATCGCGGTGCCAGAATAGCCAGGGCGCTCGGCTGAGTTCCAAAGTTCTTCATATTCTGGCAAGTCGATTTCGGCTTGGCCTTGTTTGGCTTTGGTTTCTTGAATGCACAAGATATCTGGCTGGGCGGTTTTCACGAATTCTTCAAATGCGCCTTTATTGATGACGGCACGGAGGCCATTAACGTTCCATGAGTAAATTTTCATGCTTTCCTTTCAAATGCATAACGATTAAGCATTAGTTTGTCGACGATTTGGATTATTTCGTCGATGTCGCCGTTGACGCGTTTAATCTCGGTTTCTTCGTCGATCAACTTGTCGGGTCGAGGCGGCTCAAAGGAATCGCCGTTGTCATTAATCGCGACGATGAGTTTTTTGTCGATAAAGGAGAATAAAATGCGGTTGCGGTAGGTTTCGCAAATCGATTGCAACTTCTCGATAAATGATGGATCTAGAATATAAAACATCTCGAGGCCGTCTTGAGCATAAATATTAAAATGTTTATTAAACTCGATAGATTCGGTGGTCATACGTTCAAATTTTTTCTTCTCGCCAACAAATTTCGGCAAACGGTCGCCAACAAAGCTTTTTCCGGCAAGCTGCAAGCGGAAGCTAAAATCGCGGTTAAAATCAAAAATTAGGAACCTACCTTTAAAAATCGTGCTATAAGTGGTGGTGGTGTGACCGTCGCTGTCGGTATGGCGGTGTTCACGCTCAGTATGAACGTCGGCGCCGGTGAAACGGATTTTTTTGTAGATCCCCGTCACGTAATCGTTGGAATGATAACGGTCACCGCCGGTCATTACGGTTTGCACGATGGCTCTTGGCAGGCCGGCTTCCGGCTGATAGGCGAGGTTGGTGAAGATCTTGGCGAGGCTTCTTTGCACGAAGTATTTTTTGTAAGCGACTTGGTATTTTAAGAGCGCCTTTCTGGCCGGATGAAAAAGCGTAACTAGCACAAAGAATAGAAGTATAAAAAACACCGCAAACATAAATGTAAACATAAAAGGCAGGACTGTAGTAAAGCGGCCAAAGCGTGGACGGTTGGCTGAGGCGATGGCTGAAACAAGGATGGCGAGCACTAGGATGATTATGCTGCCACAAACAAGTATACGCGTGCGCTTTTTAGATTGTTCAGCGGCTTCGCGGCGAATTTTCTCAAATTCTTTCTTTTCCATTAGTATCTCCCGCGTTCAAGGTCGCGCTTTTTGATGGTTTCGCGTTTGTCGTAAAGTTTTTTACCTTTACCTAGCGCAATTACGAGCTTAATATGGCGGCCGCCACCGAGTAATTTAACTGGCACAATGGTGGAGCCGGCGACTTTTTGTTTTTCAAATGCGGCAATTTGTTTTTTGGTGGCAAGTAGCTTGATATTTCTAGCTGTGTCAGCGCCAAGAGTAAGGTTATTGAGCCATAATTCGCCATTGCGAACCGTTACAAAAGTACCCTTAAGCTGGGCGTGGTTATCGCGGATGAGGCGAACTTCCGGCCCGGTTAAAACCATGCCAACAGAAAGCTCGTCGCCAAGCGTGTAATCAAAATGCGCCCGGCGATTAACCGAAACTAAATCTGGTGTTTTTGCCTTTTTCACACCTATATTATAGCATAAGATTAGTTCAGTTTGACGTTAGCCTCGCCGACGATTTCGCGGAGCTTCGTGAGGAGGTCGTCGGTAACGTCGACCTTGAATGGCATTTTGAGTGGCTTCTTCTCTTCCCCGTCTTTTAGTACCAAAATCACATCTTGGAAGCCGAGTGATACGTCGCAGAGGCGGCGGATGGCGGCGAGGGTGTCGGTGTCGTCTGGTTTTTCAATCAAGATATAAAGTTTTTCTTTACGCGGGTCTTTTGGCGGTGTGATCGGAGTGGCTGGGGTGGCTGGCTCAGCCGGCTTTTTGGCGCCGGAATAAACTCTTTCGGCGGAAGATTTAGAATAACGACGTTTCTTTGGCTCGGCAGCCACTGGCTCTGGCAATTTCTCGCCGGTAGGTTGGTAATTTTCGAGTATTTCATCTGAGATAATATCTACAGTTTCGCCCATCAACTTTACTTCTGAAGTTGGGTTGCCGTCTTTGTCGGTGGCGTTGACCTTACCGGTGACTTTGATCACGTTATCTACTACTAATTTGGCGCCGCAGGTTTCGAAGAGTGATGGGAACACGATGACTTCGCATTCGCCGGTCTTGTTTTCGATTTTTACGAAAGCCATCTTAGTGTTTGATTTAGTCAAAATCGTGCGCACGGCCGTGATGATGCCACCTACAGAAATCAATTTGTTGTTGTTCTCTGCTGCGACGTAGCTTAGCGGATGAGTTTGCTCATTAAAGTAAGTATCGTATTTATCGAGCGGGTGAGCAGAAAGGTAGAGACCCATGAGGTCGCGCTCCCATAGAAGCTGCTCTTTATCAGAATATGAAGTTGGGGCTTTTTTGATCTCGACTTCTGGCACGGCGCCAGCTTCGCCCATCGCGCCAAAGAGGTCAGTTTGGCCGGAGCCAACGTCTTTTTGGACTTTGGCGCCGTAGGCTTGGATGGCTTCAAGGTTGTAAAGTAAATCGGAGCGCGAATAGCCGAAGCGGTCAAAGGCACCGGTTTTGATGGCGGCTTCCCAAGATTTCTTATTGAACTTGGTGGAATCCACGCGTTTAGCAAAGTCGCAGATGCTCTTAAACGGACCGTTCTTATCGCGTTCTGGAATCACGATGTCCTCGATCAAAGATTTGCCCATGTTTTTCACGCCAGAAAGGCCGAAGCGGATGGTTTTTTCGCCGCCTACGATACCAAAGTCGCCGTAGGATTGGTTGATGTCTGGGCCAAGTACTTTGAGGCCTAGGTGCTTGCACTCGGCGATTTCAATGGCGAGGCGGTCGGTCCAGCGCATGTCGGCGGTCATGAGCGCGGCCATAAAGGCGTCTGGATAATGAGCCTTTAGATATGCGGTCCAATAAGCCACCAGGGCGTAGCATGCGGCGTGGGACTTGTTAAAACAGTAGTTAGCAAAGTCGAGGAGCTGGCTCCAGAAGGTTTCGGCGATTTCTTCGGTGGCGCCACCAATTTCCACGGCGCCCTTGATGAATTCCGGCTTGACCTTCTTCATCAAATCCACCTTTTTCTTACCCACAGCCTTACGCAAAGTATCTGCCTGGCCGCCGGTAAAGCCACACCATTCCTTGGAAATCTGCATGAACTGCTCTTGGTAAATCATAATACCATAGGTGCTTTTAAGTGCGTTTTCGAGGCCTGGGTGAAGATAGGTGATGGCTTCTTCCCCGTGCTTGCGGCGAATAAACGAATCAATAAACTGCATTGGGCCTGGGCGATAAAGCGCCACCATAGCGATGATATCCTCAAACGACGAAGCCTTGAGGTCTTTTAAGTAGCGTTTCATGCCGGCAGATTCAAGCTGAAAGACGCCGGTGGTATCGGCCCGTTGCAAAAGCTTGTAAGTTTCGGGGTCGTCGAGCGGCACGGAGTACATGTCGATATCTTCGTGGTAGACTTTGCGAATCATGCGGAGCGCGTTGTTGATCACGGAAAGGTTGGAAAGCCCAAGGAAGTCCATTTTAAGAAGGCCAAGCTCTTCTACGGTACCCATTGGGAACTGGGCGGCGATTGGGCCTTTGGCGGAGACTTCAAGTGGCAAGAATTTAACGAGGTCGTCTGGCGCAATCACCACGCCACAAGCGTGCACGCCGTGGTTTCTGATGGTTCCTTCAAGCCGTGAGGCAAAATCTAATACCTCTTTTGAAATAGGGTTAGTTTCGTACTCGTTTTTAAGGTCTGGCACGTCTTTGATGGCGTCTGCCAAATGGCAGTGGTGGCCCATCACTGGGTCTGGCACCATTTTAGCTAGGCGGTCCGCTTCGGCATAAGGCACCTCGAGCACGCGCGCCACATCGCGCACGGCGTTTTTGGCCATCATTTTACCAAAGGTAGCAATGTTAGACACGCGGCCTTCGCCGTATTTTTCGGTACAGTATTCAATTACCTCGTCGCGGCGAGTATCCTGGATATCGGTATCGATATCTGGCATCGAAATGCGGTCTGGATTAAGGAAGCGCTCAAAGAGCAAGTCGTACTTAAGCGGGTCAAGCTCGGTGATACGGAGGGCGTAAGCGAGAAGTGAACCGGCGGCGGAGCCACGGCCTGGGCCATAGACAATATTTTTGTTCTTGCCCCACATAATAAAGTCTTGCACGATGAGGAAGTAACCGTTGTAGCCCATTTTATCGACGACCGATAGCTCGTAGTCGATACGTGGTAAAATCTGAGTTTTTTCGTCGCGATCTTTGTCAACCGCTTCAAGGATTTTACGGCAATCTTCGATTGAGAGTTTTTCGGCTTCTTCTGCGGTTTTGCCACCGTAGCGAAAAACTAGCCCACGAAAAACGAGCTTATCAAGGTAGGATTTTTCGTCTTCGCCATCTGGCACTGGGAATTTTGGAATCAAAATGCGGCCGAGTTGCAAATCTACGTTACAGCGGTCGGCAATACGTTTGGTGTTTAACACAGCTTCTGGGCAAGTGTCTTGCCAGTGGTCGATAATTTCCTCAGCCGAGATTACGTGCAGGTCATAATCCTTTAATGTCATGCGGTTTGGATCAGAAAGGTTGGCGGCGGTACCCACGCAGAGCAGAACCTCATGCGCGTCTTGGTCTTCGTGTTTCAGATAGTGAGCATCGCAAGTGACCACGAGCGGGAGCCCAAGCTCTTCGGCGTGTGCCATTAGCCAATCATTAACCTTCTTTTGCTCGGCGGAGTGAGTAGAAGATTTTGGATGGCCGTGGTCTTGCATCTCAAGGTAAAAACGATCTTTAAAGACGTTGCGATACCAATCGATGAGCTCTAGCGCACGCTTGTCGTCGTTGGCGCGGATAGCTTCAGAGATTTCGGAGCCCATACAGCCAGAAAGGCAGATGATACCTTCATTATATTTTTCAAGTTCGTCATGGTCAGTGCGTGGTTTGTAGTATTTGCCGTGAATTTCGGCGTTAGACATGATGCGGCAGAGGTTTTCAAAGCCGGTATTGTTCATGGCAAGCAAAGTAATGTGGAAGCGCTGCTTATCGTGAGCCGGGTCTTTGTCGGTCATTTTGCGGGCAGCCACGTAGGCCTCAAGGCCGAGAATCGGTTTGATGCCGGCATCGTTACAGCATTTGTAGAGCTCAACCAAGCCACTCATCGTGCCGTGGTCGGTGACGGCGACTGCTTCCATTCCCTGCTCTTTGACATAGTCAACAAGCTCTGGAATTTTGGTCAAACCATCCAAGAGCGAATAATGAGTGTGATTATGTAGGTGTACAAAATCACTCGGTTTTAACTCCACTTTTGACATAGTTTAATTATAGCACAAAGATAGCTAAGGTTGTGCTGGCCAGTTTGGCTGATTGTTGACGACGCTGAGGTTGGTCGAATTGGCGTTGGCGTCAATAAAGTTGTCGTGGTTGGTGACCGACGCTACATTCCAGCCGCTGATGTCGCCAATATTCCAAGTCGTAGCGTTGTAACCAGCGTTTTCGAACATTCCAGACATGTTGGTTACACTACTTACGTTCCAACTACTAAGATCTCCAACGCTCCAGTTTGTGGTTTTTTTGCCAGTATTTCCGAACATGGAGGCCATATTTTCAACTTTACTCACATCCCATCCAGGATGACTTGTATCTACATACCCAAGGTTGCCAATATCCCATTCATTAGCATTTTCTCCAGCGCTAAAAAACATAGAACAAAGATCTATTGCGTTGCTCAAATCCCATCCGCTTAGATCGCTAATTGTCCAGGAGGCGGCTTTCTTGCCCGCCTCGCTAAACATCCATGCCATATCGACTGCGCTTCCAACATCCCATCCATCCAAATTGAGATACCATGATTCTTCCGCATATGCCCCAGCATCGTCAAATACTTGATGCATGTCGGTGACATTACTAACATCCCAATTGTTGAGATTTAATGACCATGATTTTTCGGCGTATGCTCCGGCATTATTAAAAATTCCACGAAGAGACGTCATGCTACTCGTATCCCACCCACTGAGATTGAGCGACCACGTATCGGTAACGTTCTGACCGGCAGCTTCAAATAATCTCGAGCGGTAGTTTGGATAATCACCTCCATTGAATGCTGCTCCGCCATGTATCTCCCAGCTGCTCAGGTCAAGGGCCCAGTCGGCAACTGACCCACCTGCATAGTAAAACATCGTGCTTGCATTTTCTAGGCTTGCTAGGTCCCAGTTTCTAACACTTAGGTTCCATGTTTTAGCATACCGCCCAGTATGAGCAAACATATTACCCATGTTTTTTACACGACTAACATCCCATCCGTCTAGATTTAATGTCCAATTATAGTCTCCCCCTAGAGAATCACCGCAATTATAAAACATGGAATACATGTTTTCCACATTGCCAACATTCCAATCACTTAAATCGATATTAATATCTGCATGAGCGGACCTACTCGCACCCCAAAACATGTAGCTCATATCAGTTACCGAACTAGTGTTTAGATTACTGGCATTTGTAATGGCGACTAACTTGCTATACCCATTGAACCAATATCGTGTACTTGTTGGTTCGAAGCCGTTAAACGAAGTGTCAAAATTAATTGAAGTAGTAGAGTTTTGCGCAAGTGAGCTCTGAAAGGAGTTGTTGACCCCGTTTGATTCTACCGGGACCTCATATACGCCAATAATTTCCGTTTCGCCAAGGTTATCCGTATACATATCGCCTATTTCATAAGTATTATGGTTATATACAAAGTTTAAATTACCATTATTCCCAAGAACTGCCTTTGCGGTTAGCGGTGGAATGATCGGCACTGCAGTATAAAGGATTTCGGTTTTATATAAGCCTGGCTCCAAGCTAGAGTCTGCCTTGATGCCATAATAAATCTCGGTTTCATCATTTGCGATAGCAGTAGTCGTTTCGCGAATGAGCTGCTTGTTCTCAATAGTTGGCATAGCAGCAAATTTAGCAGTATCAGCTGGAGTATATATATTGTAGCTAGTATCAAAACTACCGAGGCCAGCTACAGCGTAACCCCAAGTAGCACCGTCCGTAATGTCTAGCGCGGCAGGAGTTTCAAAGGTGCCGGTAGTGGCTGCAATTTTCTTAGTAGCTTCGGTATTTTCCGCGTTGCCATTAAGATAAATATCATTGTCGTCTTCAGAGTTGGTAGAGATATACAATTCGTAACCATAGGCTGAGCTGGTGCTACCTACGACAGTGTCTTTAACGATACTTAATGTGCCGTTTTCGTTAGGACGAATTGAAGTCTCAATTGTTTTGCTGGTAACAAGGCTGATGCCGTTTTCTGCCGGTGCGTCTTCGGCGTTGGTCTGTGAAGTAACTGGAGAAACTGCAAAAAGAGTCGCAAAAAACACTAGCACGGCGCTAGCAAACAAAACCAAAAAGTTCGGGATTAACCCATTCCCTATTTCGAAGGTTTGTTTTTTCATTTTGTTTTTGACCCTTTATTTTTTTGTTAGATCTAGGCCAAATAACAATACACTCTAAATATAAATTAACATAAACTTTTTAAAAATGCAAGTACTAAAATCAAAAAAGTTACCACTTTTTGTGGTAACTTTTATTTTATTAAGCCTTCTTGGTTGATTTTTTGGAAGCTGTCTTTTTGGCGGCCGGTTTTGCTGCAGTTTTCTTGGCTGCTGGCTTAGCTGCAGTTTTCTTGGCTGCTGGCTTGGCTGCGGCTTTGGTGCTAGATTTCTTTGCTATGGCTTTACCTGCAAAGACGCCAGCGACGCCACCGAGCAAAGCGCCAAGGAAAAACTTTCCTTTACCGCCCTTCTTCTTCTCGTTGCCCATCCTTTTTCTCCTTTCCTTTAGGTTCATTGTGAACGAATTTATCGGTGAAAGATTTGACGACGCCGCCGACCGATGTAAGGTCTTTGACGTTTTCAACGATGCCGTTGGCGTTGTCGGCGATATCTTGGCCTTTCATGATGATTTTCTTGGCTTCTTTGGTGATGCCAATGAGTTTTGCGGTTAGCACGATTGCTAGAATGAGAAAAATCAAAAGAGCTGTGCTAAGAAATGCTACTAAAATCCATTCTGCTACGTTCATATATTCTCCTTAAGGTTATTTTAGCACGATTTTAGTTTTCGGCGACAAATTTGCGGACGTCGTCGGCGTAATCGCTGTTTTTGAGAACGTATTCAAGATGTGCGAGGAAGTAGTTCTTTGGATCGCCAGTGGTCATCCATTTGCCGGTGGTTTCTTTGACGTAAACTTTGCCGGTTGGAACGAGGCTGGTGATAGCATCTACGGTCCAGAGTTCGCCGTCGAGGCCGGTGTGATTTGGATTCAAGAATTCAAATACGCCTGGGGTCAAAAGGTAGCGACCGTAAGATGCGAGATCCGAAACGGCATCTTTTGGATCTGGTTTTTCGACGATACCGTTAAGAAGACCAGTGTTTTTGTCGAAATCGATACAACCATATTTCTTGATTTCTTCGTGTGGCACTGGTTGGCCGGCGATGATAGCGGCAGCATCTGGGTGTTCAGCAAAACAATCCATTAAATCTTTAACGGCGGACTGGCCGAAGACCATATCATCAGAGTAAACTACGATAAAGGCCTCGTCGTCGTTGATGAATTTGCGAGCGGAAGCGATTGGCGAACCGTTGCCATAAGGAAGGGTTGGATCCTGTTCGATAACAGTGATTTTTGGAAAATCCAAAATCTCTTTAACTGGCTCAAAGCGTTTGGCTTTGCCCTGTTTTTCAAGTAAGGCGCGCACGTTGTCGGCTGGGTTGTGGAAGAAATCTTCGTAAATCTCTTTTGATTTTGAATTTGGTGTGGCTACGATGATGATTTCTTCGATGCCGGCTTTGGCGCATTCTTCAACGCAGTATTGCATGACTGGTTTGGCGCCAACTGGGATCATGGCCTTTGGGATAGTTTTGGTAATAGGAAGATAACGGCTAGCAAAACCAGCGTCGGTGATGATAGCCTTTCTAGGGGCTTTATAGTTCATTTAATTCTCCTTTGAGACTTAATTATAACACCTATTTGGAATTTTTAGAAGCAGCACGGGCCTTGGTGGCTTTTTTTGCAGCCTCTTTGCGTGCAGTGGAATCTTCAGTGATTTGAGCCCTATTATGGACACCATAGATCAAGCTAGTAACACCAACTATTACGGTGTAGGCGCCAAAGAAGCGGATGAAGGCGGTGTTAGTTTCGTTGAACCCGCCTGCATTAAGAATGACGAAGCCCATAACGCAACCACAGACACCAACAAGGATACGGATAAAACGATCGGTTGGGTCGGTGGTAGAAATGAAACCATGAAAGACGTCGATAAGCCCAGAAATACAAACATAGACTGCGAGTACGATTAGTTGGAATACGGTTTCGTTATTGGCAAAGAAGATGAGCACGAGTGCGGCGATAATATCTATGCCAGCGTCGATGATGGAATTTACCCAGCCGTGTTTTTTGGTGGAATTATAGAGGGCGCTCGCCGAATCGATGATGCCCATAGAAAGTAGATATACGCAAAGGCAAGAGAATACCATTTGACGGTTGTTTTCTAGGTTGCCATAAAGAAGTGTGCACAAGCCAAAAATGAAGGCGAGGACACCGCGAATAATAAATACAGACCAGTGACGATCGATGTATTTGCGATTGATGTGAGCCATAATTATTCCTTGATTAAAATGCTTAAGGTTATTATAACACATTTTTGTCGCATAAAAAAGAGCCATTTGAATAGCGTTTTCTTCGGGTACACTTCGCCCTGCGGGCTCACGCTTCGCGAACAAGGGCGCTCGCCCGAGCTTATGCCCCTCAGAAAAGCTATTCAAATGGCTTTGTTTATACGTGGCGAAGATGTTTTCTAATGTCTTCAACCGTTTTATTCAACAAGTATTTTGGTTTACTTAAAATAAAATCGTGAGCTGGAGTGTATTTTAATTCAGAGCAACCGAAACTACGCTTGAATTCGGAGACGCCGTAAAAGCGGTGCTTAGTTTCGTTTTCGCCTACGATCCCCCACAAATTATAGCGTTTAATACCGCGGTTTCTGGCTTCTTCCATAGCCTTTAAGTGAAGCAATGGGGCGGCAGAATATTTAGTACCAAGGTCGGTAGAAGTGCCGTAATGATAAGAGGCTTCGTTGCCGTAAAAAATCATAAAGTTTTGGGCGAGGATGTCTTTGCCGAGTTTCGCAGTATACATAATGGCCTCGCCGTTTTTTGAAAAGGCAGCAAATTGCTTGGTGAGGAAACTCTCCGAAAAAGCAACGAATTTTTGGCGTTTGGCGTGTTTTACTTCAATATCGTAAAAGGTTTTGACGATCTTTGGGTCGGTGGAAGTTTCAACGGTGATGCCGGCTTTTTCGGCTTTGCGAAGTTTGCGGCGAAAGCCTTGAGAGGCGCCAGCTAGAATTTCCGCTTCGGATTTAGTGATGTCTAGGATGCCAGCGTATTCTACCGAGAGATACATCGGAGCCTTCTTCAGACCAAGACTTTGCATGAGCTTTAGGGATTTGTCGGAAAGTTCGAGCTGTGGGCGCACGCGCACAAACACACAGCCTTCTTCTTTGCCGATTTTTTTGATGTCATCAAAAACAAATTGAACTAGTTTTTTGTTCGCCCAGTCTAAAATTGGGCCACCAGCAATCGCCATGTAGCGACCGCGTTTGGCGGTTTCGACAACGCCAGCATAGGCGCCGAGGATTTTGTTGTTGTCGTCTGTGACGAGGCGGCGAACTACTTTTTTGCCACGGGCGATGTGAAATTCATAAAAGTCCCACGATTGAAGAAAGTTCGCTTCCTCGTGTGAGGTAATAAAATCGTCCCAAATCTTACGATCAGTTGCGGTGATTATGTTCATAGGTGCCTCTTTTTGTGTCGTGCTTTTTCGACGATTAGATTTTTTAGGTATTTGATTTTTGAAATTACGAGATCGTGAGCCGGAACGTATTCGGTGCGAGTGTCGGTGAAGCCGGTTTTGAAGGTAGTAACGCCGGCGTAGCGGTGATGTGGCTGGCCTTGCGGGGCAATACCATATAGATTGAAGTATCGAATATTGGTCTTCTTCAAATCTTTGATGACTTGCCAAAGCAGGGCGTAGGCGCCAGGCAAACGGCGGTTTAGGTCGGTAGAGGCGGCCTCGTAGTATTCGGCTTCGTTTTGGTCTTTCAAGATAAGGCCGTAGGCGATTGGCTCATGTTCTGGCGTGTAGGCAATATAAATTTCGGCATCATCGCCAAAGGCTTCCCGTTCGGCTAGTAGGTTTTCGAGTTTTGGCGGGATAAAGCCTTTGCGTTTGGCAGTTTCGGCTTGCACGGCGTGGAATTCTTTAAAGATTTCTTCAGAGTTGTCTTTTTCAACGACGATTCCCTGCTTTTCGGCTTGTTTAACTTCATAGCGGGTTTGTCGGCGCATATCGGCGAGAAGCTGCTCCTCGGATTTGCTAAGGTCGATAATTACGGTATGCTCAGCGGCAAGATGCATTGGCGAAGGCCTAAGCCCTAATGATTTTAAGAGCGCGAGGTTTTCTTCGGTGGCAAGAAGCTGTGGACGAAGGCGTACAAAAACGCAGCGGTTTTCTTCGGCTATCTTAGTAATTTCGGTAAAGGCCTCTTTAATGGCAGCCTTGCTCTTCCAGTTGATAATTGGGCCGCATGGAATCTCAAGATAGCGACCACGCTTGGCATTACGAACAATAGCGAGCACAACGCCGTCGTCTTTTAGTTCCTTTGTGATGGTTTTGTCACCGATTAATTCGTTGACTTTGGCCCAGTTTGGGGATTGATAAAAGTTGGCTTCGGGATACTTTTCGCAAGTTTTAGCCCAGTTCATCTTGTGTATTCCTTGATTAATTTAATTGCGGGTTGAAGTTTTTCGGCGCTGTAATGGGTTGGGATATTGATGATGGACGCGGCAACCTCGGTGGCTACCGGACAGGCGGATTCGTCGAATTTAACCTTTTTATAATAGCGCTCTGGGGAAATTGGACGTTCATACCAAAAGCCATCAAAGAAGAAACCTTGTTTTTTGAGCTTTTTTAGGAGTTCGTCACGATTATTGACGAGGGCGAATTTGCGAAGTGGCATTTTGGCGCCGGATTTTAGCTGTTTTAGGGCGAGTTTGGCGGCAAAACGATTTGGACGGCGGGCGAGATCGAGTTTATTGTCGGCGGAGCGCTCAATAAAGTGAAGCTTTAACATGAGTTTTAGCCATGGACCACCAAGTTTGATGTGTTGCAGGCCGCGGGAGATGCCGGCGATTAGTGGGTAAAAACGAGTGCGGAAAGTATCGGCAAATTTCGGCGATTTGCTAGGCGCTTGAATTGGCGCTTCAACTGGGGTGCGGACAATTAGAGCGCCGCCCGAAATGGTGTCTATGGATTTGTCTTTGCCGAAGCTTAGGACGGTGGCGGCGCCAACGGTGCCAACTTCGCGACCATCTGAATATTTAAGTCCGGCGCAGTGCGCTAGGTCTTCGATTATGATAAGGCCGTTATCTTTGGCGAATTTTTCGATAGCTACGATGTTGACCGGATTACCGAGGGTGTTCTGAATAATAATAGCTTTGGTATTTTTTGTGAGCACCTTTTTGATGCTCTCGATAGTGAAGTTAAGGTCTTCTTTGTTGATGTCGGCAAAAACTGGGGCCATGCCGGCAGTTTTAATGGCTTCATATACGGCATAGCAAGTGAAGCCGTTTGCAACGACTTCGGAACCTTTTGGAAGCAGATTTTTGAGCGCCAAACAGAGGGCGGAGCGGCCGTTTTTGGTGAGGATGGCGTCACCCTGATAGCGTTTAGCTAGGTAGTCGGTGAGGTTTTTAGAATCCTTTTTGCGGCCAATAGCAAAGGTGTGAGCGAGGCGCTCGCGACGTGAGTAGTGGGCGGCCTGGCCGAGGAAGCAATACCCCATTATGAAAGCTCCTTATAGGTAGTAAGGATTGCTTTGGCTAGTTCTTCTGGGTGAGAAATATATGGGGCGTGGGTCCAGTTGTCGAAGAGCTCTAGGTTGGCGTTTGGCAAACGGCTGAGCATTTTTTCGGCATGGCGTGGCGGGGTGATGGTGTCTTTTTTGCCCCAGAGAATGCGGGTTTTGGTGGTGATGGACTCAATTTTTAGTGATTGGTCGGATTTTAGCATATTCTCAAGAGTGGCTTGCATGTTTTTGGGTGCTTTGGCGTAGTCGGTAGAACCGGTAAGACGGTGAAAGACTTTGCTAATTAGTGGCACTTTTTTTAGTGGATGGCCGATTTTAGCCATAGCCTTAACTAGGGCTTTTCGCTTGGATGGTTCATAAATACCGGCGGCGCTTAGCAGGATCAAGCTTTTAAGCTTTTTGGGATTTTTGGCGCAAAGATTTAGGAGGATGCGGCCGCCATTAGAATGACCGAGGGCGATAGCGCCATCCGGGATGCTTTGGTTGGCCCATTTGACGTAGTCATCGATGGTCCAAACCTTTTCGGATGGCTCGGTAAGGCCAGGAACGTGTAGCATTTTAACTTTGAGACCGTGCTTTTCGAGAAGAGCGATAGTTTTAGCCCATGGCTCAACGGTGTAGGTCCACCCGTGAATAATATAAAGAGTAGGCATTAATCTAGCCCCCATTTTTTGCGGCGGCTCACGGCGGCCTTTTCGCGGCGACAGAGTTTGTCGGCGTCTTCTGGGTTTTCGAGGAGTTTCTCGATGATCCATTCAAGGTATTGGCTACCCTTAAAGATCAGAGTTTCTTTGCCGGTAGTGTGTTTTTCAATATATTCGAGCGCCTTGCGTGGGTCAAGAGTGGTATGGGCTGAGAAGCCGAGCTCTTTGAGGCGCGGTGCGGTGTATTTTTTGGTGCGGCGACCAACCAAGATAATGTTATCTGGCTTGGCTTCGGCGATGAGATCGGCAAGCTTTTGGTGCTCGTCGCCCTCGATGGAGCCTTGATCGACGATGTCGCCAATCACAAGCCATTTTTCTTCGGCGTGCAGGCGCCTGACCATATCAAGGATCGAGGCAACAGAGATCAGATGAGCATTATAGCTACTATCGATGATATTAATTCCCTTTTTGCCGCGGAGGAAGTTGCTGCGGCTTGGCGGCATCTTAAAATCGGTGAAATCTGGGTTAAATGGCAGTTTAAGATATTTCATTAGGTCTTTAGCTACAAGAAGCTGGAACGCAATTTCGCGCGGCTCTGGATTGTTAAAATGGAAAGTGGTGTCGCCATAGGTAAAGTCGGTGGAATCTGGGTAAACGACGTATTTTTTGAGGTCGGATTTTTTGAAGGCCACAACTTTAACGTTTTTGATGCCGTCAGTGGCAGAGCGCATTAAAGGTTCGTCGCCGTTAATATAGATGAGTTTTTGGGTGTTTTCAGGGAGAGTGGCAAATTCGGCAGCGATAGCAGAGGAGAGATTTTTGAAGTGGCCGGATTTTACCTCGTCTTCAAATTGAACGGCGTGCGACAGGCCAACCGACACCCAGATGGTGACCTCTGGTTTTAGCCAGGTGGCAAGAAATTCAGTTTCGTGTGGACGTTCGCCGTCGATTTCGGCTACATAAAACGGTTCTTTGTGCTTAAAATAAAGCGATTTGATTGGGGCAGCAAGGATGAGATAAATCCAGCGGAGCTTTGAGCCCTTGATACCCTTGATGCCGAGAATGTCAAAAGAGATGCCAAAAGCCGAGTTGGCGTCGTGCGAATAATGGGCTTTGTTACCGATTTCATGTTCGGCAATATGAAGCATGGTAGTTTTGCCGGCGGAGCCGGTGATAGCGATGATGCGAGGATTCCAGCGTTTCAGGGAGCGTTTTGCGAAATGACGGAAGTATTTTGCAGCAACAAAGTAAAAACGCTTTTTAAATTTAGCGATTAATTTCATAGGAATATTATAGCACAAAAAAGAATAAAAAAACGCCCTTCCTCGGACACACTCAAGGCCGTTCGGCCAAGCTTATGGTCCTCGGAAGAGCGTCTTTTTATTCTCTTCTGAGTTTTAATGATTACATCTTAATCTCGGCGTCGACACCAGCAGGAAGGGAGAGGTTTTGGAGGCTCTCGATGGTTTTTGGAGTGGCGTTATTGATGTCGATCAAGCGCTTGTGAACTTTCATCTCGAAGGCTTCACCACCGGTTTTGTAAACATGTGGGGATTTTACAACGGTGAAAGTTGAACGTTTGGTTGGAAGTGGCACTGGACCGGAGATTGATGCACCGGTGCGGATTGCAGTGTCTACGATTTGTTTTGCGCTCTGGTCGATGACGCGGTGGTCATAGGCTTTGAGGCGAATGCGGATTTTGAGTCCTTCAGCTTTGGCGGCTGATTTTTTGGCTTCTGCCATGTATTTGCCTTTCTTGTCTGATAACCTCGAAGAATGGAGTTTTTCAGACTTGATATTATTAGTGTTTATCTTTTAATTATAGCAAAATTTGTGGAAAAAATCAAGACTAGGTGGATTTTTATTGAATTTTGTGGTATAATATTTTTCACAAAAACCAAAAAGAGGGGGTGGCATGATGCCAAAAAACAATAACTCGGCTTTGACCTATCCGGATTGGTCAAGAGTCGGAAAAGAGCCCGATAAGGGCCGTAACTTAACGTTACTTCCGAATGGTGATGTGGCATGCGATCATCACATCGGAGAGGATTTACCGGATATTCCGGAAACCGAAGAGGAGAAAAAGGCTCACAGGGCCGAGATCAAGGCTATGCACGCCGAACAAGACGAGAGAGGTTTCGACCTCTTTGCGCACGAAGTCGCGGATAGTAGCCTTGGTAAGGGTTTAACGATCCTTATTTGGGTTGTTGTGATCCTTGCCGTTATCCTTTACATTCTGTCTGCTGTCGGGATACTGCCGGGATAATATAATTTCTCCTTTGGGCCCTTCGGGGCCCTTTTTCATGCCGAAGATTCTAAGGTGGATGTTATAATTATAGGAATGAAGAGGTTTTTAATTGGCATTATCTGTGTTGTGTGGCTTGGCTTTGCTGGGCTAGCGCAAAACGCTAAGGCTGATGAATGTCAAAACGTTTCTGGGGCTTTGGTTTCGCCTATTTCAAAAAACCTTTCTATCGAGGGCGGCGGCGCCAAAATTGAGGATACTTTTGTTGTTAAAAATCAGTCGAGTAGCGAGGGTGTTTTTAAAATTTATGTAGCACCTTTCACCGATGACGACACAAAGGATTTTACGAACGAAAACCGGTTTACCCAGATTAGCCGCTGGATTAAATTCTACGATATCAGCGGTGGCGTGGTGGACGATTTAGAGATACGGGTGCCAGCTTGCGCAACGCGTGAGGTTAGGTTTATGGTGGATGTTCCGGCCAGCATTCCTGATGGTGGACAATATGCGGTGATTTTTGTCGAAAACAAGAATTCTGGTGGCGCTAACGATGTGATCACTTCGTCTTCTCGGGTGGGGATGCTGATTTACGCGCGGGTTAGTGGTGGCGAAACTATTCACGACGCAAAAATCACGGATGTTTTTATCGAACATAATGGCAGTGTTAATGCTGGCGCCGTGGCCGCTAATAGTGGGAACATCGACGAAAATGTCTCATCTACACTCGTAGTGCGCAATTTTTTTGGGCACGAAGTGTATCGAAAAACCAACATTTATTCCCTTCTCCCAGGCTCTTCGAACCGCAAAATTAGCGATGCGTGGGAGGATTTGCCTTATCTTGGGCTGTTTGTCGTGGATTATACGATTGAGGTAGGGGGCGAAACCACTATGATTTCTAAGACGATATTACTTTTGCCCTTGCCGGTGATGATTGTCGTGGCTTTGGCGGCAATAATTGTGATTATAGGGGCTATTTCATTTATTAAGAAGCGCCTGACGAGGCGTCGCAGATTGACTTTCTAGCGTTTTTGTGCTATAATTAGATAAATAGGTGGGCGCAAATTTAAAATTTTCGTAAGTGCGCCTTATTTTTTTAAGGAGGTAAAAAATATGAGAGAATTTCTTATTTTTCTGTTACTGCTGGCCATTTGGCCTGGGAGCCTGTTTATCGTTGGGATTATTGGTGAAAGCCGACTGATTCCAATTGACAGCCACCAGTCCAAAGCATTCTGGCCTGGAGAGCTGGCGCTACCGGTCATGGCTCTGACGATTTTTCTAGAGTTTGATCGGGGCTTCCGGATTCCTGGATATGGCTATTATCTAGCCGCGGGAATGTTCGTGGCCTGGCTGCCGATTGCCGTCATGCTCTGGCGCGAGGATAGCACGTGGTATGGACCTCGTGCAAACCGTGGCCCGACCAAGATATGGCACAACCTTGGTGGGTTTGTACTTGCTCCGGTCGCCGTAGTGCCGAGCGCGATAATGATATTCGTCGAGAAGATTCGGGGCAATTATGACATGTCCTGGGTTGGATTTGCGGTATATCTTATCGCTGCTGCATTTTATTTTTATTGTGCAGCCACGGATAAGCTGCAGCATGAGGGCGACGAATCGCTCCGCCATCCCGAGGATTGGCAACCAATCTGGCGGACGAGGCGCTTACGGAAAAAGGACCTATAAAATAGGTCCTTTTTTATTACCAGTTTGGCTGGTTGTTGACGACAGAGGCGTTGGAAGATCTATTATTGAGCCTAATGAAGTTTTGATGGCTTACTCCTGTAACGGCCCAGTTGCTAATGTCGCCAATATTCCAAGTAGTAGCATTGTAGCCAGCGTCGTAGAACATATAACTCATATATTTTGCACTACGTGTATCCCAGCTACTAAGGTCGCCAATATCCCAAGTTCCTGTCCTGTACCCAGCGTTCTTAAACATTTCATACATGTTTTCGACGCCGCTCACGTCCCAGCCAGGGTGTTCATCATCAACATAGCCAAGGTTGCCAATATACCAATAGGTCGAATTTCTTCCAGCATTATTAAACATACCTTCCATAGTATTTACGCTGCTAACATCCCATAGACCAATGTCGCCAAGATAGAAGCTAGAACTATTACCAGCACTGCGGAACATATATTGCATTGTTTCTACGCTACCAACGTTCCAGCTACTGATATCCCCGACATAGAAGGACCCTCCCGCTGCAGAAGCTTCTGCAAACATAAGTGTCATATTAGTGACATTGCTCACATTCCATCCAGGATGGTCATCATCATAATAACCAAGCTCACCAATATCCCAAGTGGTAGAACTGTAGCCGGCGGCCCTAAACATGCTACTCATATTAACTACACTACTAACATCCCATTTGCCAATATCTCCAAGACAGAATGTATCGGCCATGGCGCCAGCAAATTCAAACATTCCATCCATAGTCGTTACGTTGCTCACATCCCACTCGCTCAAGTCTCCGATATCAAACACTTCAGCCTGATTCCCGGCATTATAAAACATATTGGTCATAGTTTCTACGCTGCCCACATCCCAACCACTTAGATCGCCAATACTCCAGGTAGTGGCATAGCCACCGGCGTTGTTAAACATATCCTGCATTTTGGTCACATTGCTGACGTCCCATCCGCTAACATCAACGTTAAAGGTAGTGGCTCCTTCATAATCGCTACCTCCAGCACCGGAAAACATCTGCGTCATATCTGTGACGCTGCCTACATCCCATCCACTGAGGTTCCCTAGATCAACCTCTTCCGCCACACTACCATAATTTCTAAACATATTCGACATATCCGTTACATTGCTAACATTCCATCCGCTAATATCGCCAATACCAACCGCCGTTCTTGCACCCCCACCGAAACCTTCGAACATGGCCGACATATTGGTCACATTATCAACGTGCCAATTGCTAATATCTATAACAGTGGTATCGGAGAAATATCCAGTACTTGAAAGCACATAAGACATATCGGTCACTTTACTGACATCCCATTCGTTTATACCATCAATGGTAAACGTTTCTGCATTGTTATAAATGCCAGTCGCGTCTAGCATGTGCGACATATTAGTCACTTCGCTAGTATTAAGATTATCGGCGTTTGTTATAGATACAATTTTTTTCATATTGTAAAACCAGTATGAAGTATCAACTGGTTTTATTTCGTAAAAAGATTGGTCAAAATTAACTGAGGTGACAACGTCTTTATTAGCATGCCATGCTGGTAGATTGCGATAGTCATAGTTGGTATACCCCGTCGGAACATCATATACTGCCACGATCTCCGTTGGTTCTCCGAGATTATCTGTGTAGACGCCACCAGCGTTATAAATAGCGGTGTCATAAACAAAACTCAAGTTGCCGTTATTGCCAAGGACCGCTTTTGCCGTCCTTGGTGGTTCTGGCTTAGGCACAGCGGTGTAAAGAATTTCGGTCTTATAGAGTCCTGGCTCTAGAGTAGAGTCTGCCTCAATACCATAATAAATATCAAGAGTATCGTCCGCGATCGCAATATTGGATTCATGAATAAGCTGCTTGTTATCTATGGTCGGCATAGCAGCAAATTTAGAGCTATTAGATGGTGTGTAGATATTATAGGATGCATCAAAGTTCCCTAGCCCAGCTACAGCATAGCCCCAAGTAGCACCATTTGTAATATCTAGTGCTGCTGGAGTATCGTAGGTACCTGTAGTGGCAGAGATCTTCTTGGTTGCTTCTGAGTTTTCCGTATTACCATTAAGATAAATATCATTATCATCCGTTGAACTGGTTGAGACATATAGTTCATAACCATAAGCTGAGCTTGTACTACCAATAACAGTATCTTTTACAATACTAAGTGTTCCATTCTCTTCTGGATGGATAGAAGCTTCAATAGTTTTACTAGTAACAAGGCTAATACCATCTGCTGCTGGAGCATCTTCGGCATTAGTATTCGTGGAAACTGGAGAAGCAATAAGCAAAGCACCAAAAAGCACTAGCACAGCGCTAGCAGACAAAACCAAAAAATTCGGAATAAACCTTTTCCTTATTTTGAAGGTTTGTGTTTTCACTTTTTGTATGACCCTTTTGTATTAGTTTTTATATGGGCCAAAGATAACTACTACTCTGCGTTTAGAATAACATAAGCACAAAGAAATTGCAAGCACAAAAAATCGCCCCGAAGGGCGATTCTTTGCTGTTAAGATATCAATTATTTGATAACTTTGGTGATAACACCAGAACCCACCGGTCTACCGCTCGCCTAGATAGGCTCGCGGTAAGACGGTTGTATGCTATTTGATAACCTTGGTGATTACACCTGAACCACTCGCCCCTTGGGACGCGAATGGCTCTGGGCCAATGGTGTTATTTGATAACTTTAGTAATAACACCAGAGCCAACAGTCTTGCCACCTTCGCGGATAGCGAAGCGGTCGTTGTTGTTCATAGCAACTGGAGCAAGAAGTTTGACGTTGAAGGTGACTTGGTCACCAGGCATGACGATTTCTTTGTCAGCTGGGAGCTCAACTTCACCGGTTACATCGGTGGTGCGGAAGTAGAATTGTGGTTTGTAACCCTTTGAGAATGGAGTGTGGCGG
>JAEEGL012915456.1_pt1 | contig 40582 bp, 29 predicted proteins | sample 9134231 | NCBI WGS metagenome assembly JAEEGL01 (sample SAMN16246548, study PRJNA631951) | gut metagenome | biome: gut microbiome; feature: rumen; material: fiber-attached | host: Bos | place: Iran: Karaj | collected 2018-10
GCGATCGCCATGGTCCTTGAGCGCGCACGTATCTTCTTCGTATCCGATCTGGATCATGATTTTGTTAAGAAGGTATTCCTCGAGCCGTACTCCGATATCCAGACAGCTATCGACGCAGCGATCGCGGAGAAGGGACCGGACGCGAAGATCGTACTTATGCCATACGGCGGATCTACTCTGCCGAAGGTAGAAGCATAAGTGCTTTTCAAAATGAGAAAAAAGAAAGGACCGGTTCTGCCGGTCCTTTTTGTTGTTTGTTTTAGGCGGGGATCAGATCAGGAAGCTTAAGCCCGCGAGTGCGCCATAGGCGATCAGTGTAACGACGACCGCGGCGATGCATACACCGATGACGGCAGCGAGGATCGCTTTCTTGAACGGGACCTCACAGATCGCCGCGATACCGGATCCTGTCCATGCGCCGGTTCCCGGAAGCGGGATGGCAATGAAGCCGACCAGTGTCCAGAATGCTACGTTTCCGGCTTTTTCAGCCTTCTTTGCAAACTTGTTCTCGCAGAAATCTACGATCTTCTTCAGCTTCGGATATTTCCGCATCCAGTCAAAGACCTTTCGGACGAAGAGAAGAATAAAGGGAACCGGAAGAAGGTTGCCGACGATTGCCAGCGGAAGCGCAATGTGCCACGGAATACCTACAGCGGCAGCGTACGGAATACTGCCACGCAGTTCCACGACAGGGATCATCGATATCAGAAACATATAGAGGATCTTGCTCATCCGTCTTCTCCTTTATATTCCACGGCAAAAGCACTTCTGCCGGATTCTTTTTCACAAACGGCATTAGAATACCACAATATCTTACATATGCCAAACAGTAGATCAGGAGACAACGTTGACCGGAGTTCCCGAGAGGTAAGATGCAAGGTTAGAGGACGCGACATCGATCAGACGGAGCCTTGTCTCACGGGGTGCCCAGGCGATGTGCGGTGTAAGATACGTATTCGGTGCGGTAAGAAGGGGATTGGTTTCCCGGATCGGCTCGATACTTACGACATCGGCACCAAGCGCCGCGATTTTTCCGCTCTTCAGTGCTTCGGCCACGGCAGCTTCATCGAGGACCGGACCGCGGGAAGTGTTGATGAGGATAACACCGTCCTTCATCTTCGTGATCGTATCCCGGTTAACGAGCCCGGTGGTGTCTGCGGTAAGCGGGCAGTGGAAGGAGAGGATGTCCGACTCTTTCCAGAGCGTTTCCGCATCGACGAATGTGACCTGAGGGTCCGCTTTTCTCATTTCTTCCGTGACTTCGGATCTGCGGCAGGCCAGGACCTTCATGCCGAGTTCCGTGGCGATGCGGCTGACGCGGGAAGCGATCTTTCCGAATCCGAAAAGCCCCAGAGTCTTACCCCACAGTTCAGTGAGGGTTCCGTCCCAGAAGCAGAAGTCGCGGTTCTTCGACCATACACCCTCGTGTACCAGTTCACTGTGATGACCGACTTTTCCCGCGATCTCCAAAAGGAGTGCGATGGTCATCTGTGCGGTGGCAAAGGTGGCATACTCGGGAATGTTCGTCACGGTGATCCCGTGCTCATGACAGTACCCGACGTCGACAACATTAAAGCCGGTCGACAGGCATCCGATATAGCGGAGGTCCGGGAGCTTCTCCAGAACTTCCTTCGGGAAACAGGTCTTATTAGTGAGGCAGACGGATACGCCCTCTAATCTTCCGAAGATCTCATCGGGCGCGGTGTACTCATAGGTCACCAGTTCGCCGAGCGCTTCAAAAGGAGCCCAGGAAATGTCTCCGGGGTTGGTGGTGTATCCATCAAGAATTACGATCTTCAAGCGTTCTTCTCCTTGATGTATTTATCGATGGAAACTGCGGCAGTCTTTCCTGCACCCATGGCGAGGATAACGGTTGCGGCACCAGTGACGGCATCTCCGCCGGCAAAAACACCCGGACGGGAAGTTGCCATCGTCTCGTCAGCCACAAGACAACCTCTGGCGTTGGCATCCAGACCCTCGGTCGTGCTTCTGATCAGGGGGTTCGGGGATGTGCCGATGGACATGATAACAGTATCAACTTCGATCTCATGCTCGGAGCCTGCAATCGCGACCGGTCTTCTTCTTCCACTGGCATCGGGCTCGCCGAGCTCCATAGAGATGACCTCGATGGCGCGGACTTCGCCGCTCTCGCCACCCAGGATGCGGGTCGGATTATTCAGGCACATGAACTCGATGCCTTCTTCTTTTGCGTGATGAACTTCTTCCGCACGGGCCGGCATTTCTTCTTCGGAACGGCGGTAGACGATATAGACGTGCTCAGCGCCCAGACGCTTCGCGGTACGCGCGGCATCCATGGCAACGTTACCGCCGCCGACAACGGCAACGGACCGGCTCTTTCTGATCGGCGTGTCATAGCTGTCGAGATAAGCCTTCATGAGATTGACACGTGTCAGATATTCGTTGGCGGAGTATACACCGATAAGAGACTCGCCCTCGATGCCCATGAAGGAGGGAAGGCCTGCGCCCGATCCGATGAAGACGGCTTCGTAGCCTTCTTCAAAGATCTCATCGATCGTCAGGGTCTTGCCGATGACGAAGTTAGTTCTTACTTCTACACCGAGCGCCTGAAGGTTATCGACTTCCTTCTGAACGATCGCCTTCGGGAGACGGAACTCCGGAATACCATAGACCAGAACGCCGCCGGCCTTATGGAATGCTTCAAAGATCGTGACTTCGTATCCGAGTCTGGCAAGGTCGCCTGCGCAGGTGAGACCCGACGGACCGGAACCGATGACGGCAACCTTGTGACCGTTCTTCTCGATGGCCGGTACCGGCTCGGAGACATGCGCCATGTGGTAGTCTGCGACGAAACGCTCGAGACGGCCGATGCCGACGCTCTCGCCCTTCATGCCGCGGACGCACTTGCTCTCGCACTGCGTTTCCTGTGTGCAGACACGTCCGCATACAGCCGGCAGGCAGTTCGTCGATGTGATGATCTTATATGCTTCTTCAAAGCTGCCCTCGGCGACCTGTGCGATAAAGTCCGGAATACGGACGTTTACGGGACAGCCGCTGACACAGGGACGGTTCTTGCAGTTGAGGCATCTTGTAGCCTCTTCTTTTGCCAATTCTTCGGTGTAGCCCAGTGCGACCTCATCAAAATTACGGTTGCGGATATTCGGATCCTGCTCCGGCATCGGGACTTTGGTAAGGGAAAGATTAGCCATTCTTCTGTTCCTCCTTGCAAGCTTCGCCGGCGGCGATCATGCGGCACTCGTGGCTCGCGCTCTCGCGTTCCTGGGCTTTATAGTAGGAATTTCTTCTCATCAGTTCGTCGAAGTCGACCTCGTGTCCGTCAAAGTCCGGACCGTCAACGCAGGCGAAGCGGATCTTGCCGCCGACAGTGACACGGCAGCCGCCGCACATTCCGGTACCATCGATCATGATGGGGTTCAGGCTGACGAGCGTCTTGATGCCGTACGGGCGGGTGACCTCGGCCAGGAACTTCATCATCGGGATCGGTCCGATCGCGATAACCAGATCGTACTTATTGCCGGCATCGATCAGGGACTGGAGCTTGTTCGTTACGAAGCCCTTCTCGCCGTAAGAGCCGTCGTCTGTGGTGACATAGAGATTATCGCTTACTGCTCTCATCTCATCCTCGAGGATGACGATGTCTTTGTTTCTGAAACCTGCGATCATGTCGACATGGGCGCCCGCGTTATGCAGTGCTTTTGCCGAGGGATAAGCGATCGCGCAGCCTACACCGCCGCCGACGACGCAGACGTTCTTATATCCTTCGATCTCGGTCGCGTTGCCAAGAGGTCCGACAAAGTCCGAGATGGAATCTCCTTCATTCATTTTGGAAAGGGCGATCGTCGAAGTTCCGACGGCCTGGAAAATAATGGTGACCGTGCCTTTCTCCGGATCGGTATCGGCGATAGTCAGTGGAATGCGCTCACCATATTCGTCGATGCGGAAGATGATGAACTGCCCGGCTTTCGCTTTCTTCGCGATGTACGGGGCGTCGATATCCATGAGGGTGACGGCTTCATTGAGCTGCCTTTTGGCTACGATCTTAAACATACTTTCCCGTCCTTTCGAAAAGCACTTGTACGGGAAATTATGCCTCTTTCTCAAGAGACAGCTGCATCATATTCTCCCCCGCATGCTTCTCAAATGAAAATCATATCCTTAATTTACTACTATAGGGAAATGAAAATCAATCTTTTCTATTACATTGTAGGAAAAGAATAATGCGAATGGTTGTTTTCCCGACAGGTCAGTTATCGGAAAGGAGCTCGACAGTGTTGTCGGAAAGACGGACTGCGCCCATTTTCTGGTGGTCCCACTTGGTATAGTCGTCCTTGTCATGGGCGGACTCGATCTGGAAGGAGAAGCCCGGAGAGACGGCGTCCATCTTCCGCTCGATGCCGCCGGCATCCAGCTGGTAGACGATGATGTCCGCGCTGTAACGGCCATATGTGAGATGGGCCAGCGGAAGAGTAAGCTTGATCCTGTTTGTGCCCTCTTGAACGTCGACAAGATTGCCGGGGAGTGAGGAGGCGATCTTCGTGCCATCCTGATACCACAGCTGGAAGCGGAAGCCTACATTCCTGATCGGCTTTGCCGCCGTGCAGGACAGCTCGATCTCGGCAGAACCGGAGGTCGGGAAGACCGGCTCGGGACGGTTCAGAAGACGGAGACTGTCCAGAGAGAAGAGGTCTCTGGCGCGCAGACGCTGGTAATCTTTCGGACGGTGCTCCGGACCGAAGGTGACTTCGGTGGGCATGACTTCCTGTGCGCCGAGATAGATAGCGATTGCCTGGTCGACGTCACCGTTAAAGATGACCTCGCCCTTATCAAGTACGATGCAGCGCTTGCAGAGCTGGCGGATCGTATTCATGTTATGGCTGACGTAGAGTACGGTTCGGGTATCGTTGTTTGCTGCCTCGAGAAGACAGTTGATGCACTTCTTCTGGAACTCGACATCGCCGACGGCGAGGACCTCGTCCATGATGACGATCTCACTGTCGAGATGGTATGCGACGGAGAATCCGAGCTTGACGAACATGCCGCTCGAGTAACGCTTGACCGGAGTATCGATGAACTCTTCAAGTCCCGAGAAGGCGATGATGTCATCGATCTTCGCATCGATCTCCGATTTCGTCATGCCCAGGATCGTGCCGTTGAGATAGATGTTCTCGCGGCCGGTCATCTCTCCGTGAAAACCGGTGCCGACTTCAAGCATTGAAGTGATATGACCGTAGAGATCGACAGTTCCCTCGGTCGGGGCAGTGATACGGCAGAGGATCTTCAAAAGAGTACTCTTGCCGGCACCGTTCTTGCCGAGGATGCCGAGTGTCTCGCCCTTATAGACAGTAAGATCTACGCCGTTCAGCGCATAGAAGTCGCGGTTGTATTTCGGTGCGGAAGATTCTTTTGACGGATCTTTTTTCTTGCGGGACGCGCGCCAGTCCTTGATCGCACCCTGAAGAGTACGCGCACCGATCTTGCCGAGACGGTACTTTTTCTTAAGACCTTCGACACGGATCATGACTTCCTTTCCGGAAGTGTTATTCGTATTCTGCGCATCCGTACTCATACTGTATCCGCAAACGTCCTTTCTACCCGGTTAAAGATCACGATGCTGAAGAAGAACAGCAGGACCGTGACGGCAAGTCCGACAAGGTAGTACAGGAGATCGAATTCTCCTTCGCCGAGAAGGATCATGCGGATCAGCTCCATCATCTCGCTGACGGGATTGATCTTTACCAGGATCTTCAGTATCCCGTCAGGGACACTCTGGATCGGGTAAACTACGGCAGAGCCGTACATCCAGAGATTGACGAGAAGATTTACTACGGCGAGAAGATCTCTGTACTTCGTTGTTACGCTGGAGATCAGTACACCGACGCTCATGCCGAAGATGGCCATCTGCAGGAAAAGAAGCGGAAGAAGCGGGTAGAGTTCCCACATCGGTGCTACATTCCCACGCACTACGAAGGTGATCAGAAGCGCGATGATGATCAGAAGCTGGATCAGGAATTTCAGGATACTGACGATCATATTCGAGATCGGAACACAGATCCTGGGGAAGTATACTTTGCTGAAAAGATACGCATTGGCGACGAATGTCTGCGAGTTTTTCGTCAGGCTGAAAGCGAATATCTCCCAGACCGCGGACGAGACAAAATAGAACAGGATCTGGGGAATGCCGGCGGTGCCGACATCGGCAATATGGCCGAAGACGAACATGTAGATCAGGCTGGAAAGGATCGGGTTGATGATGATCCATAAAGGTCCCAGGACCGTCTGCTGATAGGTTACGGTAAAAGTCCTTCGGGTCAGGAGACGGACGAGATCCCGGTAGTGCCATACTTCGTCAAGTTTCAGGCGGACTTTCTTCTCATCCGGCTGGAGCCTGACATGATAGGCGGTATTCTGTTCAACTCGGGCACGCGTCATGCTTTCCTCCTGCTTTTCAATAATTATATATTACTCATCACATAAGGAATAGTAAATCGCAACAAAAAATGATAGACTGTTTTTGTCTAAATATACGCAGGGTAATCAGGAGGAAAGCATGCTTCGAGTCAAGGGACTGACGAAGAAATTCGGCAAGAAGATCGCAAATGAAAACGTGAATCTTTCGCTGGATGCAGGGGAGATCGGTATTCTCCTCGGCCCCAACGGTGCCGGTAAATCAACTGCCATCAAGTGTATCCTGGGTCTTCTGCGTTTCGATGGCTCGGTCAAGATCGGCGGATTCCCCGCGACATCCGCGAAAGCGAAGGCCATCATGGGATATGTTCCCGAGTTCCCTTGCCTTTACGAGATGCTCACGGTAAGAGAACAGTTCGAGTTCGTGGTCCGTGCCTATAAGCTCGACCGTGAGAAGTCGAGAAAATATGCCGTCGAACTGGTGGACCGTTTCCGTTTAACTGAAGTTGTTGATACGCTCTGCAAGGACCTGTCCAAGGGTATGCAGCAGAAGGTATCCATTATCTGCGCGCTCCTTCCGCGTCCGAAGCTCCTTCTTTTGGATGAGCCGATGCTGGGCCTGGATCCGCATGCGATCAAGGAACTGCGCCAGCTGGTGCAGGAACTGGCGGAAGACGGTGTGGCCGTACTGATCTCGACCCACATGATCTCCACAGTAGAGGGCATCTGGAACAAGGCATACATCATGCGTAAGGGCAAGGTCATCTCCTGCCACAGAAAAGAGGAGATGATCGGTATGTGGGCGGAATCCTTAGAGAGGATCTTCTTTGCCGAGACAGAGTCGTATGACTCACCATGGGTCTACGAAGAGACGATGCGTCCGACAGCTCCGGCACCCGCTCAGCACAAGAATACTGCTTCCCATGGAAAGCAGGTAAGCCATCCGAATACCGGAAAGAAAAAGAAGAGCAGTAAGAAAAAGAAGAAGTGAAGCCATGAATGCTTGTATGTATCTGATATTCAAGCAGTGGAGAAATACTCTCCGCGAGAAGATCAAGCGCCCGCAGTTCTGGATAGGGGTACTGATCGTCTTGGCTTATTTCGCACTCTATATCTATCAGGAGATCAGTCACAGCGGAGAAAGCGGAGTGCTGGACAATGCACTCGCTACATATAAGGGCGGTGTCACCGCAGTATTTATCATCATCGCATTTGTCGGACTCGGCATCGGACTGAACCACGGAAATTCGTTTTTCAACCCGGCTGATATCGATCACCTGTTCGTATCTCCGATACGTGCCGAAAAGGTGCTTTTCTACGGGCTGGTCAAGGGTTGCCTGGCCAGTGTCTTTGCGACACTTCTCCTGCTTCTGCAGCTGACGAACCTGCGGTTTTACTTCGGCCTCGGCGCCAAGGATCTTCTGATCCTGATGGGCGGCTGGCTGATGTTCTCGATCACCCTGTCCGTGGTGTCCATGGCGGTATATTCTATTGCCTCGGCATCCCGCGTTGTCCGATATGTGATCCGCATCTCACTTTACATCTTCAGCGCCACCATCATTCTGGGCCTCGTTATTGCTCTCTGGAAAAGCGGCGCTCCTTTCTCCGATACGATCGAATACTTCAATGAACCGTATCAGTATCTCCTTCCGATCGGCGGATGGGCGAGCGGTTTCGTTGTCACGGCGATGGAAGGTCAGATTTACCTGGCGCTCTCATATGCCGGTCTCATGGGTATGATCCTTCTGGTCAGTATTCTTCTGATCGTCCGCAATCATTCGGAGTACTACGAGAATGTTCTGACAACGATCGGACGCGGATTCGGAAGGATGAACCGTTCGGATGCGCCGGCAGATGAGCGCCGGAGCAGGCGTGCCAGAAAGTCCCGCCTTCTCGGTTCAAGAAAAGGCGAGGTCGTTCTTCTGCAGCGTCAGATGACAGAGCAGAAAAGAAGCCTGACAGTGCTTTTCGACAGGACAACGCTGGGTATGATCGCCATCGCGGTCGTTCTCGGGGCAGTCCTCCAGTCACTGATGAGAAAGGGCATGTATCCGTTTATCATGCAGATCCTGGCACTGGCTGTCCTGTGCTATGCGATGATCTTCACGATCCCGAAGGGTAAATTCGTCGAGGAACTGGATAAGCCGTTCATCTACCTGATGCCCGGAAGATCTTTTAAGAAACTTTTCTACGCATCCACGGCACCGGTCCTGAAAGCCTTTGTCGAGGGAATGATCTGCCTGACCATCGTCTCGCTCTTTGCCAGACTTCATCCGGCATTCGTTCCCTGCGGTTCGCTGTTCTACGCGTCCGCGGCACTGCTGTTCTATGCATCCTACCTTACGTCACTTCGCACACTGGGGGTCAGCAATAACCGCCATTCACACATGATCCTCTCATTCGCGATCCTTTCGGCGGTATTCATCTTCGAACTTTCCATGGGCGCTACGATCGGAAGACGGCTCTATGCCGTATCCGAGTCGATGTTCCTTCTGGATTTTCTTATCCTGGCTGCATTCAACTTCGTCGTGTCAGTATTTTTCTTCTTTAATGCCAAGAGTATTCTCGATTATCGGGCATAAAGGAGGACGGAGAAATGCATTCAAAAGGGAAACGTATTCTTGCCGGTCTTCTTGTCATATGTATGTCTTTTTCAGTCTGTTCCTGTAAGAAAAAGAAAAAAGAAGAGCAGCGGCTCGTTCTGGAGACGGATCCGTATTATCAGGCGAAGGTTACGGAACTCAAATTCGAGCCGGAGAAGGGAAAGAACTACCAGTACTTCAGAATGAATGACCCGAAGATCATCGGTAATTCCGTCGTGTCCCCCTATGAGATCCTTAACGAGTATCCTAAGGAACTAAAAGATATCCTGCAAAGCATCTACAGCGATATCGATTATATCGAATATGATCTTGTGCGGGTCATGAACATGGTCCAGCAGAGTTATGACAGAGGACTCCTCATCTACGATTTTGACGGGCAGGAACTGTCCAGGATCGAGCTTCCTTTCAACAGCGAGGTGGTTACGATCGCCGAGGGCAGGAACGGAGAGATCCTCTGCCTGGTGGAGCATGTCGATTTCAACACGCTGAAGCGTACCAGGGAGATCCTGATCTACAGCATGGAAGGAATCCAGACAGGCTCGGTCAAGCTTCCGGAGGATATGGATGTGTGGATACAGTCCTTTATGGCCACGTCTGAAGGATCTTATATCTTTTCCGGATACGGGTTCATCGAGATCATCTCTGACAAAGGAGAGCGGATCGGTACGATCGAGGATGAAGGCATAGACGGGATTATTGTCGAGGCCGGCGGCGATTACTACTCGATGATGTATACCTATCCCGAGGGTGAGGGTACGGGTGAGGCCGGTTATGAGAAACTGGATATTAAAGAAGTGAAGCTGACCGGAGAAAACAGGAAGATCGCATCTCTGACGACGGATGTTGTTCCGGGAGGAGACGGTAAAACCTATACGCTCGACGGAAACGGTATCCGAAGGGTGGATCTGGCTTCCGGACAGGTTGAAGATTTCTTGAACTGGAATGATTCTGACGTTAACTATACCAGTTACGCGAGTGACAGTATCCGCGTCATCTCGGAAGATAACGTGGCCTTTCTCCGTACGGATTATGAGACGGATAAGATCACGGGTGACTGGGTGACCCGCACTAAGATCGTTTCCCTGAAAAAAGCCGATAAGAATCCGCATGTCGGGAAGAAGTATATCGATATGGGAACGATCGGAAATCCGCCGGAGGATCTTCTGGACTATGTCGTAAACTACAACACTACCGAGGGAAACACGGCAAGGATCCGCGTCGTGGATTACTCTTCCGAGGTATCCCAGGATATCCCGTACATGAAACAGCAGACCATGCTTGCCGCGAAGGTCTATGAGGATATGACCGCGGGAAAAGGACCGGACATACTGGTGAACTTTTCCTGCTTCAGCCAGTTCAATTCGGGAGAAGTCCTCGTGGATCTCAACCCGTATGTCGATGGAGAGAACGGTCTGAAACGCGAGGAGTATTTTGACAATGTACTCTCCGCTTTCGAGAACAGGGACAAGCTGTTCCAGATCCCGGTATGCTTCGATATCAGAGGACTCCTCGGAAACGAGAAGATGGTCGGCGAAAGACCCGGCTGGACATATTCCGAATTCAATCAGATCGCGGATACGTTCCCGTCGGATGTCGAAGTCTTCCCGGAGATGGAATATAACGATCTTCTCGAGAAACTGCTTTCCGACGCGATGCTGAGCTTTGTGGATTATACGAAGAAAGAAGTCTACTTTGACGGCGATGAATTCCGCCAGCTCCTGAATATTGTCAAGGAGTACGGCGGACTCAGTTCAGAGGAATCCGATCCGTCGAACAGCGTGCCGGGATCTGCTCTGACCCCTGTGGGGAAGATGAACAGCAGTAAGCTGGCCCTGCTGCCGATGGAAGTCTACAATCTTTATCAGTATGCGGAGAACCGGTCGATCCTTTCCGGGAATACGATCTATGTCGGAGTGCCTTCTCCGGACGGAACGGGAGTCTCGGCACAGCCGGTCCTGACACTGGCGATCTCCTCCTTCTCGACGAGCAAGGAGGAATCGTGGGCCTTTATCCGCCGTCTGTTTGATGAGGATTCCCAGTATACATATACATCGTCTCTCGGTTCGATCCCGCTTCACAGAAAAGCATTTGACCGCATCAATGACGACTCTCTTGCGGATAACCGCATGCTTGTCGAGCAGTTCGAAACTGATTCGGAAAATAACGGCAATCCGATGCCGGATAGTCTTGTCCGTATTACGGACAGCGATGCAACAGGTTTCAAGGCGCTGGTCGAGAATGCCAGTACGATCGTTACATCGGACCCGGAGATCTTCTCGATCATTGAGGAAGAGGCGGCCTTCTACTTCTCGGATGCCAAGAGCGTGGACGAGGTCTGCAGGATCATTCAGCAGAGAACTTCCGAAGCAGTTTCCAAAAGATGAACTAAATTACAATTCTTTCATTTTTCATCGATAACACAGACTTACAATATGCTTGATTAAAATCCCCACGGAGGTGTGCATATGAATAAGTTTTCGAGGAATGTGATGGCAGTCGTGCTTTCGACGTCAATGATTCTTCCTCTGGCCGGATGCAACAGCAAGAAAAGTGATAAGAGAGTGAAAAATGAGGTCGTTAAAGAAGATGACCCGTATTTTTCCGTGAAAAAAGCAACTTTGGATTTTACTCCCGAAGGTGATAAGGAAATAGAGTACAAATCGATCACCAACCCGCTGATCGCCGGTGATATGGTTATTGCTTCATATCAGGTCAACTATAAGATCCCGGACAGTGTCCTTAAGGAACTCGACGAGATCGGTTTTGATTCGGATGATAACTGTCAGAAGTACAGCCAGATCACTGAAGGCTACTATGAGTCCGGAACACTGTACTTCGATTTTGACGGAAAACTGATCAAGAAAGATACATCTACAACCGGAGAGGATATTTCCGCGATTTATCCGCAACCGGATGGATCGTTCATTAAGGCGATCACCCAATATACAGAAGGTGAATGTAAGACAACGACCATGCTCCGCCATTGTGATGCAGCAGGTAATACCATCAAAGACATCCCGCTCGAGGGTGTGGAAGATATGTGGAATGCAAAACTGTTCGTACTTGATAATGGTAACATCCTGCTGGGATCAGGCACCTCCGTCTATCTTCTGAATGGTGAGGGAAAACAGATCAATCAGGTGACTATAAATAACTACTACGGTCAGATGTACTCCTTTGACGGCAAGTACTACGTCTATATGGAAGAGTTCAATGAACAGACTATGGTGAGCAAATGCACATTCCAGGAGATCGATCCTGCGACACTCGAGTTGAAAGGAAAACCGGAAGAGACGAAGATCTCTGCCTGGGAACTCGTGCAGGGAAAAGACGGCTGCTATTCTATGAGCTCCAATGAGATCAAGTCGGTGAATCCGCTCACCGGTGAGAGCGAAAAAGTGCTCGACTGGAACTGGGTGGACTATAACCCGGAACATACTTCTTCGGAAAACTGTCTGATCAAGTCAGCCGACGAGATGGTGCTTTTCGAGTCGTACTGGGATGAAGTAACGGATCTTACCCAGAGTGCCGATCAGCACTTCTCCATCATTCAGCTGTCCCGTGAATCGAAAAACCCGCACGCGGGAAAGACGATCATCGAACTGGGCATGATGTCCTATGTGGACAGTGCGCTGAAAGATTACATCATTACATATAACACAGAACCTGCACATAAATCCCGCATTCTGACGAGATCTTATGCGGACGAATTGAATTATGATGTTGATCCGGAAAATCCGGAGAAGACATACGCCGAGCTCATTGATAAAGTGTACCTTGACCTTCTTTCCGGAGATGGCCCGGATATCCTGATGGACTTCTCCGAATACAACCAGTTCAACAACGAACAGGTGCTTGTAGATCTGAATAAGTATATCGACGGTCAGAACGGATTGAACCGTGAAGAGTATTTCGATAATGTTTTCCGTGCTTTTGAGACAAAGGGCAAGATGTATCAGATCCCGATCTGCGTAGACATCACCGGCTTTGTTTCCAGTTCCGATATCGTCGGCAACAGAAGCGGATGGACGTACGAGGAATTCGAGAACGTGATCTCATCGCTTCCGAAGAATACATCTGTATTCCCGGATGGAATGAGCAGCTCTACGCTTCTTCAGTCCATGATCAGCGTGGCATCCGATTCGTTCATCGACTATGAGACGAAGACAGTCAACTTCGACACTGCCGAATTCAAAAAGCTCCTGGAGATCTCGAAGAAATACGCGACAAATGATCCTGTACAAGAAAATAATTACGGAGGAATGGTCGCGGAGAGCGGCACAGGCGCTTATACCATGGAAGGCCCGTACAGCGGAGAACCTGAGGTGGATCCTCTTGTCAGAATTGCGAATGGCATGCTGGCATTAAATGAAGCATACATCTTCAGCCTGGATGATATTGCAAACGTCAAGGAAGCCCTGAAGGGCAAGGAAGTTTTCCTCGGCATGCCTTCTCCGAACGGATCCGGCATGAGTGCCAGACCGATGATGACACTGGCGATCTCCGCGCAGTCCAAGCATATCGATGAGGCATGGGATTTCATCCGCTTTATGTTCAACGAAGACCAGCAGGTCCAGTATTCGGAGAACTTTGTTTCCATCCCGGTCAACCGTGCAGCCCTCGACCGCAGAAATGCCGAGCAGATCGAGCAGGTCAGAGAATATAACAAGCTGATGGGTCAGAAGGATCCGGAGACCAGCGTCGATTATTCCAAGATGGGCATGATGACAGATATCAACGAGGATGATGCAAAAGAACTGGTAAAACTCGTGGAGAACGTTTCTACGATCAGCAGTACGGACCTCGGAATCATGCTGATCATCAACGAGGAAGTGCCCGCCTACTTTAAGGGCCAGAGATCCGCTGAGGATGTCTGCAAGAACATTCAGAACCGCGCGACGACCAAGGTGCATGAGCGATAAAACCTAAAGTGACTATTCTGTCACTTTAAGGTCACTTGATAGTCATACCGCGATGCGACAATAAAAATGTCGAAGGGAGACAACCTCCAAATAAAGATTTCCCTAAGACAGTAGAAGCAAAGAACCTTTACTATCTTCTATTTACTTTCATACCCGGGAGCGAGGTCCACCCCCCTCGCTCCCACCCCCTCCTCTTAATAAGAAAATCATCACAGGAACGACAAGGTATAGTAAAATATATACAGTACCCCGGGGCTTGTGCGAGATATAAAAAAGGAAGACCAATGGCAACACACGAATATAATCCGGAAGAGGTTAAAAAGAGAAGAATCCGCGGAAGAAGAAAAAGAAAGATCCGCGAATGGTTCGTCTTTACCGGATACCTTACACCGAGCCTTCTCGGTGTTCTGCTTTTCTTCTTCGGACCGATGCTGATCGTACTGGTACAGTCTTTCCAGAGAAGTGCAACTAACACAGAATTCGTCGGATTCGATAACTATGTCAATGTGTGGAATAATCCGGCCTTCCGTACCGCTTCCATAAACACTTTAATATTCGCAGGTATCGCCGTTCCTCTGGCGGTCCTTCTGGCTCTGCTCCTGGCACTGCTGCTCTGCTCGAAGATTCCCGGCAAAAGCGTGTTCCGGAGCATTATGCTGAACCCGATGATGGTACCTGTTGCCTCCATCGTTCTGATCTGGCAGGTCATGTTCAGCTACAACGGTGCACTGAACACCTACATGGGATGGTTCGGCATCGATAAGATCGACTGGATGAAATCCGACTGGTCGAGACTGGTTATCCTGATCCTCTTCCTGTGGAAGAACCTCGGTTACAACATGGTCCTCTTCATCTCGGCGATCTCCGCCGTTCCGCAGGAACAGCTCGAGTCCGCGAAGATGGACGGCGCAAACTCCGTAAGACGTTTCTTCAGCATTAAGCTTCCGTACCTCTGGCCGACGATCTTCTTCGTCGGGATCATGTCCCTCATCAATTCGTTTAAGATCTTCCGTGAAGTTTACCTTCTCGCCGGAGACTATCCGTACGATGCGCTCTATATGCTGCAGAATTTCATGAACAACATGTTCTCCCATCTGGATAATGCGAAGCTGACGGCAGCCGCGATCATCATGTGTATTGCTATGATCATCATCGTCGGTATCCTCTTCATCGCAGAGAACCGCCTGGGCAGAGATACGGAGGAGTGACCTATGAAGAGAAATGAGATTACTCCGCTTCAGCCGATCCAGTCCAGGGTGACCGAAGAAACACATGAGCACGGTTCGATCCGTGATCTTCAGGAAGTCGAGATCGTCCGCCTTTCGGACGAAGAACTCGAGGCGATGCATGAGAAGGGCCGTGCCGAGGCGAAGAGAAGAGTCCGCGTAAGAACTGCGGTCAGCCGTTTCTGGACCGTGATCGGATTCGTTCTGGCACTTGCAGTTGCGATCTTCGCGCTGATGCCGATCGTACTTACGATCCTCGATTCATTCATGTCGACAGACGAGATCAAGACGAACTACAGTGCAGTCTATAACAGCCTGTCCTCTGCCGCGGCGGAAACGAAAGTATATCTTTCCTCCACGCCGAAACTGAAGATGATCCCGGATACGGTTTCCTTCAGCCAGTACAAGACACTGCTGTTCTTAAGCCCGACATATCTTCTGAAGTTCTGGAACTCGGTCGCACTGGTTGTACCGATCGTTCTCGGACAGATCATGGTCGGATGCCTCGCGTCCTACAGCTTTGCGAGATACAGAAGAAAGAGAAGAGAAGTCCTCTTCTTCGCTTACGTTATCCTGATGCTCATGCCGTTCCAGGTAACCCTCGTACCAAACTACCTGATCGCGAACCGGCTGGGGATCTATAACACATGGTGGTCGATCATACTGCCGGGCGTTTTCTCCACGTTCAGTATCTTTCTCTTAAGTAAGTACATGCGGCAGATCCCGTCTTCGTATATCGAGGCCGCCAAGCTTGACGGCGCGAATGAGTGGAACATCTTCACGAAGATCTGCCTGCCGATGTGTAAGAGTGCGATCTACGCGATGGCGATCCTGCTGTTCATCGACTACTGGAATATGGTCGAGCAGCCGCTCATTCTTCTGGAGGACGCAAGCAAGCAGCCGCTGTCTGTCTTCCTGTCACAGATCAACGCATCGGAAGTCGGAGTTGCTTTTGCTGCATCATTTATCTTCATGCTGCCGCCGCTCCTGATCTTCCTTTATGGAGAACAGTATCTGGTCGAAGGTATATCCCGATCGGGAATTAAATAAGGTTTCGAGGTTTTAGGAGGTTTTGACTATGTCAGACGAGAATAAAAAGAAAAAGAGCAGAAAGTGGATCATCAAAGCTCTGATCATATTTCTGGTGATCATGGGAATCCTGACGTTCTTTTCTAATACGATCATGAATATGACACTGACACAGGTCAGCACGCAGCAGGTATACGGCGCGACGCTGAGTTCGATTGCACGTGCTTCCGGAACGCTCCATGCCAATACCGAGAAACAGATCAAGGCGACAGGTGCCTGGACGATCGATGAAGTGCCTGTCTTCCTTTACCAGGAAGTTTCGGAAGGCGATACGCTGGCCACCTTTGCCCAGCCGGAGACGAAAGAAGATCTCGAAGCTGCGAAGAAAGAACTCGAAGATATGGACAAGGCGATGAAGTACGCCGAGAGAAAGCCGTCTGAGTACACCGATTATTATGATATGGAGATGGCTGTCGTAGATGCGGAGAAAGCCGTAAAGCAGGCGGAAAAGAATCTTGCCGCGGCCAAGAATAAGGATACCGCGATCGCACAGACGAAAAACGATATCTCGGTCCTTCAGGATGCAATCAAGCAGCTCGAGAAGGATAAGGCAAATCTCGAAACCAAGAAATCCGAACTGGAGCAGAGAAGAGACGCTGCTTACGAAAGAATCGAAGAAGCCAAGGAAGCTCTGGAAAACGCACAGGCAGCTCTGGCCGCATGTGTGACGGATCCGGCTGATCCGGAATTCGACCAGGAAGCACTTGATCAGGCAAACCAGGCGGTTGCCGACTCCCAGAAAGCTGTTGAAAAAGAACAGGCAGCTTACAATTCCGCTTCGGACGAACTGAAGAGCATCAACAGCCAGATGGTCGATAATGAGGCAGCTTCAGCGAAAAAAGCGACTGAACTGGAAGAAAAGCAGACCGACCTTGCCGAGTTTGAAGCACTTACTTCCGTGGAAGATGCCGAGCGCGCACTGAAGGATGCCAAGCACTCTTTGCAGGTGGCCAGAAAGACCCTGAGCGACACTAAAACAAATGACGGTATCAGCTCAGATCAGAAAAAGGATGAGAAAGAAGCGGATCTCAAGAAGAGAGAGGAACTCGAAAAGAAGATCAAGGAACTCGAATCATTCTATGAGATCACAGAAGTAAAAGCACCGATCTCCGGAACCTTGATCTCGATCAACGTTTCCCGCGGCGGGCAGTGCGCCAAGGATGACGTAATGTTTGTCATCGCGGACAACACTTCCGGATATTATGTAGACTGCACAGTCTCCAAGAAGGATGCCGAGAACATGATGGTCGGTACCGAAGTCCGCACAGACTACTGTGATTCTGCTGTCGTCGAGTCTGTCCGTCCGGATCCGGGCGATCCCGTTAACTCCAGGATCGTACGTATCTCCGTCACCGGCTACTATATGGTACCGGGTGCCATGACGATCAACTGTACGATTTCTACCTCCAACCGCTACTATGACTGTGTTGTTCCAAAGGGTGCGGTACAGACGGATACAGAAGGATCCTTCATCTATATTCTCGTTACGAAAAACAGTCCGCTCGGCGAGCGCTATATCGCCCGCAAGGTGAGCGTGACGATTGTCTCTGAAGACTCGACTTCCTACGCGATCGAGGGTCCCGGTGTCAGTATGGCTTACTGTATCGTAAGAACGGAAAAGCCGATCAAGAACGGTGAGCAGGTACGTCTGGCACAAGGAGAAACGAACTGATGGAAATTCGTCCGAAGCTGAAGAATTTCATAAAGAAAAAGTGGGGCGACCTGTGCCGTCATTCGCACTATGTCATGATGGGGCTTCCATTCGTGCTGGTCATCTCCGGAATCGTGCTGTCGACAGCCTCTGTCGTCCGGATCCATCAGGTGCTCGATACCCAGTCTTTCCAGTATGCGGCGGAACTCTTTGAGTCGAAGAGCATGCCTTACCGGCAGCTGACCGTGCTGGGTCCGGGCCTTATGACCGACGATGGTTCCGCACCGAGAAAATCTTTCAAAGGCCTGAGCCTGGAGAGCATCGATCAGATCCATGAAGCGCTCGATGCAACGGAACTGTCTTCTCTCGGATCCGGAAAATCTTCTGCCCAGTCTTCCAAGATCGTGAATGCGTGGAGAGACTGTTACTCCGCGGTGGCGAATTATCCGGCAGCCGGTTATCTGGAAATGAAAAAGACCGGCTCGGTCGATTCCTGTGAGGTGTTCGGCGTCAGCGAGAACTATGAGGTGCTGCATCCCTTCTGTTATGAGAGCGGCGGATTCCTTCCGGGCAAGGACGGCGACCGCTACACTATCGTCCTGAATACACAGCTGGCCTGGAACCTGTTCCACTCCTATCAGGTCCTCGGTGCTTTTGTAGAACTCAACGGAGCGAGCTACCAGGTGGTCGGTGTCGTTAATGACGGCCGGGGCGAGATCGCCGAGACGACAGGCGCGACAAAGCCCAGAGCCTATGTGCAGTTCTCCCAGCTGGCATCTCTTGCCAACGGCACCTCGGTCATCAGTGATTCCGCCGATGCGGAGAATGTGGTCCACGATACGGATCTGGCCGTTACCTGTTATGAAGTCCTTCTGATGGACCCGATCAGCAACATAGCGTATAATGATCTTGTCAAGGCGATGAGTGACACGATCGGGTATTCCGAAGACAGTTCATCACTTCAGATCTTCAGTAATACATCGAGGTTCAATGTCCGCTCGCTTTGGAAGAAATACTTCCCGTTGAAGAAGTCCTACTCCGACGGAGATTCGCTGCAGATCCCGTTCTATGAACGGTCCGCCCGTCTCGCCGAGCAGTATGTGGTCTTCTGGGCAGAGTTCCTCGTCGTAGGAATCGTGCTGGTGATTGCCGGAGGCGGCTATATCTACGCGATCTTCCACGGAAAGGAGACCCGCCACAAACGGGAGGATGACGCCGAGGAAGATCATGACATCAGTTATCTGGACAAATAAAAACAGAAAGAATAATGAGAATTCACGAGGACTTTCTACTTCCCGCAAGGGGAGGAGAAGGGCCTCTGTTTTTTTCTTTGTGATGTTCCTTCTCTCGTGGATGTTTACACTGAGCGGATGTACGGGTGCGAAGAAAAAGACGGTCACAGTCTTTGCCCTGGATACATATGTCACGCTGACGGCGGAAGGCAAGGATGCCGGCCGTGCCGTGAAGGATGCCTCCGATCTTCTCCTGAAGATGGAAGACAAACTGTCCCGCATGAAGGAAGACAGTGAGATCGTAAAGCTGAACCAGTCCACCAAGGAAGAGCCGGTGACCCTTTCCGAGGATACCTACTATCTGCTCACTCTGGTGCTCGATTATGCGGCGAAGACGAAGGGCCGCTTCGACCCGACGATCGCTCCGGTCATGGACCTGTGGGGATTCGGAACAGACAATCCGCATGTACCGGACCCTGTCGATGTCAGCAAAACTAAGGAGAAGGTCGACTATAAGAAAGTGCATCTTCTGTCGAACCGTCGCGCCTATGTCGATCCGGATACATCGATCGATCTCGGCGGTGCTGCCAAGGGCTTTATCGGAGACATTCTCCTTCAGAAACTCCGCACCTATGATCTTAAGAAGATCATCCTCGATCTCGGCGGAAACGTCTGCGCCTGGTCTTCATCTTCCGAGGTCTCGATCGGCATCGTGTCTCCGAAAAATACCACGGAACTCTGCTGCACTTACGCACTTCCGGCAGGGGAGGCTTCGTGCGTGATCACCAGCGGCGCCTACGAGAGATACTTCGAGGAAAACGGCGTTAAATACGGACACATCATTGATACGAAGACCGGAAATCCGGCCAGCACGGATATCCTCTCGGTGACGGTCATCGGCGCAGACGGAACGAAGGGTGACGTCTTCTCAACGGCGCTGTTCTCCATGGGCTCCGCAGAGGCCATGAAGCTTGCGAAGAAGCAGCATATCGATTGTATTTTGTGCCTGGATAATGGTACATTATGGGTATCTTCATCTCTGAAGGAGAAGGTACATGCGCAGGAAGGATGGACAATCGAATACTTCGGCTAAGAAACTTCCGCCAAGGAATTTCCGATTCTCTTCCGGGGACTTTTTCATCATCGGCGTAATCATTCTTTTCTGTGCGATCCTGATCGGGGGTCTTTTTATCCATCGGAAAGTCCATTCGGGAGATGCCCGCTATGTGCGCATCACACAGGACGGTGATGTTCTTCTCGAAAAGAACCTTTCCGCATTTACTGAACCAACAGAATTCCGGATCACCTCGGAAAGAGGTGAGATGGTCATCGTGATCTCTTCCGAAAAAGTCTATGTAAAAGAAAGCAGCTGCGCAGATAAGATCTGTATGCATCAGGGCGATCTTACGTCTCCCGGTGATGGTGCCGTATGCCTTCCGAACCGTGTCGTGGTACAGATCGTATCCGGCTCAGGATCGGACGGGGAAGTGGAGGTGATTGCCCGATGAGCAGGAAAAAGGCTGCTTATGACATCACCAAGACGGCCATGATGCTCGCACTCGCGCTGGTGCTGAGTATCCTCGAGGCGTGGCTCCTTCCGAGAGGGATCCTTCCCGTGCCGGGATTTAAACTGGGCCTGGCCAATATCGCGATCCTCGTGACGCTCTACAGCGTCGGGAAGAAAGAGGCGCTGCTCGTCGCCATTCTCCGGTCTCTCGTAGTCCTTGCCATCGGCGGAAATATCATCGGATTCCTGTTTTCACTTCTCGGCGGCATGACGGCCTGGTCCATCATGTGCGCACTCTGTGACAGATCCCGTGTTTCGATTTTCGGCGTCAGTATCGCCGGGGCCGCCGGACATGCGCTCGGTCAGATCCTCGTGGCACTGTGGGTGACGAGGACCGTCTATGTCATCGGGTATCTGCCGTACCTGACCCTCCTCAGTGCTTTTGCCGGAGGAATCATCGCTCTTCTTACGATCCCCGTGGTAAAAGCACTCGACCATATCGGAAATGAAATGATACAATAAGTGGGTAGTACACTGAACAAAAGGGATAAGGCGGGGTCGAGATATGAGAAAGAATGAAAGTCCGTTTTGGCCGCAAAAGAGCATACTGAATCCACCACCTCCGAAGGAGCCTTATGAGCCGGTGCGCCGCATACGCATGACGCTCACGAGGGAGGAGCAGCGCGCGATCGACCGCGCGGCGGCGAATGACTATCAGGTGCCTGTATCGATCCTGATGGAGCACGCGGGCCTGGCAGTCGCCAATGCCTGTACCGTAGTTGCCAAGGCCGTAAACACGCCGATCCACTTTTTTGCCGGCAAGGGCATGAATGGCGGCGATTCCTATGTTGCCGCAAGACTTCTCAAATCCTGGGGATATACAGTTACCATCTGGGACTGCTTCCCGGGTGAGACACAGTCGCCCACAGTAAAGACGAACCGGGCCGCCGCGGAGAAATTCGGGGTCCCGATCCATCCGGCGACGGAGTTCGATCCGGGGATCTGGCAGGCCGGTATCTCCCGCATGATCTATGAAAAAGAACCCGGTATGCCGTGTGTCCTTGTGGACGGCATCATCGGCACGGGCTATGAGTTCAGCCGTCCGCTCCCGCAGAATCTTCTGGATATTACGGCGAAGATCGAGGAGGGACATAAGCGCGGCGCGCGTGTTGTTGCGATCGATATTCCGACCGGCGTGGACTGCGATACGGGTGAGGTCGATCCCGGCGCGATCACGGCGGACCTGACGGTCTCCTTCGTTCTGCCGAAGAAGGGGATCACGGTATTCCCGGGCAAGACGAAAGCCGGACAGGTACGTGTTCCGACCATCGGACTTCCGATCAATTTCGCGGACATCGTACTCGGTCCGATCCCGGAGGAAGAACCTGAAGAAACTTCCTCAGAAGACGCCGGAAACGAAAATTCTTGACAACGCTCTTTATATAGAGTATAAAATGTGACGGTATTGACAATGGTGTCTTGATAAGGTATTCGGGACACCCTTGTTTTTTGAGAAACACCGCACGAACCTTAGGAGGAACGGACATGAAAAACTGCGCAATCGTGGGTATTAACTGGGGAGATGAAGGCAAAGGCCGTATGGTCGATCTGCTGACGGAGAAGTACGACATCGTCGTTCGTTTCCAGGGAGGCGGAAATGCCGGTCATACCGTCATCAATGAAAAGGGCAAGTTCGCTCTGCATCTTCTGCCGTCCGGTATCTTCCGTGATGGTGTCGTAAATATCCTCGGAAACGGTGTTGCACTGGATCCGGAAAACCTCTGGAAGGAGATCTCTGAAGTATGCTCCCAGGGTGTCGAGATCACTCCTGAGAACCTGAAGATCTCTGACCGTGCATCTCTGCTGCTGCCGTGGCACAGAGAACTGGACGGCCTGGAGGAACAGCGTCTGGCAGATAAGAAGTTCGGTTCTACCAAGCAGGGTATCGCCCCCTTCTATTCTGACAAGTATTCGAAGAAGACAGTCCTCGCCGGTGAGCTTTTCTACAAGGATCACCTGATGAGCCACCTCGCAGATCTGCTCGAGTGGAAGAACCTGACGATCGAGAAGGTTTACGGCGCAAGACCGTACACGATGGAAATGCTCAAAGAGTGGGTCGACGATGCCTGTGAGAAGATCAAGCCGTTCGTCTGTGATACAGGTGCTTTTCTCGCAAATGCAAAGAAAGAAGATAAGAACATCCTCTTCGAGGCTCAGCTCGGATCTCTCCGTGACCTCGACTACGGTATTCACCCGTATACCACATCTTCCAACACAATGGCTGCTTATGCTCCGATCGGTTCCGGTTTCCCGGGAGCAAAGATCGAAGATGTTGTCGGCGTCGTAAAGGCTTACTCCACCTGCGTAGGTGAAGGCCCGTTCGTTTGCGAGATGTTCGGTGATGAGGCAGAAGAACTCCGTAAAGCTGGCTTCGAGTATGGTGCGAAGACAGGAAGACCGCGTCGTGTCGGTCCGCTGGATATTGTAGCTACCCGCTACGGCATTGAGGTTCAGGCTGCGACAGAAATCGCACTGACCAAGCTCGATGTTCTGAGTTACATGGATAAGATTCCGGTATGTACACAGTACGAGCTGGACGGACAGAAGATCGACCGTTTCCCGTTCCCGGTGGCACTGAATGACTGCAAACCGGTCATCGAGTACTTTGACGGATGGAAGACGGACATTACGGGTTGCAGAACCTGGGATGATCTTCCGAAACAGGCTCAGGATTACGTGCTCTATGTCGAGAAGGCAATCGGATGCCCGATCACGTATGTGTCCGTAGGCGCTGAAAGAGAGAGCATCATCTTTAGAAAATAACATCGCGGGCTCTTTTCCGAGAGCCCGTTTTCGTATCCGTGGGAGACAAATGAGGATACGGAAGAAAGGAAGAACTATATGTGTGGAATCGTTGGATATACAGGATCACAGCCGGCAGCCCCGATCCTTCTGGACGGACTTAAGAAGCTTGAGTACAGAGGATATGACTCGGCAGGAGTTGCTGTTTTAAATGAGGGAACGATCAAGGTCGATAAGGTAAGCGGCCGTATCGCCAATCTCTGCGAACTGACAGAGGACGGTAAGAAGTGCCCGGGCACGATCGGTATCGGTCACACCCGCTGGGCGACACATGGCGCGCCGACAGATACGAACGCACACCCGCACCTGAGTAACGACGGACGTTTCGCTATCGTACATAACGGTATCATCGAGAACTATATCAGCCTTCGTGAAGAACTGATCGGCAAAGGTTATCACTTTGACAGCGAGACAGATACCGAGGTCATCGTACACCTCATCGAAATGTACTATAAGGGTGACCTTCGCCGTGCGGTCATCAAGACATCCGACCGTCTTTCCGGTTCTTACGCGCTCGGCGTTATCTGCACCGATAAGCCGGATACGATCGTGGTTGCCCGTGAGGCCAGCCCGCTGATCCTCGGCGTCGGCGCCGGCGAGAATTTCTTCGCATCTGACGTTACTGCGCTGGTTGCCAATACCCGTAATGCGATCTACCTCGATGACGGTGAATTTGCCGAGCTCACACCGGACGGCGTGAAGGTATTTGATGTTGCCGGACAGACCATCAACAAGAAGATCTCCCGTATTACATGGGATATCGAGGCTGCGGAAAAAGGCGGATACGAGCACTTCATGCTCAAGGAGATCATCGAGCAGCCGAGAGCCGTCAAGGCGACTGTGGCTCCGCGTATCAAGGAAGGCAAGATCGTTCTTGACGAGATCGAGTGGACCAAGGAGTATCTCGAGTCCATCAACAAGATCGTCATCACTGCCTGCGGTTCCGCTTACTACGCCGGATGCGCTTCCAAGTACACGATCGAAAAACTCTGCCGCATCCCGGTCACATGTGAACTCGCAAGTGAGCTCCGTTACAGTGATCCGCTGATCGACGAGCATACGCTCCTGATCGTTCTTTCCCAGTCCGGTGAGACGGCAGATACGATCGCTGCCATGAAGGAGTGCAAGGCCAGAGGCGCAAGAACACTGGCGATCGTTAACGTAGTCGGAAGCACCATTGCAAAACTCGCGGACGATGTCCTCTACACATGGGCCGGCCCGGAGATCGCCGTTGCTACGACAAAGGGCTACACCACACAGGTTTCCGTTCTGTACCTGGTTGCTGTTTATATCGGAAAAACACTCGAGAGGATCGAGGATGCAGATTATTACCACCACCTGTCCACACTTCTGATGCTTCCGAAGCGCGTGCAGGAAGTGCTCGATATGAACCCGAAGATCCCGAAGATGGCCAAGAAATATCACAACACCAAGTCGATGTTCTTCATCGGAAGAAATACCGACTCGGCGATTGCTCTGGAAGCTGCCCTGAAGATGAAGGAGATCTCCTACATCCACGCCGAGTCCTATGCGGCAGGTGAACTCAAGCACGGCACCATCGCCCTGATCGAAGAGCATCAGCCGGTCATCGCGCTGTGCTGCAATCCGCACATCATGGAAAAGACTCTGAGCAATATCGTTGAGGTCAAGGCCCGTGGCGCGGAAGTTCTCGCTGTTACCTACAAGGGCAACCACGAGATCCTTGCGCAGGCAGACGACGTTATCTTCATTCCGAAGATCGACAATCTGTTCTCGGCAGTCGTTGAGATCGTACCGATGCAGATGCTCGCGTATCATGTGGCAAAAGAGAACGGCTGTGATATCGACAAACCGAAGAATCTTGCGAAATCCGTTACGGTAGAGTAATCACATAAACGATAAACAAAAAGGAATACTTTCCTTGCTGGTCCTCAGGCTAAAGCCCTGCGGAGGCTGACGGAAAGTATTTCTTTTTGTTTGCCTTTTTATGGTTTCTCGTAACGAGTTTCGCTTTAACGTGGACGCCGTCGGGAGCGGATTGATATAAAACAAGGAGAAATCGGGGTTTTGTATCAGTGCTTTTCCGGTCCGATTGATATAAACTTGCGGGAAATGGAGTTTTTATATCAATTTTAGGAGGTCCCATTGATATAAAAGCACTTGTACTCGGGTTCTTATATCAATGGACAGTCACATTCGGTGTCCAATTTTGATATAAAACAGTCGATTATGTTCTTCTTATATCAATCGACCCCTTCATTCATTGATATAAAATACCAAGAAATCACGATCTTATATCAATGCGAAACTCAAAGATCCCTCCGCGCACCAAACAAAAAGGAGTTTGTCCCAATAATTGAGACAAACTCCCGTTTTCCTGGTGGAGCATAGGGGACTTGAACCCCTGACCCCCACACTGCCAGTGTGATGCGCTCCCAACTGCGCTAATGCCCCGGGTCGTCTTTGCAAAGACAAGAGAAATTGTAGTATGAAATCAGACTCTTGTCAACGAGCAGACGCCATTTGCAGGTGCTTTTCGAGCATCTAAGGGAACGGTCACTTTTGTTGCGAGTGCAGTAAGATTGATGTAAACTTACTTTTAGATGATTTTTAGCCGCTCCGGAGGAAGACATGAAGCCCGCAAAACTACTCGCCACGATTCTCACAGTATCGTTAGCGCTGCCGATGTGTGCATGTAAGCCCAAGTCGAATAAAGACCCGAAGAATTCTTCCGGGGAGAGTTCGTCGGAGGCTTCTTCTTCGCAGACAGAAACGGAGACGGATGTGCCGACGGATTCGTCCACAGAGACGGAGCCCACAGTCGGACCGACTGTCCCTGCTTCGGTGACGGATGATTCTGAAGATCCGATCGTGATCTACGGATATGACAAGGACTTCAAGGCGGAGCTTACGGAGTATCTTCAGGATATCGAGTTCGAGTATGTCTATGTGGAGCCCGAGAACTATATTGCGGAACTGAAGAAGGCGATGTCTTCCGAGGAGAAGCAGCCGGACCTGTTCATGATGGACGCCGAGCATCTCCCGAATTTCACGGACAGCGGATACACGGTCGGAATCGAGCAGGTAGGCATAAGCCGCGCGGATCTTTCTGACCAGTTCGAGTATACGTATAAGGCAGCGACAGACCGTGATTATTCTATAAAAGCACTTGCCGTCGACCTTGCGCCGACTGCAATCATTTATAACAGAAAACTTGCCAAGGATATGCTCGGAAGCGCGGACCCGGCGACGGTGTCCCCGATGCTTTCCGACTGGGATGCTCTTTTGAAATATGCCCGGGAAGTGAGCATGAATTCAGAGGGAATGCTGAAGCTCTTTGCCGACCGTCAGCAGATCGGAAGATTCTTCTGGGTCGGACGTAACGTGCCGTGGGTCGTGGACGGGAAGGTCACGATCAGCGAAGACTTTGACAAGTATTTCGATCTTCAGAAGAGCCTCTTTGACCAGTCGCTGACACTCGAGTTTACCGAGGGAAGCGAAGAGTGGACCCGTGCGATCAATGACGGGCAGTGTGTGATGTTCTTCGGTTCTCTGGAGACGGCGGCAAACGTGATCGGCTATGTACCCGGACATACGGAGCCGGAAGAAGACCCGAAGGCGACAGAACCCGCGGCGACCGGAGAAACAACAGAAGGTACGACAACGGAGCCGGAGGAGACCGGATGGTCGATCGTCCCGGCGCCGAAGGCATCTTACGATGGCGGCACATGGCTGATGGTATCTTCGGTCTGCGACAAGAAGGCGACTGCCGGAAAGATCTTAAAGACACTTACTATGGATGCGTCCGTGATGACCGATATGGCAGTTAAGGGCCGTTTCGTGAACAGCCGTACTATCATGGAGAAGTGTGCGCAGGATCCGAATTTCGCCAGTGATTTTCTGTCGGGGCAGAATCCGTACACGATCCTTGTTCCGGAAGCGGAGCAGATCGTGATCCCGGATGATCCGGCGGTAGAGAAGTGTGCGGAAGCAGAGATCTGGCATCTGCTGAATGCCTTCATGAATGGCGAGATCGAGACGATGGAAGAAGTGAAACAGCAGTTTACTGTCGGAATGGAAGAACTGCTGGGCCTGTCCTGACCTGAAAAATCCCGAAAAAGTCCGAAAACCCGAAACCGTTTTCGAGTTCGTAAATATTTGCGTTTTGCTGATTTAGCCCGAAATTACGGTGCTTTTTCAATGCTCGAAACGTTCCGATTTGCTGTCTTTTATAGTAAGATATAGCTACTTGAAATCTACTTTTTTAGGAGGCATATGGCATATGAAGTTCGGACATTTCGATGATTCTACCCGTGAATATGTTATTGAAACCCCAAAGACCCCGTATCCGTGGATCAACTATCTTGGATCGGAAGCTTTCTTTGGCCTTATCTCAAATACAGCAGGTGGTTATAACTTCTATAAGGATGCCCGCCTCAGAAGAATTACCAGATATCGTTACAACAACGTACCGATCGATATGGGCGGACGTTACTTCTACATCAACGACAACGGCACAGTCTGGAATCCGGGCTGGTCTCCGGTCAAGACAGAACTGGATGCCTATGAGTGCCGTCATGGTATGGGCTATACGATCATCACAGGTAAGAAGAACGACCTGAAGGCTCAGGTTACTTTCTTTGTACCGAACGGTTATGACGGAGAGGTCCAGCAGGTCGTTCTCACCAATGAGGGCAGCGCTCCGAAGACATTCAAGCTCTTCTCCTTTGCCGAGTGGTGCCTGTGGGATGCTCAGGATGACTGCACCAACTTCCAGAGAAACTTCTCTACCGGCCGTGTAGAGGTAGACGGTTCCGTTATCTACCACAAGACCGAGTACAGAGACAGACGTAATCACTACGCTTTCTATTCCGTAAATGACGCGATCGACGGATACGATACAGACCGTGACTCTTTCATCGGTCTTTACAACGGATTCAATAATCCGGAAGCTGTTCTCGCAGGTAAGGCGACAGACTCCTTCGCAGACGGCTGGTCTCCGATCGCTTCCCACTATAAAGAGATCACACTCGCAGCAGGCGAGAGCAAGACGCTCATCTTCATCCTCGGCTATGTTGAGATGCCTGTTGATCAGAAGTTCGAGGCTGACGGCAAGACCATCAACAAGGTAAAGGCCAAGGCTATGATCGAGAAGTTTGATACTCCGGAGAAGGTTGCTGCAGGTCTTGCAGATCTTAAGGCTTCCTGGGACAAGCTCCTCGGTATCCTCAACGTTGCTACACCGGACGATAAGGTCGACCGTATGGTCAATATCTGGAACCAGTATCAGTGCATGGTTACCTTTAACCTTTCCCGTTCCGCATCCTACTTCGAGTCAGGTATCGGCCGTGGCATGGGCTTTAGAGATTCCAACCAGGATATCCTCGGATTCGTTCATCAGATCCCGGACCGTGCGAAGGAGCGTATCATCGACATCGCTTCCACACAGTTCCCGGACGGCGGATGCTATCACCAGTACCAGCCGCTTACCAAGAAGGGTAATGCGGATATCGGCGGTGACTTCTCCGATGACCCGCTCTGGCTGATCCTTTCTGTTTCCGCTTACATCAAGGAGACCGGTGACTGGTCTATCCTTGACGAGATGGTTCCTTACGACAACGACATGAGTGTCGCACAGACCATGCTCGAGCACCTGAAGGTTTCCTTCTACCACATCGTAAACAACCTCGGTCCTCACGGTCTCCCGCTGGCAATGCGTGCAGACTGGAACGACTGCATCAACCTCTCCTGCTACTCCGACACACCAGGTGAGTCCTTCCAGACATACACCAACCCGAAGTTCAAGGCAGAGGGCGGCTACTCCAAGGTTGCCGAGTCCGTAATGGTTGCTACACTGTTCACCTACACAGGTCCGAACTATGTTGCGATCCTCAAGCACCTCGGTAAGGACGATGAGGCTGCTGCAGCTCAGGCTGAGATCGATAAGATGAAGAAGAACATCATGGAGTCTGCATGGGACGGTGACTGGTTCCTCAGAGCTTACGACGCGAACGGCGAGAAGATGGGTTCCAAGGAATGCGAAGAAGGACAGATCTTCATCGAGCCGCAGGGCTTCGCGATCATGTCCGATGTCGGCAAGGAGCAGGGCGCTGATAAGAAGACCCTCGCTGCGATTGACGAGAGACTTAACACCGAGTTCGGTCTTGTCCTCAACAATCCTGCATTCACGAAGTACTACATCCAGTATGGTGAGATTTCCACATATCCGGGCGGATATAAGGAGAACGCCGGTATCTTCACACACAACAACGCATGGATCATCTGCGCGGCTGCTTATGCCGGCGAAGGCGATCAGGCATTCAAGTACTATTCGGAGATCGCTCCTGCATTCACAGAAGAGACATCCGACATCCATAAGACAGAGCCTTACGTATACGGTCAGATGATCGGCGGTAAGGATGCCGGTTCCGATATCGGCAGAACAGGCAAGAACTTCGGTCAGGGCAAGAACTCCTGGCTCACTGGTACAGCTGCCTGGAACATGGTCGCAATCTCGCAGTACATTCTCGGTGTACAGCCTGACTTTGACGGCCTGAAGATCGATCCGTCGATCCCGTCTGCATGGGATGGCTTCACGATTACAAGAAAGTATCGTGGTGCAGAGTACAAAGTAACGATCAAGAATCCGGATCATGTCTGCAAGGGCATCAAGAGCGTAACTGTTGACGGAAGCGCAATTGAAGGCAACATCCTTCCGGTATTCGACGGCGGCGTTCATAACGTCGAAGTCGTAATGGGCTGATAGTTACTGATTAATTTCGAGTCAGACGTATTCTTCCGCGGCAGCGGGGACGGGAAACTTCGCTGCTGTGGGAAATCGTAGGACATAGCCGATGAACTCGGCATCCCTCATCGTGTCTGCGGTGACTGGTCATACAGGACAACAGGCAAGGTGATTCCGTCCGCTCAGCCATATATGTATGGTGCCGCGGTTTCCTGCATGTGGGCTCATGTGGGAGAAGTAAATCAGACCTTCTGTTTGAGGAGACAGAAAACGGGAAGATTTGCTTTTATGTGCGGCTTCCGGAATATATGACAGGCATCGGAGAGATCGTTGGCCTCGATTGTGGACATATTCGCGAAAGACCTTTTGGGGTGGGAGCTTCCGTGAATCTGGACGGGGAGGTATCTGGCAGGTACCGGCGAACTGTCTATTACACAATCAGGCGACGAAAGGGGATCGGACGCATCTTTTAAAAGATCATCCGGTCTTATTTCATTTTCAGGAGGTTCCAATACGATGAAGAGTGAAAGAGCAAGATCAGTGATCGCACCTGCAGATCAGGTGCTTCGAAACAGATTCGGAGAGACGGTCGGGCAGGGTCCGGTCAGTGCTCAGTATATTTCAACACTCAATGGGGGAGTGGTTTTCGGAGTCGCGGGACTTCCTTTTCCGGCACCGGTTTGCGCCGCACTTCTGGCAGATGAAGATATCTGCAGAAGCATCAGTGCTTTTGCCGCTGCGAAAAAATCCGTACTGATCAAGAAGACACAGGGAAACTATGGCGCGTTCCTCGAAAAGGACGGAAATGTTGAAGAGATTTCCGGATCTGACGAGGGAAAGAAGCTTCTTTCCGAAGCGGCACCTGTCATCGAATATGCGGCCGAATGGGGCGGTAAGCTCGATGAGGGCGGCGAACTGATCTGTGATCTTGCATCTCCGGCACCGGGTCCGCATTACTATACGAACCTGCTGATCGGTAACCGTATCGGATTTGATCATCCGCTTCAGAGTACTCCGAAGAGTGCTATTGACCGTGTCGGCGGCGGCTGCTTCCGCTCCCACGCAGACACACAGGTACTCGCGACACGCTGGGACTATCTGCCTGAGCAGAACGGCTTCCCGGCGAACCGTCAGTTCTATCTTGTTGAGAACGGCAACGTGATCTTCTATTCCGGATCCGCGAAGCAGGATTCCGTTGAGAAGGCAGTCTGCCGTCACGCACAGAATAGAACCGTGATCGAGTACACACTTAAGGACGGACTTAAGGTCCGCCGTACGATCTTTATCCTGCCGCAGGAAGACGGACTTCCGGTAGCGACAGAGGCACAGCTGATCGAGATCGAAAACAGCGGTGCATCCAGAGATCTCCGTATCGTATATACCGGCATGTTCGGCACACAGGAAGTGCACGCGCTTCGTGAAGACGTTATCTTCAGTACTGTTGTTGCCCAGTCCGAAGTATTCTACGGCGATAACGATGAGATCCGCGCGATCTCCTTTAACCCGAATCCGAAGTGGACAAAGGGTAATATCCGCTACAATACACTTATGGTCCATGCTGACGGCAAGACTATCTTCCCGGATCAGTTCTGCGCACGCTACGCAGATTTCGTCGGCGCAGGCACACTTGAGAAACCGCAGTATGCAGCGATCCTTTCCAATGCTCATTCCCGTAAGGGCCCGGGCTTCTTCGCCGTATCTGCTCCGTTTACGATCGCATCCGGCGCGAAGGTTCAGGTCGATAACTTCACTTGTCTTTCTTCCGACTGCGTTAATCCGGACTACAAAGAAGACATCACCATGAAGGAAGAACTCGAAGCCTTGATCGAGCGTTTTGCAGATGCAAGCGCGCTTCCGGCCCGTCTCGAGAAGGTCATCTCCTTTACGAAGAAGTATGCTTCCTACATGCAGATCAAGCATGCGGATAAGGACTTCGAAGCTTATGTAAACAACAACCTGCCGTTCCAGGTATTCTATCAGACGTTTGTCTCCCGTTCTCTGGACTGGACCCAGAAGGGCTACCGTGAGATCGGCTTCCGTGAGATCCAGGACATCTTCGCTTCCATGTACTACTTCGCAGGTATGGGCGAGATCGAGTTTGTTAAGAAGCTCCTTCGCGAGTGGATCTCCAACATCTATAAAGACGGTTATGCCAACCATAACTTCTACTGGAAGGGCAAGGAACCGGGCTGGTGGTCTGACGACGCACTGTGGCTTCTGCAGGCACTCGACCGCTACATCAGCCTGACTGCTGACTATGATTTCCTGAAGGAAGAGCTGCCGATCGCCGGTGAAGAAGGAGAGAAGAGATCCATCCTTGAGACGATCAAGGCTGTATTCACATACTCTTACAAGATCTCCGTAGGCGCTCACGGCATCCCGCTCATCGACAGAGCCGACTGGAACGACTGTCTGCGTGTGGATCCGGACTGCGTAAGCGGCCCGGCAAAGATCGAGAACTATTACGAGCAGCTCAAGGCCAGCGGTAAGAAGTACGGCGAAGCCGCATACGAATCCGAGTATTCCGAGTCCGTCATGAACGGATGTCTCCTTAAGGTAGCCGTAGATGCCGCTATCGGCATGTTTAAGACCTGCGGTGATGCAGAATACGGTTCTTACCTTGAGAGCGTTTCCAAAGACCTTAAGAGCCGCATTAACGAGTATGCATGGAAGGGCGATTACTTCGCACGTGTTCTCTTTAACAGAAAAGATAAGCCGGAGCTCTCTTACCTCGGTGCACAGGGCGATGGTCTCGTGATCGAAGAGGGCAAGGTCGGCACATACTTCCTGAATTCTTTCAGCTGGGCGGTACTTGCGGACTGCGCTTCCGAGGAGCAGATCTCCACGATGCTCGACAGCCTCGACAAGAACCTCAAGACTCCGTTCGGATTCCGTCTCTGCACAGGCGTTGACTATCCGAAGATCGCGCCGAAGATCGACGTTGCCCTCTACTATCAGGGTGACCGTGAGAACGGTGCTGTCTTTAAGCACGCGAACATGATGGCTGCTGCGGCGATGCTGAAAGCAGCAAAGAGCGTTGACGACAAGGCGCTGGCAGAGCGTCTGGCAAAGACCGCTTTCTGGGTCATCGACTGCATCCTGCCATACAGAACACTCAAGTCTCCGTTCACTGTCTGCGGTAACCCGAGACTCTGCACACAGTACAATAACAGTGAGACCGGCGAGAACATCGGACCGACGCTGTCCGGTACATCGACATGGCTCCTGCTTTGCCTCTTTAACAGCTTCGGTGTTGACTTTACCAGCGATGCGCTGATCGTTGAGCCGATCCTGCGTCCGGATGATACCTCTGAAGATATTATGGTTTCTTCTGGAAAAGCACTCTACCACATTACGGTAGATAAGCCGCAGGGCTTTAAGAGAACCAAGGATGGCGTTTCCATCAGCGTAGACGGTTCTCCGATCGAGGGCGCACGTGTTCCGATCTTCAGCGACGGTGCAGTTCACGAAGTTAACGTTAAGTTCTAATCGGATTACACAAGATAAAAGTGACTGACTCAAAAACCCCGGACCATGATGATCCGGGGTTTGATTTAATCAGTTTTTCTCATTCGGTTAGGATGTGGTATCATTTGGAATATGGACGAGGGTAAACGGAAATCTTTCAAGGACGCTGTGATCAGCAAGTTCCAGACCGGTCAATCAGATGGGAAAAGGGACACGTTGTATCAGTTTATAAAGTTCGGTCTTGTGGGACTGAGCAATACTCTGCTGAGCTATATTATTTATCTTCTGGTGCTTTGGGTCCTGCATCCTTACGATCTTTCCTGGGATTACTATGTTGCGAATGTAATGAGTTTTCTGCTCAGTGTATTGTGGTCATTTGCGCTGAATAACAAGCTGGTTTTCCATGGCCCGAAAGAGAAGAAGGCTGTTCTGAAAAGCCTTCTGAAAACCTATCTGATGTATGCCTTCACAGGAGTTATCCTGGCAAATATTCTTCTTTATATCTGGGTAGCCCGACTGGGGATCAACAAAGTCATTGCTCCTCTGATCAATCTGGTCATTAACGTTCCGCTGAACTTTATCCTCAGTAAGTACTGGGCTTTCCGTAAACCTAAAGAAGAACCCCAAGAGCAGGATCAATAACGTATCTTGCCGGCAGCAACTGCCCGGAGATGTTCTCCATATGGCGAGTTCCCAAATGAGTCAGCACTTTCCAGAAGCTTTGCCTGATCAATGAATCCGTGAATGAATGCAATCTCTTCCGGTGCAGAGATAACGATTCCCTGACGCCTTTGAATCGTTTCCACGAAATTTGCTGCCTCAAGAAGACTGTCTGCGGTTCCTGTGTCCAGCCATGCGAATCCGCGCCCAAGCAACTGCACATCCAGGAGATCATTCTGAAGATACATTTGATTCAGAGTAGTGATCTCGAGTTCATTTCTGGCGGATGGCATAATCTGTTTTGCAAGATCTGCAACTCCGGCAGGATAGAAATACAGTCCCGTTACCGCATAATTTGATTTTGGTTCCTTTGGTTTTTCTTCAATGCTGATGACCTTGCCGGATTTGTCAAAATCCACGACGCCAAAACGCTCCGGATCCGGTACATAGTATCCGAAAACGGTTGCCCTGCCGTTTACTTCCGCGTTTGTGACAGCAGATTCGAGAATTCTTCTGAAGCCGTTTCCATAGAAGATGTTGTCACCAAGTATCATTGCGCCGGCCTTGCCGTCCAGAAATTGTTCTCCAAGGATAAATGCCTGCGCCAGACCATCCGGAGACGGCTGAACACAGTAGGAAAGAGTAATGCCGAACTGGCTGCCATCCCCGAGAAGCGCCTCAAAGCGAGGGGTATCGTTAGGTGTACTGATGATCAGGATATCGCGTATCCCGGCAAGCATAAGCGTCGAGAGCGGATAATAGATCATCGGTTTATCATAGATAGGAAGCAACTGCTTACTTGTAACTTTGGTTAACGGAAAAAGACGTGTTCCGCTTCCTCCGGCAAGAATAATACCTTTCATTTTTACCCTCCTCAGAATCTGGAAAAGTGATCAAATCCGCCCCATGCCTGGTCTTTCTCACTTAGAGTCAATGGTGTTCCATCAGAAAGGGTGTAGCCTGATGCAGAAGCATTTCCCGGATAGTCTCCAACAATGTCCGGCCACCCTATCCCGATCTTCGGATCGTTCCATGCGATTCCGCCTTCATCATCCGGGTGATAGAAATCATCGCACTTATAGCAGAACTCCGCGATGCCCGACAGGACAAGAAATCCATGAGCGAAACCGCGCGGAATCAGGAATTGCTTTTTGTTTTCTTCACTCAAAATCACACCATAGTACTTGCCGTACGTCGGAGATCCCTTGCGGAGATCGACCGCAACATCATAAACTGAACCGCGAATGACACGGACCAGCTTAGTCTGAGGATACTGCTTCTGAAAATGAAGCCCACGAAGCACTCCTTTGGAAGAACATGACTGATTGTCCTGAACGAAATGGAAATCCAGATAAGCTTCCCGCATGTCCTGTTCGTTATATGTTTCCATGAAGTAGCCACGGCTATCTCCATGGATAGCGGGCTGTATCACACACAGTCCTTTTATTCCGCCCACATTGTAATCTACATTGATTTGGCCCATAACCCTGTTCTTCCTTTCGGTGATTTCTATATTGCATCGATTTCGATGAGGTATCTGTGAAGTGCGTCTTTCCAGTCCGGAAGAGGAGTAAAACCCTGCTCTTCAAGCTTGCTCTTGTCCAATCGCGAATTAAACGGCCTTGCGGCTTTGCTCAGCCTGTATTCCTGTGAAGAAACAGGAAGGACCTTGGTAGATATTCCGGCCTGATTATAGATTTCTTTCGTGAAATCAAACCAGCTGATGTAGCCGCCTTCATTGGTCGCGTGATAGTATCCGTATTTTTCCGATTCCGTCATGTCAACGAGCAGCCTTGCAAGATCAAAGGTATATGTCGGAGTTCCGATCTGGTCGTTTACTACCCGGACCGTATCGTGTGTTTTTCCCACATTGAGCATTGTCTTGATAAAGTTTCTGCCGTTCTTTCCGAACACCCATGCAATACGTACGATAAAGTACTTTTCTAACGTTTCTGCCACAGCCAGTTCTCCGGCAAGTTTGGAGGCTCCATAGACATTCAGGGGAGCGTAGTTTTTATCATCCGGCTTCCAGGGAGCGTCTCCCTGTCCGTCAAAAACATAGTCCGTACTGATATAAAGCATTTTTGCATCTATAGAGCTGGCAGCTTCTGCAATGAACTTTGTCCCAAGGTGATTGATGGCATCTACTTTCTCGTGGTTTTCTTCATCTTCTGCTGCGTCCACAGCAGTCCATGCTGCACAGTGAACGATCACATCGGGACGTTCGCAAGTTACGATGTTCAGGACCTGGTCTTTGTCCGTGATATCCATCTGTATATATCCGGAAGCAGGAGCTGAGTTTTCCGGTCTGTCGGCGATATCTGACCCGATGACTTCGAAGCCGCGTTTTAGTGCTTCGTTTACAACATCATAACCTAATTGTCCGGCAACACCGGTGACCAGCAGTTTCATTTTATGCATCTCCAACTTATCGATTTTCGTACATTCTGGAATAGTAATCACGGTATTCTCCGGAGATGATTTCTTCCCACCAGTCGCGATGTTCAAGATACCAGCTGATCGTCTTTTTGATTCCATCTGCAAACTTTGTTTCCGGGAGCCAGCCGAGTTCCTGATGTATTTTGGTCGGATCGATCGCATAGCGCATATCGTGACCTTTTCTATCCTCGACATAGGTGATCAGGCTTTCCGGCCGGCCGAGTTCTTTGCAGATCATCTTAACGATATCGATGTTACGCATTTCATTATGGCCGCCGACGTTATACACTTCGCCGATCTTTCCTTTGTGAATGATAAGATCGATGGCACGGCAATGATCTTCCACATAGAGCCAGTCACGAACATTCAGTCCTTTTCCGTAGACGGGAAGAGGCTTGTTGTTCAGACAGTTGGCGATCATCAGCGGAATCAGTTTTTCCGGGAAGTGATAAGGCCCGTAGTTGTTAGAACAGCGGCTTATCGTCACAGGCAGACCGAAAGTCCTGTGATAGGCAAGTACAAGCAGATCCGCACCTGCCTTGGAAGCGGAATACGGAGAAGATGTATGAAGTGGAGTCTCTTCTGTAAAGAATAAATCAGGCCGGTCCAGCGGCAGATCTCCATATACCTCGTCAGTGCTTACCTGATGATATCTGATATTGCCAAATTCCCTGCAGGCATCCATGAGAACGCCGGTCCCTACTACGTTCGTCTGAAGAAAGACAGATGGATCTACGATAGATCTGTCCACATGGGATTCTGCAGCGAAGTTAACCACGATATCGGGATTTTCTTCCCGGAATAATCTGTATACTCCTTCGCGGTCACAGATATCCAGCTTTACAAAGCGGAAACGGGGATTATCCATTATGTCTTTCAGCGTTGACAGATTACCGGCATATGTAAGCTTGTCCAGACAAATGATCCTGTACTCAGGATGAGAAGACAGCATGTGGAAGATGAAGTTTGATCCAATAAATCCTGCTCCGCCGGTTACAATTATGTTCAAAGGACGTCTCTCCTCTCAGGTCAGTTTGCTTCGTCAGATTTTTCGTCGGACTTTCCCATGTTGTTCGTTTTTTCACTTATGATGTATCTCGGACGGGCTTTGGATTCCAGATAGATCTTTCCGACATATTCGCCTATCACTCCCAGACTGATAAGCTGGACTCCGCTGAAAAATCCGATTGCGGAAACAGTACTGGCCCATCCCGGAGTGGTGTTACCAAGAAAATAACCGATGAAGATATAAATGATCATGAAGAAACTGAGGAGTGAAACAAAGAGTCCGAATCCGGTTATGATCCGGATCGGCTTTGTGGAAAGACTGGTTATACCGTCAAATGCCAGCGCCATGCTCTTGGAGAATGGATAGTGGCTTTTTCCGGCCAGTCTGTTGTGCCGTTCGTAGTAAACGGATGTGCTCTTGAATCCGACAAGCGGGAACATGCCGCGAAGAAAGAGATTGACCTCTTTATAATTGCTGAATTCGTCAAGAACACGGGAAGAGACCAGGCGATAGTCGGCATGGTTATATACAACTTCTACGCCCATAGCCCTAAGCAGTTTGTAGTATGACTGTGCGGTGAATTTCTTCATGAAAGTATCTGTGTCCCGTTTGCTGCGCACGCCGTAGACGATTTCGCATCCGTCGTGATACTGTTTCACCATTTCGGTCATAACGGAAATATCATCCTGACCATCACAGTCGATGGAAATCGTAATATCGCAAAGATCCTTAGCGGTCATAAGACCACCCAGAAGTGCGTTCTGATGTCCTCTGTTTCTGCTTAGGCTTACGCCACAGAAATACTCGCTTTCCTGAGAGAAGGACTGAATCAGATTCCAGGTATTATCCTTGCTCCCGTCATTGACAAACATGATCCGGCTTTTTTCTGAGATCAGTTTGTCGCTGATCATGGATTCAAGCTGTGATTTGAACATGGGAGCAGTAACAGGGAGAACTTGTTCCTCGTTATAGCAGGGGATTACAATATATAAAACAGGATCACCCATATAAACCTCAAAGATGAAATACTAGCCTTATAATGATATTATAGTAATTGCTTAGCTTGATTTCAAATATAGGAGGCAGCGTGTTGACAGACGGAAAAAAGAGTTGTCCATGGAAGTGGTTGATCCTGACGATTGCTACGATGATTCTTTTTCTCGGAGTTCTTGAACTGGTTCATCCTTATTACTTTACCTGCGACGATAATCTGGATTCATATATCGCTGTTTATGATCATGCGGTGAAATCGGCACTGCACGGGGAGTTTGCGACTTATAACTTCCATCAGTTCATGGGCATTCCGTTTCTTTCTCACGGACAGACCGGCAGCTTCAATATCCTCACGTATATCTCATATGGATTAAGTTATCTGCTCCTGGGTCACCGCTATGGAGTGATTGAGTTTGTTTCTATTCTCCATCTGACAATGGGCGCGATCGGTATGTTCCTGCTTCTCAGGAAAATCAAATGCTCCAAACTGGCTTCGTATCTGGGAGCTGTTGCATGGGGACTGAACAGTTTTACAGTGTATCTGGGAAGAGCGTGGTTGGTTGTCATCATCTCAGCCGGGTTTCTCCCGTTTCTTCTGCTTTCCAGCTTGAACCTTGTTGAGAAACCGTGTTTTAAGACGTTTATTGCCGCAACTGTGTGGAAGACGTTATTCTTCTATTGCGCCGGACAGCCGCAGTTTTTTACTTATGCAATCATGGCTGACTTAATCTTCACGTTCTCCTATTCGATGATCGTAAATAAGAAATCATTCGGGAAGATTTTCAAATTATATGCACTTAGCGGTATCGCTGTTCTGTTTCTCTGCCTGCCGCTCCTTGTTCCGATGTATAAGGAGATATCCGAATCCGCCAACCGGGCGGGAAGCTACTCCTTTAAGGACCTTGAAGACGGAAAAGAATTCTTCGGCGGTCTTCTGGTTGCTATTTTATTTCCCTTTATGTCTGAGGGTGGGGCAACTCACATTTTTGATGTATTTGAATTCCATGCCGGTCATTTCGGATATGTGCTGACCGCAGCCCTGGCAGCGGGCAGTGTTATTCTTTTCAAGAAACCGAAAAAGCAGGAGGACGAGAGAACGAAAAAAGTCCTTCTGGCGATACTTCCTCCGCTGGTTCTCTCATTGCTTTATGCATGTTCGAGTCTGTTTCTGAAACTTGTCAGCTATATTCCGATAATCAATCAGTTCCGCTGGCCGATGAAAGCAGTCGAGTACTCGCTGATCTTTATCATCATGGCGGCAGCGGTACTGTTTGATGTCTTCGTGAAACATACGATTAAAGAGAAGCCTTCGGAAACCAGAAAGATAATACTGGCTTGTGCGGTCATCTCCGTCAATATTCTGAACTTTGCAGGACTTTACTATTTGTTCCCGCCGCAATTACGGGGTCTGAATAACAGTGCAGCGATCCCGTTCGAAGAAGATGGAGTCGACGTAATCGGCAACGACCGGTATGTTAGTGTATTCCTGACGCTGGGCGACTCTACTCCGTTTGATCATAACAGTTCCATGGCATATAACCTGGCTACGATCTATGATATGGACAGTTATCTCGGATATGATTCGATCGTTCCGACAGGCGTCTCCGGCAGGGATCCGTCGCTACAGTTCTCTTATGGCGGTATTATTGATCACATGACAGAATCCTCTATTGATGTATTCCGTTCCTGTGGTGTCCGCTGGTATGTGGTATATCACGGGGATGAGCGATACCTTAACAGAGAAGAGCAGGAGTTCCTGCCGAAGGTTAGAAATATGCTGAGTGAGAACGGA